>Ga0179593_1396832_pt1 | contig 15460 bp, 11 predicted proteins | sample CZODoug2_1_08_16_FD_185931 | JGI IMG/M metagenome (GOLD analysis project Ga0179593, IMG submission 185931) | Vadose zone soil fungal communities from Angelo Coast Range Reserve, California, USA - CZODoug2_1_08_16fungal (PacBio error correction) | ecosystem: Environmental > Terrestrial > Soil >... | reverse complement strand
TGCGACCTTACGATCTTCGAATTGACGCTCCTAGTAGATAGTCCCTCCCCAAAATTTCCCTTTCTTCTCTAAGTCTTTTGGGTTTTTATTTTCCTTTCCTCTTTTTAATATGTTTTCTTTTTGACCTCGACCTGCAAGTTCGGATTTTTTCCTTCATGCAAGGCGCTTGGTCTGTTTTTATTTTCAGTTAAGGGATGAGATGCGTAAGTTTTTAATTGAGAAATCCTCCCTTCCCAGAAAACCGTTCCCGTGCACACTTCTAACTCCCCCTCTCTTCTCTCTTATCAACGCTCTCTCTCTTTTTTTTCTCCGGTCCACGCTTCCCCTCGCTCCTGCATGGGCAACGCGACCGATGGTCTAGATTGAGAGAGGAGATGACGGCCGGCGTAGAATAATTTTCCACCGCCTCTCCCAAGACCCCCTTCTTCCTTTTCCCAAGACGATTTTTTCTTCTGTGGGGTTCGTGTTCCCCTCTTCCCCTGAGGTTGCTCGGGCTGGTGACGTCCATCTGATTGAGGGCTTCTGATGTCTGGTTATCGCGAAGATACGCCACTTGCTTGGTTATCGGGAAGAACCAGGGCTAGGGGTGTAGCTCTCCCTATGAGACCCTTTTCCTCTTCTCCTTTTTTCCGGTTTCTGTCAATGTGTCCTCCTCCCCTGCACTTGGCTGAGGTCTTTCCGCGAGTTCTGACTTCTAATTCCTTTCTTCGCTTCAAAGAGTGGTGCGACCAGGCGACTGGGTCAGGGTATTTATATCGGAGGGGGCCTTCGTGGTCCCTCTTTTCTTCTCAATTTTCTCTTTTCCCCTAACATCAGTTTTGTGTCCTCTGCTTGGATTTGCCCAATGAGAGCGTCCTGCAGCTGGATGTTATTTTTCCAGTAAGGGATCTTGATTCTTGTCTCCAATGGCTCCCCTTTTTTTTCTGGCCAGCATGGTTTCAGGCCACCTTGACCCCGACGCTTTCCCAGCTTGGCGCTTCAGAGTTGCGCGGTCTTCGTCCCATAAAAAAATTAGGCGGCCGATGAGTGTTCGTTTCCGCGTTTTTCTCCCCCAAGAGTCATGTACATCTCTTCTTTCTCATTGCCTCTTCGCCTCCTTCCCCTTCTTTCTCCCAGAGCGTCCCCCAGCGATCTTGACCAAAGGTTTCTTGAGGGCTTCCTCCGATGTGGCCAGGATTTTTCCCATTTTCACTCAGTCGCGATACGATGAATATTTACCCAAATGTTTTTAAATGCCTCTTCCCCAGCGATGATTCATTAAACAGGCGCTCCTCTCTCTGTGCTATCCGTGTCTTCCTTCCCTCTCTGGCTTCACTCCGCGATTTCTGCACCCCACTCTCGCAGCAGCCTACTCCAAATTGTCGATCGAGAGCTGTAACAAATGACGATGGGAGTAGGTTTTCTTCTCCCCAAAGGCCCGGTTTGAACCCCCCTTGAGAGCCTTCACGGGTTGTTGGGTTGCGGTCGGGTGATAGATCCTTGGAGTCACCCTCCCCTTAAAAATATCCTTACACAGGCTGATGAATGCGGACTTTTTCTGTTTTTTTCGATGCTACTGATATCTTTTCCTCCCCCCTCCCCTCTTTTTGTTGTGCTTTTAGTCTCTCTTTATTCGCCTCCCCCTAGTTCTCAGCAGTGCAGAAATTCATTGTGAAGACCTCAGTAACTCTTCTCTTGATGGCCCCTCCTCCCGACTCAATCCCCCTTTTCCCCGTTCCTTCCTCTCTTTAAACTCCCGTATTGCAGTCTGACAGCATCACAACTATTCGCCTTCAGCGGCGTCTCAGTTTTTTTGCCTTTCTGCAGCCGTTCCTATATAGTTATTCGTCGTCGTCTCTAAGCTCGCCCGTCTTGACGCCCTCAAGCCCTTGCTGTCGTTCCCTCTCCTGTTTGCGCTACGGGCGGCCTTTTCCGCTTGCTTCTAGATTTGATTTAGGTAGAGGATTTTTGCCTGAGAGGCACATATTCGAGAATCTAGGTGTCACCTCCTTGTCTCCTTCCCCCCTTTGATTCTTACCCTTTTCAAGACCCGCGGCCATCCTCGTTGCTCGGCACCTAGGTTCCCGCGTCTCCCTTTTGCTCATAATTGGCCGCCCACCTATCTACAGGGACATGAGCTTTGAAAGCAAAACTCCTTTCCCCCGAATGCAACCTCCCAGGACGAGCCCGTGCGGTTGGTTTTTTTCTCTCCATCACCTCTCGGCGGTCTCTTTAGGTATTCCAATACAAAGTTATTTCCCTTACGTAAACTTTGCGCCCAGCCTCCTTTTTCTGCTCTCTTTAGCATTTCCCGTAGATAACTATCCTTTTTGCTCTCTGATGAGAGAGGGCGCCCCGCCTGATTGACTCAGAAGGATTGTAACACTTTGACTTCCCTTTTCCCGTTTTTCCTTTCGTTTATTCCCTCCAGATCAATACGAACCGATGAGATTTTTTTCTTATCGTCCCTTTTTCCTTTTAGAACTCTGGTAAAACATAGTTTTTCCGGCGAATTTCCTTAGTGCCGGGGACGCGTGATCCCCTCTTCCCGCCCCAATACTCCCTGTTTCTTTTCGGACTGGGACAGAACTGTTCTCCCCGTCTGTTTCGAATGTTTATCTTTTTCAGCTCCCGCCTTTTTCTTCTAGGAAATATTCCCCACTCGCTGTTCCCTTTTTTCCTTCCTCTTATTTTTGCCCGTCTGGGCGTACGCCCCCTGACTTCACCGCTGCGCGCGTTCCTCCCGCACCATCAGAAGAGCTCTATCGCCAGACATACCCTGCCGATTCGTCTTTTGATCTTGGATGGGTTTTCGCCTTCCGCTTCGCTCTTCTCCCGTGGATTTCTCTTCTTTTCATTCGCCCAGCATTCTTTGCGTTGCCCGACGTTCCTTGACCCGTTCTTGAAGCTATTTTTTTTTCACCTGTAGGAGCACCCCAGAGCTTTTTTTTGCGTTGCCTTTTCCCTCCCCTTGAATGGAGTCCCCAATGGTTCGCTCTTCCCGCGGAATCCCTTTCCTCTTACTTTTTTTGGTTTATGCGGTTTCTAGTCCGTGTAATGGGTCGCGTTTCTCAATTCACCTCATTCCTGAGTTTCCCCCTGACCATCCACACTCTCCCTTCCCTCAAGTTTGCGGCGGCTGGGTCTTCCAGACAGGCTTTCCCCCTTCCCCCCACCCTCCCCCTCATCTTCCCCAGCCCCCCCAGCGCCATTTTTTGTGGTCGCAGGGCTTTCTCTCGACGAGATACTGGGATGTCCGAACATCGCCGTTCTTTTACCCAGTTCGAAACGGCAGCCTCCCTCCCAAATTCTTTCCTCCCCCCCCCTCCTTGTTGATTTTGTCGAGAGTGTCGTGCCTGTTTTCTTACGCCCTTTTAGGGATGGATCGGTCCCCCTTCATAGTTTTTAACTCCTTCGAAAACATCTTTTTTTGATTGAATGATTTTTTCCTCTTAAGACGTGAAGATGCCGCCTCCCTCCTTTATTTTGGGCGCTTTTTCAAGCCTCCTGTTGTATGTTTTTCGCTAAGGTGCTGGAACCGGGTGGTTTTTTGAGCCCGTGCGTGAGTTTTTATGTTTTGATACAGTCCCATTGATGAGCTCAGAAATACGCTCGATTTGAGTCTTCTTTCCCCCCCTTCTCTCATCGTGTTTTTTTTTTCCATTTGAACTCATGCTGGCAAGCCTTTCTCGTCGTTTTCCTGCTGTGACGGCTGCTTTCGATGATTTATTTTCAGAGGAGACCACTCGGATTTTTTTGAACTCTCCCCGCACCGTGATTCTAGGTATTGGTTCCTGTATCTTACCACTTTTTTTTTTCTGTCCTGGGGATTACTTTCTTCTTTTCGGTTTTTTACTGCGTAGTTCGCTCGATTGCCTTCCTTGATTTTATTTAGTCGAAGATTGAAGAAGATATAGTGTTCAAATTGTGACAGAGATTCCCGGGGATAGGGGCAGCAACGAGGTCTTAGGTTAGGCGACCCACCTCCTTTCCTTTCTTTTTGAGGTTTCCCCCCTTTCCTAGAGGCCCACTTACTTTGTTCTGCCTCCTCTCACGTTCTGTACGAGATTTTTCCCCAAATAAGGGTCTCCTAGGAACGCCTCTCCCCCGTCCCCCTCAGCTCTTATTTCTTCTAACTCGTGACAGCGTACGTCTGCAACGTTTTGCTTGTTACAAACAACACATACCTGGAATTAGGAAGAGGAGAAAAACCTGAAGACGAGCTAAGATCAGCTGAGGTCCCTCTGAAACGCTGCCATCATAGCTCTAGGCTTCTGTGGGGCCCGGAGCTATGATGTCGTTCTTTACTAAAGGGATATTCACAGGCCATGATCCCCTCTCCATGTTTGAGAGGGCTCACCCTCCCCCCCCAAGCTCCCCTCCCTTGGTAGCCAGTGTTTCCTTTTTCCGTCCCGTCCCTTTTTCCTTTCACCCGCGAAGTACCATTCGCTCCCCATTCTGCCTCAGGTACGTCTCTCCGCAGATTGATGCCCTTGGTCCTCTCACCTGTCTTTGACACCTCCCCGCACTTACTCCGATGGCCCTCCTGTTACTAATAAAAACAGTCACTATGTTGCTATCCTCGAAGCCCTTCCCTTCGAGAGGCCCCAGCTTCGTGCGACGCGCATTTTTGATTCTCCCCCTTCTTCAAGGCACGCGATCTCTTCCAGCGCTGATTTCCCTGGCCACCCGCGGTTATCCTGCGCCTGACACCCCTGTCTCTCCTGCTGCTGGCCTGCCAAAATGATAGTGGCGCACGTAGTTTTTGCGTTCCTTTTCTCTAGTTGGTCCCCGGTCCGGGTTTATTTTTTTTTTTGGAAGCGATGCTTCCTTTGCTGCCAGCAATGTTAAACTCTCGGGAAACCTTCGGTGAATGAGCCGTGAATTTTTGCCGCTTTTCTACCCAACCGACTTCCTCCTCTCCTTTTTTTCTCTCTCTATGGTTTCCTGCCCCCCGGTAAACCCCGCGCCAGACTTGCTCACCTGTCCGCATTCAGCCTCAATTTTTAAAAAGATGATATTTGCTTGGTTTTCCCGTTATAGAATCTCCTGCCCCACTTGGTTTTTGCTCTCGTTCCAACGCCCTTCTTTACAGTGATTTGCTATCCCCCCTCCTTGCTTGTCGTCCCTCCTTGGGCCCCTTCCCGTCCCGAGCAGAACGTTGCTTGTTGCTTCGATCTATTTGTTGCTCTGACTCTTTTTCGTGTGACAGAATCGCGTCCTTGGTCGCCGAGAAGTCGTCTTCCCCTCGTTGTAGATCTTCCTTTTTTCATTTTTATAGTCGGTTTCTCTGTCGAGAGGTCCATCGGGTTTTGACTTTGGTTTTATCGTCTCATATTAGGAGCGAGACGGTCGTGTGGACATTTGCAACTCCTTGAGCGGCCTCCGATCCTAACGCAGCACTGGTCAAGTCCGGGACACCCTCTCGTTTCTTTTATTGAATTTTCCTTTTGACTCCCCCCCCCCCCCAATCAGCGGTCATTAACATGCGCTGTTGAAAAGCATACCGGAAACGATGCCCCCCATTTGCAGCTTTTCTGTACTGGCTTCTCGCTGTGGTTGCGGTTGAAAGAACCGCTACACCCCCCCCCCATTCGTTGCCCCTTGCGCGTCTTTTTCCTGCCACCCCCGTAGGACCATACCTGCATTTTCCCCCCTCGCCGCGATGGCCGCCCATATCTGAGGACTTTAAGCCTCCTCTTTTCTACGGTTGAACATCCTGCGTCCCCTGAGCGGTTCCTTTCAAGCCTTTTTCCTGCATTCTGAGACTTGAAATCTGTTCTTGACCCCCTCTACCCTTTCTTCGTTCTTCCCCGCCTCTCACCCGTCACAGATAAATGAGATATTCATCCTCTTCCTTCTCGTTCTTCTCCCTGTGTCAGGTTTCCCGCCTCCCTCTCGTCGATTGTATTTCCTTTTTTTTGCCTCCCCCCCTAGACCTTTGCGTCTGAGCCCTGGGAAGAACCCTCCCACCACGAGACGTTTCGCCTTTGGGCTCGGAATGTCTGCTCCACCCGTAAAGCCCGGGTGCGGCCCTCCCGAAAACGACCATCGATGGCCCTTGGTATTAGCCTCGGCGACCCTACATCACTTGACCCAGTCCGCCTTCGCTCTCTTCTGAAGCACCAGTGAGCCTCCCTATCTCTTCCCCTACCCCTCTCGCTAGTGGTTTGCGAGTACCTGAGTTGATCATCGGTTGTGGTTCTCTTCCCTGTTACGCCTCTTCCTCTCTTGGTTCTCTCTCCCTTCTTCGCCCCGTTTTTCGTTTTCCCGCCCTTTTTTGTCCGAATTGCAGGAAAGGAGTGCAGCTCTTTTTCACGTAGGAAAGGCACACTGATTGAGCTCGTTTCTTTCGACCCCGATAGCTTTTAGCATTTTTTCTCGATCCCGGTCCTTTTCACCTTTTTAGAATTTTTCGCTGGATTTTCTTTTTTCATGTCCCCCCCAGTCATATCGGGCCCCTGTTCATTCAACCCTGGTTCCTTCCCTATTCTCCCCCCGCGAATTTCCTGAATGTTTCGCCCTTTGTCTTGGTTTCGGGCTGGCCGTCCTTTATCCACGTCTTAGGAACCGCCCAAGTCCTCATTTTCCCCATCCGCGCCCTGTTTTCTCATTTCCCCTTTTAGGGACAGAGTTCTGGACTGCTAGAAAATGAATCGAATTTTTTCCCTAGCATCAGTTCTCCCCCTTTGTGGTTGTTATTCTCTTGTGATTGGTGTGTAGCTCGTTCGAATTTCGGTCGCAGGTGAGCGGCTTCTCTCGTCGCTCCCCCGCCCAGTACAACAGATGTCTCTTTTTCTTAAGCTTTTGGCTTCATGATATATTGCCGCAGCGCCCGCCATTATGGATTCCTTCTTCCCCTTTTGGAGTTTTTTCCTCGTCCTTTATGGAACCTTGGGTCATCTCAAGGTCCGTCCGATCGCTTACGGCCCTTAACAGGTCCCCCCACGCCCCCTCCTGAAGATGCAGGAATCGAGATGATTAGTCTCAACTCTCTCTTTTTTTTTTGACGAAAGTTTCCAATCCCTTTCAATATTTCCTCATTCGGGCAACGCGACGATGTGTGCGAGCCCTTGTAATCCGACGGTCTCGGCGGCGCCGTTTTTTAGCCAGCCCCCCCTCTTTTCCACTCCTTTTCTCTGGGACAAGCCAGCTACGTATTGGGGCTTGGAAGATAGATTTTAGTTTTTTTTCCTGTGCTGCGCTCGTGTCCTTTCGACTTTCCTTTTCTTTTTCGTCCCAAAGTGTGGACTTGTGTCTAGTTTCCGGCGGGGCTCACCCGTTTTAACTTTAGGGGTTCTCACCTGGCTCTCCCGAGCGAAAAGTTCGGAGAGCTGGCCCCGAGCAGGGGACCTTTCAGGCTCTATCTTCCCTACCCTTTAAAGACGATATGGGTTCTATGACTGTCCCCCCACCACCATACTCCTTCACTCACCCTGCCCCTTCCCGCTCCTCCTCCCCCACTCTCACCCCACCCCCCACCCCCCCCCCTCAGACCGTATCATTCTATTCCCATACTTTCCCACTACCTCCTCTCTCTTTTCATCTCTTATCCTTTGCCCTTTTACCGTCTCCTCCCCCTATTCCCACCCTAGTACTCCCGTTACTCCCCCCAATCCAACTTGTGAGGTTATCGATCTTGACTCTTTTAATTCTCTTTTTTCCCGGACACCGATTTTCCCCTTACAGCCCCTATGTTGTTTCCTCAGACCTAGGGCACGCCCGTCTCCCTTCCCCGAATATTGATCGGGTCGGTCCTTATTCGTGGAAAGAGTCGTTCGTGACAATTCCCGTTTTCGAATTTTAAGTCTGCTTTTCTCTCCTGCGACCATTCCTCCGTACTCCGGTCCTACGCCGCTCCTATGATGTTTTTCCCCTCCTTCTACCCTGCTGAGAAATCCTCTCTCTTTCTCTGGAGGAGGCTTCTGATGATTCTTTGAAGCCCTTTTTTGGCAAGACTCCTTCACTCTTTAAGCCTTGGATCTGTTTGAGAGTGGCCTTCGCACCCGTTTCAACCACCAATCCCCGAATTCAGCGGCCCCGCTGCCCTTTGCTAAAGTCGTCCCTCCCCCCCTTGAAGGTCATTTCTTCTTTCTGCTTATCATCTTCCTCTTCTTCCCGAGTTCCTCGATCTTGAACAGGGCTGAGGGAGTTTTTCGCTTGGCCAAAAGTCTCCATGTCCACGTCCGTTCCGCTCTTCCAGGAATGAGTCTCAAAGTCCCCCCCTTTACTCGAACTTACCCCTCTCTTTTCCCCTTTTGCTGACCTTCCCCTTTTCCTGGCGGACGATCATCCTGCGACGGTTTTTGCGTTGTCAGGACTGATTTCTTTTAGTTTACACGCCCCCCCCCTTTTCTCCCTTGCCCCCTCCCCCTAGAGCAGAAGCCAGTTGCTTGTCCAATGATCGGACGCTTTCCTTGGCTTAGCACTTCCCCTTTGCTTTTGAACCCGTCGCGCCCGGCCCCTTTTGATTGGGGTGTTTCGTTCGGGGACTCTCGACTTTCGTCAGGAAATGAAAATCACGGAATCGGCTGCATAGGTTTCTTCTCTCTGTTTCGAGGTGTTAACGTTTTCAATATCTCTCCTTTTCTCTTCCTCCTTTTTTGTGTTGTGTTCATCTTTCATGAGATAACCGGCGGTTTCAGAGTTTGATACGGTCCCTTCCCGCTTCAATACTCAAAGTTCAAGGTGTCCCCCATTACTCATCTCTTCCCTAAAATTCCTTCCCCCTTGCGCGTCCGTTTTCCCAACGAAAGTATTTCAGGGATTCGCTCATCCCCGCCTTCGTTCCCCCTGCTTTGTCCCCGATTAATTTGGGAGGCACCCCAGATAGAGAAGAAGTTTGCTTCGTGTGTCCTCCTCTTGGTGATTCCATATCTTAAATAGGTTCTGACTCTCTCCCTTTCTCGCGTCCCCTCCTCCTTTTGCCCGTCTATGGTTTTCTATTCCGGTTATCGCATTTTGTCGTCGGTTTTCGGACATCGTGGATGTGATGAGCTCACAGGAAGGTTTTTTTCTTTTGCCTTCTTGTTCCCTGGCCCTCCCTTGTCGCTTCCCCTGGAGTGCTAATAAGCAGACATGATAGGGAAGAATGTAGAGGACTGCTTCTCTCTTTTAAGTCCCCTTGGACCCCTTTTTCGCTGTGACAAAGCACGTCCTTCCTTTCAACGGAAATGAACCCCCCCCTGCAGCGGCCTCTTCGGTCTGCTGCTTGTTTTTTTCTTGTTTCGAGTCCCAAGCGCATAATTCCAATTTGCGTTCGTGCCTTTTCCGCGCATTCATAGCTTTTCTCCGCCAGAAAATCTCTTCTCGCACTTCTTGGCCATTTAGAAGTCGGAAAATAGCTTCTTAAGGAGAGCGGCGCCTCCTTTGGTTTCTGCCTTTAAATCAGGATTCTTCGGACCAGCTCCCCTTGCCGTCACGGTACCGCGTTGAAGATTCCCCACACGTTGACCCCGATCACCCTCTCCTTCTTTGTCCCCGACTGCCTTTTCTTCTTAGCTTTAAATAGGTAGTGCCCTCGGAGAGATCTTTGACTTCTTTCTCTGACCCAAATGTAGAGAGTCCTGTTCCTTCAGAACTTCCCCCCCCCCTCCTAGTAAGTTGTTCGCCTCGGGTCTTTTGAATTCCGCTTTCACAACCTACCGTTCTTCCAAGATCACTCCTCCCATCCTGGCCCCCCTTTGCACATGCCGTCGGTCTCTGGGTTTTCCCTACCTCAGTAAGAAAGCATGCGCTGCGCTCGCCTTCACCAACGAAGCTCCTCTCCCCCTGATCTAAGACATACCACCCTTAGAGGATTGTCTTTAAGGAGAGGTTGATCCTTTTTTCCCTTTGCGAGGCTGCGACGGCCTTTCTATTCGTGGCTCCCCTCTATCGCGCTTAGCTCTTTCGGTGCCCGTTGTGTCCCTTACAGTTTCTTACGCATTGATTTCACTCGCGATCACTCTTATTTTTTTCAGATTTCCCTCCTTGCTGGTAGCCTTTTGCTCCGATGGCCTTCATCCCTTCGAGTAAAGTTTGCTTCTGGGAATGGGACGTACGAATTAGCGACATGGAGCACAGGTTTTTTTTTTTCAAAGTCACCTTCCTTTTCACTCGCCCGTCGTCCCTGCGGTCTGTGTGCGTCCTTCCTTCTCTGTCCCGCTTAAACTCCCCTTCCCCAAACCTCCTTTCTCCCCCCCCTCCTTCCCCATTTTTTTCGAAGGGATTTCAGCGAACTTTCGGGGGTTCTTGAGAGCCGAGCAATTCTTTTAAACACTTATATTTTCCTCCTCCAGTTTTTTTTGCTCTAGCTTTGTCTTTCTTCCTTTTTGAGACTCGACGATTGCTCTAGGTCGAGTTTAGGTCAGTTCTTCTCTCGAAGCCCCTTTCGATCCCACAGATGGCGGTATGGAGATTTCCTTTGGAGTGATGTTCTTACCTTCCGGTTAATTTCTCCCAATGTCTAGTTTTTTTTCGGCAATGTTGTTTGTTTTTTACGTGAAGGATGTTAACCCCCGGTGACCATGCGCCAGGTTCAGAGGCGGACGGCCATGACACCGCATCCCATCGCCATTTAATAGGCCGCTGGCCGCGCCCCTTTTGCCCTATTTTTCCCAACGTCGACTTCCTTCTGTTTTTGACAGTTAACCCCCCGTTCTGACTCATTTCCTCCCGTCACGCGTGATGAGGGCCGTTGCTCTCCGTCTAGATTCCTCACGACCTGCCTACTTAGAGCCGCGCCAACGCACCTGGTCCGGTCTATGTAGTCCTATAGTCATTGGTTGGTTTTCTCATAGTATCGTTTTTTGTTTTTTCTGCCCCTCTCGCGCGTCAGCGTTGTCTCTGTGAGTATTTCCTTTCTCCTACGTGCCTGCCCGATCTGGCGAACCCAAAGTTTTTTGGCCCCGCGAGTCCGAGTTTTTCTTCGTTTCATGAAACACGGGAAAGGTATTGGCTTTGCGACAGTTCAGAGCCGAGTCCAATTTTTTTCTCCCTTCTTCCAATTTCCCCGCATTTGCTTTCCGCTAAGCGCCATTGACTTTCTTCATAGTCTTCTAGGCCACGAGGGGTGGACCCGGCCTGACTGTTTCGAGGAGACGAGGCAATCCCCTCTTTCGCACGAAGCCTCTATGGGTTTTTGACTTTGACCTTTCCCCCTCTTTTCAGCACGGCCCTGCTGTTTTTTTCGGTGTTCCCCTGCGGCTGTCCTCGGGCTCAAGTCGGTCTTCCCGTCTAGCTCCGCCCTTTCGCAACTCCTGTTCTATCCTAGTTCTCCCTCTTGTCCAGACCCCTCTCGAGACTGGTCGGAAGAACTCCTTTCGGGCGACTTTTTTCTATTCCGTACTGATTTTCCGCCGGTTATCGGTTTCTGCTTGGCTTCCCAAGAAACACACGTTTTCCCCATCAGTCTGCCCTGCCCCCCCCTTTTTTTCATCCCCTGGTTTAAAGTTTTTTACCAGAGGTAAATGAGAATTGCCATTTATTTCCCCTTTTTCTTTGTTCCGTCTCCTGTTCCCGCCTCCCCCCTTCTGCGGCTGCCTCGTTTTCCTCTTTCACTTAGGGCAGTCCCCGCAGTCGACTCTCCCTTTCTCTCTTCCCCCCGTCCCCCCCCCCCCTCTGGACACACCTACTAAGAAGCTGTTCAGCCGTTTACTTGGCAAGGACCCCTACTCCCCATTGCGCTTCAAGTTCCCTTTTCTTTCTTTCTGACTGACGCTATGTCGGCACCAGCGCTCTCCGCCCTTTTTTCTTAGTGCCCCCCCCCCCAAATGATTGGGAGCCTTGCGCAGTGTTGTGGTGACACCCCGTGTTTTTTTTTTTTTTTTTTTTGGGGTTTTTGGGGTTTTTGTTTGTTTTTTTGTGTCCTTTGCAAGGGCGTCCGCGCGCCGGCAATCTGGCTCGTCGTTGGCTCTCTTCTTTTGCCCCCCCCCCCCCCCCCCCCCTGTCCCAATAATCTTGGAACAACGGCGGCTCAGTTTTACTCTCCTTTCCCCTTTGCCGCACTGTTACCGCGCCTTGCATGGTGTGAGTGGTTCTTCAGTACGTCGTTTTTTTTTTTTTTTTTATGATCCTGCTCCTTTTTAACACCGCGGCCCGATTGCTCCCTTCAAGTCCGTTTGCATTCAGCCTCCGTTTCGTTGCTCTTGCCCATTGGGGGCCTCCCCTTAGCCCCTATTATACCAGACAAGCCCCAAAAATCGCGCGATTGTTTCCACTTTATTCGTTCTGCGCCGTTCGCCCCCCCCTTCTTCCTGATCATTTTTGAGGGCACGGACCGTCTCTTTCAGCCCTGGCTCGGCTATTCTCCCTTTTTTTTCCCTCTCCTTTTCGTGGAGTTGATAAGCCAATCGTAATTTGACCTCTCTCTCCTTGCGCTCGGCTGCCTTTTGCCGCTACGGCGGCCCCTGTTGATGATCTCTGGCCTCTTCTTGTCCACATTATTTTTGTGAGGTTTAGCGTATTCTCTTCTCTCTACGGTCTTGGGTCTTTGATACTTGAAGCGTCCCCTCCCTAGTTGTTGTCTCCGCAGAAGGTTAAACGATATTTCCAGATGGTGCCTCGTTTTTTAGGAACTGATCCTTTCCCCCAGAGGAGCATTCCTTCCCTTTTTTCACGCAACCTCCCGTGCCTTCACCACGGTTATAACCCCCTGGCGCTCCCGCTTGGGAGATTGTTTTTTTTGACTGTGCGAGACACGACCCTACGGCAGGTTCGTTCGTTTTCCCCTCCCTTTCAGATTTTACCAGACATCATCGCGGCTTCTTCTAAGCTCTATTTTTTTAGCGATTCGTTTCCTCATTCGTAGACCAAATCCCTTCTCTCTCTTGAGAGAGAGGAGAGCCCGTTATTCCCGAGGAGCACGACCCTCTTCTTGTTTTTCAGCGACCCTTTCCTCCCTCGGACCACTCATATCAATACGGACCCGATCAAGCATCTCGTCCGTCTCCTTGCTGCCTTTCGTTCCCCTTGGTCTTCCTTTGTACCACCCCGGGTCCTTGCGACATGACGATGAAGTATCGTCCAGATGGAGAGGATTCGATCCAAAAAATATAGTCCTAGATTCGTCAGTTACCCTGCCGCTCCTCGGGTTTCGACTTTGCCGGCCTGTCCCGCTTTCACGTATTTTCCGGGTGCGTGCATCTCCCTCCCCTAGACCAATCAGATGGCCAACCTCTGTTCTAATAGGAATTTTTTTCGGCAGGATTCCCTTTGGACCGTCTTTCGTCGCAGTCACCAGCCCGCGCTTACTCCCGTCTCGTCCACCTCCTTACCAACCATGGTGATCTGTTTCTCCCGTTGAGGAAAGATCTGGGGAATTTTGCTGATGGAGGCCTCTTTTGATCTTTGCTAGCCGACTTTTCCTCTTCCCGACGTTTGAGGACAGTCCTGACGATCTTTCACTGTCTGCAGCACCCGAGGTTCTTCTTCCTCCTTGACCCCCTCTAATTTTAGAGCGCTGGAGCATTTGGGTGAGCCGAGGTGCCCCTTTTTTTTTGCTTCATTTTTTTTTGATTCTTTTCATGCCTTCTCATATCGTTTCTTCCCTGGAGAATTACCCAACGGTCCCTCCATGCGGTTTGGCCCCCCATCCGTCAACAATCCCTCCTTTCGATGAGAAAGACGTCTGGGCTTTTTTTCCCGGCGTACTTAACATTTTCTCCATTCGTACTCAGCCTGTCGCCCCTTTTGACGAAGGGCGCTCATTTTTTCGATTCTTCTGCTGCTCGTACCGTCTAACTCGTCGAGCTCCACGTCACTATCTGAACAAATAGATATGATTGTAATAATACCTGTGTGGTGAGTGCCCGCTTCGGTGAGATCTTTTTCTTCCGATCCGGAGATTCGTTTTGACTTCCCTGACCTTCCCCACCGATGTGGTCTTGATGAGGAGAATGAGGACTTGGTTCGATGTCTTAAAGTCGTGTACTTTCCGCCGCCGCCATCCCCTTTCAGGAGGGAGCAGTAGGAAGGATGAGTATTTAAGAAGTTTGATGAATTTTTTTTCCTTCTTACCCCTTCTCCCCCTCTATTAGGTATTTTCCATGTCCCAGCATAACATCCTACCCTACTTCCCTTCTTCCGCTCTTGCACCCCCCCCGGTCTATTACCCAGGGAGGATAAACGAGCGATCTAGGGTGTGAAAGCATTTTGAAAGCCCTCTTTTTTTTTTCCCCCTTACCTCCTTTTACCTGTCCTCTTTTTGAGCTCGGCGCTTGATTGATCTCCCCTTCTTCCTCTTCGCTTCTTCCTACGCCACCGCAATGATTCCATTTTTCCCTTCCCGTCCCACATGCAGGGCCATGGGCTTTCGGGTAACCCTGTAGGAGAGTGGGTTTCTTTTCTTTTTGGTGTGTTTTTTGCGAACGCGTTCCCCCTCTCTGTATTGCGTCGGACGTCCTTATCAGTTGAGCCCATTTTTTCCCCTGTCCTCGATTGAGGTCGTTTCCAGAAAGGGTGGAAAGTCCTCTCCCCCTCGTTTGCAGACACCTCGCTGGTGCTTCCTTTTTCTGTCCAGGGTATCTGCCATGCCCGCCTTTCTTTTTTTTTTTACTCGCTAAGAAGACCAACGATCTGAATAGTTTCCCCTTACGAGGGTGTACCATTTTTCTCTTTGGGATCCTTTTTCTCTGCCGCCCGGTCCTGGCCGCCTTTTCTTTATTTTTATAGGGTTGTTATGAATATTCGATCCACGTCTACGGTCGTGCATGTCTTCCCTCCCCCCCCCTGCTTTTTCCTTGTCATGCGGAATGCCGCCGTCTCCACCGCTCTTTCGGCCGTCTCTCTTTCCATGTCCCCGCATCCTATTCTTTGGCTGTCAGCTTTGCAGCGATGAGGTCGTCGTTTTTTTCCTGGATATGGCCCACCTCGAAAGTAGCCGGTTAGGTTTGCGCTGTCGCGCCCCCCCCCTAGAAGACTCCAGGTTGCTGCCATTTTCATTCGGTTCCGTCCGTTCTTTTTCCCCACGCGACTTTCACTGCTCTTTTGGCGGCCATTATTCTCTCTTCTCATCAGAAGAACAGCTAAGAGATCAAAGGATGAGTTTTTCTCCGCCAGTTTCCTCCTGAGGTTTCTTTCCCTTTCGCTCCTCTTCCCCTCTTTTCCATCACCAGTCCCCCCACCCCGTTGGACCGCGTGACACTCCAGCGATCGCCGTTCCCTTCGCCAGTTCCTCTTTTCTCTTGACTCCTCTCCCCCCGGTCTCCAGCGAGTAAAGGAAGAGAGTGCTTAGTCGACCCTATGATCGGCCCATAAGATCGAGTTCCTCGACCCGTTTTTGTCGAGAGGGGCTTTTCCCCCAAATTTCGTGCGCAGTGCAAGTCGTTGTTCTTGAGCAGAATTCCTCACTTTTGCACCTATTTGAGTGCGAACCGGCGCGACTTCCCCGGTGATTGGGCGGGAGTCGATAGAGGGACTTCAGCAATGGTCCCGAACAGTGTCTTATTCATGCGGATTGCGGCGCACTGAATGTTACGCTGTGTTACCGGCGGGCCCCCCA
>Ga0179593_1385347_pt1 | contig 15460 bp, 14 predicted proteins | sample CZODoug2_1_08_16_FD_185931 | JGI IMG/M metagenome (GOLD analysis project Ga0179593, IMG submission 185931) | Vadose zone soil fungal communities from Angelo Coast Range Reserve, California, USA - CZODoug2_1_08_16fungal (PacBio error correction) | ecosystem: Environmental > Terrestrial > Soil >... | reverse complement strand
TGCCTTTTCTCAGGCCCCCGTTTTCATTTCGGACCCATCCCCCCCCCATTCAAGAAAGGCTTTGCGATTCTCTGAGACTTCAGGTTTCATCCTTTTCCCTCAAAATTTCGAGGTTCCCCCCCCAGAAAAAGTTGATTGGCTGCCCACAACAGTTTTCCTCTCGGTCTTGCGACCCTCATGGTCCTAAGGAATATATTTTAACGATTTCCTGGTTCTTTGCGGAGACGTTTTCAAAATTCTTCAGTTGTCTACTTCTGTCTCCTCGCAAAGTTCACCTTCAGGGCCATTCAAGTTCCTCTCTCAGGAGGCGTTGTCCTTTTTTTTTTTTCTTTTAGGCGGTTAAATATAATTTGAGAAAAGCCCTTGTTTTTTGAAGTGATCTTTCTTCCGGGTTCTTACTGAATCTCCGCCACTTTTTTTGACGACTGAACAAATCATCCCTTTCCCTCCTGAAAATCAACGTGTAGTCCCCGAGCTGTTTACTTCCTAGGCTCCGAGTTTATTTTTTTTCCTTCCATGCTCTGGGACGTCAGAGCAGTTGAGAGTCCGTCTCGTGCTCAGAGATGGGTGGTGTTTTTGGGGTTTATATGGGCCGAATTTTTTTCCTTTTTCCCCCCCGTTTCTCTTCCGAGGCGAAATCGACTTTTCTTTATAGGATTGTTCGGCGGCCCTTCTTTTACCACCGATGGTTTCTCCTTCTTCTTTTTGTTGCCCAGTAGGCTCGTCTGCTCTGAAGTTTCCTAGACGTCTTTTTGCTCCTTTTTGGTTTCGTGGCTTTTTTCTGGTGGACTTTTTGATCCATATCTCTTCCGTTGAAAATTCCGCGTTTTTTCCCCCTTTCTTGCCGTAGCTTCAATTGCACCCTCACTCCCTTCTCCACCTGCTTGGTGCTCGAATATTTTTTTTTCCGTCCAAGTCCCTCCAGTCTTTAGGCGGATTGATTTCACCCAATTTTTTCTTCCACGTTGCCGTCTTTTGCGCACTTCCCCCCCGCTTTAAAAATTGCGCGCCTGTTCCCTTTCCAGTAAGCCCCCTCTCCCCTGTGCGGCTTCCTACCTTCGTATGCTATATAGGGCATGACTGCTAACCCTCCAAGTCTCTTTTCCGCACGGCTTAGCGCCTCTCTTCCCCCATTCAGCGCTCCGCACGCTCGTTTGTTCGCTTTCCACAGTACCTATTTATGTCGAGTCTGGAGTCGTGCCTGGAGGTGCAGGAGGATTGCTTTTCGCCGACATTTCCTTCCATGCCCCTGGCTCCTGAAGTATCCCAGTTGAAATGTTTTTTTTCCTTTCTCTGCCTGAGGAGTTTGATTTCTTCCCCGCTACGGAGTGCATTTCTTTTGCTGTGGCCCTCGTGACAAGTACGATTTTCCCTCCCAGAACCGACTTTTTTTTCTCCGCCACCCTTCTTGTTTCTTTCCAAGGCTTACGGCTCGTGACGAGCTTCCAGTAGCTAGTGAGTTATCCTTCTGAAACGTCTGGTTAGTTAGAAAGCCCTGAGTGACTTTGGATAACTCCCCTCCACCAGCGCGGGAATTTTTGGCACCCTCCGCCTTTCCCCATAAATAGACGCGTAAGTTTTGAGCTTTCTGCGAACTTCTTCCCTCTGCGTGCGGTAAGGTTTGCTATGATCTTCCTTTTTCTTGCTCCAGTTTTTAGTTTGCGCAGTATCTCATTCCGTCCACTGACCCATGAAGATGGTCCGGATACCCAAATGAATACCCCCCTCCTCCTCAGGCCCCCCCTTTATGGTGCTTGCGCTGGCACTCTCCATTGGGTCGTGACTTGAGGCAGGGAGGCTTTGACCTCTCCCCGCGACGCCCTGCGTCTTGCAGGTTTTTTTTTTTTTCTCTCACTTGATCTCGGGGATATTTTTTCCTGGATTTTTTTTTTGAGTTTTCGTCCAGCCCTACCTTGGGGTCCCCTGCCTCTATGGGAGCTTTTTTCCCCTTGTTTTATTTGAGAGTTCGCGTCTCCCCATTTTTCTTTAATCGGCTCTGGCCGAAGCCACACTTCTATCCGCCGTTTCTTCCCCCCCCGGCTCAGTTCCCCAATGTCGATCCTAGCCGGCTTGCTGAGGGTTTCGTAACGGCCTTTTTTCTCACGTGCGCCTACCCGGTTCGCTTGTGTTCTATTCTTCTTTGTATTTGTGAGAAATTTTTATTCTCTCTTTTCCCCCTGTTGTGTTTTGTGTCCCCCAAAAATTTTTCCCCCCCCCCAATCAAAAGATTTTCTTCCAATGAGAAACCTCCCTGCCTGAAAAGTAGGACACCAAAAAAATTCCGTCCCCAATAGACGCGCGGGACCCTCGGCCAAACTTGACTCTTTTTTCGCCTTGCAAATACCTCCTGACCCTTGGAGGCGGCCCGAATAATTCCCTTTTCGCCAGCGTCCGCCTCCTAAGAAGCCCCCTCTCAATTTTCCCCCCCCCATGTGAGAAACACAGCCAAGATCCTAAGCATCACCCCCCCTCTCTGTGTTTTAACCATTTCTCGCCGGTCCCCTCCAGAACCCCCCTTCTTTCTTATCAAAAAGATTCCCTATCTTCCTTTCCACCCCCCCCCCTTCCAGCGAGTTCGAGGTCCTTTCCCGATTGGCACATAGTCACACCCCCGCCCTTACCCTCTCCTTGATCAGAGAGTATGACTCGCCCTCTCAGGTTAGTTTTGAAACGGATGAGCCTCCTCTCATTACCCTCTTCGGTGTTGTTTCCTTTCCCGCGGCTACCATTCCCCCTCCGCAAAGGCCCAAGCCTTTCCCCCTTCAGCAGCAGGAAATTAGAAGATAGGCTAGTTTCCCCCCTGTGAAGACGTCCTCTTACACTTTGGGTTAACCCCTTTTTCTGCGAAGATGGTTGATTTTTACTCTTTCCTACACAGCCCCTTTCCATGCTCTTACCCTTTTCTTTCCTCAAAGGAAGCCTGGTTAAGAACGGCCTGCACTTTTGTCGCTACCCTCTCCTTATAGTTGAACTTTCCCCCCGTGCCGCCTTCTCTTCCTAGTAACGCAGTTTTTTGGCCGTTTTTCTTTCATTTCTCCACGCTCCAAGGTCAAACCCCCACTCATCTCCCTGTAACCCCCGATCGCACTTTCCTTTTTTCCCCTTTTTTTAAACCTTTACGACTGCAGTGGTTTTGATACCCGCGCTTCCTTCTTTTCAGTGACTTGCACATTTTGCTTCCCCGCAACTGTCCGAAGAGAAGAAGACTCCAGTTTTCATCCCCCTAGGCTGCGTTTCACCCCAACGCTTTCCCACCGAGAATTGCGGCTTAGAGTTCTTTTCCTATATGAGCCACTCTTTTTGGGGCACGCCTACGTCTGTTCATTTCCCCCGACTTATTGAATGTGTGTATCTTATGCAGTTCGAGCTACGCTATGTTTTTTTCCTCCCAGCCTAGTCCAGGTGCCCCGCGGCTGTGGCGTTCCTGTTTCAGAACACGTTGGGGGGCCGTTTTTTTTTTTTTTCTTCCATTCGCTTAGGACAGTAAAGAGTGAATCCCGTTTCTTGCCGGTATCCCTCCTTACCCCCTAATTTTCTCTCTGTCCCCCTTCTTTCCTCTCAAAAGCCCGCCCCGTCCCTTTCTCCCTCGCTTTAAATTGTTCATTTAACCCCTCTACGGAAAGACTCCCTTTTCCCTTTTTACGTGTTCGCGTGGCAAGGTCCTTTTTCTTTTTTATCGCGAAGAAATTTGCAACCAATAGGCGACACATGCACGCCGCTGGAAAGCCTCTATCCATCCTGCATTCCTTTTTCGACCTACCAAAAAATATGTGCCCTTTCAATATGGCGGGTAACTTCTGTCTGCCTACCCGCCTCTCCCACTAGCCTGGCGCGTCTTTTTTCTTTCCTTGAGCTCACGGGTCTTTCACAGACGAGTACGTCTCCACATGCTGCCGCCCGTTGCCTCGCTCCCCTGCGTAACGTCCCCCTCCTCGAGCCAGGTTTTTTCACTCCCTTTTCCAAACTCTCAAGACTTTCCCTTTTTTTCCATTAAACCTGATCTCCCCTTTTTGCCGACGGCAGGGCGTGTGGGTGTCATTCTTTCCCCCCGGGCGAGCGGCCTGTCAGACGGCCCCCCCTTTTCCCTCCCGGTCAAAAACCCGTCTTTAACGGTAGTTACCCCCGGGTCCTTATTCGCCCCAAACGAAATGAATTTGGTTCGTTAGAATAAAATAGTTAGTTGCAACCTTGGTGCGATTCTCTTTCTGCCTCATATACCCCGTTTTTCTTCCCCCCGCCCCAAAGTAAAGCCCCTCCTTCCGAGTCCTAAGACCCCGTTTGCGCCTCGCCAGAGGATGGAGTCGAGCCCCCTGGTGCTGGTAAGAGGACGAACTTTTTATTCCTCCCCTTTTCTCTTCCCCCCCCGAGCGCATAAAGTCTCGCCTCCTCCTTTGCGTGAATTGTTCCTTCCGACGGAAAACTTGTTTTTTTAAGTTCTCCCCCAGGCCCTATCTCTTTCTTTATCCTCCCCCTTTCAGAGATAGCATTTGCAAGCAAACGTTTTTCCCTCTTTTCCCTCCCTCCCCTTCAAGTACAAGCTTTCTCGGCGATTGTCCCTTTCTGATGATCGGTGGCCGGACTATCCCCTTTTTTTTCGGAGTAAGCGTTCCCCTCACCTTTGGCCTCGGACAAACACCCCCTTTGGCTCTCGATCCTAACTGACTCTTTCTACGACGATTTTGACGTTTTCTTTGTGCTACGGCGTAGTCGCAAGTCTATCCTCTTAAACTACGTAGTCGACCTTCTTTTTTTTCCCTTCGTTTTCAGGAGTTGGCCAACTACGTTTCCTTTTCTTTTGTTTTTTCGCTCGTCTAAGGGAGGCTTTTGACCGCGCCGCCCCTGCGGTTGCGCAACCCCCACCCCAACTCCTTTTTTCTTCCCCTCTTTATAGTCGAGTGTCTTTCCCCTTGAGGGATGACCCTGAGTCCGCTTTTTTCCTTCATTTATGTTTTCGGACGTAACCAAATTTTTCTCTGTCAAGTGATAGTGATCTCCATGTTTCTTTTTTACCCTGGTACTTATGCCCTTTTCCCCTTCTCTCGCTCCCCCCTCTGCTTGACAAGAGGAGTATGGGAGCTTTCGGACCAGTGTTCAACTTCGCTTTCTTTCTTTTCCCCTTGAGTTTGTTGGACAGTGAAGGCTTCTTTTTTTAGAGTGAATTCCCGGCTCCCCCCCAAAGCTTTTCTGTTGGGGAGATGGTGCCTCGACCCCCCCATTCCTTTCCCCGATTCCCTCGCGGATTGCGGTTCTTCCTTTTCCCCTTCATTACATTTGCCCTTACCTTAATCGAGGAGAAAACGTGTCTTGGTGCTCGACCAGACGCCCGACTTTTTTTTTCCGTGGAGCCTTTCAACTTTTTTTTTATTCCCGATTCTCCCCTTTTTCTCCGACCTGTCCCTTGCCCCCTTGCCGGAAATTGTTAGCAGGGAAAAGTACACTGTCCCCCTAAGCACTGGTTTTTATAGAGTAAATTTCAATAGTTCCCTCCAGTTTCATGCTCCCGGCTAACCATTCTTTTCCCTCCTTTGTCCCTTAATAAGATCCCTTAGCGCCACGCTTCGAACTTAGTTAGACCTCCCCCCCTTTCCCCTGACTTTTTTGAACCCTTTTCCTCATCTACTTGTCTGGCGCGATGTACGTGTCCTGGGGGTCCTTGCGGCGTTTTTTTTTCCCTTTCTGTCTTCAGAAAGGAACCTGCTTTTTCCCCCCGGACGTCCGGAAGTACCACACGGCCTGATCACTTTGCCCCAGGGTTTCGCCTAGTCGCCTGCGTCGCTTTTTTTTTTTTCCTCCCTGGGGAATTGAAAGTTTTTACGCGGATTGACGCTTGCACAAGTCGACCGTAAGGCCAGACCCTCGTCCCTTGCCTTTTTCCTGCTCCTATGTGTTTCCGGGTATGAGCCCTGCTAGGACTGGCTAGTGAGCGCCCGGTCGAGGCCATGATACCTTGTTTTTTCAAATCATGGAAGAGCAGAACTCGGATTTTTCAATTGGACCTTCCTTACAACTTCCCCCCTTTCCGCTTAAAATGGCCGATCTTGTGCCTAAGAATGGAGTATCGCTTTCTGGACCTTTTTCTTTTTTTTCCCCTTTTCTTTCATGACTGTTTAGTAATTTTTTCTGACTAGGCGCCTCCTTTTTTTACATTAATGCTCCTTTCTTATTATATCACTTCCCCCTCTCTTTTTCATTTCCCTACTATTCTGTTTCTCTCTCTGGACTGTCTTCTTTCCTTTTGCTTGAGGGGGCTCTTTCATTGTTTCCCCTAGATTCTCTCCCTTCAGAGAGTCTATTGAAGGGGTTGCGGGACCTCCCCAGGCCATACTGGGGTTTTCTTTTTCCTTCCGCCTTAGGTTTTGGCGTTCGGGACCGCTTGTTCACATTTGGGGTTATGAGACGCCCCCCCCCCCACACCCCCCTTTTCCTTTTTTCCACCTTGGGTTTATTACTGTTCTCGCGTTAAAAGTCTTTCGATGGTTACCTTTCCTTTTTTCTCAGCCCTTGATATCCGCTTCTCCGCCCGTATATGGACCACAGGTTATCTTATCGGCGCCGAGTTGTGTTTAGTTTTTTGCCTTCACCTTGCCTTCCCTTTCCACATATGAAGTGGATTGCTTTTGATGGTTCTCCGATTTCTTCCTCTCTTTTTTTCCTTTCCCTCCTTTGTTGTTGAGATTCTCCCCCCAACCCATGATAAAAAAAAGACCTTCCCCCAAAGTAGGTTTTCCAACGGTTTCATTTCCCTTTCTTCCAAAAACCCTTTTCGTATAACACACCCTTTTTTTCTGTTTCTATATCTTCGTGTTTGTTGCCCTCTGGTGCCCTTCGCCATTCTCCTCCGCTGATAAAGGTGCTTTCCCTTCTATCCCGGAAGCCAGTAGGTTAGATCCCTTTTTCCTTTTCAGAAATAACCCCGTTTAGTCAACACAAGCTCTCTCCGCATCCCACCCCCCCCTCTTCCCCCCGAAGTCAGAAGGCCACTGCCTTCGGATCAACCCTAACGATTAATGCCTTAGTCCCTCCCCCACTGAAGAAAGCGCTAGAGTCTTTAGGGAGATTCCATTCCACCCGATTCTTAACCCCTCCACTCAATGCTCTCCCCGCGGATCCTCCCCTCTTATAGTTATTCTGGAAAAGTGCATTGACATTTTTCCCTTCTTTTTTAGTGGAAGCGGAAGACCTTTTCCCCCCCCCTGATAGCAAGAAAGTCTCCCTAACACCCCTTGATCGCACAAGGCTCCCTCCCCTTGCTTCGTTTTAAGGATCGACTTTTTTTCCTTTGTCGCTTATGCCAGGGCACCCCAAATCTCGTCCTTTTTTCTCTGGTGCTTTTTTTTAACATTCCACCCCTTTCCTAATGCTTTCATTCTCCCTTTTTTCCCATCCGCAAACCTTCCCTTGACGCCTTCGAGATTTTGCCTCACGCAATTAGCACCCCTCCCTTTCCCCAAAACTACCGGAGAATACCCCAGACAAGTTTTCTGGGGGAGGAATGAAGTGTTAAAAGGGCTAAGCCTTGTTCCCCCCTCCCCGTAGAGGTAATAGAATCGCCAATATCCTCTTGATTAGACGGTGTCCAGACTTTCCGTGCTGGATCACTTTTCTGAGAGACATATTCTTTCAAGAACTTTTGCTACCGAACAAACCCGACTTTTCCGCCTGAATAAGGAGCTTAACCGCCCGCCCCGTCCCAGTATGATTGAGATGGCGGACCCCCCCCTTCCCTGGGTTTTTCCATAGCCCTTTTTTCTCCCGGCGATCTGAACCGCAGGTTTAGAGCACTCTTCCTAATGTCTTTTTCATTAGTTCCATTTCTTCCTTGTGTAGCCGGGTTTTCTCCCTGACCCGTCAGAGCCCTCTGTTTAAATGTTACCCCTCCCGCGAACTCCCGGGTTGATCTCCTCCACCCATGGCGCGCAATTTGTTTCCCTATTGCGCCAATCTTTTTTTTTCCCTTGGACCCAGAAAATCCCTTGAGCCTTGCATAACAGCCGGCTATCTGGCCCCCCCCCATATTTACCTTCCGCCCTCTTCCCCCCTTTTTTCCTGCTTTCACGTCGTGTTAGAATATTCAAGCTACTAGAACCTTCGGCGTGCTACCTCTTTTTGCCTCGGCTCCAAAGGAGAGATATGTGGCGTTCCTCGCGCCCACGCCTCTGAATGCAGATTCTTTCCCTCTCCCCCCTTTTCGAAAATGCTCCAGGGACTCTCCTCTACCTTAAAAACTCCGCATGCAACACTTCCCCCTCGCGGCTGTACACTTTTTCCGAACGCTATAAATAATAATTCGGCTCCCCGAGAGAAAGGGTTCCGCCGTCTTTTTCCCCCTTACTCCCATATTAAGATTCCCGATCCTTGCATCTCCTCCGGCTGCGACAGTACCCTCCCCCTAGCAGTTTGCATCCGCAGCGGATCTGCCTCCCTGGATCCCCTTCTCTTTCCTTATCCCGGCGTGTCGCAGGAATTGAGTTGGTTTCCCTTTCCACCCAGGTATTTTTTCCCCTCCTTTCCTCTACGACGAGAAATATTCCACCAACCCCCCCCCAACACTCTGTCGCCCCCTTTTCTATGCCCCCGCTATCGCCCCCCCAGCATGTCCTATCTTTTTCTCAATAGTATTAAGTAGTTTGCAACTGGTTCCGGAATAGAGCCCCGCCTGCGTCGGCTCTTCCCCCCAACCAGGTCCGCGTTCTGTATAGAGTCATAATGGACTGGTCTTTTCTCCTTCTCTTTCCTGCTTGCACTGTTGTATTGGCCGTTCCCCTTACCGGTGCTGGGTCACGAGGATCAATTTTTCTGATACGAGGACCCCGAGAGTCCCAATCTCCCCTCCCTCGTTCTCTCTTCCTTTCCTTTTTTTGAACTCCCTGGGCTTTCCTTTTTCCTCCCCTTCCCTATCCCTCTCTTCCCTTTCTGTGTTGTTGAGAGCTGATCTTCACGCCGGTTTTCCCCCCTTACGTCACTGCTCCCCCTTTTCCGCCGCGATTGCGCCCTATTATCTGGTTTTTTTTTGAATCGAGCGCTACCCTCTTTTTGTACCTCCACCAGGTGGATCCTTTGCACAATACAAACAACAGCCCTTTTCGCGATCCATGACCTAATCACTTCTATCAGACCCTTCTTTTTCCCCCTTTTGTACTGGGGCTTAGCAATAAGTGATGCAGTTCCCTCTTCCTCCCAGGGGTGAACCCCCTTCCACTTTTTCGGAGAACCCGCTTTTTTTGTTGTTTTAATAGTTGGACTTATATTTGAGACATTTCTTTTTCCTATTGCTTGGCGGAAGGTGACTTTTTCATAGCAAGCCCCCCCCGTTTTTCTTCAGAATGCAACACCTCCCTGACGTAGAACTCCCTTTCTTCTTCTCCCTTTTTATAAGAGTCCTCCTGCTTTTCTTCCCCCCCTTTGCGATCTGAAGTCTCCCATCCTTTTCTCGACGACCCCCTTCTCGTGCCTCCTTTCCCCGAGAAGGTGGGGAGACCTAGGGGTTCCAGAACGTTTCTCTACGACTTTTCCCTCGAACTTCCGTTTTAGTTTCCTTTCCTTTTATGAGTTGGAGGCAATTTTGTACCAAGCCGCAATGTCTTGATGCCATGGAGTGAGTTGAAGTTCTTCCCCTGCTCTTTCCCCCTTTGCCAGGTTTCGCGAGGCTGGCTCCGTCCCCCAAAGATCGTGCCTGTTCCTTGTTTTCCTAGCTCCCCCCCCGTTGACCTAGCCAGCTGAACACTTTCATTGAAGTAGTGGATGCACCCCGAAGTTCCTTCTTCTCCCCTCTGGGGGGTTCTCGAACAAGATCCTCCACCCTCCCAGATCGAAGTTTCTCTTTTCACCACCTGGATTGCCCCCCTCTTGCCCCTTCCGGCTGCAAAGTTCGTTTGAACGCGCAAAAATTGATCCCCTGTGTTGATGCATTGACCTTCCCCCCCTCCTGCCGCCTAATGGACGAAGGCTATTACATTCCCCTCTGAAGGCTTCTCTCCGAATGTCTCCTGGCCTACACACATGCCCAACTCCCCCCCCTTCTTTCCTGCACCATGATAAAGTTCCACCTCATAGGAAAACCATGAGTCGCCCCCCGATCCGACTTTTCTTTTGAGTTTCTCCCCCCCCCTGCTCAAACCCTTTTATTTTTGCGAGTGATTCTTCCTTGTCACGAGGGCGGGGAGGATTCTTGTCCTGCGCGTAGGCCCTTTGCCAGTCCTTTCCCCCTTCTTTTCCTCCTCAGTATACCAACTTCCCCAGTAGTAAATCGTACTTTTTTTTCTCTAAGTCTTTTCCCCTCTTTACCTAAGACGTCACTGGTTTTTTTACCTGGGAGGTGCTACCTTCCCACCCTCCCCGTCCTCCCCCAGAAACCGCATTGCCAAGAGTTGACGCCTTTCTTCTTGTTTCCCCCCCCTTTCTACGATTCCTGAGCGCCATGAATCGTCTTCCAAGAGCCTTTTGTCGTTTTCCTCCTTCTATCATTTTCCCTTTGGCTCGTGAAATTCCCTTACCTAAACCCACCCCCTTGTAAGAAGGGAAGATATTTTTTGCCTCTTTAATCGCAGGAGCTTGATTTCTCTTTCCTCTCCCCTATCTTCGACGGCTGGCTCCGGATTACGTACCCTCCTGGCGGTGAATTCTTCTCCCCCTTACCCCCTGAAGAGTGTAAATTTCTTGATATCTCTCACTCTGAGGACCCCCATTGTTTCGGATTTCCTCCTTGGCTTCTCATGGATATGAGGCAGTTCTTTGGTTCTTTTGAACGAGCTTCCCCCTATCTCGCTATGGCCTTTTTTTTTTTCTTTTGGAATAAATGATATAGGGGATTAGCTGCCCCTTAGTTGTTGTTTGAGTCGCTTTTGAGCGTGTCCCCTCTTGGGAGTTTAGAGGTAGCTTTATGGGGATGTTGTTGCCGCTAAAAGGGGGGGGTCTTGTGAGTAGCTCCTTAACTTCTAGTTTACGTGGAGTTTGGGGTAATCGTTCTTTCCCCCGCATAATACGCACTTTTTATTCCCCTCGGGAATTGGCCCCGCGATCTCTTTACCCTCACCCGCATATAAAGGAGGTTTTTTTTTTTTTTTCAGGTCCTTTTTTCGCACTTTGAGAAGGTACCTGGGAACCTCTGGATTGCAGGCGTTTTTTGAGACATTACTTCCTCCTTCTCCGGTTGTGACTTCCCAGAAAATTCCCCACTTTCACCCTCCGCATTGAATTCCTGCTTATGGTTCCGTCTGTTCCTTTCCAAAAACCCAGTCTTACGAAAAACGCGGCCTTCTTCGCCCTTTGTTCCCCCCGTCTCCGGGCTTCTAATACCGCGGACCTCACGTCTGGCCAGAATTCCGATTTCCAGCCTGTTCCCACTATGCGTCTTTCGAAATGAAGCTCCCTTCCCAACCCACCTTTTTTATCCCCCCCCCAAAGACCTTCCTTGCATCAACCCAAATTCGCCCCCCCTTCTTCTCCTTCCCCCCGGACCGACCACCCTCGCTCTGCTCAAAAGACTTACTTAACGACCCCCTTTTTCCTTTTTAGACCCCCTTCCCCCCGGAAACATTTTCTCTCGGCGTGGTAGTACCCAAATCTCCCTTTCCCCTTTCCCCCAGCACCCATGATCCTCTGTAAAGAGAAGAGACCCCAGCTTTCCTTTTCACCTTAGGTGGATTCCCCCCCCCCTTCCCCCCGACATTGAACCGGGAGTGGAAAGTAAGATTTTCCCCGATATCCCTCCCCAACAGTAAGAATACCTCCCCCTCTCCCTCCCTCCCGGAACTCCTTCTCCTATTACCATGAAAATCTCTGTCTACTTATGACGTTTTTCAACAAGATAGTAAGGAGGCGAGATGGTTGTTGCGTAGTTCCTGAATCCCCCCACTGTTATAAGGTTTTTTTCCCTGATAGGCCCATGGTTTTACAAGCGAAGATGACCCTCCTTTTCCCTTCTTAACGAGAAATCCATAGTGCTCCAAGTAAGACCGGCCCCCTTAGTTAGTCTGAGTCTTCCCCCCCTCTTTCCCGGTTCTGGGGATTTTCCTCTTGGTTCCCCCCTTCTTTCCTTTCCCCTAGTTACAACCCTCACCTTTTTCTGCCCCTTCCCTAACTCCTTTACTCTTCCCCGCTCCCCCCTTTTGTGAAAAGAAGGTAAGATCCCGTGTTTCTTCGCTTCTTTAGGGGTTCGTTTTTTCCCCCTTTCCTTTCTCGCACCGCACATTTCAGAAGAGTCCCCTCCCTTTCCCATAAGACATATATTTTTTAATGTTCTTGCGCTGTGGTGACCCCCGTCCACCACTTCCTTTTTCTTTTTTGAGCCGATCTGAACGCGATCTTTAATTTCTTTTTGCTGAGCTACCCATAGCCACTGTTGTTGTCTCCGGAGCCCTTTCTCTTCTTTGACTCCGCTGCTGGAACACAGCCTCCCTTCCCCTTTTGCGTTCGGCGTTCCCCCCTCCCCCCTTCCCCCCCGGAACAAACCGCCCCCAGTTTTCAGCGCCATCGTGCGCCCCCCTCTCTTTTATTAAGAAAATCCGGTTGCCTTAAGGTAAAGACTTCCTGTGATTCCTTTTTTTCCCCTCCAATCTTTTTTCTCTCCCCCCCCGAAAAGCCATTTCTTCTTCCCTTGCATTATTTCCTGAGACACCGCTGTGTCTCCACGCTGGAACTTTTCAAGGTCTCTTTTTCTTAGCTGTCACCCCTCCCGTCCCACATTAAACGAAATTTTGGGCTCTCTCCATCGCGCGAACGTAGTTTTTACCTCCGTCCCTGACAAACCCCTTTACCCTTCAACGACTTCGTTTAAAAATGCTGGTAAGACGCTCCCTCATACTTCCAGTTGCTCCCCTTCCTCCACTCGGTCTACAGCCGAGTCTTTTCCCATTTTTTCACCATGATCTTCGAGAAAGATCTGTTGCCTCTCCTGATGCTACACCGACCGAATCTAGTTTTTTTTATAAGAAGGAGGAAATAGCTTCGTCAACTTTTCCCCCCCCTTCCCTGCGTGTGCTCCGTCCTCCTTTGAGTTGCGTTGCATCCCCTTCCCACACTGTTGGCCCACCAATCCTTTTCCCTTTCTCAATAAAGGCAAACCCCACGTCTTCGTATTACCTCCTCCCCCTTCAAAGTTCCCTCCTCTGAGGTTAGTCGCCAGTACCTTTTTTTTCCGGAGGATGGCAGACGACTTACTTTCTTCCTTCCTCTCCCAGTACATCGTTGCCAAGAGCGTAGTATCGATTCTTTTTTTTCTTCTTTCGATCCTCTTCATTCTTTGCACGTGTGTCTTTTCCAGCCACCTTGGTTTTCCTTCCTCTAAATTTGTCCTCTCGCTTCCAGGCATTTTTCCTTTCCCCCGCCGTTCCGTTGTATAATTGCGACGTTTTTCTCACTGACCAAAAGTGGTTCTTTCCTCAGACCCCATGCGATCCCCATATTTTACATCATACTCCCTGTTGTTCGATCTAGACTACGTTTTTCTTCTGCAACTTCCTCCCCCCTCCGTAACGGCTTCGATGGCGGCGATGTTTAGCTTAGGTGGAAGGAAGTGCTGCTTTTTTCCCCCCCCCCCAGTTCCGGACCAGCACCCTTTTTTTTTTCTCCTTAACCAACCCGTGTACAGAAGCAGACTCATACCCGGTTCCCTTTCCCCCTCCGATTGAACCCCTTTTTACGTTGGTACCACTACTTTCCCTTGCGATTTTTTAGCTAGTCTCAACAAGGTGTGACCCAACCACTTCGAGGAGAACTACCTCAGGTTTCCCTGAGTTTTAGAAACGGTTCATCCTTCCCTTCCTTTTTTTTTTTTGCTCGGCAGTAGGGTCCGGGCCGATGTGCTCCAAACGTCCCTCCCCTTTTCCCACGGCGTTTAGTCGAGTTTACTTCCTTTCTCCGTCTCCTGAGATTCTTCTTTTGACGGCAGCCCTTTCTCCCTTCCCCCCGTCTAGTGCTACGAAGAGAATTTCCCCTCCTGTGGAACGCTACGTGTTTCACCTGCGCCCAGGCGCTTCTTGGAGAGGCGTCTTAGGCCTCCGTTTTGTACAACGCGTCTGTTCGTCTCAATTCGAGTCCCTTTTTTTTTTTAAGAGGGACTCCCTTGCCTCTGCGCGGCTGGTTCGCACAAGCATGGCGTGCTGTCTTCTGGCATGCTCCATACAGCGTTTCCGCCCCCGCGGGTGGACCCGCGATTGAAGTACCCCGCTGCCCTACGACCTTTCCTGGACTCTTCAATGCTTTATTGCGTGCTCGAACCCAGAGTCTTTCCATGATCATCCCTTTCCCTTTTTTCCTCCCGGCAACCGGATTTTCTTCCACGATCTTACTTAGATGGAACCTGGCACCTTTTTTTTTTTTTCAAACTCCCCTCTCCTCATTCATTTCTCGGATTCAACCCCATTTTTGCATTAGTCTATAATGTCCGGGCCCCCCTGCATCCTTTTTCGGCCCCCTGATATGCTTCCCCCCTCGCCCTCTTCTTTTTCTCAGTGAACCCAATGAGTTAAGATCTTAACTTTCCCTCCTTTTTCTCCTTTTTTGTACCCCCGAGATGCCCTTTTTGGGAGAGGAGATGAGAGTTCTTTCTTCCCGGGAGGCTCTTTCTGCTTTAGAGAAGACCCCTGCAAGTTCCTAGGACACCAGTTAAAAAGTTGCCTTCCCTTCGGCACCCCTTTGTTGTTCTCATGGCGATTTCTTCCTCTCGGATTTCACTTTTTTGAACCTGGGGGCGGGAACGTTCCTTTCCCCCTCCCCTCGGGCAGCCACGCCTTCTGGGTTCGTCAGCGCCCTTTTGGGGCTTGGCAAGGCTCTGCCTGTTCTGAATATGCTCTCTTTTAACCAGGATTACCTGTCTTGCGAACTCCGTGGTTTTTGTTGAGTGATTTTTTTCTTTTCGACCTAAACCGCCACTCGTTCCAGATCTTGTGGCCTTCCCCTCCTTTATAATAGACCGTCAGAGCTCTTTTTCCTACGCCTTGAGGGACGGCTGGATTTTCCATCTTTTTCGTACTTCTGGTTTGCATTAATCTTCTCTCTTCTGCCGATTCTGGATGCTCCCTCTCCCTCAATAATGGACAGGAACTAATTGCGGTTTTTCCTCTTTCATCCGCGCGATTCTTTTCTTGTCCGTCTCTTGGTGAAATATGGCTTCCCTCCTTTCCTTCCGAGCTTTTTTTGTGGGACTTAGCTCCCTTTCCTTGAAGGCCTGCTAGGATGTTCTTCCTATGGATATGCGTGTCCTCTTTTTTTTTCTTCCGGTCTGGGGTCTTTTTCTCAAAGGGGGTTATTTTTCCCCGTTCCTCCTCCTTTTCCACCTCAGTGCCTCTCGCTCTGGCCCGCCTCCCCCCCCCCGTGCTATCTGCGGGATTCTCCGCCGGTTCCCCCTTAAAAATTTCTCCAGATATCGCCCCTCCCCTTTTTTTTGTAATCGGAATTTTTTTTTTGAGGGGGTCCCCTTTTCCCCCTTGGGAGCATCCGCCTTTTATGTTTTTTCATGTTT
>Ga0179593_1401960_pt1 | contig 15461 bp, 17 predicted proteins | sample CZODoug2_1_08_16_FD_185931 | JGI IMG/M metagenome (GOLD analysis project Ga0179593, IMG submission 185931) | Vadose zone soil fungal communities from Angelo Coast Range Reserve, California, USA - CZODoug2_1_08_16fungal (PacBio error correction) | ecosystem: Environmental > Terrestrial > Soil >... | reverse complement strand
TTCTTTTTTTTTGATTGCTACAGTGCTGACCCCTCTTTACTGCCTCTCCGTTTCAGCCGTCAACGTGGGCCCCAACCAAAACACTTTGGCAATGTGTTCCCCTGAAGGCGCAGGCGAAAGAGTCCTCGTCATTTCCGATTTTCTTTTTTATAAAACCTCTTTTCTCCAATCCAGTCTGCATTTTTTCCTCGTCCTCTATTTTTGTCTTTCAAATTGATCGTTGATGGCGTTCGTTACGCCGTCTGATTTTTCCCCCCACCCTGTACCAAAGTCGGTAGGGCTTGCCCCGTCTTCCCATATCACGGAGATGATTTGATCTCTTTGCTTAAGCCTCTTCGTCACGGGGTTTTCCGGTTTTCCCTGCCTTTGTCCGGGGATTGTGGCTTTGGCCTGCCCAGTTTTCTTTACGCTCTTTCATTTTTTCGAGCTCATGTGGCCCGTGCGCAACCACTAACTCCTCATTTGGTTTTTTGTTCCTTCCTCCTTCCCACGTCTTCGAAGTTTCGGGACACCCCTCTTTGTTTTTTGAGGCTAGATCCCGAACCGGCGAAGCCTGTCTTTTTCCACACACTTACGTGTAGGGCGTTTCTTGGCGACCTGGTCCCAAATGTTTTTTCTACGCTTTCGTGAAATAACGGGCAGTTCAACTCACCCCCCCACGCGTTCCCCTCCTTTTTTTGGACCTGGTACGTTGGTCACTCTCTTCCGATAGCCCCTCCTCATCGGTCTTCCCAGTACTTTTCTCTTTCCAAGACGTGCCACGTCCGACTTTGGTCATTGGGTAGTCCCTACGGGTTTTTCCCCTCCCTATTGATCCCTTTTCCCTCCTTAGGTCCGGGAAATGTTTTTTTGTTTTTCCTTTTTTTTTCCCCCCACTTTGCCCACCTGATCGTGATCGGCCGCTCTACGCCTGACTTCGTGTGTTAACAACCCAGGTTAACTTGTGGGTTATTAAACCAGGTGACGGCTCAACCTTCTCTTGACCTTCTTCTCCCTCCCTTTTCCCTTTTTTTTGCCATCCAACCAACTCTTCCTTATGGGAGATAATGCCCAACGACATTTTTTGGATAAACCATTCCCTTTTTCTTCAAGAACCCTGGACTACAACTTCAATGCGCCGCAATTCATGGGAACTTCAAGGACGACGTGATGACCGACTCCTCCTTTTCCTGCATCTCCCCCCCCTCACCACATGGCTAACCAGTTTCCCCTCTTGTTTTGTACCCTCTTCCCCTGTGACGTCTAGCGGTTAATGAGGGCGAAACCCACGCTATGGCACCCCCTTTCTACCTGAACGTTCCTAGAAAGTCGATTGAGTTATGTTAGCAAATAAACAACCCGCAAACTCCCATTCCCCCCTTTTTCCCCCCACCTTTTTTTTTCCTCTATTCGCAAGTTTTTCCTTTTTTTCCCTCTCATTTCCCCCCGCGGCTTGCATGCTCTTTTTGGAGTTCCACAGACTCGGTTCCCGATTCTCCCCGACACATGGAGGGTTGTTAAACGGCGAGCCCCCCCGTTTTTCCTCTCGCCTTCTCTTCGCTCAACAAATTGTTCAAGAAACTCTGTTCTACTTTCTTATTTTTTGTTTTACCGCTTCCCCCCTACGTAGGAGTGGTGAGTTCAACAGACTCCCCGTCCCCCGTTTATAAATCCGAGCAATCGCGAGCACTTCCTTTTTTCCCCCTTTTCTTTTCCTTTCCCTCTATAACATAGTCGACAGCTTGATTTCCCCCCCCCTTTCTCGCAGCCCTTTCGTGCGGAGGCTTGCGGACGGTGGTTCCCGTGAACGTTTCAACTTCTCCCCTCCAAAAGCCAGTAGACTAACCCTCTTTCCCCTTCTTCACACTTTTCACTCCAAATCAATGGCCCCCCCTGTGTCCTCTTTTGTTGTGTGCAGGCCCCTGGGACCCAACCACTCCTCATGTTGAACCGCTGGTTTTCCCCCCCCCAACAAATTGACCAATAGACTCACTTCTTTTTTTTGAGTGTTAGTGACTGAGGCGGTTCCACCAAATGAGCCCTTCGCCCTTTTTTTTTTTTTCGAATCCATCCCCTCCTCCGCACATTTAAACTTTTGAATTCCTGCTCTTTTTTTATTAGCGAAAACTTTTCCCCTTTTTGTTCTCCAAAGGGGTATAACCCCTTTTCTTTTTTTTTCACCACCTTTTAAACCAAGGGCGCGGTTTGTAAAAACCGCCGCCCGTCTGTCCCTCCTCTTCATCTTTCCCTTTTTCACCAACGTTCTCCCCTTTCACCGATCACATTTCCAATGACTCACCCCCAAGCCAGCACCCCAACCCCACCCGCACCAATCCCACCACCACCCCCTTCTTTTTCCTCCCCTAGCCTGTCCTCCTCTTCCTCCGGGAACAAACATCTTCGGATCCCAGTTCTTTTTTTCTCTCTCCCCTGTGGATCCCTGCTTGGGCTCGTCCTTGGGCGGTTCCTGTCGGGGATTCCAGTCCGTTGGCCTTGAATTCAAAAATGACACAGGACGATCTTCCCTCCCTCCCTACTTGTCCTTTTTTTCCCCCATTTTGATTTAGGGACGGTGCCGCTACGCGCGCCGTAGTCCGCTTCCTTCGTGACACGAGAGTTGTTGCAGTCCTTTTCAAAAGGTTTTCGGCGAAATGTAATTTTGACAAATCGCTGGCCCTCTTTGACCTTTTTCCGTCCATCACACAGATCGTCTCGTTTTTGTTCTCTGGTCCTTTTTTTTCTGCGCCCGTTGTTTTCGGCGGCCCATTTTATTTGGAGACTAGTATTAATCGAATGGTCCAGTTTTTTCTTGCCTTCGGAGACACTTCCGGGTATCCGCGAAGACCGTACTTTTTTTCCCTCACAACACATCCATTTTTTATTGTGATATCGTAACTTACGCCTTTGATTTTTTCTCTTTTTTTCCGCAAGGTAGAACGTGTGGGTGTTGGCGAGAAGCGCTTGTTCTTTTCCCCCTCGACCGTTTCCAGGAAGTCTAGCTATCTTACTTTGTTTCCTTTAGTCCTTCACGTTTGAACTCCAGACCATGCCTTTTTCTAGAACCAAAAAACCCCGTTCTACCTTCGCTACAACCGGTCCCCTCTCCTCTCCCCCCCTTCCGTTTGAAGTCCCCTCCATCAAAATCAAAGGATGGGTTTTCTTTCCCCCCCCCCCTCCCCCCCGGCCTTTTTTCTTCGCGGATACCCGGAGTTTTAGAACTACTTTCGAAGAAAGGCTGATTCCCTTCCCTGATTCCCAGAAATTGCCGCCGAAAACAACTTTTTTTTTTTCCGCTCCGATCCAGTGCGAGCCCCCCCCCTCCTTTATATCCCCTCCCATTTGGGTTTTTTTTGGACGGAAACAACGAGTTTGGTACACCCAATAGATCAGAAGTCCCTCGTTTGTCCACCCCCTTCCAAGGTTCTCAGAAAAACAACCTGTGAAGGAACTGCAAAACGTTCCTCCACTCTCCGGTTTCCCTTGTCTTTTTCTGTCCCACCCCCGGCTCGCTATAAACGCTTCCCCTTCCTGACATTTCTCTCAAAGCTTATGCGAGATGAGTAGCCCTCCCCCTTTCCACCCTTCCAACTGCCTGAATTCAACCCCCCGTAACGTCCAAGGACTCTCCCAAGCACCCGTGAGCACTCGTAGTGACTTCCTCCCTTGACTGCCCAGTCTGATCCTAGTTCTTGTTTTTAAAGTCGCTTTTCTTCTATTTGCTGTGTCCTGCTATCTTGGGGGTGTTTTAGTGTGCGGTTTTTTTCTGGGGGTGGGGAGCCCTTTGAAATTGTGATTACGGTTTTGTAGTGGTCGTCTTCGTGACTTCCGTTTTGCTGTTCCCCTTTTTTGGTTTTTCCCCAAGCTCTATTTTCCCCCCCGTCTTCGACCCTGGGGGATAAAATGTTTTGACTTAAAAGAGACAGCATTCGCAGTTGTTGCTCTGCAGCAGAAAAAATCTCAGTAACCTCCCCCTTTTCCTGGCGGAGGTGTCTGTCTTTCTCCCCCAGAGACCCTAGAGTCAACGGTTCAAGATTCTCCTCCCCCCCCCTCTGCCACTCCCATCCGCAGTGATTGCTTGACCTGTGGACCACAGTTTTGCAAATTCTACTTGTGTTTCCTTTCCTGGCCAAGACCGTTTTCCCCCACCTTCTTCCCTTAGAAAGGAGAAGACCTTTCATGTTTTTTCCCCCTTAGAGTCTTGAGTTATACGGCGGCTCTTTCGTGTCTTGAAATGAACACACCTGTACGAAAGCCTGCCGGACCCACCCCGCTTCCTCCCCCCCTTCTCAGTTTCCCTCAAGCTGTACAAGCCTTCTTGACGAATTCTTTCGGTTTCAGCTTCAGTGACGGTCTCTTTCTATTTGGAGTCCCCTCTTCTTAGTAGCTTTGAACGCCCCGCTCTACGTAGTTTTCTCCTCCCCTATACCTCGGGAGAAGCCTTGCAGCCGGTGCTGCCCCTTGTTAGCTCCCTCTCTCGCTCGTACCGAACAAGAACCCTTGAGTTTTTGCGAGCTTTTCCCCACCCTCCTTCAGGGGTCGTTTCCTAATCATGGTGACCCGTTTTTTATTTTTCATGAAACCCAACAGAGATCAGGAATTTACCCGAGGTTTTTCTCCTTTTACTTTTTTCTCCCCTTTCCCCGTGCATCCCTGCTCTTCCCAACTGCTTTGTGCTGCATTGTGGGATCTTTTTTTTTTTTTTTATTGTGACATCCGCAATCGCATTGTTATTCTTTCTTCTACTGGGTTTTCTAGAAGCGTTGTTTAGCCTTCATGCGGCCCGCTGTTCGACCTTCTCATTTTCCTCTTTCTGTTTGATCTGTTAGCCTGGTGTGACGAATCTTGTCTCCTTCCAAAGTCGTGTCTAAGGTCGGTCCTCAGTCTCCCTGCAAGAGGACGGCTGGGGAGGTCGAAGTTGAAAGTTTCCTTTTCTTCCTTTTTGCAATAAACACTTGCGCCCTGTTGTGATCCGCTTTTTGCGGCAGATCTCCCAGATTGGAAGATGTTTTGATTTCGCTGTATTACCCCACTAGCAGCCAAAAAAAGATCCGGTTTTCGCCGTTCCCTTTTGGCCCCCCCACATTTGGCCATGAGTTGCCCAGTTGAAGTGTGTTTCTCCCCTCCTCTTTCGTTCACGAGGGTTGACTTATACACCTCCCTTAGGATTCATCACTTCCGGCCCGCAGACTTACCTGGTGTCTTCCTCTTCTGTTCTGCTATTCCCCGTATGTCTCATTTACACATGTCCCCTCGTTTTTCGTACCATTATACACCTTACCGCTGAATATTATTATGTTTCTTTTGGGTAGCGGAGCATTAGGTAGTCCTTACTTTTTCCTCAACACCTGTGATTTGGCATTTCTGCCTGACGTTGGGCCTCCCCTTTCTTTCCTCTCTTTCGGGAGCGTCTCTCATGTTGCACCTTCAACCCCCTCCCCCAAGTCCAGCCACCGTCGGTTTTCCCCCTCCGCTGTCCACTCTTCGCCGTTAGGGATATTTTAATCCCCTAATCCGTTGTTTTTCCTCGACCGAACGGTAGCACGTTTGGTTTGTCGGCACAAACATTAGTTTCTTTGTTACTTTCGAAAGGGAAAACAATGTATCTGACCCAGCTCTCCGACGCTCATGGCTTTTTTCCATACCTGGAAGGCCACATCACCTAAATACCCGCGCCCCCGTGTTCTCCCCTTTTTTTTCCCTCTGCTCGCTCACGCAACTAATAATTTGATTCCGGCTCTGTGTTATGTTGCCGTCGGAACCAGAAGACCTATTGCCAGTGTTGGAAAGATACATACGGCGTAGCGGTGCCCGCACCTCAATTTTTCCTCTTCTTCCTCTTTTTCCCTTCGGAGGGCTGCAAGCCTAATTTTTTTTCCCAAACGGTCCCCTCTTCTTTCCTTGCTGCGTGCGGCGCCGCCTCGTTATACCACACCCGTGCCAAAGTTGGTTTCACCCCTTCATGGATCACAACTTCTCGACTGCTCTGTTGCACCGCAAGGTTCCCCCCCCCCCCGCACTCTGGGAGATCATTCGCCATAGACAGCTGGATCACCCCCCAAAAAAAATTTTTCATCTTCTTCCCCTGTCTAACACTTCAACTTGACGCCATCCCCCTATTGGACAGGACGACTGATTGACCGAACTTAGCTATGTCTTCTCACTCCCCCTTTCACCATATCAAGTAGATTCGGACCTTCATTTCCTTCTTTTTAGCATGAGGTCGTGTAACAACCCCTCCTTGGCCCCCCTTATCCTCACTAATAGTCCCCCCAGCTGTCTTTTTTCGACAGACACACCTGCAATCCACTTACCCTCTTTCCCCCTTTTGTGAGTCCCCCCCGCTTGTTTGTGATTTTAGATCCTATAGTGTTTTTCCTCCCCCTTTACCTCTTACGCGGTAGTATTGCCTGTGTCTTTTTTACTCCTTTTTTTTGATTGTTTTTCATTACCGTCCCTTCCGGGAACCATTCTAGGAAAACACGAACCCGTTCTTCGTTCCTTTTTATTTGGTTTTTTTCGGTACTATCGCAGCTAAGGATCGTCCCGTTTCTCCCCTTTTCTTTCCCTTTTTTCCCCTTTCTTTTCTGGGACGATCTCAAACGAAGTAGTTGTGTTTCTTTCACCGCTCACGATCCCTTCCTTACCGAACGCATGAGCAATCGCGCAGCCCTGTTCTCCCTCTTGTCTTCTATACTAGGTAACTTCTGAGGAACCACAATCTTTTTTTGTCCCCTTTCTGCTTTGGCCCCGTTGGGCAGTGAACGGCACAGTATACCACCTGACCAGGCGCCTCAAACGCTTGCCTCCTTCCTTGAATCCCCCACCTAAAATCAATTTGTTTTAAGGTTGCATTTTTTTCTTTCCTGAAAAGTGGACAAACACAGTTCAGCTTTGCCAACCGTGGTTTTTTCCCACAAGTGCAATAGAAATCCCTCGTTTTCTTTCCTTCGCTTTTTTTGACTTTTTTCCCTTTTCTTGAAAAACCGTTCGTGAAATTTTTCTTTTTCCCTCCCCCCAGTTTCCACTGCGTTGCCGGGACGCTATTTTTCAGATCCCCAACCTGCGCCTCCCTTTCTTTTTTTATACCAGTTTTATCCAACAAAGGGGCGTCAACCTTTTTTCCTGCACCTGGCGCGTTTTCCAACCTCCGACGTAGTGGTTTAGCTCCCTTCCCCTCTCTTTTTCACGCCCCCACCTCTCTCACATTCCCAGACTCAAACCACCGCCGCCCACCCCTAAACACTCCCCCCCCCCAAAAATCATCATCCTTGTGCCACATGTCCCCTATAAGGAGGAAGAAGGCCTCCGTTCCCCCCCCCCCCCCTTTGGAGGTTCCAGTTTCCTTGCGGTAATTACCCCTGTTCTCCCCTTTCTGCTTCCTTGGCGGGTTACTTTTCGGGGAATTTTTCCAATTCCAAGTCTTTGCTTGCCTTTCCCCTTTACGAATCTCGCAGTCCAAGCCTGATCCGAACGCGCCCCTTTTTTTCCTTATCCCGATCCTTTTTTTCCCGAGGCAGAGCGCAGTTAGAGATTTTCTTTTCCTTTTGGTTCCCAGTCTTTCACAGGTTTTTTAGCTGTCAACTTAAGTTTGAAAACCGCGGTGAACGTCTGATCGAGTTGGGGACCCCCTTTTTTTTCCCGACCCCCGATCGTAGAAGGTCCTCTCGGCCTCGTTCTTTCCCTTTTCTTTTTACCGTTTTTCGGCTTCAATTTCGTTTTTCGAGTGTCGCCGCTAATGGTCCGGTATTTTTAAGGTCGTATCCCACCTTTATTCCTCCCTCACAGGCTTTATCTCTTTTACCTCCCCACACATCATTGATGGTGATACTCACGTCCGTTTGTTTAATTTTCTGGGTAAAGGTGTAGACGTCCGGCTTTTCCCCTTTTGTTTGGGCCAGGGAAGCGAGGGTCTTTTACCCGTTTCTCCCGTCCTCCGTCCCTATATTTTACTCCTCATCGTTTTTTGTTGTCGAGCCTCTGTATACACGTTCGACACGATTCCCCCTTTTGTCCGCTCAACCCACCACCCCCCCCTCCCACCGGGCGCCCGCCCTTTTCGAGCAACTCCGTTTTGACCTTTGATATCACCCCCAATGATTTTTTCCCGTTCGCAAACCGGCCGGTTTTTCTCTGTAACCGGAGTTAGTTCCACTAAATGCCAGAAGACTTCCCCCTTTCTTTACTAGCTACATTCCTTACTACCCCCGTCGTTCGGGCGCTCCACTCTCCCAGCTCGTTCCCCAGCCTCCTGAGCACTAGAAGATCTGTTGTCTTTTTGGAAATGGCCCCAAACACCTCTTAACCCAAACTCTTAATTTATCGTCGAGATTTTTTTTCCCCCCCCCCCTTTCGCACAAAACCCTTTTGAAGGATTAAACTGCCTTATTGCAATCCCCTTCAGCTCCCGTGCTGAGCGCGCTCTGGAACCCTTTTTTCCCCCATGGCTGGCAACTTCCGTCCGATCAAGTCTTCGCGCATTCGTTTGCCTTTCAGTCCCCTCACCTTGAACTTGAATTCACCCTTTACCCCCCCCGTCCGAGCCCAGAAATTTTCTTTCCGGGAGATCCCCCCTCCTTTCCCTTTGCCACTCTCTCCTAGTGCGTGTTGGTCCCGTTCTTGTCATTCTTTGTGTTTTCCCGGATGATGAGTTGGGTTGGGAGTTGTGTTTTCATTGGTTCCCGTTTTTTTTCGGTTTGGTTTTCATCTGTGTTGGTAAATGGTGATTAGAGTTGGTATTTGGTAGTCGTACGTTGCCGCTGCCGCTGCCGGGATTGCCCCCCTTCTTTTTTTTTTTTCCCCCAACGCCGAACTTAGGGCCAATGTGTTCTCACCTTGTTTTCTTCCCAACTTTTGCTAAAAGAGACATGCATTCGCCGTTCTCGTCTCAAAGACCCATTCCTGTAAATTAACCGCAAGTTTCCTTTCTGAGGAGAGAGTCTTGTTTTCCCCTTTCTACTCCCTTTTTTCCAGGACCGAGATTCCCCCTAATCAGTGCTTCTATTGCATTGTGTTACCCCAACATTTTGAAACCGTCCTTCCAATTGGGTTTTTCAATTTCATGCAATCCTCCCCCCCCCCCCTCTCCACCTTTCTCCTTCTAAGCCAACTTGATTTTTCCTCCCCTTCTTCCCTCTTTTTCTTCCTATTGGCGTCGACTGTGCCGTTTTTAACTGCCCAAATGTCCTCCATTTTAATACCTTCCCCAAGACATGGGCAATTCGAGATCAGATTGTGTTCCTCAAGTCTTGTACTCCAGTCTTCACACTGGTCGAGGTTTCACTTACTTGTTTCTTTTTTTTTTTTCTCGATAGTTAGCAACGATGATCGTCGTCGTTGACGCCCCTATCATTCCGTCTTGACCTCTTTCCCAACTAGAAGACGAGGGAGCCGAATTGGAGCGGTCTTCCCCCCCCCCCCCCTTTCCCCTCTCCTGGTTTTGTGCGCTAGTCCCGGAACAAGGAACTGCCGTCTCCCTTCCCCCTCTCCCCACGGTTTCGTTTTCCCTAATCCTTTTTTCTTCGTCCTTCTGGGCATGAAACTCCAACCCCCAGCTTACTTTTCCCCCCTCTGTTGCTTTCGCATGCTATTGCTTTTCCTCGTACTTTGCCTAACTCTGCACAATTTTTTGTGCATACTCGTTCTCGAGGATTTGTGTGTGTTATTTTTTTTTCCTCCGCACTTTTACCTTGTATATTATTTGTCTACGGTGGGACATCTTTGTTTTTTCAGCCTGGCCCGCTGAGAACCGTCGAATTCAACTTGTCTCGTCTTTCTGGTCCCTTGGTGTGAAGCGGTTGGATTCTGACGGCCCTTTCTTCTTCTTTTCATCACGTCGTCCTTCCAGATGAACGGCCTGGCTTTTCTTTTTTTTTCCTTTGGTGCTCCTACCCCCTTGGCCCTGTGTGATCCCTGTCTTGCTATGGCATGTCCTCTACACGATGCGTTCATGGGTTTTTGTCTCCCCTTTCCCCTTTTTGCCAAGAGCTTTCTTTTTTCGGCTCTTGTTCTTTTGGGACTACACCCCCACAATTTGGACCATGGTTTTACTCCTCTCGACTGCTCCGCAGGTCGACGGTTTCCCCGTCTTCCCCCCCCTTTCTCCCCAGTACGGCTTGCAGCCCTTTTTTTTTCTGATATGCCCTTCTTGACTGCTTTTTATGGCGTTCGCTCCGCCGTTGCTCTTTACAAAGTCCCCCCCGAGTCGTGGACTTGCGTCCCTTCCATATCAACGTGACGCTTAAATTTCTTCTTTTCTTGAGCCTGTAGATTGGTCCTTTGTTTCCCCCCCTTCGTCATTTTTATATTGATGGCGGTTGATGCCCCCTTTTATTTTAGACCTTTTCTCGATTGAGGAGCGCTCCTGTGGCCATTTCGTGCCAAGACCCTTCCCCCTCCCTTCCACTAGTGTGTCCCTCATCCGCAAAGGCTTATCCTGTAGGATCTATCTCCCTCCTTTTTTCTCTCTCTCACGGCTAAGACTCGGCTTCGGCACCCCACCTTCCTGTAGTTCGTTTTCTTTTTCGCAAGTTGCAACCTGCATTCCTCGCCTCTGATGACACTAACGGGCAGGCCAAAGCACTTCCCCCCCCAATACGCGACCCCCCCTTTGTTTCTGTGTTCCCCCGGTCCGTGGGAATCACTAAGCTCCGCTCCTCCCCCCCCCTTTTATTCAGCTTTCCGGTGATCTGTACTACGGCAAAGCCGACCCTTTGGTAAATTGGTTTACATCCCCCCCCTCCCCTTTTCTGCGCAAAGCCATCAAATGCTCCCTGTCAAGCCGTAGGTCCCTTTCCCTTTCTTTTGTCTCCCGTTTACTGGGTTTTTCTTTCAAAACGGCCCACGCCTCGTGGTTTTTTTTGGTCTCTTTTTTCCCCACACCCCTGCCATGTTGTTTTTTTCGTCCCCCCCAGTTTCACTTACGGAAACCTTCTATGAGCTCTTTGGAATAACGTCCCCCCCTCCCCCCCCCTTTGCACTCTGTTATAATGATCCCATGCTAGGTTTATCCCCCCCCCCCCTTCCACTTTTTCCTGTGAGCACCCTGTACTCAAACTTCAAACTAGAATACCCATGCCTTCATCTTGGTCCCTTTTTCCCTCCCTCGCCCCTTTTTTTTTTGCTGAACCCCCAATCTTTTGAACACTCCTTCTTCCCCCCTTTTTCCCTGCGTTCCGGTTCCGCGGCCTCATGAGGTTCAAAACACGATTCTTCAAACAATAGACCAGTTTTTTGGTTTTTTAATCGAAAATTTTTTGTCGATTGGAGGATGTTCCCCCCCCCTCCCCCAATTTACCTCACCTTTCTTTGCAACAACAGCTTTTTCTAGATTTCAAGTGTCTCCTTCTCTTCACTTCGGCTTTGACCAACTCGGTATCGCCTTCTCCTCTGTGTAGTTTCCCGGACCCCAAGAAGAGAAGTTGAACCCCCATGATTAGAACACGAAACCATTTCTTCGTTTCTTTTCCCTCCCTTGCTTTCCTTTTACTCTCGCAGATCTGGGATCGAACACGTGTCCCGACCCCTCTTCCCCCTTCCTTTCCCATAGTCTTCTATTGGTAAGATTTAGACCCACGCCTTAGGCTTTTTGGGCCGTTCAACCTCGAGATTCATCGTTGACGCACTAATAGCCCACCCATCTCCCTTTCCCCCTTACTTGACCCCCCCCCCCTTTTTCTCGGCTTAATATATATATAGGTTATTTCCCCCCCCCCTTCCTACGCGATTGCCCTCTGTTCCTGAGGCTTTATGTAGGGGGGGGCAGTTAAACGGAACCTTTCCCCCCTCTATCTCCCTCTTCCCTATTGAAAATACCAACCCCACTTTCTCTTTTAATTTTTTTTTCCCCGGTTTGTTTAGTTAGTGCCATTTCAGGGATCACCCCACTTCTCCCTTTTTTCACTTTGGTTTTTACCACAAGTTGAAATAGACCCCTTCTTAGTAGTGGCATTTTTTTGGTAAATCGTATTGCTTGAAAACAGTTAGACTCCCTAATTTTTTTTCCCTCCCCCTCTTCCCTCCCCCAGTAAAATGCAGGTGAAGTAGGACTGATTTTCTCCTTCACCCCCCGGCGATAATTTTCTCTGATAATTTTTCCCAACTTTGTAGCCCCCCGTTGTTCCCTTTCGTCTTTTTTTTAAACCGCCGACCGTAGGTGTCCCTCTTTTTTTTCCCCCTCTTCCCCTGACCGTAAGAACAACGGCTCAACTTTCCCCCTCTCCCCCCCCCGTCAAGCCCACACCGCACCACTTCACCCCCCCATACCTCCCTTCACAATCAATAGAATGTCTACGAAGGACGACTTGGAAACAACAAGCCCGAGGAGCAGAGTTTGCTGCTTTTTTTCCCCCTGTGCCCCCTTTTTTTTCTGGTATCGTACTGGCGTGGCCACTGGTAGGTTTCCTTCCCTTCCATTTTTCTACACCTTCGACGCATCTCGAGTTTTGAACGCTATCCCCCGGCTCCTTGACCCCAGCCCATTTGATAGCGAGAGCCGTGTTTTTCATTTTTTTCTCTTGTTGCTGCTTTACTTTCGTGACAATCGTCCGTCCCTTTTCACCCCTTTTCCGCCCCGAAACTTTTATTTTTGACAAATAGAGTTAACAGCTTCTTTAAGAGTTGTCCTCGTTGTTTTTCCCTTAAAAACCCACAGATAGTAGATGCTTTTACTTATCTTGACTTGTGTCTCTCGACAGGGTTTCTTTTAAGTTTCTGATTATCTTCTCCTTTTTGAGGTGATCTTGAAGTTACGTCTAAATACTTGTACCCTCTACTCCACGGCCTGCCGGTTTTAGAGTTCGTGAACCCCCCACCCTTCATTGATGGGATCTCCCTTCTTATTTTCGCGGACTTTGTGCGAAGGCGACTTTTTTTGTTGTTTGGGCCCCTCTCTGTTCCTTGTCTGTAGAACGTGAAGACCGACTCTCCCCCCCTGTTCTTTTTTCTGAGATATTCGTACGTCTTCCCTCCGTAACTCGCGTTCCTCCCAACCCTGGCCCAACGTTCTACCTTCGATCAACCCTTTAACCGTCCCTGCGCTCCCACTACGTAAGGGCCGATATTTCAACCCTCCCTTTTTTTCCTTTTCCGCCCTAGGTCAAAACGGCCGTTGTGCTTTTTAACCCTCTTTCCCCTCCTCCCTAGACCGACGTCCCACTCCTTTCTCCTCTTATCACCCCCCTTCCTATCAACCAAAACCGGTTTTTCTCCCCGATCCAAGCTCGAAACGAGCTCTGTCCCCCCCCTCTCTGTTGGTATTTTACGAACACAACTATTTACAACGTGATCAGATAGTTCCCCCAAGTGATTTTTCAAAAATTACAGTTTTCGCCCGACCCCCCCTGTTAATGACTGCAACCAGAAGAGAACTCCCTTCTCGTAATTCCCCCCTCTTTCTATTGAAACGGATAGCTAAAAAATTGAGTGCCCTTCCGACGTTCTTAAATTCTTCACTAGATGACCGTCGAAGTTTAAGACCTCCCTTCCTGCACTAACAAGCTCTCTTAAGCTCCAAGCACTTTTCCCCGTTTTGGGAGAGATGGACCTCACCGGCAGGCAATATGCTCCTTAGTGCTTTTTTTCCCCCTTTCTCCCAGTAGTACGTCCATTTATTGCTGTTCCAGATGATGATGGAGGTTTTTTTCTTTTTTTTGGTTTGGCGTGGCGTGTTTTTGTTTTTTTTTTTCCCCTTTGACTGCTTAGCGGTGGTCTTGTTTCGTCTTCTTTTGCCGTCTGTTGCCGATGGAGGCCAACTAACTGCGGAGGTTTTCCAAACTCCGCCGCCCTTTTTTCCCCTTTTTCGACCGTTGGGATATAACAACTGGTGATTAAAAGAGACATGGCTTTCTTCCCTCCCCCCCCCCTCACGTAATCTCCAACCGCAGTTAATGGTTGCTTCTTGAGAGCCACCCCTCGTCACATTTCGAGTGTTCTAAATTTTCCCCCCGACCTCCTTCTTACCCCCCCCTCTTCCAATCATCTCCTCCCCAGTATTCTCTTTCCTTTGTTTCAACCCAAGCGTTTCACATTCTTTCCCTTTGGTTTTCCCTTTTTACTTGTCCCACTCTCAGACACAAAAACGGATGACAACTTAGAAAGGTCGACCCCCTTTCTTTTAGTTTAGTTTAATGCCGTGAGCAACCAGAGTTTGAGGTCTAATTTGCTTCATTCCTTTTTTTCCCACTTCCAACAGATTACGATCCGGCACCTGAATCCTGACCCATGCCAGTGCCTTCCCCGCTTAAGATTGTGGGTTTCCTCAAGCTGCTCTTACACCTCCCCAGAGGCGGTTTCAATCTTCCCAGTGTAGGCGCGCTTCTTCGAGTGAGTAAAATATGATCGTTAGAGTGACCGTTCTCTTTTCCTTTTCATTTGAGTCCCTTCCCCTTTTCTCCGAAGAGGTAGTTCCTCTTTGTTTGAACCCCTTACTATACTTGAGTTAGATCGTACGAAAAAGACCGTTGATTTTATTCTCCTTTTTCAAACACTCCCTCATGTTTTTTCCCTTTCATGGTCAGTAGCGTCTGGGTCCCCTCCCCCCCCCCCATTATCATTTCCTTGAATTCTACGTTTTTTGTTAGCATTCCATTTTTTTCCCTTTTCCGTGCGAATTCTGCAACAAAGCTTTGTGAACCCTTTCGGGCCCGCGGGACTTTTTTTTGTACGTTTCAGACATCCTCCACTCGACTTTTTCTTTTTCTCTACGTTTGTTCCCCCGAAAGGATTGTTCTCTCAGGCCGCCTTTGTTCGACCTGAATTTCCCACGATGTCCTCCAGCTACTGATTTTGTTAGCCCTTTTGTTGAATCTTTTTGTCTTCTTTACCGTAACCATCAGTGGCTCAGGCCTTTCTCTCTTCCTGCCATATTCCTTTTCCTTGGGAGTCGAAGTTGCAGTGGAGTCCCATTCTTCCCCCCCCCCCCCTTTTCCTTGTGTTGATCCCGCTGGCTATTTTGTCTCCTGAGTATCCCAGTTGTTCCCCTTTCTTTTGAGTGAGCAGTTGTAGACACAAAGAGCTTTTCCCTTTTTCTCTCCTTTCCCCCTTTCCAGTTTCCAACCAACAAATTTTTATTTTTTTATCAGCTCTTGCGCCGCAGTTTCCGATGTTCCAAGTTTCTCTCCTTTTTCTAAACCAAGTTCCGGAGTTCAGCCCTCCGGCGGTCAGTTCCTGGAGCTTTTTACACTCATTGATCGTTTTCTTTTCTGTCAGATAAGAAGTTTTTTACCCCCCTTCCAAGTCTTTCGGTCTCTGCGTCTTTAATTCCACCTGGTTAGACTTGAATTAATTTGGTTAGCGGAGCAGGAGGAGTTGGCGCCGCCTGTTCCCTTTCCGCAAACCTTGATTGTCGATTTATTTCTTTTTGGGTCCTTCGTTCTTCGCCGAGCTCGGGAGCGCGCTTTTACATTGCCCTTTCGCCCAAGTCCTAACCCGCCCTCCCTTCCGGGTGTGTTGCCGACGTAGCCTGCAAACAGTTTCCTCCTTTTTTT
>Ga0179593_1365078_pt1 | contig 15461 bp, 17 predicted proteins | sample CZODoug2_1_08_16_FD_185931 | JGI IMG/M metagenome (GOLD analysis project Ga0179593, IMG submission 185931) | Vadose zone soil fungal communities from Angelo Coast Range Reserve, California, USA - CZODoug2_1_08_16fungal (PacBio error correction) | ecosystem: Environmental > Terrestrial > Soil >... | reverse complement strand
ACTCCCAAAAGATCAGCACCACGCCACCCCCCCAATCCTCCTTCATTCTCGAGCCTAGGTGATGAGGTTTTTACGAGTTAGATTCCCCTGCCGCAGCTTTTTTCCCCCAGATAGCCCCCGCTTTCCCTTTTTTCTTCGAATGTCCGGGAAGGGATTTCTTTTCTTCTTTCGACCAGCGTAAAGCTGCCTTGTTCTTCACTCAGAAGGGTGTTTTTTTGGGCGTTTCTTCTCCTTTTTATGCCAGCTTTCTCCCCGGTATCTTCTTTTTATGATCGCCCCCCTCTTTTTTAGGACTCTCTTCCTCATTCCTGGTTCCCTCCTCCCTTTTTTTGACCTGGGGGCGCGTCTTGCCCAAGCTCGTTCATTGTCGGGAACTTTTATAGCTGCTCTTTTTTTCTCACGAGATCTTCCCTTCCATTCTTCCTTCTCAGGAGATAGAGCCGTCACCCCCCTCCTTTCAAGTTCCTTTTGCTGTACTTTACCCTTCCTCCCCTATCTGTTTTTGAGGCGCCCTTTCCAGTTCCCTCTCCCCGAGCGGTCGCCGTTGCCATGGACTTACACGATGATTGACGAAACGGCCTTTCTTCTCATCGGTTTTTTTCTGGCTCGACCAGACCCCTGGTCCTCCCAAGATTTCTCTTACCTCTTTCTTGAGCAGGATTGGTCGGGGTGGAGGGGGTTTTTTCCTTGGTTTTTGTTGGGTTTGGTGTTTTTTTTTTTTTTTTGTGGTTGGGGGGGTTTATTATCCTAGTTTAGTCGGTTCATCCCCCCCTCCTTTTATATGTAGTTCTGTGTCATTCCATCCCTCGGATTGAGGATATCTTCTTTTACCGAGTAAGTCACATCCCCTTTCCCCCTCGTTTGAGCTCTACTACCCTTTTTACTCCTAATTCCGAAAGCTCCATAACTTCCGCTCGTTCCCTCCTTCCTATGTAAGGGCTTTCGTCCCCTCCCTTTGAGCAGTTACGGATAATGCGCGTTAGCCTAGCCCCCCACCCCCAGCCCCACTGCATGACCTGGTACCTCTCTCTTTCAGTGCAGTTCACCCCCTCTACATCAGACAGTAGTCTGCATAGACGTCAAAACCGAATGACTGCTTTTATCTAAACAACCGCGTTTTATTTTTTTCCCCTCCGAAGCGCGTGTGGGGACCTGCTTTGATCCCTCTTCTGGCCTTAATTTCTCCCGGGAATCTTGGTGATTTCTTTGCTTTTCCTCTGCCCTCTCACGCTTTTCCTCTTTCTTCTTTCCAAAACCTGGGTGTTTTTGAATCCCTGTAACTTCTCTCCCCTCCAGATGGATCGCATCCCACCTTCGTGCGTTCGGACGATCTCTTCAGTCCTGTTAATCCCCTCCACCGGATTCCCCTCTCCAAAAGAAGACGTTCAGCATTCCCAGCCTCCTAATACTCCTCCTCCCCCTCGAGGATGTCTCCCTCCCCTTACAATGGAGACCTGCTCCCCCATCTACAAAGAACTTCCTTCTCCTCTTAGTGAGAGGAAAGCTGTCCCGACCAGGGTTTCGATAGATCTGAATACCATTATGCGCCTACTGACTTCCCTTACACAGCTTACTCTCCCTCTTTGCATTTGGACTTCCCGACCGAAGGGACCCTTTCCTTCCCCCCTTTAAGCCGTTGCGCAGATGCCTCCGTACACCCCCCCTCGGTTTTTCCAAATTTTGCTTATTCTGGTAAGCTCGATCATTTCGTTTTTTGAAAATTTCACCAGCGTCCTCTATACTTCTTCTTTACTTTTCCATCAATGTTTAAACGGCCTCCTTCTCACTTAATTAGATATCCGGCGTATCCCCTTCCCCTTTTAAGGTAAATATTATTCCCATTCCCCTCCCTCTTAGTGAAGCCTCCCGGATTCCCGATAACCCCTTTCCGAAAACGGCCACGGCTCTTCTAGTCTCCAGAGATTGATGTCGGCCTAGTTCCTCAGTATCAGCATGGCGGGCTATGTTTCTTAGACTGAGGAGATTTCTGCTGGCAAGGGAATGTTTTTTAGACCTGTTTCTGCATCCCCCTTCACATAACTTTTACTCCTCCCCGTTTTATGATGATTTGCTGTGGATGCCTGTTCACCATTCTTTTTTTTTCAACACCGCGTTTATCTCCTTTTCGAGACTGGGAGAGTGATCACTCCGATTGTTGCAGTAATCATTCTTCTCCCCCTAGTATTTGTCTCGCGTTCTGGACCTTTCTTCTCTGTTCGTCTCTTGTCTGTGACGAGAGTTTCTTCTTCTGTTCGAGTTACCTTGAAGGAGGCAGCCAACATCCTCTCCCTGACTTCGGAAGGACAGGCTGCAACTTCTGTTTTTTTTAGTGTCTTAAACATTGCTGGCACCGGATACCCCTCTCCCTCCTTCTCGAAACTTCGCCTTTCCCCACAAGGCCCTGAATGTCTAACTTCTGCGCGCTTTCCCCTCCTTCAATTTTGAAAGGCGTGTTTGTGTTCTTCTTCTTTTTTCCCAGTTGCTGCCCTTTGTTCCTCTCTATGCGTCGCAAGGTCAAGTTGGCCTAGATTAGAGTTGAGCGTATTCTGCATCTTAGTTCTCTCTATCGAACGAATTCTTTGCTTTTTTCATATTATTCCTTATTCGTCCTGTAGTAGTGGCTCCTTGCTCGTTTATCCCATTTCTCCCTTTTCTTTTTTTCCAGCCCCCCCCACGCGACTGTCCTCCCCTGTGAGAATGGCGTCTCGGTCGCTCCCCCATTCCCATTTCTTTCTTTTTTTCTGAACGGGGGACTCGCCTTTTTTCTTGTTTTCGCCGCTGTATGAGCTTACCCTTACAGAAGATGTTCCTCATGTGTAGGCGCTCCTGCGTTTTTCCTTTGCGAAGATTTCATTTTTTCTTCCATTGAAGTTTACAACCTTTTTGGTTGTTTTCCTTTTAATAGGTATCCGCGTTCTCTTTTTTTTTTTTAACAGAAGCTTGAACGTCTCCACCAGCTTTTTTTTCATTCTTTGACAGCGCTCCTTCCTCCTTTGAAGGAAACTCATTCTCTGGATGTTTAATTTTTTTTCCTCCCCTAGGCTTTCCTAGCGCAGAAGGTCATTATGTGTCTTCCTCTAATGCGCTTTTTACTGTTCCACTATTGCCGGCAGTTCCAGTGGTGCTGGTGATTTGTTCTTATTCTTTTGACAGCAGTAGCCCTCATTTCTCCCCTTTTTTCTTTGGAAGCGTCTTTTTCCCGGGAATGATGTTATTGTCTTTTTTCGTCTTCTGGTTACCCTTTAGCTTAAGAAACTGTCGCAGTCCCCCCTTTTCTTGATGGCTTGCCGGACCTCGGCTTCCATCTTTTCTCCTTCAATGAGCGAAACTTCGAGCCAAAGATAAGTTTTTTTTGATGAGACTGTCCCGTCTCGAAGCATACTGCCAGGCATAGCCTCCTTTCCCCCTTTGATGTTCGGCAGAGGTTCTGGTCCTCATCCCTCCAATCCGCGATCACTTAGACTCTGAAATCCTTTCTTGCAGACCACATGGGAACCGCGTTGCAGACCTTTTGCAGCAGCTTTTTTCTTCTTCCCCTTACGTTCATCACCTCCATCTCGTTTTCTTACCCCCCCCCCTTTTGCCGTCTGCCCTTTACAAGTGCGGGGATCTCTTCAGTCATAAGCTCTCCCCAGCTTTCTTCCTCCCCCTTTGGTAAAACCTCAGACTTCCCTTCCCCCCTGCTAGTTCCTTCTTTCCCTCACCTGAGGTAACTTGATTGTTCCCTGGACTTTTAACCACTTTTTTTTTCTCGACTTTGCAGTGCCTTTTCCTTACTCCGCTGAAGACCTTTTTCGTGCTTCTCCTCTTCCAACCTTCGCGGCATAGGCATTTAGAAACAGCTTTACTTTTTTTTTTTCCGCCTGTTCCTGACCTTGTCGCTTAGCCATCTCGGCTGCCAACTTTGCGCCTTTTTTTATCTGATCACGCGCCGGCGGCCTTTTTCCTCTTGAAAACTGTCTTTCGTCCTTTTCTTTATGCCGCCGGTTGGTGGGTTTGAATTCTTCTTTTTCCTTCCGTTTTCTCCTCCCTGTTTTTTGATTTTCCTTTCATGCACCACGCCACCCCACTCAGAGGTCTTTTTTCTCTCCCCCTCCGGTGATGTCAGGCGACCGCCCACCTCGTTCGTCTCGGCAGTCCCCGAGTCGTGCCCCCTCTCTTCACCAAAATGTCTCCCTTTCTCAGCCGTCGATGGCTCAGGTTTTCAGGCTTTTCAGGAGCCGCTTCAGCCTTCTCCTCCCAGCGTACTTTTTTTTCGCGCCCCGCGAAGTTTCGATTCAAGATTTTCTGATCCCCCTTTACTCTTCTCCTTTCAGAGGTGTCGGAAGTAGATGATAATTCATTTTTTTTCCTTCTTTCCCCAGGATGTACCCGGAGTTAGCTCCTTCCTTTCAAGGGTATCGGCTTCTTTGTCCCCTTTTCTACTAGAATGTGCCCGCTTTCGAATTTATTGATTGAAGTATTCCTTAGACTCCTACCGATTCCCCTTTTTTCCGGGTCGGTCAACTCTTTTAAGGGAGGTTGAGGCGCTTTCCATTTGCCCAACTGTCGGGTCGCCGTTTTGTGTCCCATGTACCTCTATTTCGAGGCCTTTTTCTAGCGTATTTTTTTCTTTAGAGCCCAGAAATGACCTCCTTCCCCTCCCGATTTCCGTCTGCCGTTTTGTGTTAAGGATGGATCTGAACTTTTTTTGCTTTAATCCCCCTCCTTTTTCTTCTTCTTTGGTTTTCGCGGCATTGCTCTTTTTGATTTAACGGCGTCCGTCACTTCTTTTTTTTTTGACCTTTCTGCCAGTGCTGATGTTCCTTCACCCCGTTGGACCAAGCTGCTTCGAGCCATCCTCGCCCTTCTCCCCCTCTCCTGGAGTAGTTCCAAAAAGTTCTTTTTTTCTTGATACTTCGTTCGACGATCTTCACTAAATTCCCGGCAGTTAGTTCGCTGTCCAGCCCCCTTCTCCCTTCCGAACAAATACCGACCCTGATCCTAGCCAACCACTCCTTTTGGAGCGATCCCCCCAGATTCGATGCGTTTTTCATTCCTCACAGCGATGATGGGACCTTCTGCCAGTTGCTGCTCCCTTCCCACAAGAATCCCGTTCCTGGAACCTGGTGATTTTCCCTTTTTTTCTTTGATTCAGTTTCGAGTTTCTCTCCCGATGCCCTGCGCCCCCACCACCTTCGACTTCAATTCTCCTTTCTCCTCCATACCAGGCATTTGCGACCCGGGAAGCAGCTTCGTCCTTCTCCCCTCAAGACCAGGAATTCTTTTTTCCCCCAGTGCGATCTCTGTTACAACCCCCTCCTCTTTCGTCGTTCCTCCTTTCCTTCTGCCTAAGCGCATCGGTCTTGTCCCTCCAGTTTCATTTTTCTCCTTCCCGAGGACAAAGACTTGCTTCGAGGTTCAATTTGAGATGAGCTTCTTTCCTTGAGCTCGATCTCTTCCTCCGGTTCCCTCCATGCTTCCTTTCTTACCAGGCCTCAAGCGGCGCAAGCCGTCTTTTATTCCCTCCCCCCCTTTTTACCTCCGGTCCGATCTCCGTTTCTTTCTTCCCCCGATATAGAAAACCCCACAATCGGGCACAAGTTGCGCCCTATTTTCCAGACAGCTCCTATAATTTTTTCCTCCTTTTCCTCTTGCTTACTCTAGGCTCTCCTGCTCACGTGTTTCCAGGGCTGGCGCAGAAATTTTCTTTATAATTTTTTTTTTTTTTTCCTTCCTATCAGGGCGGCTGGGCTTTTTTTTCCCTTTCAGGACTCTATGCCCAGTCCCATGCACGTTTTTCTAACTTGACTCTAGCACGGCAGAAACCTTTCCGGAGACTGGCTCTCTACGCGCTTTTGTGAACCTTTCTTTTATCATACCAGCATGGGCGGTGCGTTCTCCCCCAATTCCTTTGCTCGCATCTGTCCTTGCTGGAGATTTAGCCCCCTCCTTCCCAAAATCTTTCCCCAGTCTGTTGTTGCATATCGATGGCTTTTTCTGAGGAAGGCTTTTCCCTCGTCACGTTCCATTCTGGCCATCCTTAAGCTAAGCCTTGTGCTTCGTCCTCAACTCCATTCTTTCGGCTTAGATGAATTTCCGCAAGCAGATCTCGTCTTTCCTCCCCTCTGGCTGGACTGTTTTTTTCCGTCGTCTTTTCAATAGGTTACGATCGTTAATGGATTCTGGATCTGCTACTTTCTTCAGCCCCCTTTCTCTTCTTTTGACAGGATGGCTGCAAATCCTTTTTTCTTTGACTCCCCTCTTTCCCCCCATTGAGGGCACCGGCGAGCATCGCTATCTTCCTGTCCCAGGGGCCACCGACCTTGAAATGAGACCCTTAGATTGCCTGCTTCCAAGTTCTCCACTGGTGCCCGTTGTGTTTTCCCCTTTTTAATAGTCAACGTGTGATGAACTACTCTTATTAAACTTTTAGGAGGCCCAATTCTCTCGCTTCGCACGATTGAATTCTGGCGGGATTTTTTTCCCATAGTGCCCTGATTCCCATAGCTCTAATTCTTCAAGAACCTTTTTTTTCATCGGCATGATTTGTATCCTCTCCGTACAACCCGCCATTTTTTCGAACACAGGATTTTTCTTCCCCCTTGAGTCGACTTAGGCTCTAACAGTCCGAATGTCCCCCCTTTCTGTGTCTTTGAACTGGTGTACTAAGATCTTGGTGGCGGTCCCCCTTCCTGTTATGAGGCCTCCCTCAGTCGCAATTCCTACAGCTTTTTGCTATCCTCTCTTGTCCCCTCCTGGGCAGATCCCCCGTAATTCCTCTACAACCCGATTTTTTTGTTCTCGGTTCCCTTTTTTTTTGTTCATGGAAGACTTAGCACCATTCACATTGACAGTCTTTTCTTCTTTTGGTTGGCGTCTTTTTTAAGTCCCATTTTCCCCCCGATCTCTCCTGGTGCAAGGCTTTCTCCTAGCGGTGATTCCCGCCCTTTATTCTGTGGTTCCCCAGCTGATGATGTATTGTTTTTTTCTGTTTCGTTTTTCGGCGATTCCCCCCCTTTTTACTGCCAGTTGTGATGTGAGTGTGCTTCTTTCTAGTAAAAGCAGCAGAGCAGGTACCCCCCTCCTGTTGGCCGTTCCCTTCCCCCTGACTTCTTCTTTTTAGCTTTTCCGCTGATGGCGTGTTTTTCTGTTTTCCCTTCCCCCCTCGGTCCACCATTGGTCTAGCTAGATTAATGCCAGACCCTCCGGATTTGACGCCTTTCCTGAACGTCTCTCGCGAACGTCCTCGCCTCCCGATCTCCCCGGAGGTTGATCCTACCTTCCCGAAGAAAGCTTGCCCCTTCCAATCCGGGCTACTATACCGGATTATGGGAGGTTTTCGATCTACACCGACTTTCTTCCCCCCCCGATCCCACTGTTCCCCTCTTTCACCCTGAGAATCCTCTGGAAAACCTGCGAAACGGCCCCTCGGATGTTTCTTGATAAATGCAGGCGAATCCCCCATTAGTTACAAATAAATGCCGCTTCCCCTTGTCAACTTCAGCTGCGGTTTTCTGCATCCGTGTTAGGGTCACCAATTCCTCCAGGACCAGAGTATCTCCCAATCCCCCCCCCTATTGCGTTCCTCACAACAGTTTTCCTCCCTTAGAGTCCCCCTTCCCTCCACTGAGCTTCCCCCCCTCCTATTCCTTAGGAGATTTTCGCCTCAGTTCCTTAGCATCTAGAACCTAGAGGATCAGTCTCGCTTCTTTTCTTCCCTTCTATTCCTAGAAAATCAGGGTAAGTCTTTCAACCCTTCACCAGATTTACTGGCTTTTTCTCTTTAGGAGAGCTGACCAGCCTTCCTGCGTTTCTTTTTTTCCCTCGAGGCTCTCAACTTTCTAGATTTGTTGGGATCCCCCCGTCTCGGCCTTTTGTTCAAACAATGTACGTAGCTCATTCCCCCTCTTTTGCAGCGGTCGGTGGCTTTTCTCCCTTTTTTGAACCCCTCTCTTTCTTTGTTGTTGAGATACTTCCCCACATCAGGACCAAAGTCCCCACAGACGACTTTGCGAGCCCTCCCTTTTTCACGACATGGTTTCAAGAGTTCTCTTCGTTTCGCGATCCCTCTCCGCCCCACTCCTCAGTGCAGGCTGCATTGGATCCCAGCAGGCTTTTCCCTCTCTACGCCTGCTTCCCCCCGCTTTAAAGATGTTTCCAGGGCCCACCCCCTTTTTATTTTGACCTGATGCGCGTCTTTCTTCCATCTTTCAGCGTCTGACTGATCCTCCTCTCTCTGCCCCCGTCGTAGGCCTCATTACGGTTGACAGTTTTCGACCAGCTGTACCGCCCGGCGGTCTGCGTCAGTCAGTTTTAATTGTCGGGAAAAGATCATTTTTTTCCCAAGCCGTTTACGGAGGGCCTTTGTTTCAGGAGGATCGCCGCCCCCGCGGCCCCCTTTTTCAGTTTTTTTTTTTTTGGGAGGACAAATGTCTTTTTTGTAGTTTTTTTCGGTCTTAGGCGAAGGTCAAGTGCCTTTTCCACACTAGAGGCGGAGCCGTTTTCTCCTTTTTTGATTCGCGGCTTTGAAGTCAGCGTCATCCGAATAGGTAGGGTAGACCCGCTCCTCCCCAATAACCCTCGCGAAAGAGAATCTGTCTCCACGGCTTTCCCTCTTGATGTCTCTTCGTGGGGGGGTCGGTTTTCCCTCCCAGTCAATTGTATGTTGGACTGGCGGTCTGCTCGGTTAGATAGGACGTCGACCTTTTCCCCCCTTACCTACAACGTCCTCTGAAGATCTAGCCCTGTGCTGACGCAACCGTGAACGCCCCCCCGAAAAGCCACAACATCCTAAAGACCATCAAAGTGAAGAAGGAACCTCCCGGTGCGTTGACGGTCCCCGCCTTAGAGTCCCCGAACCAAGAACCTGGGCAGGCCCCCCCTTTCGCGCCTGATCCCATGACCAAGAACGACCCCCCATCCCTACAGAGCATCGAATAGTCTCAAAAGATTTTCCGTTTTTTCAGAAACACTCCGATTTGAAGCGCGAATCATCCTCTACTGGGCAATGTACTTTTGCATGTGAGCCAAAGATTCGTTAAAGGCAGCTGAGGATGTATCCGGATGATGCCCCTTCCTATGATCCCGACGTCCCCCCCCTTTGGTTAGTTCCCATTTTCCCCCTTTGCCTGCTCGCAATCAGGGCCGAGACCACGCCCCCCTTCTGCTCGGTTCCCCCTCAGTCCTTCTTGTAACAGTCCTTGACTCCCAGCGCGCATCCAACATTTCGAACCGAAACGAAGTACTTCCTGAAGTCCCTCCTCGATTTGGAAGACAGACACTTTGTCTCCCTCCTTACGGATGTTAGTAAAAGCCCCCCCTTTTCGTAAGATCCAAGCGTCCCTCACAAGACAGCCATCTTTTATGAAGTGATTCGCCCTCCCGTGTATTTCCTTCGTTGATAGCTTTATCCACATGATGAAGCAGCTAGCCGGCCACGGCCCCCCTCGCTTTCCTTGTTAATACCTCAGCTTTTAGGTAAGGGCCGTCCTGAACAAACGATGTTTCCTCAACAACCCCCCACCCTTTTCTCTTCGAAGGAGGAGCGCTAAATTTAAGTGTTGGACACTTCCGAATTTTCGAGATCGGCGAGGTCTTGTTTCCCTGTTCTAAATGGTCTTAGACTAGAACTTTTCTGCACGATATCCGTCTCGTTGGATTGCAAGTTACCTGCTCTGAACAGAAGAAACTCTCGGTTACGATATGCAAAATTCCTTCACCGGGACACCGGGGCGGAGCGTTTCCCGTCCTACTACTACTCTCCCGGACCTTTAGAGTAGTCGATCCCTCTTTCTTTTTGTGATTGACGCCGCCCCTTCGAGCCAGAGTAGCTGAGGCTCTTTTTAGCTTCCTGACGCTTCCCAGAATAGATCTATTTTCCTCCTTTTTTTTTGAGAGAGACTTTTCGAGGGTGTTGATCTCCGTCCCTTTCCGTAACCTCCAGGCCCGTTCCCCTCCCCCTTCCCCCCAGAAGCTTTTTGTTCCGCACCATGTTTTCCTACGACGTCCCTTCCGCCGGACGCTCTTCAGTTCCTGCTCGGCCGGGTGTTGTCGCCGGTTCTAGAACTCGGGTCATCCTTCTCCTTTTTGGCATTTCGAGCCGGCGCATTTTTTTTAGTCCCCGCTCCTCTCTCCTTCCCGGGCTTCCAATTCTTCTTCGCGGGGAGAAACCCATTCTTGTCCTTTTTTCTCGCCTCGGCTCTCGACACTGGCGGTTTGAAGGGGCCACACTTTAATATAAGGAGATTCTTCACTCTGCCCCTCCATTGCATTGTTGTCTGCGCGATTTATCGGCCCTTGGAAAGCTAAAATTTTTTCCCCGGATTTATCTGCTTCTTTTGAATTCACCCAGGAAGGAGGGCGCTAAGCCTTTTTTCCTTTTTTAGTCCTGCTTCGCATAGTTTTCGCTTTTTTGAGATCCGTCGAAGATTACCTCATTTTATCAATATACAGGATAGCTGTAGTTTATTTTTGTCACTCTTTTCCAGCTTACTCCCCTGGCTATTTCAGATTTTTCCCCTGATTTCGAGAGCTTAGGAGAGAATGCTCCTAGATTCTGTTTCCCAGTTTTGCTTAAGCTCGCCGATCTTTCATCTCGGACGGTTATATTCCCCTGGCAAATGTGGCAGCTTTTTGGGAGGCGAGCCTGTTTATGCGTCGAAGCTTCCCCCTTTTCTCGCCCAAACCCATGTTTTTTTTTTCGCAGGCATAGGGCTCCATGCGTGTTTGTTGGACGCATTTCCGCCCCCATAATCAACCAACGGTCCCCTCTCCCGATTCCCTGCGCACACTCATTACGCTTCTATGTTTGCCTCTCTGGCTTCTCTTCCTTGAACCGCGGTTTATTTTCGCCCCACCGCCGGTTTAGGCCTCTTCATTGGTCTGTCAGTGTGATGTTCTGCTCCTGACTTTCTATCCGTGAAATAGGACCTGTGGATTTGGCTGTTATCTCGTTGACGTTCAGCATTATACGTAATCCCCTTGTTCTGGGCCGAACGCAGATCTCTTAGATGTAAACCCGCTTTTTCCTTCTTGGCTTCCCATTCTTCTTCAGCCCCCTTTTAGTATTCAGCACTTCCCAGGATGGTTTTGTTCTTGCGCCTGGCTTGACTCTATCTACCTCCCGATCCAAGAAGAGCATACAGCCTTGGCTCTCCGACGCGTAAGCCCCAGTCATTCGGTTCCCGTGCCCCTCAAATCTGAGGTGTCTTCTCGGTTATGGGTTCTCGACGATCACCCCCCCTCATTCCCCCAACTGGACTTCGCCCTTCCCATCTATCATGCGTCCGGTTTCGTTGACCCGGCTGCCCTTTTTTGGTTCCCTTGCGGCGCATAAACCTTCAATCCCCACTTTGACGTCCGCAACCTGGATGGTGGTTTCGTGCGAATCTACTCCAGGTCCGAATCCAGTCTTCGGCGTTCCCCAATACTGAGGTTTCAAACCAGACCCCTTCAAGAAGAAAAAGGCTGGCCCTTGCGCGTCTCCCCGGCGGCGTGTTCATTTTCCCCCCTTGGACCTAAGGAAGAAGTATCCCTTCTTACTTTTAAGAACTCTTCGCCTTATCTTTCAATCTCACCTTCCAGCGTGACTGCGGCCTTGAACAGTCGTCCGCATCAGTCGCGATCCTGCCAAGCTCCTTTACGTCTTTTGGCTCAATTAGCGGCTGCATGAACTGGTTTTTTTTTTATATAGTGTTTCACGCGCCTTCCTTCGGCCATCGACTCTGACAAACCATGTCTTTCTCCTCCTTGGCCCTAGCTAGGTTGTTGTTCTTGGTGTTGACTGGTGAAAGTATTTTCCCTTCTTTTTTTTCCTTTTTTCTTTGTGGATACGTACCACCCTTACGTGCCATCTGAGCTTCCCTTTGCGAGCCAGCCATTAATGTGACCTGGTCTCGCCCTCTGATTCCTGCTTTTCGTGATCCCGAATCGGCCCGTTTCTCTAGCGAATTTCTCTCTTCCAGGCAGGAAGCGACGAGGTGCGACGTGCCACCGCGTAAAGCTTTCGGCCTCTTCACGCGTTTGGTGCGATTCGCTTCACCCTTCTCATAGCCCTCATTTTTGCTGCGCCGTATCGGACGGTACTTTCAATGCAGCGACCCCCCCCGGCCGAGGGAGGTCTCCTCTCCCGGTGATTTTAAACCGTTTTATAAGCGCATCCGACTACGTGGTCATTCGCTTCCGTTATTTTCTTCTTCGCTCTCCCCCGCGTTTGCCAGTTTCTCTTTGAAGGAAGGTGCTCGACGATTCCTTGAGGTTGATTGCTTGGATCGCTTCCAAAGTATTCCCCCCTTCTCCCTGCACCGGTCCCATGGATGCAATTAAGCACTTTTTCCCTTTCTTCCCAGGTCGGGGATCGGCTCAGACCGCCGGTTCACAGCCGCCCTCATTTTTTGCCTGGATGGTGTTCTCTCCCCCCTCCGCGGATAAGCACAGCGAGTAGCGTCTCGCGGCAATCTTTCAGTTCCTTCGTCTTCCCAAGAATACGGCCTGTCGACCTCGTTTCGAAGACGGCCTGACCAGTAGACGTCAACCCAGCACATAGGCCATCGTCCCCTGACCGCAGCCGCTTACGGCCTACCATGGGTCCGGACGGCCTTGTTCGGCCTAGAAGCACTCCGAAACTGGCCTCGTGACCGTGCATCCCCCACGAAAAACTCCTGCGAATGCCGCCAATGTTTTAGGCGTTCCGTCTATTCGTTCCTTCAGAATCAGAATCCCGCTGCTCCATTCTTAATGCTGTGGGCCAGACCGGCCTGCCGCTTTATGCGGTCCTGGTCTGCACTAGACGAGAACCGTCTCCTCGGCGTCCCCACCATTGCGGGTATTCCCGTAATTGCCGTTGAATCTGCGTACGACAGATCTTCTCGCACACTTTCCTAGCCGCTGGTCCCCGTCCATAGCCTTGAAGACCAGAAGCCCCCCACCATTTGTGCTCAGAACGACGTTTTGCAAGACTCAGGCGCGAATTGTCTGCATCGGTTGTGTTTAACGCCCAGGCCATGGACTTTTTGACGATCCGTCCCGAAGCTCTCCGCGGCCGAAGCCGTGATTTGCTTGAAATCTGTCCTAAGGCGTGGGGGGTTGGTAGCTTTTTTTTTCACTCTTTTCCTCCCAGAGACAGCAGATAGAAGGTCCCGTCCCTTACGCGGTTTTTTGCCCTTCCCGCCGTCAATACGTCCGAATTCAGTCGCGCTGCCGCTCTCACAAACACGACGCTTTTGCTTCAGAGGCGGTCCTCTCCCCTCGGCTTTTTTTGGCCACTTCCCGTCGTATTTTTTTTTCTTGTGTGCATGTTTCTCCCGGCGGTGCGTCCACGGATTGCAGTCCCCGTCTTTTCCTCTGCGGTTTCTTACGCCCCACTCTAACGGCTAGATGCCCATCATCTTCACCGTAATGACCTTAAAAAGGCATTGCACGGCCCTCCGCCGCGGCGCAGACGGTAAAGCTGCTGCGGAAATTCGCGTTGTGTCCGAATGGTGACTTCTCCCCCGCCCGATTTCGCGGTGGAAATGATGTCCCAGGCGACTCCCCCCCCACAGCATCTCTTAGTTTTCCCCCCTTTCTTTCGATGAGGATGCTGGTTCCCGCCAGGATGCTTATCAGGCCAGTTCAGCCTGCCGCCGCGCCGGTGCGCTTAGCACCCGTCCATTCTGGTATGTCCCGTCCCAGGCTAAGCTTCTCTCCTCGCAGGATGGCTTCCTTTCTTCGCCCTAGAATTCGAAGGGTTCAGATCGCTTGACGATTGTTCAGGCTTTGGGCACGAGCCGTTTTTACCTTGCAGGGAAGGACTAACCTCCGCCGCTTTTTTGAGATTCACTTTGCCCATATAGGAAGAAGATTTATACCCCTTGAACTGGAGAGCTCCTGACGATCTCGACCTTGCTGGGCCACACCACTGCCTGGTACTCCCGTGCTTCGGACTTTTCCTTCGCACCTTGTTCCCTTTTGTTGGTGCGTCAGATATCGTGCATCGCGACTCTTGTCAACTGCCGGAACTGGATTTAGCTGGTCGGCTTCCGTCTGGTGACGCTTCTTGAGCCGTGGCCGGAGACGCTTCTCAAACATTTCCTGCGAATAGCACCCCAAACTCATCTCCAGATAAAGGCTTAGGCTGTCGTTTTCTTTGTCTTTGCATTCCCAATCGCCTTCCTGGATTTTCTCAACATCCAGCTTGATGAGAGGAAATTTCTCCCCTTTAGGTTCCCCGAGTCTGCTGAAAGTCGTTCTGGTCGTATTGGTTACATTCTGTGGAGGGGCTAGCTTGACTTATTAGTCCTATCTGCATGCGATGCTTTACTTCTACTTTTTGGACGCACTTCGTGCTTCCTTTTCAGCATCCCTTTCACTTTCACCCCTATGTTGTTTCTATTCCCCATAACTCGATAGGTGAGATTCCATCTTTTATCCTCCCTCTCTAACATCAATCCCCAAAGGGGAACTTGTTAAGATTCTTTGTCCCGTAAGAATTAAGACTCGGACACCCCCTTCTTGAATCGATGGATGATGTCACGGCGCTTTCCTACCTCTCGGTTTGCCTTCTACCCGCCCGTAATTACTTTCTTAGTTGATGTTTCTTTGCTTGATGATCTTAGCTTTCACTTTCACTGAACGTGGCGCTGGATTGTTTCTGTACCTAGTTAACACATCCCTTTAGCAGTTTCACCCTTTCTCTTCCTACAGCCGGTCTAGAGTAGGACTGTCGCGGGCGTTCGCTTTTTTCTTCGTTGGTTTTTTTCGTCCATGGTCCCCTTGCTTCTACGTCGGTTTTAATTCCTCCGGAGACAGTATCTTCCACACGAAGAGCATGTCCCTATACTTCTTTTGCTTTTTTCTTTCCGACTCAGAGGTCCTCCTGAGGACGCTCCTACGCAAATCGGCTTTTTGTTCTGGGTGCTTTTCGCCGATCACCCTCCCCGCTGTCCCTCTTCTCAATCCATCGCGACTCATTTCCCTGCGAAAGGTTTCTGAAGCGAGAAAACGCGCTCCTTCCCCCCTCCCGTAAGGCGACCCTTCCCTTCTGCCGTCCAAAAAGGAAACTGTTCTGCGTCTAGTTTCGACGGCCATCCGTCTCGGCATATAGGGTCCCCCCTATCCTGATTACAAAGTTTCCCTAAATCAGACCCTTTATCCCTGAGCTTCACCCTCCTCCCGTACCGGCGCTGTTTCGATGTACACAAGGCATTAGGAATAGACTCCAGACTCAGAGGTTACTGTGCTTGAAGAAAGACTCTCGCTATTCAATCGCCCCCTTCTTTTGCTTCGTCCCCCTGAACAGCCCCTTTACGAGGGGCCGGAGCAGCTGATCCCGAAATTGATTTTCCATTCGGCTGCTGCAATTGTGATTTGCGATCTTTTCACGCGCCGGCGGTTTCTCCTCCTCCCTTTTGTTAACACAATGCCTTTTTTTTTTCCACCGATTTGGATAAGACACTGCCCCCGCTCTTTGTGGTGCGTTTTGATTTAGCGGGATGGTGCCT
>Ga0179593_1600075_pt1 | contig 15462 bp, 24 predicted proteins | sample CZODoug2_1_08_16_FD_185931 | JGI IMG/M metagenome (GOLD analysis project Ga0179593, IMG submission 185931) | Vadose zone soil fungal communities from Angelo Coast Range Reserve, California, USA - CZODoug2_1_08_16fungal (PacBio error correction) | ecosystem: Environmental > Terrestrial > Soil >... | reverse complement strand
CCTAGAAGGGATGACTTTTTCCGAATTGCACCCCCTTTTTCTTTCTTTTGATGATGTTTAACATGAAATTTTAAGGACGCAAATTGAGCCATTCCCGGTGGCCCCTTGAGGAGCCCACTGGTTGCTTCAGTCTTTTTTCCCCCCACCTGCTTTTCCTCCGATGTATCCCCCAACGTTGTTTTAATACTTTTTTTTTTCGGTTTCATTTTTTCGTCGGCGCTTTTTGGAAGTTAAGTCCCCCTTTTGACCTGGCCACCTGTCCTTTTCAGAAGCCCGTCTTTGGTGCTTTTTTCCTTTGGCGCGTGTAAACCGTTCAGAATGAGGCGCCCTTTAGGTGTCGGTTTTTTTCCTCCCCCACAGACTCCAACTATCTCCCCCCCCCCGAAGCGTGCTTTTTCTGGGCTCACGTTTGGAGCGACTCGGGCGTTCCCTTGCCGCACTGGCTCTTTTTTTTGGAGGGGAGCGCGACGGGGTCCTTTTGTTGTTTGATCTCCATAGGACCAATCGCTTTTTTTTTCAACATTGGTGAAGGAGCGGTCCCCGTTATAGTCTTCTTTCGTTCCCTCCTGTCACCGCCAGTCTCGTGGTTTTTTTTTTTCTTTTTTCAGATAGTGAGTATTTCTTCGCGCACGACTTGCCCCCCCTAAATTTTCCTTTTTTCGTTTTACACGCGTCCACTCCGGCTTCGGTTTCGTAGCAGCGTTTCTGGTAAATAACGTTGTTTTCCCCCCCTTTTTTTTCAATGCGCCCGATTAATATTTTTTTTCCCCTCGCCCCCTCCCCCCCCTCCCCAATTCGCACCGCAATGTGGTTGAACGGGTTTTTCCCCCCTCGAGCCCCCCCCCTTTGACAGCCTCCGCTTCCAACCAGGTTATACCTTTATTGGCCCCCTTTTTTTTTTGCCGCAACCTTCTGTCTTTTCCCGCAGGTTTTTTTACAGCAGCCAACCGTTTTGACAACACTTTTTCCTTGCTTGAGAGTCATTTTTCCACGTGTGAGCGGCGCGGTTTTTAGCGCACCTCTTTTTTTTCCTCCGTTAGTTCTCGGTCGGCCACCGAATTCGTCCTACATGGACCCTACCCCTTCACACTATTGTGATTTTTTTTTGGGTCCCCAGAGCAATCCGCATTTTTTCGTCATAAAGTTGTTGATGTATTTGGCCGAGTGGTTTTCCCCCCCCCTTTTATATCCACCACCATGTGATAGGAGCCCTTGGGACCTTTTTTTATTTTTTTATTTGGCCAGACTTTCTACGATAACCCCCCCCCCCCCCAACGAGTTTTTTAGTTTCTTTAACAATTTCTGATCGGCCCCCGCGGCGCCCCCCTGAGCCTTTGTTTTTTGCCAGCTTCCCCCCCCTCCTACAGTTTTTTTCCTTGACCCATCCCCCCCCTTTTTTTGGGTCCTCCCGTTCCCAATGTCGATCTAGACCCCCTTCAAGCTCGCTGGGGGTTTTTTTCAACACTTCGCTTTTTGTTGAGTTCTTCCCTGCGAATTCTCCCTGGGTTTTTTTGCAACGTTCCTCTTTCAGATAACGTCCCCCCTAAGGGGGCCTTTTTTCAATTTTTTCGCGCTGCGACTGGTTGGCTCGACCCATTCCTTTTTTTTTTTGGGCTTCTCTTCAGAGACCATAGTTTTTGGCTTGGCACTGTGCCCTTTTTCAGTCTTTTTTTTTCGGTTTTCGCGACTTTTCTTGCGCGTTTTTTGCAGGGATGCGTTTTTTTTTTTTTTTTTTGCCGTGTTTCAGCAGGCCTTTTCGCAAGGACGCGCCTTGCGCTTTTCTTCTAGGAAGACAACCCCCATGAAGCTTTTTCGGCCCCTTCGTCGATTCCTCCTTGCTGCCTATCCGTGAGTAGAGCCTTTTTTGCACCTTTTCCCCTTGGTCTTGCGCCCCATTCCCTAGAACCAGCTTTTTTTTTTTTTTTTTCTTACTCCCCCTTTTCTCTCTTATCGAAAAAATGAACTCCCCTTTGTCCGCGCGCACGATCGACGGGGTCCTTTTCCTTGAGCATTTTTTCGTCCTTTTTTCCCCCCTTTTTCTCCGAAGTGGTCGTGGCCGATTCATTCTTTTTGTTGCAGATTCGTCTTTCCCTCTGAAGAGGGGCGGCTCTGCCGAAGGTTGTCTTTTTCTGCCGGTCTGAGACCCCTTTTTTAGGTGGGGTCCCCCTGACACCAGTCCCCCCCCCTGGCTTTTTTTTTTTTCTTCCCTCTTCGCGGATGTTATTGCTCCCCGAAGAGCTTTCCCTTTCTTGCTTTGTTGGGTTAAATAGGATTTGCTTTTGATTCCTGCCCGTTTAATTTTTTTTTTATCGGGGTAGCCACGAACGATTTGGCTCTTTTTTTTTATTAGGCTCCCCCTCGTCAAGTTCCTGGCGTCCCCGATTTTTGGTCTTTTTTTCCCTTTTCATCCGGCGGCTTCTCCCCCTTCGTGCGGGGACTTTTAGCGCCATCGCCCCCCCCCTTTGCGTTATCCCCTTTGCCCTTTTTTTTTTTTTCGGTATGCCAAAGCGAAGTCTGCTGAGCACGGTTCAATTAGAACTTCCTTTTCCCCTTCTCACCTGTTGGTGGTGTCTTTTTTTTTTCCGCCGAAAGCAGGTTTTCAGGAGGCACGGCGGTGTCTGTTTTCTTGAGGCATTTTTCCCTTCCTGTTGACCTCCTTATTTCTCTATGAGCTTTTTCTTTCCAATCGAAAGTTCTTATCTCTCTCTTTTCCTCCTGTGGGTTTTTATGTTGTTTCTCTCTAACCCGAACTTCGTCTTGTGCCTCAAGCTAATATTTTTCTTTCCCGTGGGGCCCTTCTTAATTCTCCCCCCCCCCCCTCCAGACGTGAATCTCGACGGCTTCGGCTGGCGGAGGTTTTTTCTTTTTTTCCGCAGCCCCGCCCCCCTTCCCTGGTTTAGTCGATTCTTTCGTCTTTCCAACGATGATCAGCGTTCAGCCGCGCTTTCCCGGCAGTCGATCCCTTTCCCTATGAGCTCCGAATCCCCTCCCCCCCCACGGCGGAGGCTAAGTCATGAGCTGGTATGAAAACCCCCCCCCTGAGACAGGACCCCTCCTCCGGCCTTGGTTGTTTACCAGAGAAGACCTCTCCCTTTTCAACTAGTTCGTGGCGAACCCTTTTTCCAATGGCGCGGTATACTTTCCTTCCCCCTCGGTCGTACTGCCCGCTTCGTAAAGTCCTTTTCAATACCAGCTCTTTCCCTTGTAAGCCCAGCTGACCTTTTTTGTGACAATTCCGGCCCCACCTTTTTTCCCCGCTTCCGCGAATCCGTGTCCAATGAGATCACATTTTTTTTTTTATAAAAGGCCGCACTTTCTTTTCTTTCCCGACGATTGCGTATTTTTTCCCCCCCCCCCTCTCAGGAATGCCGTTTCGCGCCACGAAATTTTTCCTCTCAGGCGTTCAAAGTTCGTCCAGGCTTCCTCCTTCCCCCCCTTTTTTGACCCGTCGGGATCGTAGACCTTTCTCGGACTGTGTATCGGATTCTTCCCCCCCGATGTGGGCAAAGGGCTGCTTTTTTTTTTCCCACTGGTTTTTTGTTGACCCTTTTCCCTCGCCGGGATGCGACTAATAAAAGCTTCCCCTTTTTCTGAGGGAAGCGTCTTCTTCAACGCGACCCCCCCTCATTTAGACCCTTCCCCCGGAGCGTCTTTGTAAGAGCGCCATTTTCCTCCAGGCCCCCGTCTGCCTCGATCCTTTCCTTCCCTCGACTTGCAGACCCCCCCCCACGCGGCGTTCCAGTGCCCACCTTTCCCCTATGGTCTTTCGCCCTTTTTTTTTTTTTTCTTTTCTCTGGTGAGTGAGCTTTCCAGGCGCAGTTTGCACCGTGCGGCACCTTTCGGATTCCCTTTCCCGTGGATTTTCAAGTGTGCCGGGATCTTTTTTTTTTTTCATTTTGATTTTAAGAACTCCGATCCGGGTTCCCCCCTTCTGACGTTTCTCTAGTTTTCCCCATGGCGGGCCACGTCCCCTCTTTCGTGGAGCATTGCCGCTTTCACGCGGTTTGGAAAAGCCCCTCCCTTTTTTCCTTTTCCAGGAGTTGGTCCCCCTTCTGCCGATAAGGCGCATGGTTTTTTTTTTCCCCCCCCTCCGTTGTGAATTTTTTTTTGTCCCTGTGAACGATCTTTTTATCACGCTGAGCCTTGCCATCCCCCCTTCCCGGCATTTTCCTTTTCGACCTCCGCGGGCGGATGTCTCCCCGTGATGATTCCTCCTGTCGCTGCCGCTGCGGCCCCCCCCTTCTTGCGCCATTTCTTTTTTTTGATCGCGAATCGCGTTTTTTCGTCAGGAGACCACGTCCCCTGTGTAGTGCGCTATCTTTTTTTTCCCCCCCCGCTGGCTTTGTCCTTTTCCCTTTTTTGATGAACCTTCGTAAGTCCTGCACAATGGGCTTTTTTTTTTTTTTTTTTTGGTTCGGTTGTTTAAAGATTGATGAACCGAGGCCACCCCCGGATTTTTTGCCGGGGCGAACTGAGGCGCGGACCACTTTTTCTTTAAGTCGTGTGTTTCTGGCTGATGTTGCCTCCCACACAACGTTGGTTTATTTCATACTGAGCGGTCCCCTTTCATTTTTTTATTTGGTTTCTTTTTGCCTCGCCCTTTATGACCTGCCCCCCCTTTTTCTTCGACGCCCTCAGGGGTTTTCGATTGCGGGCGCCTCCCGCCAGACGTTCATCCCCTGGCCGAGGTTCAGTTTTCCCCTTGACTCCACCCCCCTCCCCCCCCCCGAAAACCTCGAAGCTGGTGCTTCCCCTTTCGAAGACTCTCTGCCTTCCCCCTCCCCCCCCCCCAGGATTCTAGGCGACTTTTAATCTCTCTATTTTCCCCCTTGTTGTTTTTTTCTTTTTCGATTTACAATACGCCCTTTTTCACCGCGTTGCTTTTGCGGGGGGAGGCTTTTTTTCCCCTTTCCTGCCCCGTTGAGCACCAGCGTCTTTTCCGCTGGGTTTTTTCCGGAGATAGTTTGATTTTTTTCTTTTTTTTGGTCGAGCCCCTCGGCCCTCATCTGCTTTCGGTTGACACGCGCCCCCCGACCCTCCGGGTCGCGCGCACGGTGGCAGCTTGGTTGACTTACTTCCCCTCGCCGACTTATCATTCACTTCCCTCGCATGTATTGTTCCGCAACGTTCCCTTGGAATTAACATCCCCTCCCCCCTCCCACTTGACACCGACTCCCCAGGTTCCGCCTTTTCCCACCCTTCGCAACGTTCGTCCCTTAAGCATCGTTACCCCCCCCGCCATTTTTTTTTGGCCAATTCCCTTTTCGCTACCTTTTTTTTAGTCGGTCCTTCTCGAGCGGCGGTCTCGGTTTGCTTTTGCACTTTTTTCCCCTTTTTCCTCGCCTTTCGCCCGCCCCCCGGATTTCTTCACATACATACCCCACCATAGACCTTTTCTTTCCCCCCTCCAGCAGCATTCCCTTACGCAATCGCGAGTCCTCCTTTCTTTCCAGCGCCTTTTTCGAGGCCCCTGCTCGGCGATTTTCTCCCTCTTTTCCATTCTTTTTTTTTTCCCCAAGGTTATTACTTTTCCCCCCTTCCAAAGCGTTTGGGAACACATGCTCTTTTGACTCGGTCTGCCCCTCCCGCGGCGGCTTTTTAGCAGATGAGTTCCTGTGGCAAGATTTCCCCCCTTCCCCCAATTTTTCAGTGCCCCCCGATCGAGTGACCTTTTTTCGAATGGGAATTTCCCATATCGAAGACCCTTCTATATTAAAAAGGATGAGCATGAGCCCCCGTTCCCCCCCCCCCCCCCTTCGATATCACATCTGGGCAACGCTTCCCCGGGAACTGCCCCCCTGAGCCGTTCGACCGGTGCACTGGCGCTGTTTTTAGATCGATTTTGCTTTTGGGCGGCCTTCCCTTTTCGGCCTGGGCTTGCCCCCCTCCGCTGTTTTTTCAGGTTTTCCTTTCCCGGTGTTTTGTCCCCCCGCTCTTCCCCCAGTTTCTAGGCCTTTTTCAGAAGGCGTTCCCTTGGTCCTTCCTCCAGTTGATTTTTTTTTTTCTGGACTAGGAAGAAGACCTTTTTTAGTCTTCCTTTTTACTCCCCTCAACGGCGTTTCTCCTGGTGTTAGTCCCTTAATGGAGTAAGAAAGGGCATCCTTTGCCCCTTTTCGCCCCCGACCCCCCCGGAGACCCCCCATTCTTTCCATTTCCCTGGGATGCAATGTTTCCCCCCCCATCCTTCTCTTATCACACCATGATCCGATCTTCGAGCTTCCGATCCGACGGGGTTCCCCCAGTTTTTCGTTACCCCCCTTTTTTTTTTTTTTGAACTTTTGAAACCCTCCTTTTTTTGTTTTTCCCTCTCTTAACCGCCCCTTGGGTCCCGCTTTTTTTTTTGTTCACGGCCATCTTCTAAGGGGGCGGCTTGCCGGAAAAGTTTTTTTTCCCCCCCCGCGCCCCCCGGCTTTTTTGCGACTGCCGGGGAACGTTTGGGATTTCCCAGGCCCCGTTCCTTTTTTTGTTTTTTTTTTTTCGGCGCGATTGCTCGTTTCCTTTGGGAGGCTCTTTTCAAGGAGCTGGTTCCTTCATGGTGGGGTCTCTGAGGGATCGAGAGTGGTTCATCTTTTAAATTCACCTTTTCCGCAATTATAGGTGGTCTCCCCGATTTTAGAAACTCTTTGGGAGATGGCGTTGGAATCGAGGCCATCCCTTTCATTGGAGTAAGTTTGCTCTCTCGTCCTTCCTCCCTTTTAGCCTTATTCCTTGCGGAACCGAATTTTATTCATCCCGGAAAAGTTTTTTATTTTCAATGAAGATTTTTTTCTTTTTCTTTTCTCACGGATGATTTCCTTTTTTTCTTGGGAAAACCCCTCCTCCCCATTTCTCTCCTCCCTCATTTTGAGGGATGTCTTTTTTCACACAGAGAAGCACTTCCGAAGAGGCCCCCTTGCTGGTGGTAGTTCTTTTCCATTTCTGCTCCCCACGTTGACCGGCTTTTTTTTTTTAAGCTTGAGCAAACTTGCATTCCCTTTTTTCCCCCCTCTCTTCTTCCCCCTTTTCTGTTGTGGGTTTTTTTTTTTCTACCCGAACTTCGATTGGTTTCTTTAAAAGCATCATATCTTTCTTTTTTCCTTGGGGGCAGCCCCCTCATTCCCCCCTTCCCCCCCCCAACCATGCAAACTCAACCTCTGTGGAAAAACCTGGCTTCTTCTTGAACAGGCGTTCTTCCGGTATGCTTTTTCCGGAGTCTATTTCCGCCTCCCCCCCTCAGCGGAGTCTGCAGCGCTCTCTTTTCGTCGCGGCCCCCGTCTAACGCCATGGGTTTTTTCGGGGAAGCCTTCCAAGCATTTCCACGGTTTTCCGTCCGTGCCCTCTGCTGGTCAAACTTCGCCCAACCCTTCCTTGAGCAGCCGACGTTCAATACCCGCAATCTTGCCCCCACTAACTTTTTCTTAATTCGGCTACCTGGCGCAGGATCTTTTTTTTTTTTTTTTGAAACCCCCTTTCTCCCCTCCTATTCGATTAATGTCTGTTAAGTCTTCGACCCCCGATAGAGACTTCCTCCCAGGCCCCCTCATCCCCTCATGACGGCGCCCGTCAATTCCCTCAGGGCGCTCCTCCCACCTTCCTTGCTCTCCCCCCCCTCTCTTTGTTGAAATGGGCACGACGATTTTTCCTTTGCATCGGCGCGTTTTCCCTTGGGACACAAATTCTTCCCCCTTTCGACTTTCGTCACCCCCTTTTCCCAAAACCTGGTTTCCTTTTTTTTTTATTCGACCAGCGGCTCCCTTCGATAAGCTCTCCCTTTTTTCTGAATCACACTTGGCAAGGTTTGAAGCGCTGGGTCCCCTAGCCGGGTTCAGGAATACCCTTTCTCACCCAGGTCCCTTTTTTGGCCGCCGTGTGATCGATCACCGCCGGACCTTCTTCTTTTTCCTGGGGCCGGGTTTAAGAAGAGATATTCTAAACCCCCTTTTCCCTGATGCCTTATTCCCTCTCCCCCCCCCCCCTTTTGAACTTTGGCAGACTTCCCACGCGGCAGTTCCAGTGTCTTCCAATATGGTACGTCTCCCAATTCCCCTCTCTTTTTTTTTTGTACTTTCCTCCCTTTAAAGACCAGGGAGCCCCTTTTTTTCCTTGAGGACAGGTTGGATCCAGTCGTTTCCCCTTTTCCCTTCCCTCGAAGTTTCCTTTCTTGGACTTTTTTTTGAACTCACCCCCCCCCCCTGCGCAGCTCCGCGATCGCCGGCTTTTTTCGATAGGGGCCACATTCCCCCTTTGCCCCCGCGCCCCCTTTTTTTTGCCGACCCCCCCCTTTTTCCCTGGGAAAGAGGTTTTTTCCCAACATTGAACCCCCTCGTTTTAGGTTTGAGCCCGCTCTCCGCCGCTTCTAGGTCATTTTTTCCCGCGACCCCCTCGGGGGGGAAGCGGTAGTTTTTCCAATCCCTGTTTGTTCCCGGATCCTGGCGACTCCTTTTTTTCCGAGCACTTTTTTGAAAGAGTCCCCTAACCCGGTTGCGAGTACATTTTTTTTTGAGGGATTCCTCGATGAGGAATGTCGTCCTTTTTTTCCCCTTTTTTCCCGTGTTCCCCTGGTAGGATGCCCTTTCTAATTCGGTTTTTTCGTAGAGGGAACCTTCCAAACGTGTTTCTTTTTTTTTTTTAGCGCACCCTTGAAGCGCCGCTTTCCCGGCCTTCGTCGGTTCCCCCCCCCCTGGCTTTTTTTTTCTTGCTGCTGAAAAAAACTTTCCCTACGAGCCAGTTGCTTTTTGGCCCATCGACTGTTCACCTGGTTGATTTTACCCCAGTTTTTTTTTTCAAAGTGGAATGGCTTTTTTCTGTATCCCTAACCCTTTTGATTTCCCTATTTTTCCGCAGGTTGGGAATTTTCCCCTTTGTGGCGTTCGGGTTTCCCGTCACCGTTATCCGGCGACGGCCACGTTTTCGATTGTGCTTGTTTTGTGTAACCCAAGCCGTTCCCCTTTGCCTCTTGTTTTTGTAGTTCGGCTTTCTTTTCCACCAGACTCCTCAAAAGATTCTTTTTTTTGCCTTTTTTCCCTTTTTTTTTGGACCGAAGAAACTCCTTTCCTAATCACCGGTTCCTCGCTTTGGTATTGTAATCTCTCTCCTTTTTTTTGTTGTGCGAGATTCCCCCGCCCTCTCAGGAAAATGGTGCTTCGGAGAAGGACTTTTCTTCTTTTTTTTTCACCTACCAGCGTAGGTTTGATTAGATGGGGTTTAGGACGTATTTTTGCCGGTGGGTTTTAGTAGGAGCTCCCCTTTTTGGCATCCCTTTTCAAAAGGCTTTTTGTTAAAAACTTTTCACAAGGAAAATTAGACCCTGGTAGTGGCCTCCCCTCTGGTGCTAATAAAGGAGGGTGATTTAGACCCCCCCCCTCCATCCCCCACCTCTAGGATCCCCCCCAAAAGCTTTTTTGCAGGGAGTTTTTTGGAACTTTCCTTTTTTTTCCTCGGTTGCCCCCCCATCAGCCATCCCTTTTTTTCTCTCACCATCAAACAAGGTTCCTCTCTGGGTCCTGCTTCTTCCCTGGGTCTCGTTCCTTTTTCAGGCATCGGTTACCATTTTTTCTGGTGGGCATTCTCTTTTCCTGGCCTTTTCAAGTGAGTTTTGAGAGGCTCTTTGTTGCTTTTCTTTTTGCCACTACAACGTTTTTTAAAAGCCTAGAAGACCCCTACCTTCTTCCCCCACCGACCTTCTTTTTTTACCGGGCAAAACCTTCCCCCGAAAAGGAGATACCTTCTTGGACCCAAGTTCCCTCTTCCCTCGGCCCCCATCTCCCCTCCCAGGCGAAATTTCCCGGTCCTTTCTCGTCCTCAGAGCCAAGATTTTTTTCTTCCAAGTTCCCCAAAGGGGGCGTAGTTGTGGTGTTGGCGGACTTTGCAAATGGGGCCCTCGTGATTCGTCCGTCCCTCCGTGTCCAAGCCCTTCAGTTCCACCCCCCCCCCTTGGAAAAACAGCTTATCTTCTACCATGCGGGCCGAATTTGGCCCCATTCATCCCCCCTTGGCCGCAAAACTCTGCTCCTCAATGTGGGGCAGCTTTTCCCCCGTTCCTTTTTTGGACAACTTCTTCCGATTTTTTTTTGCTGGACGGTTTTTTCCTTTGAAGAATTGTCGCTTTCCCTTCCTTTAGCTATTTTTCCCACGGAGCTTTTTCTCTTGGAGGAGTCCACAGGACTGCGTCTCGTCTATCCCCCCCCTTTTCACTGGGAAATCCTTAGCGAAACTCCCGAAGGGTCCCGTTTCCCCTCAGTACCTGGGTTATTTTTTGAGCTTCCCCCCCCAGTTCCTCTTGCCCTTTTTTTTGCGGGGCCGTTTTCTTTCGCCTGGCCCTTGCCACTTTTTTTTTGAAGGAGGGAAGGGTTTCTTCGGGGGAGAGATTTCGCGCGGAAACCCCTTTCGCAGCGGACTTTTGTTTTTCCCCGTCGTTTCTTTTTGCGGGACGCGCTTTTTTTAGTTTTTTTGGTCTTTTGAAGGCGAGGCCCGCACTTTTTTTCCCCCCTCCTCTCGGGCGCCCTTTTTCCGCCGTCGATTTCGGCTCAGTCTTTCGACCGGCTGTTTGGTAAGACATTTTTCCCAGCAAGGCCTTTGAAACAGGAGATTCTCGAAAAAGATTGACCTTGGTTTGGTGATGGAATTTTTTTTGCAAAATAGAGCTTACTCCCCTGCCCCCCCACATTTTCCTGCGCTGGGTTCCCCCCTTTCCTCAAGTTCTTAAGCTTTTCCCCCCCAGTTTTTATGCTTTTCGCATTTTTTTCCCCCCTGAATTTTGTACCCCCTTTTTTTTTCCCAAGTTGGTTTCAAAATTTCGGGGGTTCCCCCCGCGACAGATTTTGCCCCTTTTTGTTCACGCTCGTTTCTTCCTTGAAAGGAAGGGCGTGTTTTTTTTTCCTGACCGGAAAGGGTTTTCTCATTTTTGCGCGACTTTTTTATTAGAGTTCGATTTATTGGAGAAGTTATCCCCCTTCAGGGATTCCCTTTTTTTTTTACGTATTTTTTTTTAATTTTTTGGTCGCTCATTTAGTTCTTTCGGGGCCCTTAGGATTGGGATTAGATTTTCCCCGGCAGTTTATTTTCCCCCCTTTTCGGTCCCCTGGCTATTTTCGCCCGTCTTTTGATGGCGTTCTTTGATCGAGCCATTTCCTTTCGGCTTCAATCTTTCTTCCAGTTTTTTCGTGTCCCTATTTTTCGACCCCTACGGAGATTAGGCTTCCCCCCCCCAAGCTTTTGTCTCACGACGACGAATCCACTCGCCAACATGGGTCCTTCTCTCCCCCTCATGTTTTTTTCGCGGCTGTCCTTTTCCCCCCCTCCGCTGAGCCCCCCTTTCTTGCTTAACCCCCCCCTTCTTTTTCTCAATCGGAACGCTTCGACAGTGGCCTTTTTAAAGAACCGCAGCCCTGTTTTCCATTTTTTTCTTATTCTCCGGGGCGGGTGAGTTGTCCTGGTTTTTTAGTTTTATTGTCCTGCCTTTTTGACCCTGGTTGTTTTCTTTTCCTTCTTTTGCTTTAGGCCCCCTACCAATCGGAAGTTCTTTTTGTCCCCCCCCTCCTCCGTTTTTTGTTTTTTTTCAACCAGAATTAGATGTTTCCTCCCCTTTCTCAAGATAATATCTCTGGGTTTCTTTGGGGCAGACGGGATTACCTCACATCCCACTCCCCCCCCCTCCTCCTTCCTGTCCTTTTTCCTTTTTCTTTCCTTCGCTGGCTGGGTCTTTTTCCCCAGCCACACGAAAAATGTAGTACCCCTGAGGGGGGATTTTTCCTTCCACTCCAGACCTTGATCCCTTGCAAGCAGCCGCATTGCAGAACCTGCGTCGGCTTTACACGCCATGGGCTTGGAACTGGGTGCACCCTTTTTTTTTTCCCCACTCTGAGGGCCCTCTGAATGGAGCTGGGCAGGATGGCTCCCCCCTTTCCAGTCCCCCCCTTTTTTTTTTTTTCCTTGCCGAATGTTTTTCCTACCAGGAAAAAATCCTGGGCGCACTTTGACCCCCCCCCCTTTTGCGCCGATAATATTCCCCCCTTTCGAATGGCGTGAGTAATGCCCTTCCCCGCTCTTTTGTCGGCCCCCCTTTTCCCAAGCTAGCGAAGACCCTTCCTTTTTATCGTAAAGACCCCCCTTTTTGAAGGCGTTCAACGCTTCCCTCCCTCCCCCCGCCGCAATTTTTTTCTTTCCTTTTCCGGGGCCTCCCCCTTCTTCGATGTTCTCAGATTTGACCTTACCTTCCTTTCGGCGCGGTTCCCCCCTTCAAAATGGGAACCCTTCCCAGGGTTAAAAAGTTTCCCTTTTTTAACCTCAAAACTTTTTCCCTCTTTTCCTTCACTTTCGACCCCTTCTTCCTGTGTATAGGATCATTTTTTTTCTTTCGATGTGGGGCCAAACCTTTTTTAAGTCTTTTTTTCTCTTTTCCCTTGGGCGGAACCCCCCCGGGATGAGAATGGCTCCCCATAAAAGAGGTACCCTCAATTCATGCCCCTTTTTTTTTTCCCCCCCAGCTTCCCTCCCCCAAGACGGTCCCTCGCCTTTTTTCCGAACACTTTCTCTTTCGTCAAGAAAACCCCTTCCCGCCCGCCTGACCTAAACGCCTTCGATTTCCCTTTCTTTTCAGTCCCTCGAGACCCCCCAACAACTGCACGTCCCTCCCCCGTGCAAAGAAAGCGACCTCTGCCTTCACGGGCCCCCCTTTTTTCCTTTGGTGATTCGAGCCCCCCCCCCTTTCCAGGCGACAGAGAGACTGAAAGGCTCTTTTACTTCGCCCTTTTCCCTCGGCGTTGAAACAGTTTTTTCACCGGGATATCTTTGTGAATTGATGCCCCCACCCCCCCCTTTTTTTTTTTTGCTCCGGTGCCCCCCCTCCCGAGATTGAAGGTTTCTTTTCCAGAGTAGACATGGGCCAGCCCCCCCGAAGAGTGGTTCCTCAAAATGTGAGGTTTTCGAGGTTCTTTGATTTACATTTTTTCCCAGAGGATATTTTTTTTTCCCCCCTAGTTTGGCTTCAAAGAGGTTTTTTCATTAACTCCGTTCCGCATGGGTCCCCCTTTTAAAAAAGGTGGGAAATTTTTGCCTCGTTATTTCCTTTTAAAATTTTTAATCACGCTGCAGTAACCAGTCGGACTTAGCCCACCCCCGCCGCCTCCTCCCTTCTCCCAGAGCCCCCCTTTCCCCCCGGCGGGCTCCCTAAAACGTGATGCTTCTGTTCCCTTTTTCTTTTTTGCTGCCGCTTTCATTGTCAAGATTAGGAGGCCCTTATCGTGAAAACCTTTTTTTTTTTTGCCGGAGGCGGTCCTTTTTCTTAAATTCCCCATTGGCTTTTCTTCTTTTGTCGAAATTTCTGGGCTTCCCGCGGGTTGTGTCTTTTCCCTTTTGGCCTTCGTATGGAAATTGGCAACGGGAGGTTCTTCTGAGTGTACTTTGAGCTTCAAACCCTCTGACCCTCCTAAAGTTGCCACCTTTTCCCCCCATAGACTCGGAGGTGTTGTTCTTTTTGCTTCTTCCCCAGGTTCGGTCCTTTGTATCCCGCTTCGTTGCGTGTACCTTCGTATCTTCTTGTCAGTCTTCGTCGGGATTTTGTAGAACTTTCCCCCACCCTTTTTCTTCATTTTTCCCCCCGGCGGCGAAGTTCTCGGTGTGATTGCTGGTCTTTTGTTTTCATCACCACTGCCTCCCCCCCCGTTTCGATTTCGGCGGGGCTCGACTTCTTAACTATCTCCGACCACCTTTCAATTCTTTCTTTCCCCTTTTTTTTTGGTGCTTCCTTTCCCCGAAGAGAATAGGCTCTCAAAAGGTTAAATAGCGAATTCTCCTCTCCCCCTTCCCCCTCCATTTTTTTTTTTTTTTGAGAGATTAAAACTACTCCCCCCCCGAGGAAAATGTTGAAGGAGGGAAAGGTTTTCCCCCGTTATTTCCCCTGGGTTCTTTTTTCCTTTATCTTTTTTACCCAAGATAGAGTTTGATCCTTTTTGGAGGTGTTCCCTGAGCGTAATACCTTCCCTGTGGCACCTTTTTCCCTCCCCCCCGAGAACATCCCCCACTCGGGCTTCGGGACGTGGTGGGGGCTGGTCCCTACCTTCCCTTACTTACTTAGACCCCCTTCTCAGCCACCCCAATATTCATTCAACCCAGTGACTTTCCCCAAACCTTCCCCGCAAGGGTTTTTTGAAATCGGTTCTCCCTCGGCAAAAGCAGAAAAGAATTCACCCTTTTCCCCATACCCCCCTTTTTTTCCCGCCGTCGGGCTTTTGTCCCCGCATTGCGCAACCCCTTACCCTCCTTTTCCGTCCCCCTCCTTCCCTCATTTTCCCCCCCCCGCCACAATTTTCCTCCCGACTTACGTCCCTTTCCCTTTTTTCGTTTCCCCCCAGGCTCCTTTTTTTCCTTCAGCCATTTGTTTTACGAACCCACGTTTTACCTTGGAACGACTTTCCCCCGACCTTGGACCCCCCTCCCCTTGGAATCTTCCCCTGGAAAAATAACGAAAACCCGTGTAGGGACCCACGTTGTCGGAAGCGTCCCGCATCGGTTACCGGTCTAATAAAAGTTTATCCCGGATTTGGGTCTCAATTCTCCTTCCCAAATGCATTCCTTCTTCCTCTGGCAAACTGGTTTTCTCCAAGCTTCGGGTCCCCTTCACGTTCCACTTTTACGATTCACCCTTCCAACGGCTTCTTTTCTTTTTGGGAACCCTCCGAATCTGATCGGCTGGGAAATTCAGCAAAATTTTGAACGTGTTCCGGTCCCCCCCCCGTCCGCCATTTCCCTTCGGCAAGGCCCCTTGGGGTGGGGACCGTCATGGCGGGCAAAGGTTTTCCTCATTTTTCTGACCTATCTCCTCCCCTTTCGCTTCGGGATTTTTTTTGAGCGCTTTTTTTTCCACGAGAGGCCTCCCTTTTTCAACGTCATCCCCCGCGAAAGTAGATTCTTTTGCCCCCATTTTTCCCCTTTTTCGGGCACGATCCCCTTCCCCCCCCTCCCGTGGCTTTTTTTTGAATCTTTTTTTGAGCCTCGCCTCACCCCTCTTTGGGGGCGGCGGAAATATCTTTTTTTACTTTTGTTTCACCTTTTTACCCCAACGAGGTGGTCACTTCTCATTGTTATGAGGTGTTTAGAAGCTAGTCTCTTTTGACTCTTTTTGGCGGGCTTTCTTTTGGGTAAGAAGTCCTTTTCTGTGAGGAGGGGAGGTTCTTTTATTCCCCTCTTTTTCTTCTTTCTCTGAGGGAGGAAGACTTCACTTCCAAGTCTGTTTTGGAGGTTCAAAGGAGGCTTAGTTTGCTCCTTTGAACGTTTTTTCCCGTGGTCATGCCCCTTTTCCAGCAAGGCTTTCCAAGCGGCTTCCCTTCTCTTCTTCCCCGGTGTTTCTTCCCCCCCACATCGAGCTTCTCTCCGATAAACAATTTCTGGTCCTCCCTTTCTTCCCGAACGGGGGGTTAAAACCTAATTTTTTCCCTTGCGCCAATAACTCTCCCTTTTTTCCCCCTTATAGTCACGATTGTCAAC
>Ga0179593_1719843_pt1 | contig 15463 bp, 23 predicted proteins | sample CZODoug2_1_08_16_FD_185931 | JGI IMG/M metagenome (GOLD analysis project Ga0179593, IMG submission 185931) | Vadose zone soil fungal communities from Angelo Coast Range Reserve, California, USA - CZODoug2_1_08_16fungal (PacBio error correction) | ecosystem: Environmental > Terrestrial > Soil >... | reverse complement strand
TCGAAGTTATAGTTCTTTCCCCCCCCTCGACCACACTTGAGATCCCGCCGTTTGATGCGAAACGCCCTACTTGCTTAAAAGACGGCGCCCAGGGGGCGTGTTCCCTTTTTTTTTTTTTTTTTTTTTTTTTTGTTTTTTTTTTTTTTTTTTTTTTTTTTTTAATCAGCGATTTTCTTCTCTCCCTCCTTTCCCCGCGAATCAAATGTCCAAAAGGCGCGACATGGGGAATCCCACTTTTTTCCTTCCTTTTTCCTTGTCTTCCGAGCCGGTAAAGAGCCACACGTGCGTTTTTTGTTTTTCTCTTTTTATTCAAACAACGCTGAAGCAACCTGGGCCATCAGGTGCCACATTTCCGGATCGAAAACGCGATTGAGCTTTCCTCTTTCCTTTTTTTTTTTCCTCACGGGGCTTGGTCTTTTTTTTTTTCCTCCCCCGTGCAAACAATGACTTCACAAGCCAGGACTCTTAGCATGCGCTCCCTTTTTCATCTGTCGTAAGGACGTTAGTTTGCTCTTTGTTTTTCTTTTTTCTTTCCCCCCGCTTCATTAATTGCCATTCAACGTTCTTTTTTTCCTCCCCCTTTTCTCTGGTTGTGCCTATTGCGCTACGTCCCGAGCCCCGGGGCCTTTCCCCTCCATCGAAGTCGGCGGCGCCTCTCGTGTGGGAGGCGGGAGCGTTGCCCTCTTTTTTCATTCCTCTTCGCGTAGAACTAGGCCATGTGGCTTCCTTTTTCTTCTTTTTTTTCTGGAAAAGGGCGGGCTGAGCTTTTTTTTTCTCTTCCCCCCCGGACTTTCTTTTCACATCGCTTCATAATGAGCAAAGAAGCCGGTCGCGGCTCTTACCCCCTTTTACCTCTTTCCTCTCTTCTTTCTTGGGAATACTCCTACGTGTGTTGTTGCTCTTCTTCCTCTCTTTTCTCCCGAAGGTAAGCGACGCGTAACTTTTTTCCCGCGATTTTTTTTTTTTGCTCAGGATTTTGACGTGACGCAGTTATAAAATTCGACGACAGACGCCTTTCCCTGAGTTAGAGATGGCCTCCTCTGTCCCCCCCCCCCCCTTTCCCTCTTTCGAAGAGCAGATCGTCGTTGCCCTTCCCTCCCGCGCCAGAAGAGACATCCTGGCCTCCCTCTCCTTTTCCTTCCGAGGCTGCCGGCCTTGCGCCTGGTGCACCCCTTTTTCCCGTTAGCGCAATAGGCAAACCCGTTACTCCTCTCCGCCGTTGCAGGCCCCCTCATGCTTTTTCCTATCTTCAGAAGACAAATCTCCCCCCCCCCCCCCTTCCTACCTTCTTTCCAAGGCTTGGTTCTTCATTCTCTCTTTTTTTTTTTCTTGGCCCTCATTGTGGTAGATTGCTTCCCCCTTCCCAAGACTTCCTTTTACCGACAGACATCTCCTCTCCAGCGCGTGGGCCTGCTCCCTTCCCCTCTTGTCACCATGGTGACTCAGCGTGTGTTGATGTTCGTTCCTCCCCCCCCCCTCCTTACCAGCACGTGGGATCGTGACGCTCGCTTTTCCCTTCTTCCCCCACCGGTGGGCTAGTGCCCCCATTGTTCGGAATGGGGAGAGACATGTTTCTGTTTATCCGGGAGGTACTCCTCTTCCCCTTCGGATCAAGACGGTGACGCCCCACGCTTGGTTTCTTCTCCTCTTTTTCTATCAACGAACTCCGCGGTACCTCACTTGTGGATCTCGTATTGAGAGTAGCGCGTCTTGTCTTCCGCCCCCTCGGCTAACGAATATTGTCCGTACCGCCGCCTGATCTTTTTTTTCCTTCTTTGGTGAAGAACATTTTGTTCAATTCGGATGTTTCGAGTGCGATTCTATTTCCTCAATCTCAGCTGAGTGAAATGCGAAGAATTGACTCCCTTTCCCCCCCCTCCTTCCTGGCCAGTACTTTGCCCCTGGTTTTCCCCTTTCTCCTTCCTGGAAATATGTAAAGGAGGGAAGAGGGTCCTTCTTTCTTCACTGTCATAGTTTCCAGCACCAAGTGATAAAGTATAACTTCCTACCTACCCACTTTTTTTCTTTCTTGCCGAACTAAGGTCGGGAGACCTGTTCCCTTTTCTTTCTCCTTTCAACGCACGCGATTAAGATTCCCTTTTTTTTCTATAGGAGGGGCGGTCGTTCTTCCCCTCCTTTTATCCAGAAGAGGCAGGAGTTGCTACACCTCTCCCCCCCCTCCAGAACTGCTTCTCTCCACCAACCAACCCCTCTTTCTTTTCCTTCAATGCCGGCAAGGAACTTCTTTTTTTCTCCTCCCTTCCCCTCGCGAGTCGAAGGTTCTTTGTGGTTTTAAGTTTTTAACCCCCCCCCCCCCCCCCATTTCAACAGAAGAAAAACCGCCAGCGACTCGACGCTTTCCCTCCCCCTGCTCCCCGTCACCATCGACCTACATCTTCTCTTTTCCTCCCCCCTTTTTTTTTTTTTCTTCTTCTGTAGCGGCAATCGGGAGAATAGCGCGGCTGTTCGTTTTTTTCTTCCTTTTTTTTCTTTTTTGTCGTGCCAAAACTCGCACTTCTCTTCCCCTCTTTTCTGGCAGGATTAAGAGGCTGTCCCCACATTCCGTTCCCTTTTTCTTCTTTTTTTTTTCTCCCACAATGTTGGTTAGTGGTAAGGCCCGCCTCTTCTTTTTCTCTTTTCCCCCTCCTTCCCGTGGGAGAAAAAAGGCGTACTCGTCCTGCCTCTTCCCACACAGGTGAATGTATTTTTTCAGCTTCTTTCTGTCATGAGGAAATAAGCGTGCCCGTCCCCTTCCCTGCGTTCGGAAATCCCCGAAACCCCTCCCCCCTCTTTTCCTGGTAGATTCTCAATGGTACGGGAACAATCTTTTTTTTTTTTCCCCCCATAAATGAGTACATACAGTCCCTTAGAGAAATATTCCAGTGCGCTTACTCTTCGTTCCACAGGCCCCCTTCCTCTTCCGAGTTATTGTTTTCTTCCAACTTCTTCCGCATTTCATCTTCCCTTTTTTTCCCTCTCCTCCTGGATAACACTCAGACTGAACCCCTCCCTCCCCCTTGAAAAAAGATAGCCCTTGGATTCCGTCTCCAATATAGTGCGCCGAGGGGGCGCAAGTTATTATTCCCTTTTCTCTACATCCCCTCCTTTCCCCCCTTTTCGATAAGCCTTATTTCGTTGAGAGAAATTCCTTTCCATCCCTGCTCAAACGCTTTAGCTTCACCGTTTGATAAGAGAGGAGGACGCGTTTCCGTCCTTCTCCCGCGATCACATTTTTTAAATTAGGCTCCCCTGGGCATCCCCATTTGGACTGCAATTCCAGCATTCCTTACTTCCTTTCTTCCCCCTATCCAAAGGAGAGTAATAGTGTTTCCTCCTCCCCTTTAACCACCGAGAGATCACAATTTTTCCCCCCTTCCCTTTCCTCCCACGCGCTTGAGTTCATAAGTTTCCCTTTTTCTTTCCCTGGGAGACGAGGCTCCAAGCGACCCCTTTTTCCCAAGAACAGCTGGGACTCTTTTCTCTATCTCCCTGGAATATGTCGTCATGGAGAGTTTTGCGATCTTTCCCCTGCCAGGAAAGTCCTTTCCGTACCTTTTTCTTAGTCCCGAAGAAAAAGTTTATGGCCTTCCTTTTGCTCGTCCCGAGACAGGGGTTCCCCTTTCTTCAGGCCGCAGGCCCTCGAAGTCGGTTTTTATCCCCGGATGGGCGGCTTTTTCCCTATTGCATCTCCTTTCTTCGAACTAGGAAAGGGGCTTCCTTTCCTCGTCTGTTCCTTTCTCTTTTTAAAAAGTGTTTTTTTCCCCTCATGGGAGAAGAGCAGGGCCCCCCTCCCCTCTTCCCCCTATCGCAGAATGAGCAGCAGTTGTGGCGCCTACCCTTTTTGCGAAGATAGATCATCTCCCTTTCTTTCCTTTTTTTTTTTATTCTCTTATCGATCTTATCCGGAAAGGTACCCTTCCCCTTCCCCCAAGGATGATTGGCCTAAGGCTGACCTTTTTTTCCTCTGTGATTTTGCCTGTACTTTTTCCCCCCTTCCTCCTAATAAGAAGAAAGCACTTTTCCATATGATCTCCCCTCCCCGCCCTAGGCCTTCCCCTTCTTTCGACGCGCAGATCGCTGTCCCCCCCTCCGACGCCATCCTTCTAGAGAAAAACCGCCGATTCCTATTTTTTTTTTTCTCCTTTATTCCCCCCTGGGGCTGGGGACTTCTCCCCCCCTGATACACTTTTTAGTCGGTCGGAGGATTTTGGTTTCGCCCGCCCCACTTAAGGCCTGCGTTTTCCCTCTTCCTCACAATCGAAAATACGTAATGACGTACAGCTTTCCTTTTTCCCTACCTTTTCTTCTGGATGTTTCTGCCACTCCTTTTTTCGCAGTTTTTAAGGCCCCACATCTTCCCTTCCCTTCGAATTCCTCTTTCGCCCAAGAGGTGGTCTTTTTCGTGGGCAAATGGGTGCTCTTCAGGCTTTTCCTTTTTCCCCTCCCCCACAAGATGAAGCGCCTTGTGACTTTTCCCCTTCAGGCAGGAAGGCGGGAAGCAGGCCCCTTTTCTGCCCACCATGTCTCGCCGAATTTGCGTTCTTTTTTCTCTTTGAGGAAGCGGGACCTCCCCTCCCGCGGATCAAGACTTTCGCAAGCTTTTTCCCTGGATTGCGCACTCGAGTTCTTCCACTCAAGGCATTCCTTTTTCCCCTTTCTGATTTCGATAGCGCGACTGGGCCTCTAATTCCTTCCCCACGGCATATTGCGACCCCGAAGCGGATGGCTCTCCTCGGGCAGTCCACTTTTTTTTTTTCCCTTGGTTTTCATCAGGAGTGAGAGGGACTCCCTCCCCTCTCTTTTTTTTTCCCTTCCTGGCCGTCGTTGGAAGAAAAACAATCATTGACCTCCCTTTCTTTTTTGTTTTAACGACATGCTGTATCGGCACCGGTGGTCCCCCTTTTTTTCTTCCTCCCATTTATTTGGGTTCGGCCATTTTGATTGTTCGACAAGGTTCTGCCTCTACAAGGGCTACTACACTGTTTTCTCTTTTCTTCTTTTCCCGCCCTCCTTTTCGCGAGACCTGGCAGCTTTTATTTTTTTTCCTAACGCCGGCGATTACGATTCACCTGTTGTTTTTTTTTTCCTCCTCTTTGCTACAGACGTTCCTTCGATCCCTCGACCCCCTCATAACGAGGAATGATTCATAACACTCTTTTTTCCCCTCCTTGCACGGGCACGTATCATTCGGTGTACAGCCCTTCCCCCCTTCTTTTTTCTCTTGTCTTGCCAGGTTTTGGCAAGACCCAAACCTCTCTCCCCCCCGCTGACGCGACCGCCGCTCTTCTTTTTCTCCGGGAAGCCCCTCGTCAAAAGATATAGTCTTTCCTCCTCTCCGTTTTTTTTTTCTTTTTCTTTTTTCTTCGCGGCCATCGGGACGATAGAGCGGCGTCGGATTTTTTTTTTTTTTTTCTTTTTTTTTTCCGTGCCAAACCTGGACAGCCCCTCGAAACTTTCCTCTGTTTTCCCCAAAATGATCCGGCTTCATCATTAATTCCCTCTTCCCAAGATCGTTGTTTATTTCTTTTCCCCCTCGTTCTTGTCGTGGTTCGAGTGGTTTTTTTTCCCCCCCCCCCCTTTTTCCCCTTCGGGAAAAAAGGCAGTACATTTCCGCCGGCTCCTAACCACGTTTCCCCTCCATTCGCAGGGTCGTGAGGGGAATGAGGCACCAACCTTCTTCCTCCCCCCTAAAAGGAGGTAGGCACTCCCTAACCCCCCCTTTATTTCTTCCTTTAAGCTTTTATACCCTTGTCGCACCACTTTCCAATAAATGCGTTCCTCTACAAAAGAGTGACAGTGCGATCCCCTCAGTTTTTTTTTCCCCAGTGCACATTATTTCGAATCTTTTTCCAACTTCTTCGCATTGCACTAAGCTTCTGCTTTTTTCCCTTTCCCCTCCTTATCCACCTACGACTTGCAAAATGTTTTTTTCCTCCCGTGAACACAATAGCCATCCGCTTCCGGTCTCCTTTCCCTCTTTCCTGTTTTATTCCAGTAGCGCTATCGAAATCCTTCCCCCCCCTCCCTCTTCTTTTTCGTGAGGAATGAATTCCCCTCCGTCGCACAGCGTTTTTGGGCGGTCACGTCTTTCCTGCCAGAGGAAGGACCGTTCCCCGTTCCCTTCCCTCTGTCCTAAAATGTCTCGCACCCTTTCCCCTTCTCTCCTTTTCTCCCCCCTTGTGAAACCCCCCCGTTTCTTTTTTTTTTTCCTTTTCCCCTCTTTCTTCTGGCACGAGACACACGGCGGCCTTCTTTTTTATTCCCTCCCCAAGGCTGAAGAGCACCCATTTGCCATCAGGGTTTTCCCTTTTTCCCCCTTCTTTCTATTTTCAAATGTCTTCGAATTTTCCAAGTGATTTTTTTCTTGTGGCGGACGGTTCTTCTCCCCCCCCAATGAGGGCAGAACCCTTCCTCTTGTCGCATGTATCTTCTTCCCTTTTTCATGAAGAGTTATGTATCGGTGATCGTTCCCTCCCGGAATAATTGCCGGCACTTCCCTTTTTGTGGTGACGAACGAAAAATTTTTTTTTCCCTCTTGCGATAAGTCCCGAGCCAGGGGTTTTTTTCCTGCAGAACTCGAAGTCCGGGTGTCTTCCGTAGAAAAGGATGGCTCGGCGAGAGTGCGATGCACGATTTTTTTTTTTTCCCCCCTCTTTGTTCGGCCTTGGGAGAGGAGGCAAGAGGCTCCCTTTTTCTGAGTATTCGTAGAAGTTTGAATGTTGCGGTTCTTTCCCCCCTCCGCGAGAACATCGCTTAAGCCTTCTCCTCTTTTTTCCGGCGCCTAAAATTTTCGGGAAAGATCTCTTTCCCTCTCCCGTTGTGTTTTTTTTTTCTGATGATAGATCTCCCGAAGGCCCCCTTGCACCGACGAAAGGTGCGGAATCCGGCCTCTCTCTTTGCAAGGATTTGCCTTCTCCTCCCTTCCGACGAAGAAGAAGCCTCCCTCCTCTGAATCCTCTCCCCGATAAACCTTTCCGAGTTCCTTCTTTTTTTTCTCCATCGAACGCTCCAGCCCGCATCCCTTTTTTTCTTTTTCCACCCCCTCCGAAGTATTAGAGGGCCTTTTCCCCCATGGATAGGGCCTCCTTTCAATTAGGGCCCAACCCCCTTTTCGGTCGGAGAGACGTTTTGCCATCCCCCTCTGCAGGTGCAGACTTCTCCTTTTTCCCCCAAACTACGTTTCCTTTAAGACGACCCAAGGAGGTATATAATGCGACTAATTTCTTTTTTTTTTTTCTTTTGCAATAATGGTGTTAGATGCGGCCGCCCCTTTCTTTTTCCCCCTCTTCCGTTTTTAACTCGAAGACATGATTACTCCCCTTTTGTCGAAGCCTTTCAAATGTGGCCCCCCCTTGGTGATATTAAGCGTTTTTTTTGCTGTCCATTTCCCCCCCCCCCCCCCCCCTCTCCGCCTTTTCTTTTCAGTCATGAAGGCGGGAAGCAGGACCTTTCTGCCCCCATGTCTTCCGATTTTTCCTTATGGTCGTGCGAGGGAGACGCGGAGACGTTTTTTTTCCCTCCTTTTTCTAAAGACGGTGACCTGTCCCCCCCCTTCCTTTTATGGGAAGCACTTAGGCCCCCTCAGAAGGCGGATCTCCCCCCCTTGGGCCGTCGGGTCCCTCTTCCTCCGCCTGGGATATAACTGCGTCAACTTTCCCTTCCCATTGCGACGAAGCGGCTTTTTCCTGGATGGGAAGACTATTCCTAGGTGTATCTTGATAGCGTTTGGGTGCCGGGACACTCCCCTCTTTTTTTTTTTCCCCTGCGACGAAGGGTGGAAGACAGGACCCACCCCCAGTAAGGCATTTTTTTTTTTATCGGCACTGTTCGGCTAATTCTTTTACAAGGAGGAAGCATTAATTGTTTTTTCCCCTTCCCTTGTTTCTGACAAGGGAGAAATCTAATTTCCTCCCCTTTCCCTTTTTTCGGGCTTCGACTAAGGTTTTCGGTCTTTTGTACCTCCCTTTTTCCCCCCTTGACCCCTGGAACGGAGATTTACGATTTTCACCCTTTTTTTTTTCTGGTTCAGGACGAGTAAGCCTTTCCCCGGACGGGAAGTCTTCCCCCCCTCCAAAGAAAGAGGATCGGCTGCTTCCCCTTCTTTTTCTTTCCCGTCAAATGTGGGTCCCTTGCCGGATATGTGGGGAAAAGCGCTAAGCCGCCCTTTCTTCTTTCTTTCGTCCTTTTTTTGGAAAGGACAAAAATCACCGCCCTACCCCCCCTTCCCTTCTTTTTCCTCCCTTCTATTCGAACGATGGACGATAAATGATTTCCCCTTTCCCTCCGTGGTTGTGTTGAGTCTTTCAGATTGAGTCCTTTTCCTCTGCTTGTAGAGTAGACTGGCGGATTGCGGTGTTTCTTTTTTTGTGCTTTTTTTTCCCCCCCTTCCCCCTTCGAATAAGCTCAGGGAAGGCTTATCTTTTTTCTTCCTTTAATGCATTGCTTTTGAACTCACCCCTCCCGGTGTCGGGAAGCCGCCTCGTTTTTTCTTTTTTTTTTTTTTCCCCCCCTTTTTCTTCCCGAGGAGAAAAGGGTACTCGTCTCCCCTCTCCCTCCCCCCCTGTTGAATCGTATAGAAGGGCGTTATGCATGAGGCATCCGTTCCCTTTTTCTTTCGGCACTCCCTCCCCTCTACCCTTTCCTTTCTTTCAGGTAGGATTTTATACCTTTGCGGGACACACTTCCTTTTTTTTCCCCCCCCTAAAGAGTACTCTTCCCTCCTCTCCCTCTTTCTCTACAGCAGGTTGAGTGAAAACAAGTGCCCTTTTCTCTTGTTTTCTTTAATCTTCTGATTTGGCACTCGCTTTTCTGATCGGAGTACCGTCGCACCCTTCCTTTAACAAATGTTCTTCCCCCTTTTCCCCTCTTTGTCATACGATTAGGTAGAAATACTTTTTTTTTTCTCTTTTATATCACAGTCCCTCCCCTTCGAACACTCACCTGCGCTCCGACTTCTTTAGTTGAGAGCACCGCCTACTCCCCCCCTTTCCCCATGCTGGCGAGGTCACCGTCTTGTCTACTCTTTTTCCCTTTTTCTTACCTCACCGAGTATAAAGAGCATTTTCCCTTTCTTCCTCTCCATGGGGCATACCCCCCCTTTTTCTCTTTTTCCTCCTTCCGAATGCCGAGAGGCACGCCCCCTTTTCTTTCGTCATAGGGTTGGATTCGAGATTTCCTCCTCAAACAAGTGAAGATCCCTCCTTTTAAATTGCAGGCTCGCCAAACCTCCCTGTGGTAGCTAATAATGTCTTCGAAGATATACTACACCCCTTCTTCCCTCGGTTTGCTTTACGTCCCTTCCTCCTCCCATTCCCCACCTACTTATCTTCCCCCATCCCTTCCCCTATCATTCCTTGTGTCTCTCAGGTGTAGGATACGTTATTCTAACCCTCCGCCCCCTCCCGCCTTTATCATCCTCTCTTCCGCCCCTCCCCACGCCCCCTCTGTTTTTTCCCTCTCCCTTCTCGCCCTTTCCGGCGCGTCACTTCTCTATTCATCCGCTCCCCTTCGCTCAATTTCCCCATTTTTTCCTCACCTTCCCACTTCTTATCTTCTCTTTTTTCATGTCACAGGATCTTTTCTCCCCCCTTCAGGAGCAATCCACCGAGGGAAAGAACAGCCCGTCCTTTCTTTTCCAATTGAATCTGTCTACCTTTTTTTTTTGCGAGGTAGATGGCAGTATCTGCCCCTTTTTCCTCCTCCCCGGAAAAGTCTATCCGACTCCCCTTCACCCAAAGTGTAGCAGGGTTGGGCCTCTTCCCCCTTGGTTTCCCCCTTAGTCTTTTTTTTCATCCAGCGAATTCGGCCTTTTTTTCCTTTTATCCAGGATGGCGCGGAGGGCTGTTCTTTTCCGCGTCGAAAATAGGCAATGGGGCGGACCTTTTTTTTTTCCCTTTTTTCCCAAGTGAGGGCTGGGTTCTTAATGTCTCATCAGGCAAGGTCCCCCAAAACCTTTTTCCCCCTCCCTTCCTCGCAGAAGAAGGTCGCTTCTTCTGGTTCTTTCCATCGAGTAATATATATATTTGCATACTCCTACCTTTTCTTCCCTATATTTCTCCCCAGGTTACATCCTCTGCGAAAGGCTGATGTCTCCCCCCTTTCTTTCCTCCTCTTTTTCCTTGCAAGGATTTGCCGGCCGCATTCATTCTCTACTGCAGAAAGAACTTTTTTTTTTTCCTCCGCTGGCCCCCTCGCCCCAAGGCCCTTCCTTTTACGAGTTTCGCTTTTCCTCTCTGAAATAGAAACGCTCCTTTTTTACTCTCAAGTTCTCTTCCGCTGCGGAGGCTGCGCCATGTTTTACCCTTTTTCCGTAGACGAATAGGGCCAACCCTCCCTCCTTTCCTTCGTCGTGACGGAAAATTATGATTTTCTTCCCTCCCTACGACAAACTCCATGATTCAAGTCTTCCCCTTCTTTCTTTATCATGCGACCCGGAATCTTCTTCCTTCCCCCTTTTTTTCGCTTGACGCGACGCCGTCGCCTTTTTCCTTTTCCTTGAAATTCGACTCTCCCTTCGGGATGCGGTCCCCCATGGCAACGGGTGCTCTCAGCCTTTTTTTTCCCCCCCCTATGACGCCGCCACGTTTGGATTTTTTTTTCCCTTGAAGGCGGGAAGCAGGAAAAAAGGGGATGTTTTTTCTCCTTGAGCGACATTTCCAGAGGTTCGATGATTTCCCCCTTCCCCTGCGTCATCATCGCGGATCAAGACTTTCCCTCCCCTTTTTTTCTTCTGGGAAGGGGGCCCTCCTTTCCCTTCCCTCTGCCGGATCGAAAGTTTGGGGATCGAGGATTTCCCCCCTCCTTTCCTATAACTGCCGAACCCCTTCTCCCTCATCCTTGTTCCCCTCTCTTTTGCCGAGCTTGGTCACCGGATGGGAAGACCCCTTTCCTTTTTTACCTTGTGCGAAGGGACGCCTTCAATCAGAAGCTTCCTTTCTTTTTTCAGAAAAACAAGAATGCGAACTTTTTTCCTCCACGGAGGAATATTCTGGGAAGATTTCAGTTTTTTCTTTTTTCCCCGGCAAAACGGCATTGTTTCCGACACTCCCTCTTTTTCTACCTACCCCTGGTAATATGGTTTCGGAGTGCCTCTTTTTTTTTTCCCCTCCGCGTGATGGCATAATGACAGAAAGAACGGTGATTAAGATTCCCGGTTTTCTCTTTTTTTTCCATTGCTCTTCGCCTTTTAGCCGACGGGCATTTTTTTTTTCTTTCCCCCCCCCCCCTGACAAGAAAGAGGCGTTAACTAACCCTTTCCCCCCCTCTGAGGAAAGGATAATGCGGGTTCCCTTTCTCCCGGAGTCGAATGTCCCCTGTTTTTTCCTCCACCCCCTTCACGAGACAATCCCGCAGCCCGCATCCTCTTTCCTTCCCTCTACCATCGACCCTTTCCCTCCCCGTTTTTTCTTCTTTAGCGATGTAGCTTCGGCGTCCCTAGCTTTTTTCTTCGTGCTTGTAGGAGGTGATGTTTTTGGTTCTTTCCCCCCCCTTTTCCCCCCTTTTCTACTCCGCTAAGGGCAGGCTTAGCGGCTGTTTTCCCCCCTTTTTTCCCCTCTTGTGGACAGGCGAAGAGAAAAGATTTCTCCCTCCTCTTCTTGTCTTGGTTCCTTTTGTCTCTTCCCCTTTGAGAAAAGGCGTACTCGTCCGCCCGCCTTTTTCCCCCTTTTTCCCGTAATAGCGGGCGTTATGTCATTCTTCCCTCCCTTTCCTTTCCTTTGAGGCGGACAATCCAGAAAAAAGGATTTTTTCTTTCTCCCCTTGGCGGACCTGACCTTAATACCCCCCTCCCTCTTTCTTCCATAATTATACCCTATTCCCCCCTTTTCTTTTTCCCCGTTCCCTGAATTTCGATTCTGTTTTTTTTTTTCTTAGAATTGCATTTTTGATTTTTTGGTTATTTCTCACATAAGGAACCCCCCTTTTCTTCCCAAAATGTTCTTCCCCTTTTCCCCGCTAGCCATCGCTTCGGTCGCAATATTCGTGTTTTTGCCTATCGAAATCCGTCCCCCCACTCAGTTTTTCCCTCTTTTTAGATAAACGCGAGTGTTTCCCATCCGTCTCCCCCCCCCTCCCTTTTTTCTCCGAGATAGGAGCGTTCACGTACTCCCCCTTTTTTCTCTTTTCCCGGAAAATTCGGAGAGAAATTTTTTCTCTTCCAGCCTCTGATTTAGAGGCACATCCCACTTTTTTTTCTCTTGTTGGATTCGAGATCGACATCAACACGCTGTCTTTCCTTTCCCCTTTTTCCGGCTAGACACGCGCTTGAGTCTCCCGGTTAAAAGGATGCTTGGGCCCCTCTCCCAAAATTCTTTTCCCCCCGAAATCCGTTTCTCCCCTCTCTCCCTCATGTAATCTTGTCGTCATGACGTCGTTTTTCTTTCTTCCCCCGCCGGCAGGAATTGCCGGCAACTTCTTTTTTCAAAAGTGATAGAAGGGTTGGCACTTCCTCTTGGTTCCTTTCGCCCTTTTTCCTCCCTCCCTAGAAGTCGGCGGTTTTTTTTCTTTTTTTCCGGAGGGAGAGGGCGATGTGACTCTTTTCCCCAACTCGGCCATGCGGGAGGAATTGGGCGCTGTTTTTTTTTTCATTTGGCTGTCGTCCTTTTTTCGCCGTTTTCTTTCCCCCCTTCCCCCCTGCAAAAGCCTCGCGAACATCTTCCTCTCCCCCCTCTGGTCGCGGACCGGCTACCTTTCTTTTTCCCCTCCCTGATCAATAATTATATTGTAATCCTCCTTTTCTCCTGATGTCTCCTGCTTCCCCGCTCACCTCGCGCGAACGGCTGATGGCTAAGGCTGAAGCGATTTTTTTCCTCTTCTTCCGAATGCTACCTTCTGACCCTCTTTTCCCCCCCCCCCCGAAATTAAAGAGATAGCTTCCTCGAAACATGGCCGAGTTCTTTGACGTTCTCTCTGCAAATAGCACGCTCCCCCTCCTTCCTTCTCAGAGAAACACCTCTCCCTTGGAGGAGGATGCGCTTCCTTTTTCCGATACTCTTAGTCCCCCCCCTCTACACATTTTTAGTCGGTCGGCCTTTTTCCCGGACAAGTCCTGCCTGCTTTCTTTTCTCAGAACATCGCAAACTACGTTCTTCCGATTCAAAAGAGTCATTCACCTCTTTCCTTTTCTTGCACTCATTGTGTTCGCTTTTTTTTTTTTCGCCACAGGCCAAGCATCCCATTTCCGAAATGATGAAGCTCATCCCTCCCCTCCCCCCCCCCAATTTCACCCTGAGGTCTGGGTTCTTTTTTCTTTCATCTACGAAGGCCAACCCGGATGACTCCCTCCTTCTTTTTCTTCCTCAGCAGGAAGGCGGGAGGAAGTCACTTCTTTTTTCCCTCCGAAATTGCAGAGACTGGTTCTTTTTTGGGGTGCCCCCTCTTCCCCTCATCGCAGGATCCAGACTGTTTCCTTCTGCAGGAAGCACTTCGCGTTTTTCTTTCCTTTTTTTCCCTTTCTGATCGCAAGTGTGGATCGTTTTTTTTCCTATACGCAACTCGTTCCTCCTCCCTCCCGAAGCGGGATGGCTATGTTTGAATGAATTCCCCTCTTGGTGTATCCGGAGTGCTCTTTTTCATGCCTCCTCCTTTTGAAAAGATTCAGTAAGGCAATGGGTTACGCACCGCGGTCCTTCTTCCTCTCTCTTCGTGGAAGAGGACGCATTTATTTGTTTTTTTTTCCTCCCAGGGAGAAATAGAAACTGACTACTACCCTTTTTAGTGCGCCACGGTAGTGGGTTCTTCCCCTCCCTCTTATGTTGAATCATGACATACGCCCTGCTTCTTCTTTTCTCGGGAAGGACGAGTAAGCTATTTTCTCCCCCTTCCTTTTTTCCCCTCGAACCAAGACAAGAAAGAGGAATGCTGTTTCTTTTCCCGGTTTCTCAGGCGGGTCTTTTTACAGCGTCTAAGACTGCCGAAGCGGATTCTTTTAAGGACCAAAACATCACCGCCTCCCTTTTTTTCCTCCCCCTACGCAGAATATTCGCAACGCCCCTCGCCTACCATCTCTCTCATCAATTTTCTCTTGATGGTAGGAGATGTAGCGGCCATCGGGCGCCCTTTTTTCTTCCTTTTGTCTTCTGCTGTGAATGTTTTTGGTCCGTGCACAAAACTGGACACCTCCCTCCCGTTTCCGGCTAGAGGATGTAAAAACATGCCTTCCTTTTCCCCCGGGACGATCCCCCCACACCATCCTTCCTCCGTGACTTCGTCTGTCGTTTTTCTCGGTGGTCCTCCCCTTCGGGAGAAAAAGGGCGTACCTGTCCCCCCCCCTTATGAATAGTAATAGAAGGGCCCCCGTTTCTGTCCTTTCAGCCATACTGTGCAAGGTCTCCCCCCCTCCCTCCCCCTCACTCACGAAACCATAGGTTCCCTTTTCTTCTTTATAAAATCCCCATTGGGCCTGACACTTTCCTCTTCCCCTCCTTCCTCTTTCCGATTACAGCAGGTGCCCCCATTCACTTTAGAATTATTGTTCTCCCTCCCCAGTTGATGCTTACTCTCCCCCCTCCCTACCCTCAGACTTGAACAAAATTTCCCACTGCTAGACTCCGCTTCGGTCGCAATATTTCTTTTGCTGTCTCTACCCCTAGGCTCGGCCCAGTTCCCGTCCTAGACAAGAATCCCCCATTGCGACAGCTTCTTTCGTTTTTACATTTCATCCTTGGCCCCTCTTTTTTCCTTCACTTCTTTGATCCGCGATGAGGACGCGTTTTTTCCAAGCAGCTTACCTCCTCCCCAATGTTTCTCAAATTCGGCGAGACATGTTTTTTCAAAAGTTCCCCCGGTCATTCCTGACGAGACGTCCCTACCCCTTTCTCCTTCCTTTCTTTTGATGAGAGATCGACATCAACCACGCTTTCCTCCCTCCTTGTTTGACAGGTCCGGCTAGACCAACATCGTTTCCTCTTTCCCCCTCAGGACTGGAAAACGTCAACTGGGCTTCATTGTGGATACGGCCGTCCTTCCTCCGCTGCCGCCATAGAGAACCACTCAACGGAGGGACCCTAATCAAAAGAAACCTTGAACTATTCGTTTCGACTACCCTTTGTAGCTTTCCAGAAGGGGAAGATTTCAAGGACTCACTATTTTTTATGTTTGGAAGGGTCCTTAGAATGGAAACTCCGGTTATTTGAAGGAAACTCTAGCTCGCCAAGTTTTCGGTCAAGGGTTGGAATATTGACTCCTTTTTTCGTAAATTGTGAAAAGATTGAGTCCGGCCCCTTCCCCCAGAAATGATTAAGGAGGCCTTTCTGTGGCACCTCGAAAGTTTTCGGGAGCGTGGATTTTTGAAGGGAAGCCATCACTCGGAAATGGGGTCCTTTTCGCAGGAGGAAAGGCGGATTTCTTCCAGTGAGGGATGGTTACCGGCTCCCCGATAGTATCCTTCCGGCCGGAAAAAGACTGTGGCCTCCTCAAATCAGCTTCAGCCTTTTTCCCCCTGTCGAGGATTCCAATTGAGAAGCTT
>Ga0179593_1398471_pt1 | contig 15463 bp, 14 predicted proteins | sample CZODoug2_1_08_16_FD_185931 | JGI IMG/M metagenome (GOLD analysis project Ga0179593, IMG submission 185931) | Vadose zone soil fungal communities from Angelo Coast Range Reserve, California, USA - CZODoug2_1_08_16fungal (PacBio error correction) | ecosystem: Environmental > Terrestrial > Soil >... | reverse complement strand
TTGCCGCTTGGTAAGCATCGAAATTTTTTTTTCGACGGTCCGAGTTGTTCCCTTGGTCGTGTAATCGGCGCCCGCCACTAGATAGTCACAGTCGCCAGTGATGTTCTGTTGAAGAAACATTTCCGAACTGCCCTTTTTTAATAGCGCCTGCTGATACGCGGCCGCTTTTTTGTTGTTCCCCTTCAGATGCTTTTCTGTTCCAGTGACGTAAGGCTCCTCGCCCGGAGGAACCCGGTACTCCATCTGATCCTTTCTTCTTGAAATCATTAGTATTTACCCAAAACCCCTCCTTCCTAAGAAGAGCGGCCCCTTCGCGTCGCCAGTATATGATGGTACCATTTGATTCTCAATCCCTCTTTTTTTTAACCTTTGTCACGTCTTCTTGTTTGAGACGCGACCTTTTTCTAATTTTTCCCCTTTTTTTCCTTTTCGTTGGTTTGTTTTGCCCATAGTGTGGGGATTTAAAGCTTCGCACCCATACCGGTCTGCGGTTTTTGGTAGACTTCTCCTGATCTCCCCCACATGACTTGAACAGCATTCGTTTTACCCTCTAACGCCCTTGCTCCCCCTTCTGAAAAACGGTTTCTGGTCTCCGGTCCTTCTCCTCTGCTGTGTCTTTCACTTGTCAATCCAAATGAAACTTTTCCCATCACTCTCTTTTCATTTGACCACGTTTTTGGCTGCTTCATACGAAGCTGGCTGCCCCTCAATTCACTGACGGTTCGAAGACCCCGCTTGTCCCCCCCCTCATCTTCAGCGGTTTCTTTTTTTTGATTCCCCTCCATATTAATCTATGATATACGCCCATGCTCTCAGTTTGTCCCATATATTAAGCCCTTCAAGCGCCCCCCCCGTTTCACTCCTTCGTGAGGCGCCCTCTATTGTGTTCCACTCCCCCCTCCTTTTTCTCCCAAATCCTCCTCAGGTTGGTTTCCGAAATTTTGTTGCCGTAATAGACCCTGTGATGGATCCTTTCTGGAAAAGTGAATTCTCCCGCCCCCTTTTTTCCCAAATTTGTGACTCCCGTCGAGTAGTCAACTTTGAGAGTTCCCTTAGTTTTCTTACCGTATTCCTATCCTTCCCCCCCCAGTTTTTCCGAACCCTTATTTATGGCTTCACATGGGCGTCCCCCGTTGTTGGTTCCCCTTTTTCTCCTTCCCTGCTTTTTTCGCTCAGGACAGCTAAACCTTAAGCCAGCTCTCACCTATTTTTTCCCCCTGAAAGTTTCATCTGTCATATTTAAGGAAAGCATTCAGCCTTTTCCCCCCCTTTTCACTTTTTCGTCTCACATTCGCAAACCGTTTTCGACCCAGGTCTTTCCCCGAACCCCTTTCCCGAGGTTGCTGTTCTTTCGCACATATCCATGGGAAGTGGGTTTCTCCCCCCCCCCTCCATGCTTCTTTATCAGCTCCTTTTATTCCTCCGATTGCGGAAACCTCTGAGAAGGACGACGGACCATTTTCTTTGTGTTGAGATCCCCCAAAACGGTGGGATCCATCTTTTAACTTCTTTCTCCTCTCCGAAGATTTCCAGACCTCACGTAACTCGTTCCTGACGACCCTTGGGAATTGATTGAAGCGTTTTCCCCCCCCCCCCCACCCCCATACATCATGGTAGTTGGATTGCAAGGCGCTTTTATCCTCACCGTAGCTTGGGAATTCCTTGGTTCCATCACAACTTTCCTGTTCTCTCGCGAAGCTCATTTGACCATTTCGACCGGGCCCTTTTCGTCCCAAGCCCTTTCTCCACGGATGAAATTTCTCGACTTTCCATTGATAGTATAGTTCGGTGCTTCTTGGAAAACCGCATCTTCCCTTTTAAAACGTTGCAGATGTTCGTTCGCAGAAACCCTCCCAAGGACCGTCCTCCCTCTCACTCAAATTGGATCGATCCCTTTTTCTTCCCAATACATAGTCATTCCTCCATCTTTTTTCCCGCGAACTCGTTTCTTGACATTTTACCGTCACCAGCGTTCCTCCGGCTTTCCTTTGACCTCCTGACCTATTAAAGATGTCGCTCCTTCTTCAATTTCTCCCACCTCGCGACCTCTTCCTCTTTCTCGGCGTCGTTATCGAGTTCCGACGAAACTCTGTTACGTTGCCGATCGAGAGCCCATTAATTGCAGGACCCCTTCTCGACCGGTTCTCCGATGAAGCACTGAACTTCTTCCGTTGAGAGCGTGCTCGCATATTCCAACCGTACTACGCAGGACAGTTCCCCCCTTGCCTCGAGTATGACAAGTAGAAGGTTTCCTTTCATCGCTCCCCTGCCAGCGGTTAAGGACAGACCTCTTTGCCCGCGCACACGTTTGAATCACCGTTCCTCTTCCCTGTCCACAGGTGTCTCTCCCCTCTGCGGCTCGACTTCACATCACTCTTCTTTCTCGATACAATGTAATTTTTTCGGCCGCTTCCCCCCCTCTGTCAAGTTCAAGCCCACTTTTGCCCCCTCCTACAGCTGGTGCCAATAGGCCAGTTTTTTTGGTCTCCTTTCCCCTGTTTTTCCTGGACTCAGATGGTCGCGTAAATTTACGAGGGACCCCCGCGCTCTTCCCCCTTTTTTTGAATTCCCGCCATTAATCTGACCCCCCTCATCTCTATCCACATCCTAATACCCGCTGTGTTTGATTTCTATGCGTTTGTAAGATTCCTTAGGGATAACAGGGTAGAGATGCCTTTGAAACCCCGAACTGTGACCGGCCCCCTCTTGACGGCACCGACCTTAAGACTTCACCCTTCCCCCCTGAACTGGCCTTAGTTTAAAGTCCCCTCCGTCTCTTCCCAGAAGTGGCTGTCCGCCTTGGGACGCGGGTGTTAGGCACAGGGTGTGACTTTTTTATAGAGCTTCCCTCTTGATGCTTATGTGTCCCTCACGCAGCACACCTTTGCAGGCGAAGGTATTCCACTTTGGGAGCCCCTTCTGATGCAGGTGCTAACCGAGCTTTTTCCTTTGATGTTCTCTCCCTGCCGAATTCTTTGTCCATAGCCCATCTTCCCGGTTCTTTTTTCTTTTCTTCGGTTAGTTCCGTGAGAAAGAGCTCCCAGTGCAATCATATTAGTCAATTCGGACAACAGGGTTCTTTCTTCCCAGTCATGCTTCCCCCCTCCTCTATTTTCCGGTTACAGGAGTCGTCGAACTCGTACCTAAGCCTTTACTGACACGGCGAGGTATCTCTTGTTTTTTTTTTACCCTCTTCCCCCGGAGGCTCCATCTGTGGAATCTGTTCTTGAGGGCGTTCCTTTATGCAGTCTTACTATGGGTCCCGTAACGTCCAGACCTAGGTCTCGGCTCTTTGCCGATGAACTTTTCTCTTAGTGTCCCCCCCTCTTAGCTCACTTTGGTGACGATCGTCCACTTTCTTTTTTTTTGTTCTCTTTCTCAACCATCCCCTGTCCCCAAATTACTTCCTCGCGTGAGGTTCACTCTGAACCCTTATCTTAGTTTGATAAAGGGAAATGCGATCATCCGTCTTCCCCGTTTATCCTCTGTGGCTTCCTAAACTCCGTCTTCCGGTGCCATTCGCCCGCGCCCAGGCCTAGGTTCGATGTTGACCCCGATTTTACCCATCCCCAGGTTGAACGGATCAACAGAGCATGGCAACTAAACCCTTTTCCCCCATTCGTCCTTTATTTTGTTCCACACGCTGCGGATCTTATACGCCTGGCCTTTTTCTTCTCTCTTAAAACGTTGAGGGGCCTTTCGAACTTTTCTCTCTCCAGCCGCCTTTTTTTCGGAGGCCCACTTTGTCTTGCCCGGATTCAGTCGTATTCCAGATGGTACGCCCATTTCTTCCCCCCCTTCTTCCTGATAACAACCCTTTTCTGTTTCCCCAGACCTTCCCGGGATATGGCTCCCTGCACTCACCCTCTTTCAACGCTTTTGCCCCCTCCTAGAACTTTGTTTTCCCCTTTCCCCATTCAAGTCCCGAAAAGCTGGAATCTTTTTCTTCATAGGCGCTACCCCTCCGGGCCTCTTCTTTCTTCCGGTTATTCTGTCATGCATCCCTCCCGATTGACTCTCTTATGATCTCCAAACCCTTGTGGCGACCCATTTTTAATCCTCCTTTTCTCTTTCCGGTTTTTTTTTCATCTGACTACTGTTCCTAACCTTGTGAAGCTCAAAGCACTCTCAAGTTCCCTCGGATGGTCTTTTTCTCCGATTGCATGCAAAAGTGGCCTTATAACCCCCCTTCCCTAAGTCCCCCCATCACAGGGTTCTATTCCTTTTCCCACCCCCCCTTGAGTTCAATATTTCTTTGATTCGCGTACAACGCCCTCCCTGCGCCAGCCTGCCTTTCCCGTTCGCCTTCTGTTTTAAGTGCACTTCCTCCTTTTTGAAAAGTTCTTCTCTGTTTTTTATAGCAAGAGAATCGGAATCTTTCGTCAATTTGCTTCTCCCCTCCTACGCGATACTATCCTCCGGTTTCCTTCAAAACTTCTACGGAGAGATCGGCGCGCAGTCCTTTCGTCTGGAAGCCTCCCTCCCTTGTCAATCACCGATCTTTTTTTCTCGAAGTCATTTTTTTTGTAGTCCCCCCGTAGAGCCCCCTTCACGGCCTAAACAGAACCCTGTCGGAGTCTTGATGAATTGTGTCCCTTTGTGTCGGTTCTGGTCCGTTCTTTATTTTCTATAGACCTATCCCTCCTTGACCGTACTGGAACCAACACCCCCCTCTTTCCACCACCCTTTCCAAAGTGGACGACAAGGATTAGACGTATCTGTTTCAACCGACGATCGTGACCCATTTTTCCCCTCACCTTTCCCCCCAACCTGTTGACTCCATATACGTGTGAACTGACCCAGTCTCCCTTTTCCCCATTTGCTTCTTCCCGTACGTGTGGGTTTTCAACGACTCATTTCTTTTTTCGCACCTTCCGCGCTGGTACCGTTTTGGAATAGAACCTTGAGTTGTCCCCTTCCAGTTTTTTAGCCTTTATGGCGTGAACAACAACCCCGCGTCCAATTTTTTACTGACCTTCTCTCTTTTTTCCCCCTAGTTTACTCTGCGTTCTTCACCAGAACTCCATCACTGCGCCCCCTTCTTTGATTCCTCTTCGGCTGCGATTTTCACGATGCCGAACCACCCTTTTTACCCCCTTCTCTGACTGAGATGCTGAGGGACAACTTCCTAACACCCCTCTATTTTCCACTCCTCTTGTTCTTGTTTCTTTATATACTGCTTACGCAGTGGTCTTCAGCATTGACAAGGGTAGCCTTCTGTCCTTAGTTTGTCTCAATGTGTCATTCTCTCAAGAGCCTTAACAGCTAGTAGAGCCCTTTTCGTCGCCCTGTGACTTTGTGAAGACGAAAATGCCGTCGGAATGGCTTCTCTCCCCCGTCGATTCTTCTCCGATTGGCAGACTTTTTTTTTTTTTTTTGAGCCAGCTGTAGCTCCAGTGAGTCCTGCCTCTTCTAGCCCACCGTTCCCATCCTCTCAGGGCCTTGCGACAATCAGTCTTCTTTAAAAAACCCCCCCCTCCCCTAATTTCTTTTCTCCGAGCCTGGCCTCCGTTTGTAAACGTATATGCTTTGTTTCACCGGATTGTCATTTAGTTTCCGTTGGAAAGATCCTCCCGGGTTTGCTTCTGTAGAATGCTCCTTAGAATCATCGTCCCATTTAGTTTGGTTTTGTGTTGAAATAGTGTCTTTCTTTTCCCCTTAGAAAGACGGCTCGGGGTGGTGAGTCCGAGTTAGAATTCCACATGATAGTACCCGACACCTTCCTTTCCACCCCTACCTCCATGAACCGCTCGAAACGGTTCTTTTTTTTCAGCCGTTTCGAGGACGGCGATGTGTTATACGTTCAGCTGACCCCACCGGTACTTCTCGCCCTCCCCTGACGTTTTTTGTCCCCCTTTTTTCTGGTCGGCTGCGTCATCTCCTTTTGTCCTGACCCATTCTCCTAATTTTTTGACCCCGACAACCAGGGGTGTCAGTATTTCTAGGATTTTCCTCTTCCCCGCCCTTGATTTTTCTCTTCCATTCTTCTTGTCATTCCACACTATCATATCAGTTCCCAAGGTAGATTCCTTCAAACCCGATGCAACGGGTTAAGTCGGCGTGCTCCTCTTTTGTTTCTCCCTCCTTCTCAATCATTTCTCCTCAGGTGTTCCGAAAAAAGTACCATCCCCCCTTTTCTGGTCCTCCTGTCGTTCCCCGTTCCCCTCCTTTCCACTTGTTTCCTGCCCCTCCTCCCAGTCGTCTCTTAGAACTTGCTCGTTTCCCTGCTCCTTTTTTCCCCAGCTCCTCTTTTTACTCCCCCCCGTACCACTCCACTGTTTGCTTCAACATGTGCGACACGTTTCTCTGTTTTCCTTGGGTCCCCTTCTTTTCTGTATTCCTGTCCCCTAAACGGTAGCCAGCCTCTGCACCTATTCGCCAAGTATAGCGCATATGACCCCCAACGAAATTTTTCTCCTTTATTCCTGTGCCCCGTTCCTTACCCCCGTTCCACCCGTTCGAAGGACTCTTTAAATCCTTTGCCCTCGTTTTTCTGCTTCGCCCTCCCGGGAATTCCCTCCCAAACGACATCTATTATCCTTACTCCATTGGCCCAGATTGAGAGACGTCCCTATGGAGAGACGACTTTTTTAATCCCGATTCCCTCGTTTGACCCCCTGGGGTTTGACATCCGGCGAACAGGCTTTAGCCCGACCTTCCTATGCCCCTCCCAAGTGAAGTTCTCTTGCTATACTAACCATTCCCGGCAGTAATGAGAATACGCTCCTTTTTACCTCCATTCGAATTTTATTTTTTTAGTTGCCCCCCTTTTTTTCTCCCCATCTCCAAGTCCCCTATTCTTTGTAGCCTTAAATATTCCTGGTGCGTGAGACTCACCTCTCTGTCGTTTCGTTAGTAACTTCCCCACGGCTTTCTCCTTCTTATTATCCCTTTTCCTTCTCCTCTTTGTTACGGTTGAAGGCGGCACAAAGTTTTTTGCCCTTCTTCTTTCAGCCACCCCGTCTCTTTTCTTTTCTCCCGCCGAACAACCCTTCACCCCGGGACAGTCTCCAATTGGGTCGATTCGGTACACGTACGAAATCAACTCTTCCAGGGACTCTCTCGGGTCCTTAGGTGCCTGTCACCAGCTTCCTTGCGCCGAATACGCCCGCCCCGGACCCGCCTCACCTATTGTCGAAGCTGCATATGGCCTATCCACCAGATAGACCTCCTCCCGATTAGCTGCGTGTTATAGAGGTTCTTTTTCCTTCTCACTCCTTAAGCACTAAATAGAGTCTCCCTTCTTAAGTTCGTCTCTAGTCTCCCAATTGTTCTCCTTCGTTACTTTTTCAAGTGGAGCGGCTAGCCCCCCACCTGACTCCTCCCTCCTCAAAGGTGCACGATTTCCCTCCCCTCCTGCACATCCGCTCCTTCGGCGGGCGAAAAAGTCCCCTTCCTCGTTCAGGACCGGCATCACGGTGACTCCCCCACCTTTTTTCCCTCCCCTTTCGTCCCGGAAAACTGGGGGAGGCTTCCTTCCTAGACGGTCACATACTCAGCCCCGTCAGTAGCGATAAAAGCCCTTCTCTTCGACCACACCCCGCTGTCCAATCGACAGCTTCTATGGAACCCTCTCTGAGAGTGTTTCCCCCTCCTTCGTTGTCCGGTTCTTTCTTCGTTGTCACTCTCCCCGGTCTGTCAATTGAGAGTTCCTAGTGACTCTATTTGAATCCCTCAGCACTTCCATATGAACAACCCCTATCTCTTTTCACCTTCTTCCCTAAGTTTGTTAGTTTTTTCGATCGGTATTTTTCCCTTCCTAATTCGTAGCGGATTCACTTTTTTTCCCTTCTTTAAGTTTCCCTTTCCCGTCCCCTGTACCGTCCCCAGGCGGAGGACCTCTCCTGAAGACTCATCAGCACTCCATGGCCGGTTTTTGGTAAAAGATTCTTTCCTCTACTTCCCCAGTTTGGCTGTCTTGTTCCACAGCGGTGTTTTCGGTCCTTTCTTTCCCTGTATATCTCTTCCCTCTTCTTAGTATTTGGCCGTCGATTCACGGCATCTCCCACAGTTGCCGTTCGACTTTGGATTTCACGGTGGCGCCTTGGCACCTATCGATTCATGTTCCTCGGGAGGGGCTGTTCGAGCCGGCCTCATTCTTGATCCTTGGGCAGAGCGCCTAGTGGAACTTGTCCTTACGGCGGTATCGGTTCGATGCGAGCCAGCTTCACTTGTCAGCTGCCTTTCCCGCCTCGGACACCGTGCGCCGATTTCTTCCTTTACTCTCGACTTCGTTCCAGAGCTTCGTTTCTCCATCGATAACTGTTCTCGTGAAGACATCTTTGAGATTGTTCCTATTGGTTCGCATGTCCTCGGCGGCTCCAATAGTTTAGTAGCGGCTGCGGGCTTGATTTTTTCGGAAAGATGGTGACAGTCCCCCCTTCCTAAAGCTGTTTTCATTCCCTTTTCTTTGACTATTTGTATTCTTTTATCCGTCTCCGCGTCCCCCCCATTCTTTAGTACGTCCGTTGTTCGTTTTGTTCCTTAGTGCGAACCTCACTCCCCCCCCGGAACGTGGCTGTCCCTCCTACTGACTTGCGGGTGCATTTTCAACCGGCCCTCGCGGACAAGTTTCCTTTTTTTCCTGTTACTCCTTCGGTCTCCTGTTCTTGTCCTCCTTTCGCGAATGTGCAATTCCCTCCTCCTCCCTTAAGAGTTTATTGATGTCTTTCCAACTACCTTGCAGGATAAAGAGTTTTGCCCCCCCCAACACGCCCTCTGTATGGATGGGAAAACGCTGCGTCCAGCCGCAGGTCCCTTTTCTCTCTCACCTCTTAACACCACCCCCCCCCCCCCCATGGGGTTTTTTTCAATTATTCTGACTTTATCATCCAATCCGTTCTTCGCCGGGTTTGTTTTTCTCCCAAGTTTTGTCTTTTCCCCTTACCGTCCCTTCTTCATATGTTCCGCAATTCTGTTCATTTTTTCCTGGATTTTTAAACTATCATTCGTTGCCCATCCTTCCGGATATGGCGAAAGATCAGCCCCCCCGGTCACCTCTTTTTGCACTCCCCTCCCTGACCGTTTTTTTTTGTGACTGTGACCCTGACAAGTCCCCCCCCTTCCCCCAGCTGAATCCCTTCATATTCTGCATCCCCCATTTAGGACATTCGTTCCATCGGATGCTTCCGGCAGCTGTCACTTCATCCCGACTGAGGGCCAGATAGGTCTTTAGTACCCAGGGGCGCCCATGTTGAGCCATAACCCGGAGCCTTTTGGGTGCGCTTTTTCCTTCCTGTAAGAACGTCTCTCCCCCGAAAGTATCATTTTATACTCTGACTGGCTCTTGCTTTTTGAGGAAACCAAGTGTCTTCTTTTCTTCAAGGTTTTCAAGTAAGGTCTCACATCAAAGGGTCTATACTGGAAACCCACCAACTTGAGGAGAAATAGTGATTTTTTGTTCCTTCGATCTACCAAAGATACTGAGCCTCCCTTCTCTGAAACCGTTGGACCCCCTTTCCCTCCCTTAATATACCTTTACACGTCATGCTTCTGGGCCCGCCTCCCTCGAATTTAATTCTTTTCTCAATCATTTCGGAGTTGCCTCCCCCCAGAGCGACTCAATGATCCTCCTTTTCCGTCACAAACATCCAGTCGGAGGATCGAGAGACAATTTTTCTTTTCTGACCCCCTCTCTGAAAGTGTCCCCCGTCACCTGCGAGTGCTGCGCGTTAATTTTTTTTTTTTTTTTTGTTTCCCCCCTTAGAGCACAGCTCTATTACAGGATTGACCCCCGAACCGGTTTTTAGGAGCTGGATGCTGTATAGGTTCCCTTCCGGTGTTTTTGCTCAGGAGCTATCGAACGGCACCTCGATTCTTCCCTCCTTTAACCCACGAGGGCAACACCACACGTCCAATGTTCCGGCCAAGGTTACGTCTCGTCTCAAACCTGCGATTTACAAATGGGAAACGACCTTCAACCAACGTTAACAGCATACCTGTGGCCGACCCCACGTCATGCCTGCGTCTTCTCCTCTGCGGTGATTTTTTTTTTTTTCCCAAGCACCTCCCCCCCTTCCCTGTATCGTTGGATGACCGTTTTTCCATACCCTTTTTCTTTGAACCTTCACTGAGCTACAGCTGTCGCTGCACCCAAAACCCCCGCGGCCCCAACTCGTATCAGCATGGCGCTATTTTCCAACAGAGCCCTCCTTCCCCGCCATGTTTTAACCCCCCCCCCCCGAAGACCTAAATTTCTTTCACATCCGAGCGATTAAGAGCTCCGGAGATCGTTTCCAGATTCAGGCCCACCGACGTACAGATATTCCATTGAGATGATGCAGGCACGCTGCATTTCTCTCCTTATTTTAATAATCCTCCTTTTTTTTGGTTTCTCTAAGATTTGCCCTTTCAGGTTTGTCCTTCCCAAGCCTCTCCTTGTCTCGTCTTTAATAGGTGGATTCCTCTTGACCCTCGGTCCCAGAATAGTTATTTCGCCCGGATTCGTCGGTGAAGAACCTCCCTTTGGACTGGTCTCTGTTTCAATATCGGCTTATAATCTTTTTCCTCTTTGTTGTTTGTTACGCCCTCTTTAGCTCGTTTCGTCCCCCTTCCTCCCCCTAGGTATGATTTTTCCCCATGAGTCAGCCAGCGAGTGCTCTACTTCCTTGGCTTCCATCATTATTCTTTCCACCCAAAAACCTCCCCCCCCCCTAAGTATAGTCTCCCCTTGGGAAGTCTGGTCACCTCCTGCTTTCACTTGTTTCCTCCAATTTTCCGGATTTCGGCGGTTTTTGAGACTGCTGACTTATACTCCCTTGTATTAAATTTAGTTGGTTGTGCCCTTTATTTTTGCCTGATCCAGCAGGTCGATTTTTTTCCCCTCCGAGCATCCCCAAATGATTTTGCCCAGAACCGACGGACCCCCTCTCCCGCCCCTGTGCATAAAGTCCTTTCATTTTCTCTTTGTTCAGCCGGCTAGAGACGTCGCTGTGCTTTTTTTTTTCACCTCCCCCTTCTGCTGCCGCTCATCGAAGGGACCTTTTTTACACGGTCAGTCTGGTCATACGATGGTCGCTCGATCCCTCTTTCCTTCATGCTTTGCTGACCCCCCCCGGAGAGCCTTCCTCGAGGCGCGTTTGAGCAATTGATTCGTCCCACTCTAACCTTTTTTGATATACGCCACAGATTCCCTACGGGTTTTCAAGGTATATTAGGCTTTAGAGGCAAATGTTCCCCATTGGCTTTCTTGCGCAGTCCCTTTGTACCCTTACCTTCTCCAAACCCTACCGGGTTCCCGAAGTAATCTGACCCCCTGTGCTTTTTTTTTGTGAAAAAATCTCTTTTCCACCGTTTCCGACATCACTTGAGTTCATGCCCCCCTTTACTTCCGACCATTGTTTTTCCTTTTCTCGTTTTTTCGCTCCGTTCTTCCCCTTCCTTCTAATCCCCCCACAGTTTTTAAAAACTCCTATTTCCTGTTCCCAACATTGTTGTCCCCCCCGTTACGATCATAGCGTTCCCCCGTTAGCGTTATTGACGTTTCCTCTACACGGAACCACGGAAGCAGCGATCCACCTATGTTAAATTTCTCTCTCATATGACGACCGATAAGCCTTCGGTTGACCCTTGTCCTGGTCACAGTCGCCAACCTTCGAAGAATAGTCGAACCCTGACCGAGGTGGTTCGTCCTTTTCCCCCTTTTTGTCAAGTTGTTGGCCCCGTCTCCCCCTAGCCTTCAAGCATTGTCCTTTTCATGATTGTGAATGAGAAGCCGAGGACCTGCCGTGCAAGAGCCAACTTTTTAGCATCCCTTCTTTCCCCGTAGGTTTCCTTCATTATAAGTACCCAGACCCCTCCACGTTAAGAGTTTTTAGGTCCCACGGCCGGCGCCATTAATCCTTTCCTAAGACATCATGTTCTTACCATCCACATAAAGACTTTTCTTTTTTAGTTGCCCTTCTTTCCCACTTTACCATTCTTCTTTTTACCTCTTTTTTTCTAAATCACCCCTTACCTTCTCTTCATTGAACCTTTTCCTGTGCGTTCAATACCCGAGTACTCCTGAGAAAGAGGCTGATCGTCTTCACTTTATCGACTCGATCAGGTTGAAGGGGCAACAGCATTAGAGTTTCCTTGAAACTTTCCGGATTCGTTCTCATACTGCCCACACCTGGTCCCCCTATTGACTAGCTCTAAATTGGCGCGATAGTGGTAACCACCTTTTACGAAATAAATGTACTTCTTTTCTCTGGTCTGTCCGGTGTTCCGGTTGCCGGTCACCCAGCTGTTCCGGAGGACTCCCCTCCAGAAATACACCTATGAACCTTTTCAGCCTCGGACATCGACAACCCCCCCCCCTTCACCTCCCTTATAAGATTCCTTCCAGGGTCTTCCAGGTATCCCCCTCGTCGAAGAACCCTGTAGCCCCTCCGTCGATCTCCCTTCTGACGGGCCCGCACGCTTTCTTTCCGTCATGACGTAACGCGCCGGCTCACGTGCGCTGCTCCTCATCGAACCGACTACCGCCTTTCTCCCAGTGACGCTTATCTTATGACCCCTAGCGAAGGCGGAGTCGCAGAACATCCACCTTTTTTAAACTCGTTTTAAGTTTACCGGCTCGGGACCCGACCAACCTGAAATCAACCGTTTTCCCCATTAAAGGTTTGATTCTTTTTTCACGACCCTGGAATAATCGACAGAGTTGCCTTTTTCTCCCCGATCCACATTCAAGTGATGCCGAACACCCGCTGGTCCCTTCTTTTTTAACAGTCTCCCATCGCCGAGAGCGTTCCCCCCTTCAGTTCTTTTTCCCGGGATGAAGTCTTTTCAAGGCCGCCCTTGCCCGGTCCCGGTAGAGGTTTCCGCATCTATTTTTACCCCGGTGAATCCCGACGCCTGTTCCTCCCAACGAAATCTCTATCTTTCATATTGTTGTTGTTGTTGTCTGTTAGTTGTAGATTAATGCGTCGTTTCTTTCCCCAACGGGGACGCTCTTCCTTTTCATCCCCTTTTCCCTTTTGGAAGCCGCGGCGCGCCTTGACCGAGTACTTCAATCCCAGTTTCCCCTCAACTTTTCCTTTAGTGGTCACCGCTCTCGTGTTATGGACTAAGGGGATGAGATTGGCCCTCCTGGTGTTCGGCCTCACTTCATTTTTCATAGATACGGCTTGGCGGAGTCTTGGCGGCTTTTCGAATGATCCCCCACCGTTTCAGGTCGCGTTCTCAATGTGGTTGCTCCTTCATCGTGCTTGCCTGGGTTGCCAGCTTTGGAATGGTCTTCTCTCCCGGACTCTTCGTTTTTAAGATGCTTTCCTTCTTTCCCTTTGTCCGTCTTTTAGCTTTTGGTTCGATGAGAGCCTCCCTACCCTTCTATCCTTCGCTTCTTTTTCCTCTGGTCACCGTTGCTTCGCTGCCGCCGTTCCGGAGTTTGCTCACATTACGGCTTTCCCAGGAGTTAGCCGACTCGATCGGTTTTCCTGAGCCCCCGGCGAGGTCGATCTTCCCCTACTTTCGCTCCCATCTTTCGCGGCTTTTGCTTTTATTAGCGAAGGATTCCCTTGGTGAAAGTCCCCGGCCCTCCCTTTCTGCCATCTGAGGACCCCTACTCATGCTTTATTAGTTATACCCGGCTCTAGTGCCCAATTGAGTGAAGTCGTCCAGCGGTTTTTTTTCCCGTCTTCCACGAACCTTCTCCCTTTTTGCTTTCCCTACTTTCCGGTTCCCTCATTCAACCGTGGACAGAGCGGCCCGTGGGACACTTTGATTTCTCGTTTCCCAAGTTTTCTCCCGGGGATTGCCCCCTCAAGAGACCTTGCAATTCGCGCGCCCCTTCTTTCCTTTAGATTTCGACCACTCTTTTCCAAATATAAGGTTTCATCTCTTTTCCCTCTCATTGGAACAATCCCAAGAAAAGCTTCCTTTTTTTTTTTGACTTTTCAAAATTTCGGTCTAGTACGCCGGCCGTTTGCTATCGCCCGCTCCCGTTCGGGGTTTCCCCCTTCTTCTATCGCCAGAAGAGGTAGAATTGGCTTCTCAAACTGTTTGATCTGCCCGGTCCTTTTCCCCGTCGTATTCTATCTTTCCCTGAAATATGATTACCCTTGAGTCTTTGATCCCCAGACCTTTTTGCCCCCCCTCTTCCCGGATATGGTCCCCTTTTTTCCTTCATCCTTTTTTCCAACGCTTCTCCTATTCCTTCGCAACTGTTTGTACTGTGCACCTCAAGTTTACCCCCTCCAAGCTGCAATCTTCTTCGATGCGCTATACCCTCTCCATAGGTGCATCGGATGTTTCAGGTTAGATGTCACTCCTCACCCCTTTTTGCCGCTTCTTTCGTCCACCCCTTGTGCGGCCCATTGTGCCCTCCCTACCTCCGGTCTTTTTCCCTTTGACGGGTGTGATACTCCCTCCTTGAAGAACTTTGTTCAGCTCCCATCCAGATCCCACCTCCACTGGCTCTCGATTGCAGGAACACACTTTTTACTTTGCACTTCTGCCATCAAGGACCCCCATCACGTTTTTCTCCTTCGTGGCCCAACCCCCCCAAACTTTATGAGAAATTTGCTTTGAGACTTCGCTTCAACCCCCCGCGGATTTCAGCCCGCCCTGAAATGAAACCGGTCCGTTCCTTCCATTAATATACACATCTTTCCCCCCTATATGCTCTTTTTAGTATATCCATCTCCTGTCCCCCTTTCTTTTCGAAATCATGATTTAGAATCCCCTACGTAGCTCTAAGGATTCCTATTTTTTGTTTTTCCCAAAAAAGTCATTATTGATTTTCTTTCTCCCCTGATCGCCCCCCCCTTTCTTCTATTACTCAGCTCACTTTCCCCAGAAAATGCCCTCTTCCGTGCTGATAGTAATACTGTTTAGTGTATTTCCCCCGGCCCCCCTCTTACGTCTCTACAGGATGCCCCCATTTTCCCCAAGTCATTTTTTAGGCTGGATGACTGGCCTTTCTCCGGTTTTCCCTACGGCTCCCGTAAGATCATTGTCTCTCTCCTGACATGCACCCTCGACCGGATGGTTCCCCCCTTCACACCCATTAGGCACCCACCACCGACCAGTTTCCGACAATTATTGCCTCCCTTCTCCCGATACCACTCGATTCGCTGACCAAGTTGTAAACTCCCCCCATTGAAATAAATTGGACCATGATCTTTTTATTTTACTCTTGAAGACCAGGACACTGCTGACATGCTATCCCTATCCGGAGTTGTTTTAGTTTTACCTTACACTGATTTCACGAAAAGGACCTCCCGATGGCTGACCGTGTCCATCCCCTAGGCGAATGCCCTGCCCCCTTCAGCTACAGCTGGCGATGAAAAAAACCCCCAGCGGACAACTCGTCTTTTTACAGGCCCGCTATTTCAACATATCCCCTTCCCGTTAATTTTCTTCACCGACGACACCTTTCTTTAATACCCCGAGCTTCTCATGAGCCTCGTCTCCGAGTTCACTTCTTACGAACCTCCTTGACCCGGACGACATTGCTCTGTACCGGACACCTGCGTCCCCC
>Ga0179593_1707082_pt1 | contig 15464 bp, 19 predicted proteins | sample CZODoug2_1_08_16_FD_185931 | JGI IMG/M metagenome (GOLD analysis project Ga0179593, IMG submission 185931) | Vadose zone soil fungal communities from Angelo Coast Range Reserve, California, USA - CZODoug2_1_08_16fungal (PacBio error correction) | ecosystem: Environmental > Terrestrial > Soil >... | reverse complement strand
TTTTTGAGCTTCCCCTCTTTTAACGCCCCTCAACTTCTCTCCCTATCAATGATGTTCACAACCAAGCCCGTCCCGGCCCCCACCGTCCCCATCCACCAGAGTCATACGGTGACGTCCCTTTGTATGTTCCCTTTTTCTTCCCCCATCTTCGCGTTTTCTTCTATTTGCCGACCAGAATCGGAAAGACGTCGAAGACATGGGGGTTTATCAGGCTTCCCTGACTTTCCTTTTTTTTTTCCTTTTTTTTGTGTTTCTTATTATTTTCCTTCTCCCCTACCCTTCCCCCCCTGACCCGGCCGTTGGCTCCAAAAACCCGCAGATCCGTGGGGCAAGTTCCCGCCCGTATTTCCTCATTGTTTTTTCATGCGCTCCGGCCTTTCCAAGAAATTTCCCCCCCTATTTTTCCGGTGCCATCTGGCCCCTTTTCCCTGTGCGGTGGCGGTCATGCACCCCAAAACGGTCTTCATTATGGAGCTTCACGGACTTCTCAACCCCCTTCCAGTTAGGGTCTTCGCTTTTTGTGATCGAATCTCTTGGCCTTCTCTTTGAAGAAAAACGATATAAGGTTAAGAGACAGATTCGGGGTTGAATGTCTCTTTGGGTGGTTTTAGCTGGGTTCCGGCTTCCCCCCCTTTTCCTAAATCCCCTCTTGAATGTTTGTCCAAGGCTACATGCACCGCTGCTCACTCGGGCTTTCCCGCGTTCCATCGCCATTTCGACTTCCAGAGTTTTTTTCTTTTTTGATTTTTCAAATCCCTATCGTTCCTTTCTTTCCTTTTTTTTTTGAGCCAATGCGTAGAAGGAGCAATCGTTATCCGGTCTGGGGGTTTCTCGGGGCCGCAGGCTTTCTTTTTCTGTATTGTGGCAGGATACGCCCGTCAAAGATCCTGCCTTCAGCGCCAGCCCGTCCTTGCGGGTAAGCTGCCCCGTACGTAAGGAGAAAGAGGGGAAAATTTGCCCTTTTCAAGTTGCCGCCTTTTTTCCCGCGAAATCGCACAACATTTTTTGCTGAGGTTTTTACTCCCGTTACCCCCGTTTCCTTTTTGGTTTTTCCCCGTCGCCATCCGAGCCCGGGAAGCCTTGTTGCCCCGTTTCCAGAGGACCCGTCATTCCGGTTGGGGCTTTTTTTTTCTTTTCCCATCTTTTTTCCCTAATATCTGTTCCCTTAAAATCTTCTGCCGGTCTCCGGCTTAGTGGTGGTCTGCCGCCTATTAGAAGGTGATGGGTCAGTGTTGTAACCCTACCACCCTCTTCAAGGCTTCCCCCCCCCTTTTTCGATTACCAGACGGTCTTGTTTCCCTTTTTTTTTGTGGCTTTTCGTATCAAAATTGGTTCGATATAGCCCCCCCCAATTTCTCTTTAGTACTATGGACCCCTCCTAGCGCCCTTTTCATTCCTCATTTTGTCTGCCAAATTGGCTCGGTCTTGCTAATGCAATTGAGCCGAATCTTCTAGCTTTTTCCTTGACAGAAAACCCTTCCTTTTTCTTTTTTTTTTTTCCGGCCCTTCTTTCCCTTTCGAGTAAGTTTGAAAGACCAGCCCTGCCTGTGCCTCGGCGCTAAGATTGACCCTTTTTCCCCTTTCTGAACCCCCTTTTTTTGATTTATACTCTTTTTAGCTCTCTTTTTCCCCTCTTTTTTATATCTTTTCCCCCCCCCTGATGGGAAACGAGCGTGTCCTTTTTCCTGCGGCGCCATTGAGCTCCGCAGTTGTCATCATCTTCGTTTGAAGCTTTGGACTTTTTTTACGTCGAGTCTTCCAGTCCCCCTTTTTTTGATTTTAGTCATTTTTACGGGTGAATCGTGCCCCCCCTTTTTTCTGCGGGCCGTCTAAACAGGATATCCCCTTCTTTTTTTTCAGGGCTGAACCCGTCAATCCCCCCCTCTCCCGATACTTCACAAGCCCAGCCTGGCCTATCGCCCACCCCTTCCAACCCTTCTGCGGGCCCGGTATCACCGCCTGTTATTATTCCCTCACTAGTCACCCCCTTCTAGCCGGATCCGCTTCCGCTGGAGCTCTTTTTCTTCGTCCTTTTCTTTTTATTCCAGCATTCAGAGGAGATTAGACCCATCCCCGTCCTATATTTCTTCCAATGCATCGCGACGGCTTTTCTTCTGCGGCCCCCCTTCTTTCCCTTTTTTTTCGTTCGTGCTCGTTCTCTCTCTTTCCCTATTTTTTTTTCTCAGAGATCGTACGATCTGTCTTTTCTGGTCGGTCGAGCCCGCCGTCGCGATTTTCTTTCTTGAATTCTTTTTCTTTGTTTTTTTTGTTCTCCTTTCTTTTTCATCCCCCTTGTCCCCTTTTTCAATTGACGCGCCGTCTCCAGCTCTTCTTGAGCTCTTTGCTTTGCCGGGTGAGGGGAGACCAGACTTCCCCTTTCGTTTTTCAGTCCCTTCCCGTTTTCCCTTCTTTTGCGTTTTTCTTTGGTTGGCGCTAGTGCCGCTGTGACCAAAAATGAAGATATTCGGTTGGGTCAGCCTTGAAAACCCAAATTTTTCATTTTGAGCCGGCCCCACTATGGCCCACCACCTACATCCTTCCCCTTCCTCCGGGCCAGTATAATGGACTTTCGAAGCCTCCCAACCGTAACCGTGTGGACCGAAGATGATGGCCACTTTTTGTTTTTTTCGCCTCTGTGAAAGTTTGGCTACCCTGATGACGGTCATTCGAGTATCACATCAAGAGCTCAGGATTGCCCTCTGCTTCCCGGCGTGAGAGTTCCCCCCCCCAATCTTGTGTTTATGACTGACAGCTCAATTCTTTTTGATGAGGTCCCTTTTCCGTTTTCCCCCCTTTCAGGTGTTAACACCGACACGAGCTTCTTCTACGGGGCCATTTGCCGCTCGAATCGTCCGCAGGCACGGAATTTTTTGCTGGAGACTTTTTGAGAACCGGGCTCACGGATCACCTTTTTGGCATTTTTTTTTTTTTTTTCTTCCTTTTCACTTTCCCCTTCTCCTTGCAGACTTTGAAGATTGACTTCTATTGTGTCTCCGAGACTTTACCTCCCAGTAGGTGTGGGTTGTTCTTTTTTTCATGGATTGACCCCTTTTGAGCCAAAGCACTTTTCTGACCCCCTCCCTTTTCTTAATCGACTAGCATTTTTGTCCCTATATCCTTTTTTAGTTTTCGCACAATTTACTTCTCCCATCTGACTCCGAAGGCCCCTTCCCCTCAGGACTTGACCGCCATTTTTTTTATTTCCGGTTTTGTTTTTTTGCTTTTTTTCCTTCTTCCCTTTTCCCACTGTATCCACCATGAGTAACAAGCCACAACCGCTGACTCTCTTCGTCTCCACCCAATGCGGCCGGCCCATGGCGATTTTCCGGGTTCCCCAAACCTTTCCTGTCGTACTGCCTTCGGTTCTCCGAAGTTGGGTATTTTCTTCTGCGGCCACTTACGAGACATGCGGGGCCCCCTTTGACGTTTGTCCTTGTGCCTCTTTCCTGTTTTGTGCCCGTTGTCCCCGTTTTTTTCGGTTAGATGAGCCGGGCGTGACCTTGCGCCCTTCTCCCCGCGCTGCGGCCGGCAGCAACCCAGAAAGACGTCCGTGTCCCTCACTTTGTTTTGCCTCCCGTCTACGCCCATGGGTTCCAGAACCCCTGTTTCTTTTTCCTTCCCCCCCCAAAGAGGTTCTTGGAACTTCCCCCTTTAGCTGGCCGGCCTTCCATCGGCCCTAAGTTGCTCCTTGACTCCCTTTTTTGACGGATTCACTTCTTTTTGGATTTTTTCCCCTTGAAACATTTCGCCCATCGGCAGGGCGAAAACCCACTGATGTTTGCGGCAACCCTTGATAGCGTTAGGTTCCCCCCCTTTTCCTTTTTTCGTTTTGCCCCCCCTTTCTTGCATTCGCCCCTTTCTCCTTTTTTTACCTTGTTTGCCGACCTTGGAGCGCCCTTCCCCAGACCTTTTGACACGAACGTCACTTTTTTGCCACTCTCTGTTCTTTTTTATCCATTGGACCGAAGTGCTGTCCGCCCAGTAACCTGTTTAAAAGAAAAAGAGTTCGTGCCTCTGACCCTTTTTTCCCCAAAACCCCCGGCACATACTTTGAAGTTGCCCCTTTTTTTTTGCTCTGCGATGTTTTGGTTTCCCTCCAATCCGGCCGTTTTTGAAGGGTTAATTGACCCGATCCTCCTGCTGGGACCACTTTTCATGCCTTAAAGGCATGCTGTTCCCCACCCCCCTATCTTTATGTCAGCTGTTTAGGCTAAGATGTTTCTTTCAACCCCCTTTTCTCTGATGAGACCCGAAATCCCTTTCACAGTGAATGAATTTTTTCAGGCTCTCGGCCACATTTTGCCGGTTTTGCTTTTTTCCAAATTTGATTCGCTTTTCGCGTTTTCTTTTTCCCTTTGGTAGCCAGGAGTCATCTCTATTTTGTTGTTTCGAGATGAGCATGGAACGACAAGACCTTCCCTCTTATTTTTTCCCAATGGCTTAACAACTTTCCCCCCGAAGTTTCTTCCCCCACATGTTTGCGAGCCTCCTCCATCCCCCTGTGACGATGGTACTAGTGTGGGCCACGGGTCCGTGGTCTCAGCAAATAGAGAGGGTATTCACCCCCTCGCGCCAAAGTTTCGAAAGCCATGAGTTTTTTACCCTTTTTTCTTACATAAGGCAGCACCGGTTCCCTTTTATTCTTTTTTCTTCTGTCTCCCACCCATTAACCCACGTAAAAACCGTTGGGCTTCCCCCCACATCGCAGAATCTCAACGGTCGTTAATTGGTTCTTCTTTTGGTTTTTTTTTTTTGGATCATCGCCCACTTTTTCCTTGCTTTCCGGTCATAAGGAGAAATTTGTGTTTCCCCCAAGTATTAGGCAAACCGTGCCATCCTATTCACTTCTTTGACCCCCTTCCTATCCAAACCCGTAGGAAGCGTTTTTTCGAGGGATTTCCAGGGTGGTGGTTGGGGGGGTTCGCCCCCCGCCTGTACCTGCATAGTTCTTCTTTCCTTTTCACCCCCGATACTAAAGGTCATCAAAGATTGCGGGGTACGTCCCCCCTCTTTTTGTGGTGTGGATGATTTTGAATTTTCCCCCTTTTTTTTAAGTTTTTTCCCCCTCTGCTCACTCTTCAATGGCGGGAGGAAACACTTTTTTCTGATTTTTCCAGAAAATTTTACGCAAAAGGAGGGAAGGAGATTTCTCGCGTCCAGAGAGATGGAGATCTTTTACTTTCACCATTGCCCGCCATTTCTTTGCCGGGGGCTTTTTTCAGACTTTTCGTAGCGGGGAGCCCCTCGCCTCTTTGGGTTTGATTAGGGCCGAAGACCTTATTTTGCTGTCTTTTTTGATTGACGGGTCCCGCGGATCTTCCTCCGGCCCTCATACCCCCTTCCAAGGCACGGGCGGCATGACCCCTTCTTTCTCCAGCCGTTGCCACCAATGTTTTGATAAGGTTTGCCGCCGGCTTCTTCCCTTGCCCCCCATTAGCTGTTTTCAGGAAGGATTACTTTTTCCCGTCGGCCTTAGAGGCCGTAGCCCTTTTTTGGAATTGACGAGTTTCCCTTTCTTGAGTTGGAGGGTTTTGGCTTTGTTCCTTGGTTCCCCCCACTCCGATCCATCTCCCCTTCCACACACCCCATGCCGTTTTTTGATCATGGCGGTCTCCGGCGTTTTTTTTTCTTTGAGTTCGAGAAGGTTGCTTTTTTCTATGAAACCAACGCCCCGGTATTATCGCACCACCAAGTGCTGCTGTACCCCAAGGCCGTCTTTTTTTTTAAATCGGCAGGTGGCTTTTTTTTTGTTCCTCGTATTCAACCCCACCCAAACTCTCCTTGTGACACGCAAATAGGGCAATATCAAATCCAGGATTTTTTTTCAATTTTATCTTGGTATCTCTTGCTACTGCCCCCCTGCGTCCGACGCCCCCTTTCGCCAGCCCGGTCTATGCCCCCCTCCAAACGGCTTTCGGCTTGTAGCCTTTACCTTCCTTCCCGGCGAGTAAGGCTTCATCCCATAGTAGGGTTTATTCAACCTTCCTTTTTTTTTCCTTTGTTCGTTTGACCTTCCCCCCTTCCTCGGATTGAAACCTCGACTCTCCTTGCCGCGGAAGCGATTATGTGCAACTCTTTTTCCTTCCCCCATCTTTTGGGACGGCCGTTGCGTGTACCGCCCAGGTTCCTTCTTTTCCCTTCCTTCACCTTTAGCGAGCATCACATTAAGAGGAAGTGGAAAGGGGGGAAGGGCTTGAGGCGTTCTCCCCTCGGGGTTGGTGTTCTCTTTTTCTTTTTGTGGTTTTTTTTTTTCGTTTGTTTTTTCTCTCTTTCTTTGTTAAGCCAATGAGCTTCACGTTTTCCCCTCTGGGGACGTTTTGTTACATAGTTGGGCCTTGTCCCCCCTTTATGCCTTCGTGGGGGTTTTCAATTCTGAACCCGAAACCTAATAGCATCCTTCAGCTCAGCAGAAGGCATCGCCACCCCCGGTCCAAACTCTCCTTATCCATTTTTCCCTAACGCGGGTGGGGACATGTCTGTTTCTTTCCCCCTAAGCCACGCGCGCGGATCGATTTCAGAGTTTTGCTGTTGAGACGGCGCGCGTCCTTACTTCTTGTTTCCCCTCGATTCGCCCTCGTCCCCCCCGATTCTTTTTCCTTCCCCGATCGCGCGTTTCCCTTGCTTTTTTCCTTTTCGCCCAGAGTTGCGCGTGACGCGATCCCTTCATGTGTGATTGTGAGATGATCGGTCACGCCTCTATGACTTTTCTTTTTTGGCAGTTTTCTTCCCTCCAGTTTAGCTATCGCCGCTTTTTCCCTTCTTTTTTGGGTTTGGGCGAAGACTCCCTATGGCTTTATTTTTCCTTTTTTGCGCTTTTTTTCGGAGATCTTCGCTGGCCCCCCCCTTTTTTTGGAAAGACGCCATCCGTTAGTACCGTGTCCCGCACTGGGCGAGTTGGCCTTTTTTTTTTTTATTGCCGTTGCTGAGAGTGAGGATGTTTCCTTAGATATTGTCACGGTTTCTTTTTCCTTCCCCCCCCCCCCTTATGAATTTTCCCTCTGTTTTTTTGAAGCACTTTCCGCTTTCCGTTACCACTGAACGTTTGCCATAAGTCTCATTGGCTGAAGGCCTGCGCCCCAACTTGTCTCTTTTACCGAAGATGACCGCTGCGCCCCCCTCTTTTTTTTCCGTTGTTTCCTTCTAACCAGGAGTTTCAAGTCGGCCGTCCATCCTTCCTATACGACCACCCCCGAGCTCAGGAATTGCATCGCGCTTTGCAGGTCAACACCAAGCGTTTTGTTGGTTTTTTCCTTTGGATGAGGTCAATCACGGAGCCGAGTTCCACAGTCATTTTTCCCCTACCCCGGTATTGCAGCTACTCTACCCGTCCGCATTTGCCGCGTCTACTCAGCGGGCCCCCTTTTTTTTTTATGACCGGTCTGGCGACCCCTTTTTTTCTATTCAATGGCAGGCTAAGGAGGACGCAATTTTGCCTTTGTGCAGCCCTGGCTTTGAGTGCATTGCGGCGCGATTGCGAGTGTTTTTTTCTCTATCCCCCCTTACTTTGTTTGGCGGCGTCCTTCTCCCCCCAATTTTTTCCAAAAGCACCTGCTTTTTATTCCTTCTGTAATCGCAGCCCTTTAACTTTGAAATCGTTTAGTTCGCCCCTCCCTTCCCCTTCCGAATTCCCCCCCCCCTCACTTTGCTTTTCCCTTACTGATCCTCGTTGTTGTGGACTTTTGCTGTGGCGACCCTTGTGGAATCTGGTCCCCCTTCCCAAGCCAAACGTTAGCCTCCCCCGGCAGGAGGAAGGGGATTTCTTCACGTTGCGCTGGCCGGTCTGTGCTGGGGAACAACCGCGGGCTGGCCGTCTGGACTCCCCGAGAACCTCACCCCCCCCTACCCTCCCCCCCCCCCCCCCCCCCCCCCCACGCCCTCCAAAGCTCGAGACGACCCCATACCCCAAACCACAACCCCCAAAACTTGCAGGTATTCAAATTCCGAAGAGCGGCTTTACAAGTCTCCTACCTTTTTTTTTGCAAAGCTGACATTATTCTAGTGCCTAAGGCACCCCGACCCCGAAGTTTCTTTTCTTCTTAGGTCCCTCTATTAGCCCCGAATGTTTTTAGACCCCAGCACGGCAGCACAGACTATTCCCCTTACGCAAAACAATGAAGCCCCTGTTCCCTATACGATAAAAGTTTATCCCCCCCAAGTTCACTAAGACATGGGAATTACCCACTTCAACATGTTTTTATTGCCCCGGCCTTCTTTCCCGACTTTTCGGACATAACAGCCGGTGACCTTCTTCTGCTGGCGCTGTGACCCCCCTTTTTAACTTTGACAGTGATATACTTTTCTCCCGGCCTGACCACTTGGCCACCCCTGCGGTCTTTGTGGTCCTTTTTTGTGCTTTTCGAAACCATTCCAGGGTCTTTTTCACCCCACCGGGACCTTTCCCCAACCCCAATCAAGAGGAGAAAGTTTCCGCGTTTTTTCGTTCCGAGCCGACCCATTCCCCCCCCCTGCGCATTCGTCCCTGCCCCGTCCGAAACCGAGGTTTGTGTCCTCAATTCAGTGAGCGCACTTCTGCTTTACACTATCAATTTGGCCTCTTTTGCTCTGACGCCGCCGGCCCCTTTCCTTGAAGCTGTCCGAAGCTCCCTTGCAAAAGACCCTTTTGGTCTGAAACAACAATGACGACCGGTTCCCCTTGCTTGCCCCACGGGCTAGCTCTGGTTTGAAGTCTGGTCGTTCGTTTTCCTTTGTTCCTTACCCCTTTTTAAGCAGATGGCCACAACTGGCCCCTCTGGCGTTAATTCCTGGAATACACCCGCTTGGCTCTTCACTTCGCCCCCCTTTTTTTTAGAAGTCCTTTTCATACCCCCAACCGCGATTCTTTGTTCTTTCTCCCCTACCCCTAGATAAATAGTAACAGTGGACCTTCCTCTAGGATAGGCTTTGGAAGGGAAGTGTCGGTTGTCCCTTCCCTTTTGTGCGTAGAGCCAGTTGTCTACCCGCGCTCTCTATGTTACATACCTCCCGTTTCTCTCTATGGTACGTGGTTTCAACGAGACCTTGGCGACAAGGCCATCCACCTTTTATTCCCCCCACCGACCCCAAATTCCGCGCTCTTTCCCCGGAGCTATCCGTCCATCCAAATTGTCATAATCACTGGACGATTTCCTTTAGGGGCCCCACGGCTTCATCCCGTTTTGCTTCGTTTTTTTTTTCGCCGACCCCCCTTTTTCTTTTTTTCCCCCGCACTCGAAGAGCAAGACATTTTTTTGTGTGTCCTCGGATTGGCCATGGTCTTTGTGGGCCACCCCCCCCTTCTCTCGTTCAACCCATTCCCCCAAACGACCCCCTAATTCTTTGGCTTCCAAAACCATCCGCAGTCTCACGGCCCTGGGTTTTTACCGTTTGTTCCTCTGTTTAATGCGATCAGGATTTACCCCCTCCCCCCCCGTACCGGGCCTTGCTTTTTCTTGCGAAATTTTTTTGCGGTAAGGAGTTCTTATTAGTTGTTTTTCGTGGTGGCGTCCTTATGTGCCGCCCTGGAGTGCAGCAACAACCGACGTTCGGTTCCTCCATTCTGAATGCCTCCCCTTGCTTTTTTCTTTTTCTTTCCGAAACGCTTATTTAATTTTTTCCCCGCGGGCGTGTTTCCACTCCTTATGTTTGGTTTTGTCAATGTATTCTTTAAATTTACCTTTGCCCCACCCGCTCGTCTTTCCCTTTTCATTTCCGGGAGTCCCAGGCAAACGTGAATTTGACTTCGGGCTTGCCGATTTCTTAATGAACGCGATAATCAGTGTTTTTCTTGAGTTGATTTAACAGTTCCCATTTAGATAAGGGGGATCCTACTCACATTTCTTTTCTTGGGCAGCCCACATTATATAGTATCACTTTCTGGGGGTCGTTTCATCCCCCTTCTTCTCCGGTTTAGGGTCCAGTCCAAGGTCCGCTAAGAGAGGCCCCCCCTCATTTTTTTTTTCCGGCGGCCTTTAAGAGGAAACGCTCCGGGTGCCATTTCCATGTATTATACTTTCCCGCTCTCGAGCTCAACCCGGCTTGCTTTTCATTCGGAAGCCTTTGCCCGTTATCTCCATAGAGGCCTTGTCCCCCTTTTTTTGGCCGACGAAGAGGACGGTACTTCTGTTGTCTTTCTTTTTGTCTTTTTTGGAAAAGGCTTCACATTTCTTTTCCCTCCACACCCCAAAAGCGTCGCGCGGCTCCTTCCGGTTCGGCCTTTTCCTTAGGATTTAGAAGGTTCTTTGCTTCCCCCCCAAAAGCTCAAAGCGTATAATCTAACAAAGTTCCTATCCAAGACTTTGTTTGAGTCGGCAGGGTGGCTGGGCTTTCTTCCCCTTTCGCGCCCACACTCTTTGTCTTTCTTGACCTCCCTGATTTTTTTCCCCCAATTCCAGTCTGCCAAATTCCTTTTTTTAGTGGTCTATTCTACTAATGAGACGAATGAAGCCCGTTTCGCCCTTTTTCTTTAGCCCCAGGCGGCGGACTTCCCTGCTTTCCCTGCGGGCCTTCCTTTTTCTTTTTTTCCCACCCCAAGAACCATTGGGCGGTTATTCAAATGCATTGGCGCAACCATTTGACCTAATTTACCTGAGCTAGCCCCCCCCCCCCCTCCCGCTTGGTTTCCTCGCCGCCTAGATGTTCAATTAATGTATCTCTTTGATTTTTTTTAAATGATGGGACCTGCCTCTCTTCCCGTAACTTTCAGTTAGCTAGCAATTTTAGTCGTCCACAGGGAATCCATGCGCTATCGACAGTTACGTTTTTCATGAGCTCCGTCTTATTTCCTGGGATTTATTACCCCCTTTACGGTTTTTCCCCTTTTTTCAATCGATATCAACTTTGGGGTTTTAAAGGAGTTCCCACTCCAATTTATCTTCCCTTTGTTTAAGACCTGCAGATTACTTACCCCCCCCCCCCCGTCCTGATTTTACCACCCAACCCCAACCTAGGCACCCGGCTTCCCCGGTACTTCCACCGCAATGTCTGGTTCCTCTTCTTCCCCCCTCCATAAATCTTCGCGAGGATCTCTTCTCTCCTTTAGCCCTTCTTGGCTCGTAACCCTTTAGGGTTACGCATTCTGCGGAGTCCCTAGCCGTCCCGAGTTGCTGCGCACTGCGATTGCTTTCTTTTTGTCTCCCCCACTTCTCCTTGCCGCGCTTTCCGTCCCTCCCCCCTCAGGTGTTTGTGAGAGAGCCTCGTAAATTGGCAGCGATGGGTCGTGTCGGACCCAGAATAAATCCCGCCCCCTCCCCGTTTCAGCCTTTTCCGCATCGGGGAAGGACGGCGTTTTGGGATCTCGCGAATGGGCTGGCCACCCCCCTTTCCTTCGCGAAGCGGAGCGTCTTCCTTGCTTTACCTCTGGTTTCTTTTCCCGACCTCCCTTCTTACCTCTTGTTTTCCCTCCTTGGCCGAAATTGCTCGGTTTCCCCTTTTTGTGTGTTTTTTTTTTGGAAGAAGCTGAAGGTATTCCCCCAAGATACTTTCCCCGCCTGAAAACACAATTTTTTTTTATATATCGTTGAAGCTCCGCCTCTTTCCACCCCCCACCTCTGGCCCAGTCAATTGGCCTCCTTTTCCCTGATTTTTCTGAACCCCACGTAATGTAGTTTCTGCTTTTTGACAACCTTGATGCGCTAAAGGATTGCCGCCGGACCTTTCCCCTGCTTCAAGCTGGCTCATTTCCTGTCTCCCCCCCTTCAATTTCTTTTTTTTTTCATCACATTCCCCGTTTCCGGCGAGATAAGACCCCTGGACTTTCAGGCTCAATTCAGGATGATTTCCCTCACGGACGACGAGCAAAACCTTGCCTTTCCCCCTTTTCCTGCCTACTCTTTCCGTTTCCCCCTTGCCGCTCGCCCTCCTTCCCCCCGGACTTCCAGAGTCACAGGGCGGCTTGCCCCCACGTTCTTTTTGAAGAACGAGACTCGCTAGAGCATTTTTTCCTCCCATGTCCTTGAGAATTTTCCTTTTCTTTGTTCTCCTCTTCCTACAGGAGTTTGGGGTGTGGTTTTCTTGGTTTCCCACCCTTTGGCCCAAAAACACCCTTCCCAAGACGTCTTGTCCCGCTACTTTTGCGATCACTTGTCCTTCCCTTTTTATTTTTTCTTTTTCCAATCACCATAATATGGACTTCTTCAACCCCCCCCCCGCAGGAGCCCTTGAATCCGGCTGTGTTTTCCCGGACTGTGTGGTTCGCGACCAGGGAATCTTCTCACCAATGAGTCCACCCCCGCCCCCCACAAGACCCCCTCCCCTTGGACCAGTCACGTCAATTCAAACCATTTTGCTATGCGACGGTAAAAACCTTTTCCTCTTCCCCCGTTTTACGGCGCCTTCCTGCTTTCCTTTGATTTTCGCGCCCCTGCGCGGCAGGTTTTTTTCCACGTATACGGTCCACATTTTGGCACCGCTGGGACCGGTCGCGTTCCCTTTCCTTTCCCGTGGGGCTGTTTTTATTTTCCGTCTGGGGAGGACCATCCGCAGCCCCACCCGGCCGTGGTGAGCCCCCAGTACAGACGTTCGTTTTCACTATACCCCTGCTCCCGTCTCTCATTTCCACAGAACCCCCCCGGATTTCCCTTTCCTGAACCAGGGTCTGAAAATCACCCCCTCCCTTCCCTTCTCGTGGCGCCTGACGGCCTCCCCCGAATTTTGCTCTCGGTGCCCGACGACAAGGCAACGATGCGGGAGTCCTTCCTGAAACCCCCCATCCTGAAGCCCCCCCCATATTTTCAGGGCGAAAAAACGCTTTCGGCACCCCCTTGATAGCGTTTCCCCTGCAAGAGACCGGCCAACCCGCACTTTCGGGAACCTCTTTCCACTACCCCCCCTTCCGTAAGTCCCTTTTTTTTTCAATCCTGGGAGTTTTCCCAATAAGGACGCCTCCCCTTTAATCCCCCTAATACTTCCTGCCGCCGCCCTGGAACTAAGTTTCGGCCTGATTTTCGGCCTCCTTCTCCCCTTTTTTTTTTTCAAAGAACCCTCCCTCCTGAGCGCCATTTTAAACACTGAGGTCCCCCGGTGTCCTCTTGGGCGTTAGCTGAGTATCTGTTTTGCCTTTTTTTTGAAGTTTAATTTTACAACGAACGACGAATACTTCCCTTTTTAACACCTCCCCCTGGCTTTCCCCTTCCGTTCCTAAGTTTTTTAAAAACCAACATTTGCTTGCCATCATTTACTTTTTTTCGGAGTCAGAGAACCAGCACAGCTCGATTGTTCTCCTTCCTCCATACACTCTTATTAGTACCCTTCCCTGAATATTTGGAGTTATCTTCTGTATTTTTTCCTTAGCGAGTTTGCCGGTTGTGAACACAATTTTTTGCTGGAGTCTTTTTTGTCCTAAAATTCGCCTCCTACCAGTGTCTTGTTGAGCTTTCGCCCCCCTTGGCACGAACCCAACGCGGCCCCCCCCCTTTTATTTTAACACACCCCCCCGGCAGCAACCGTTGCGCTATCCCGCCCCCCCCCCCCCTCTGACCATCATGACGAGGGTACTACTTTTTTTTCTGTCCCCACTTTGCATCGGGTATTCGTCTCTTTTTTTTTAACGTCAAGCTGAGCGCAAGCCCTGGGGGTTTTGTACAGCGTACCGGTCTTTATTATGTTTCGTGTGGCCCGTTGCCTTTCTTCGTTCCTTCTTTGAATCCTTCCACAACTCCAACGGTTGGATCCTCCCGAAATCTCAACGGCGTGGCCGCGGCACCGTATGTTCTCCCCCTTCATTTTTTTCTTTCCCCTAGGCCCGCCAATTTTTCCCTGTTACTTCGGCCTTTTGTTCATTTTTTTTTTCCTTCTTTCGTTGTTGGTCGGCGGTCAGGAGCAAGCCTAGAGTCCTTGTCGCGTCCTTCTGGCGCTACGTGATCAGCAACCCCCACTTCGTCTTTTCCTTTAGTGGAATGTGGTGTCTTTTCTTCGAATTTGTGAAGTCGTTCAGACACTCTATCAACGGTTGCGCCCCATTGAGTGGTTTTTCGTCTCCCTTTTTCTTTTGGGTTTTCCAGGTTTCAAGTGTGCCCGCCAACTTAGTATGTTCTGGTCGCCAAATCTATTCGTCAGGCAACTGAGTTTTTGCACCTCCCTTTTTCTGGCTCAGCGCATTGAGAAGGAGGGTTGGCGTCTGACTTTCACCTTTTTTTTCCCTTTCCTTTTTTTCTCCGGGGGTTTCTTGTAGCCGAGGTGAGCCAATCGTTCCTAGTTCCCCCCCCTCCCCTATGGGTTTTTGCCGCAGGGTTGGGTTCTTTTTTCCTTTTTGCTGCGAAGGGTCAATTCGTTTCGATCGGCCATCACGTCACCGGCCGGTTCAGGCGTCCCCCCAGATGTCTTTGCAAGCGGGTTTTACCCCTTTTTCTCGTCACGGTTGCCGCCGATGCTCCCTTTACTACCCAACTCCAGGCTGCCGGACTTTTAGTACCCCCCCTCCCTTTTTTTTCCCCCCAGCCTTGCGTTTCTTGGTTGTCTTCTTCAAGGAATTGGGTAAAGCCGGTTCTGTCTTTGTCTGTCCCGGTGTTCTCAGACTTTTCGCGCCACACATCCACCCAACTCTGGATTCCTTCGTCTTTTTGTTCGTGGTTTTCCTTGGCGGATTTTAGTTGGCGCGAACTAAGCTCAAAGGTTATCCAAAGTTTTTCTTTTCCCTTCCCCCCTCTTTTGCACTTGGCTTTTCCAACCTTGCCTCTCACTTTTCACCACAACTTCTGTAATGTATAGGCCATGCGCCGCATCCAACTGGACATGTCTGCCAACCCTTTTTTTCTCTCTTCTAGACCCTGAGGCGACTGACCGTTTCGCCGCCCCTTTTCCACCCCCCCCTCCTGCGTCAGGATTTTTTTGAGCGGCAAATGCGGAAGTCTTAGTAGTTTCCCTTGTGATACCTGCCGTGTTCCTCAGGCGCAGGTGGATTGACCTCATCATCTGCCCCCCACATTTTGGGTTTTCCAGATTTTTTGGTTCCAAGAGATTTCTTTGTGCAATTAATTGTCTATTCATTCCCCTGAGGGACCACGAGCGATACATAAGGGTAATGCTCTTCCTGCGATCCCCCTTTGAGCCCCTGTTGTCATAATCTCGGTCCCCTCTATTTCCCCCCCTCGTTGGGTCATGGCGAGCGTCTTCATGAAACTTCTTTTCGTCAGTTTTACGTGACTGGTTGTTATACCCTAGTAGCGGGCGTGTTGCACCCTACTTTTCCCGAGTTGGGTTTTCCCCCTTTAGTACCCGAAACTTTAAATACGCTTCTTCGATATTGGGAAAGACCGCCTAGCGCCCCCAAATTTCCACCCCGAATGTGGGGGTTTGGGCCGGTAATTCATCATGTCTGGATTCTTATCCCTCCCCCCCCTGTTTTTCAAATTGCTCACTTTTTTCTTTTAGGAAGGCGAGGAGTCTACACCTTCTCAGCTGTTCGTTAGCTTCGACCACCCCCCCCCGTTTCCCCCCTTTGCGCCACTTCATCGCGACCTCTCTCTTGTTCTTCCACTTTCCCCCCTTTT
>Ga0179593_1809386_pt1 | contig 15465 bp, 20 predicted proteins | sample CZODoug2_1_08_16_FD_185931 | JGI IMG/M metagenome (GOLD analysis project Ga0179593, IMG submission 185931) | Vadose zone soil fungal communities from Angelo Coast Range Reserve, California, USA - CZODoug2_1_08_16fungal (PacBio error correction) | ecosystem: Environmental > Terrestrial > Soil >... | reverse complement strand
CCTTTCATGAACAAAAGAGTCTGTTTCATTATTTCCCACCCCACCTTTTTCTAGATGAGGACTTTTTGTTTCGCTTTTTTGAAATACGTTTACCTCCTTTTGGACGAGAATTCGCGCTTTTTCTTGTTCTTGAAAACCCAGATAGATGGGTTACTTTAGGAACAGTTCATTTACTTACCGCCCGACCCAGATGAGGTTTCCTTGCCGTTACAATTTCTTTTCCTTAGCGAATTATTCTTTGGTATTTTTCCCCCCCCCAAAAATCTGATTTATTTCCCTTGTCAACTTCGTTTAGCATCGATCTTTTAATCTATTAGAGAAGGAGAGCCGCTTTTTTGTTTCTTTAAGTACTCTGCTCCTTTCCTTCTTCCCCTTCCCCCACTCCTCCCCCGGAGGGTCAGACTTTTCGGCTGCCCAATGCCTCCACTTGAGCCATGCTCCTCTTCCAGATTAAGTAGTCCAAATTCATCTCCCATGGCCCTCCCCCCCTCCCCACTGGCAAACAAGTCTTCCTCCTTAGCTCAAGATTTTTTTTTCTCCATGTTCCCTATTTTTTTTTTCCCTTTCAAGCTTTGTACTTCCTAAACTTTCAGGTCGTATTTTTTTCGTCTCTGAGTCTTTTGCATCGAAAGCCGCTTCTCCCGCTCCTCTGTTTCCCCGGTGGTAGCAATGCGCGTTTTTCCATTCTCCTCTTCCCAAGCAAATAATTTTTCTGATTCCTCAAGAAGGTGTCCCGAATAGCACCCCCCCCCCGGGAGTGTTATTCTTTTTTCCTCTTGCTTCTTTTGAAGAAGCAGTTGTTTATAACCTTCTCTACTTCTCCCCATAGAATCAGCGTCCCCCGGCCCTCACTCCTTATTTTCGGACTTCGGCTTGCACCTATTGCCAACACTTCCTGTAGACCTTGCACTTTCTTTCTTCGTCACAGCCAGTCTCCCTTCTTGCCTTTTTCCCAGTTTTTTCCCAAACGTGTTTTCCCCGAAGAGCCAACCGTCACATGAGTTTCTCTGCACAACACCTGCCTTCGGACTCTTATTCTCGACTTTTGTCGGTCTTCCCTCTTACAAGACCCAGAGTTCATCTTTTTACGCATACCGATCAGACATAAGATGTTCTTCCCTTATCAGTTACAATCTCGTCTGGGCTCCCCCCCCCCCCGTCTTCCCTCCACCGAATCCCCTCCCCCCCCCGCCGCCGCCAAAGTTAAAGCCACATCACGCCTCCAAGGACACCAAGACCAAGAGTAATTAATAGGTTTCCCGTCGACGAATGAAGGCACCACTCGGTGACCGGCCTTCCCCCTTTAAACCTCTGTAGTTGAGCAGGACCTTCCCCCCCACCCTCTGGACAAAACTCGCCCCCACATTAATGTCCCCCACTTCCTCCCCCTTGCTTGCTTTGCCTTTTTTTCGTTAGGGCGGGTGGTTTGTCTGCTGAACGACTGAAAAGAGTGAAAAGGCAAGCCGCCTCTTTAAGGTTGCACAATATTTTTATCTTGCTGAAATTTCTCTTTTCATCGCCGTTGACTACTCCGGGTTTCTCTTCCGAACTTGTCTGGACGAATCCAGAAGCCGCTATGGGACACATACAGGTCCCCTCTTCCGAGGAGACACCATCTAACTAGTAATGGTTTTTTCCCAATTCCCCCACTTGTCATACTTTTTTTTTCCTAAATGGACCCCCCCCCCCCCGTGTCTTATGTTCCTCTCTCCTCTGACGCCGGTGGTCAGGTACAGGCAAAGATCCCTTTGAATAGGGTCTATTCACTCTCCCTTTCCGTGCAATTTCGAGGTGTCCTCCCGTTTTTCTTTTTTTTTGACGTCAGGCCCACAGGTATCTAAAGCAGCGCCGAATCTCCTCTTCCCCCCAAGCCCTTCTTTTTCGCAGGCTCTCTCCCCGCTCGTTTTCCCTTTTTCCCCGACTTCCTCTTCCCTCCTCCTGTTTGTAGCTCTACTGGGCCGTCCTTTTCAATGATTAAGCGCAGTCTCTAGCTGAAATCCCCCATCTTTTCCCCTTTTGCTATGTATTCGCGCCGTCTGATCCTTTCTTCCTTTTTTGCCCGATCCTTCCCCCTAAACCCTTTTCCTTGACTTGCCTCATGCGGCGCAAATTCATCTTGAATTTATTTGGCTCGAGAGTTTAGAGGCCAAAGTTTCATCTTTGCTACCCTCACATATTTGGGATCCTTTTTGACTTCTTCCCCCTGCTCTCTATTCCATTGGGGAATGCCAAAAGGTTCGTTTGCATCTTCTTCTTACCTTTAGTTAACTCATAAGGATTCCCTTTTTCGGCATTCTTCCTAGGCTTTCTTCTCCTCAGTCGTTCTGATTGGTGGGGTCCCCCCAGAGTCCCCTGAACACAGGAAAAGGTTGCTATTTTACCCCCCCCCCTTTTCTCCTCCTGCCTGAAGAGGGGTGCAACCCTTTTCATCTCGGCTCCAAAGATCTAGGGCATCCAACAACCACGAGAAGCTTCATCTAAGTTCCATGTATAATTTTGCTCACTTTTTTTTTTTCGTGTCGCGCTGCGGTTCTGCGCCATAGCTAGTCCGTTCGTTAGTGGTTTTTCGGTTTTTTTTTCCCTTTGCGATTCAATTAGGCCGTTTTGGGTTTCCTTTGATGGCGTTGGATTTTGGAGCGGACTGATTTGTTTGAGGAGTAGGGTTTTTTCGGGTGGGGATTCTTGTTCGGCTCCTCTCTTTTTTGTTTTTTTCGCGTCCCTCCTAGAATGGGACCACTATACTGTGAAGAACAGCTTCAGGAACTTTTTGATCGTCTGGTACCCTAGTCCTGAATTTATTACCTTTCTTTTTTTTTACTACGCCCCGGCCCCTGACTCTAATCCCCAGGTCCTTTTTCCCCGATCTCAAGGTGTGTGTTACTAAGATGCACCCTTGTGGAGTTAGTCCTGTGAACATTTTAACTTTTGTGGCGTAAACTCTTTCAATCCTGCTGAGGATCTCCATCAGACGTGCGCCAGTCCCCCCTCCCTCTTGTTTTCCCCACCGAGTTTCACGATATGCAATCGACTGCGCGTCCCTCGGGAACTCTTTTTTTCCATTGATGGTTGGTTTCCTATAAGTCATTCTCTTTCTTCTAGGGATAATTTAACTTTCCCCGAAACTGTTCCGCGTGCTGTCAAACCTCCTGATTTGAATTTTTATTAAACCTCCTTTTTCATTTTATTTATTGAGTTTAAAAATTCTTCGTCCTCTCGCCAAGCCTTATTGTGTTTGGCACTGAGGTCCCCCTCCTTTTCCCCAACCCCTTCCGTATTTCCCCCCCCCCCCACTTGCAGCCCTCCTTCGCCCGGATAGAGGGCCATTATCTCGACTTGCGCGAACACCCTCAGTCCTTCTCGACCTGAGTTATTAGGTGAATTATCCTCAGCATTTCTTTTTCTTTTCTCCCTTCCCCCGCCTTTGTTTTTTCTTCCCTATTCACCTCTTGGTCCCCTTCTGCGTGTAGTAGGAATGTTTTCTTGGCGTCCTGTTTTTTTTTTCTGTACGGGGGCGGAGAAATTACTTGGGTTTCCCCTCGTCGCCTCCTTTCCCCTTCTATTGTTTTTTCCCTTTCTCGGTCCCTTCCTTGTCCCTTTTTTCCCTCATCCCTCCTGGTGGAAAAGGTGAAGGTCTGCGAAAACAGCCCCTCATCCTTCAAGTTACCGACGCAGATGCTTTGCGCGCTCCCCCCTCGGTGACCTGTAACACGAAGGACTCTCCCCCCCCCTCCGATTGCTGGTTTTTTTTTTTTTTTTGACAACATCCCCCCAATCAAATAAATCTACTGCACAGACGAGCCGGACCTTGTCCCGTCTGTCGACCGTACTCCCCTTCTCCTGTGAATATACCCCACAACTCCCGCTGTTTCTGCCGCCCCGGTATCTTCTTCCCCCGCACGACGTCCCCCGAACTGCGCGCGTCGCCCCCTTTCGCATTCTAAAATTTTCCCAATGGTAGAAAGACGATCGCCTTTTCTTCTTCTTGAGGCCTCTATCTTCCTCCTCTGGTGTTGTTGTGATCTCTTGTCCCGTGCCCTCCTCCCCCCGTCGATCGTTTTCTAATAAAAACCTTGTTTTATGGACTGATTTTTTCGGCGCCTTTCTCTGTTTTGAAATCCGAGCTGGACGCGAATAGCGACGCGGCGTTGTTTTTCCCCCCTTCCCTTTTTGAATCGTGTTTTTCCCTTTCTCATTGTACTTCCGTTTTGCTTCCGCATATGCGGTTCCTTCTGCCAATTCTTCCCATGTAGAATACGATTTTTTCTTTTTATTTTTCAGCAAAAACCTCAATTGAGTAGATGTCCAACCAGTATTTCGTGCATTTTTTTGATTTTTAATGTCTTTTCTCGCCTTTTTTCGGCCCGTGCTCCCCCCCCCCTTTTTAACTCCTGCTATGCCGTTTAGCCAATTCCTTCTTTTAAAACCTTTTTCTGGATGATGATTTTCTTCTCCCCAGGCCACTCCCCCATGCTCTTTTACCCCCTTCGCCTGATCTCCACCAACTCTTCTCGCTCCCCGGATCAAAAAGAAGGAAACCACCGATGCTACTTTATCATTTTTCTCCCCCACCCCGGTTTTTTTTCCCCTTTAGGCGCCTCCCGCCTCTTTTCGCTATTACGACTCCACTTGCAGTGTTTGATGCGTCTTTTCAAGTTTCCCTCTCCTTTTTCCGCCGACGCGAGGTTGATGAAGTTTGGCAGCGTCTTTTCTTTTTTTCCCCTTGACCCCCTCTTTCCCCCCCCTCCCATATTTTTTTTTTTTCCAGCAGTTGGGACTGAATCCTTTCAACCCGAATCCTCTTTCCCATAAAATGAAACAAGGTTCCTCGCGAGTAACGCGGCTTTCCAGCAACTTTGAACAGTTTACTCTCTCTTCATGCCTCTTATTCCTCCCTTTTCTTTTCTACGCTCTTCCCCCCCCATTACATAACCTCCCCTTCTTTCCCGGAACCTGCAGAGAAGGCGATCGCTATATTCCCCCATTGGGAACCCCTCGGTAGACAGTTTCTCCCCTGCGACTAATCTCTGGCCGTTCTTTGCCCGGTGCGTCTTCTCAAACATTTTGACCCAACTTGTTCAGAAGTCGTCCCTAAGGGTCCGGTTTTAATAACCAACCCCAGGAAAACTTTTTCCTTCTGATGTCGAAGGTGAGGCTTAGCAGTACAACTTGGGTTTTGCAAACTTCCCGGATAACTTTTCTTTCATTTTTGCTCCCCTTTACGTAAACTAGATTACTGAAGCCCCCCGGATTATTTTCACCTCTCCTTTTCCTCCAGCACCCCCTGTTCTTTCGCTTCACCCCCCCAAATACACTCCCCCCGCATGACTCAAAAAAGGCCTTAGTCCAAAATACCCGCTCCATCCCCCCCTCCACCGTGAGTCCCTAATATTTTACAGAGGATATGTAGTAAACCGCTCCCCCGCCACTCCTGTTTTCGCAGTCACCTCCTTTACCAACTCGAGCACCCTCTCCGGGATCCCTTTTGTCGTGCGGAGCGGTCGCGTTCGGGTGGTTCGGATGAAAGCGCATCGCTTGACACTTTGGGTTCCCCTTCTCTCATTGGGCTCAAAGTGATTTGCAACTCCTACCTTTTTCCCCCTCACGTTCCCCCTTGCCTAGCTTGACGTTCGCCCCGGAAGAAGGGCTCCCCTTCGTAGCCGCCCTTCAATGAGATACTTAGACTTTGAAGAGGGAGCGCCTGCCCTAGTCTGCCTTTCCCCATTCCAATGTAACCCCGAGGGCGTTGTTACGTCTTCCAACTTCAAAAGTATGTCACTGAGAGCCCAACCTCTGCCCTTGGACTGCTAAACGAGAGTAGAAATTCCCCCCTGGGCACGTGCTGGTGACGTCCGCTCCCTTCTCCCCAGTCGTCTTGTAGTCCTGCGTTTCTTTCTGTTTTACGTCTTGACACGGGATGATCTCAGCGGCGGAATCCCCCCTTTTTTTGTGTTTTTTTTTCCCCCCCAACAAAGGTTTATGGATTTTAGCTATTCACTCTTAATTTTCCTCGCCCTATCTTCTCTCTATTGCGACTCCCCCTTTTTTTTTTATTGATCCCTCTGTGGATCCTCCGCGTTCTAGTTGCTTCCAAGCCAAGATCTTTATTTTCCTTTTCCTAGTTACGGTCAGCGCGCTGTCTAAGACTCTGTTTTTCCCCTCCTCCCCCCCAAGGCGAAGTCATTCACCCCTTTTTTTGGCGCCCCCCGCCATCCGTGTCCCCCGAATCTTCTTTTTTCCTCTTTTCTTTCCAGCAGGACGGTTCGTGGTACAATCGACCTTGGGCTCCATTGAGGACGTTGCCAACGATCCGCAAGTGGGGGAATGTTGCCAAAACCGTTCTTCTTTATTGCTGCTCCTCTTTTCGAGATCATACCCAGGATCGACCTTGTAGGATCCTTCTGGAGCATTATTCTCTGCCGGCCGCTTTCGCGCGAGGTTCCGCCTTTTCATGGCGTCTTATTTCTTTTCCAGCTTCTTTTGCAGAGCTGAACGTTGCTGCCCCCTTGTCAAGATCACAGGATTGGAAACCCCTGCCTCCCCCTGCCGCTTTCACGAATACTGACTTCCTTTCGTTAATTGTGCTCTGCCGTTGTCCTCGGTTCGCGTTTTTGAGTCGGTTGAGTCGGATTTTACCTTATGTTGGTCGGAAACATGGAGAAGAGGCTTTGGGGTCGTTTTTTTGCTGGATTCTTTGGATTTACTTGGTGGTTGGCTTTTTTTTTTTTGGGAGACGGGAATGAGGTGTGGAGGAGCCTTTGTTGGGGTGTCAAGAGACTGGTAACGACCCACTCATTCCTCCACCTCGTCAGGCTTTCTGCGGAGTACGCCCAACGTTTTTTTATACGTGTCTTTTTCCGGACTTGCTCTTTTTCCTTTCCCTTCACTTTTACTTCTGTTGTGCCCATCTTTCCCCAATGTGTCTTTCTCCTCGTCAGGAACACTTTCCCCCTGGTGGACATCCTGCCCCCTCTCTTTCGCTGTGCTCGCGAAAGAAGAATTGTTCCCCCCTACCCTTTCCCCCCCTCCCCATGCTTCCACGAGTTTTCCACATATGCAAGAGCGCAGGAGCGTCTTTTGACTCTTTTCTTTCTTCCTTTGTGCTAGATTTATAGGCGCCTCATCCTTCGTTGACCCCCTGTGCCCTCTTCGTCAAAAAGAAGGTCGTCCGGAGGATCCACCCCCTCCTTTGATGACGTCTTCACCCTTCTTTTCTCCCAGGCAGTCTGCTGTTTGAACGAGGTAGAATTTCCCACCACGTCCTTCCCCCCATTGGACCTCAGGTCGTTCCTCTCGGGTTTACGCTGCTCTACTTGCGTTCAAAAGAAGCTCCTATTCAATAAAGTTTATTCTTGAATAGCTTTCAGCTGCTCATGTCCCGAAAAGTTTGGTCGAAATTTCTCCCCAGATGAAAATCGGTCGCTTTCTTTGGTATGGCCTTTTGGTTTGGGGATTTTCCCTTTGTTAGCGAGCATACTTGGATGACGCCTTGCCCTCTGTAAACGGAGCTGTCCTAAGCTGTGGACCTTGCAGTCCGAGCGTATTCTCCTCCTTTCTTTTCAATTTGAAGGGATTACAGGAAAACAGCATCAAGGAATTTTCCCTCTGCCTTTGCGGCTGCTCGAGAAATCCAAGCCCAGCTCCCTCTCGACACCTTTACTCAGCAGATGCTTGTGGTGGAACCAACTATCCCCCACAAATCCACGAACCACCTACGGACGACTTTGCGGCCCCCCTTGAAACTTCCCTCTTTTTTGAGCGCAGTAAGTACCCTTCCGGTTGAGACATTTTTCGCCACCAATGTGCTATCGTCCTTCCCCCGCGCAAAGACGCGTATTTCATTATAGGACACCTCCGCCCCACCTTTTTGCTTTCCAACCAAATCAAAAATGGTTTTCTGTAGGTCCCTCGATCTTTTGTCTTTTGTCCCTTTTCTTTCCTCTTTTTGTGTTGCTGTTTGAATGACTCCTCCCCAGCGATGTAGACTACACCCCATGTTGATGGACTTTCTTCTTTTCCTTTTCGCCGGGCCTCTTTTTTGAACTCCTGCGTCGGAGGTGGAAGCCATGAACCGTCGCTGCGTAGTTGTTCTTCCCCCTCTCTCCTTTTTGACATGCCCGGCGCAGCGATCCTTTTTTTCCTGTGCCGCCATTATGGCATTAGAAAGTTTCTTTGTCTTGATTTTATGTTCCACCCCAGCAATCTGCTGAGTGCGATCCAACTTATTGTCTCTCCCCCCCCGTCTCTTCTTTTTTTCGCCTAGACCGCTCTGGTCTCCTTTCTGCCTCGTCATGTTCGCATCCCTTTCCAAAATTTCTGTATTTTCTCTCCTCCTCGGCCTGTGAACAAGGCCCCTCCATTGCTCCCATTTCTCCGCCGACGCTCCCAAGTATTCCTTCTCTCTTCCCCATGGACACACCAGGAAGGACAACCCCCCGATTCCACTACGACGCACCGATTTCCGTTCTATTTCTCAACACCCTGTCGGACCTTTGTCCGCCTTCCGAAATCCAATCCTGTCGTCCCCGACTTGTTTTCGCAAGGCGATCCCGCGTGTCAAAGGGCGCTATGAGCAGAGGGATGCATTTTTGCAGGTCCGATTTCCCGTTTTGCCATTTTCCGCCCCCTAGTTCCCCCAATCCCTTTTCGTTTTTTCCCCTTGCCTGTCCTGGTCCGAAAGTTCCCAAAAACTGAATCTCTGCCGAGTCCTGACCCCTCCCTTTTTTTGAGCGTCACCCCTTTCGCGCGTCTTTCTCATGATCTACCTGCCTGCACTACCTCTTCAGCCTTATCGATCCCCTTTCCATTTTCCCCTCCAAGATTTTAGTTTCCCGCTCTTTTATCACGTGAAAAGACTTGACAACCCCCCCCCCCCATCTTTAGATTCGTCCTCGTTTTTTATCTCCTTCTCAGATTGCCAGGAGTTTAGCATGACCCAGGGTTCTCCCTACGCGTTCTAACCTCACTTGTAGCCTAACCCAAATTGAGATAGGAAATACCCGGAGATCGAATGCTCTGCTACATTACTTCCCTGATACGCTTTCCCTTTTGAGAGTTAACGGAGCCCCCCTACTCCTCAAGTTTTTTCAGCTCGGTGCCAGTCGCTGGACCTCGCCCCCCACCGCTTTCCGAAAAACATCCACCTTTCCTCCCCCCGTCCCCTCAGCAACCCCCTAGTCATCTCCTCCCAACAGCAATCCCCCCCACCTCGTCCTACTCTTTTCTTCTTCATCAGTTGGCAAGACCACTCCCCTTCCCCCGCTGTTCAGAAACAACCTCCCTCGCACAACGCCTTTTTCGCCCTGAATAAAGGCCACTTATGTTGAGGAGTGGTTATTATTGAGACTTGACCCTTTTTTTTCAGCCGAGATGGGTTTGCCCCCAGTTGGAAGATCCAAAGGCCGGCCATAACCCTCCCCTGCCTCGAAGTAAAGGGAGGGACTCGCTTCTACTTTCCTTGTATCCCTCGAAGGCTTACGTTTCCTGATAAGTTATGATCTTTCTTCTGAGGAGCAGCCCTATGCCCCCTAGTAATTGAATTTTTTCCACCCCCCCCCCCGCCTCAGAGAGAGTTGGCCCCCTCCGTCCCAACTTTTCCCCCTCCAATATGAGTCACTATCATTGACCGGTGCCTGTCGCGCAATCCTTTCTTCCCCACACTGGGCACTTTATGTTGCTCAGGCATGAATCGCTTCCGTAGCCTTTCCGTTGATTCGAGTCCCCCATTTCGAGATTCCGAAAATCGTTCTGCACACGGAAAATTTTTTAGCAGGAGTCCCTCCCGTCCTCTTGTCAGTAGAACCAGACCCTCTCTTTTTTCCTCCTCTCCGTTTTTTTCCTTTCCTTCCATTGGCGCAGCTCATCGTGAGTTTGATATAGCTCTAACCGCCCCCTTGGCCTGCGGACTCATTCGCGCTCTATGTATAGATACCTTTGGCCTTCCTCCCTCACCTCCCCCTCAGGACTCGCGCTTACGCCCCCGTTGCCACTTTTGGAATCTTATTTTGCGCGCGTTGGGCCCCCCGCAGATTCTTTTTTCCCTCTGACCCTGTTGATGGGAGACATTTTGGGAACTTCTCCCCCTCTTTTTTCCTTCCCCCGAATGAACCCCAAGGACGCTGGCATTTCTGATAATTAGTCCAGAGCATAAGGATCGCCTTGTGAGTACTTTTTTCCCATTTTCGGATGGTAGCGTTCAGCCCCGCTTTCTGAGAATGTGGTTATGGCCAAATTGCCCCTTTTAGACCGAAAGAGTTCCCCCTGTCTCGCGTGCGGAAAAGGGTTAAACGTCGCATTTCAGGCTTGCTCCTCCCCCACCGTCCTTTTTTGCAATAACGTGTTACTTAAGTGCTAGGCGTTTTTTTTTCGCAGTTTCCCCCGCCGGCTCGTTTCGAGGAGGGACGTGGCGGCCTTTTTTGTTCCTTCTTCGGCCCCCCTATAGGAAGAGGTCTTTTTTTCTTTGTACGGCGGTGGATTTGGCTTTTTCTATTTCTTACCTTTTGAGGCGTGGTCTTCGGGGGAGTCGTGGCCGACCTTTTGGGGAGGTACACAGCGATTCACTCAAATCCCTTCCTCACCAGTTTCCTTTTCCTATAGTTCTTCAAACCCGGACAAGGATGTATTTTTAGGTCGCCGCCACCTGTCTCCCTATAATCCCCTGCATTTTCCTCAATGTGTTGTTTTTTCCCCCTTCAGGGACCATGTTTGGAGGTCTGCTTTTCTTCAAATTTCACTGGTCAACGAAGGCAATCCTTTTCTTGCGAGCCCTAATCAAGATTTCACGTAGCCTGTTTTTCATCTGATTCACGCCTGTCAAAGAGCCCGTGCGTCCTTTCTTTCAATTGTACTCTTGCATTGATTCCTCACCTCCCTCTCCGGTTGAGCCCCGAACTGGGCCTCGAACCTGTAAGATGTCCCCCCAACTCCCGCGTTTCGTCCTCGAGTACCCTGCCTTTGATGTCTCGGTTACACAATTTATAGCGCAAGTTGGTTCCCCGGTCGCACTGTCCCCCCCAAAAACGCGGTTATCGATGCCTTCAGGTCGGTTCCCCTGCTATGGCGGTCCCCCCTGGACACGCTGCGACTTTCGCCACAACACCCCGTCCGTTCCTAAACTGAAAGGTTTACATCCCCCATCACGTGGGTTTCCCTATGTTCTCCCCTTTTGGGAAACTCTTGAAAATTTCTTCGTTCTTAGGCATCGTGATTGGCCTAAGGTGGTATTGGCCGAGAGACTTTGTGACCGTGGAGTGTTTTACCTTGCTGGCTCAAGTTCTGTTTCTTTCCCCGCGGTCTTCTCGTTTGCAGATGGTTGCCTGTGAATGGATCTCACAGACCAACCCTGCTGTTCCCCTGCTGACAGGACGAAAGAGGAGGCTCTCGAACATGTGATCCTATGCCACCTGAAGGGACAGCGCACTCAGCCTATTGGGTTTCCCCCCTCCACCCCCTCCATCCAACGAAAAATCGCTACAGGACGCCTTTTCCTTCATGATTCCTGGAGAGAAGTCACGAGGGTGCAGACAACCGCTCTTTCCGGCTGTTTCCCGAACCCCGCTAGCGGTCCACATCAACGCGCGTCTCCAAAAAAAGTACCGGAGCTGAGTAGCCAAAGGGTCGCCTTTCCAATACCCCCTTAAGACGATCGTGATGACGGGGACCCTCGCTTCTCTTTACTACTCATTTCCCTTTTTTGAGAGAGATGTTCCTCTTGCCTGGCCACACTTCGATTTTCCTTTCCCCCTCCACCCTTTTTGATGTTAATGCGACCTTGGCTTATTTCGGCCCGGATCTGTTTTCCCCCCCCAGTGTTCTTTGAGGAATAGGGTTACGCCCAGTCGTGGTGTTGTATTTTGCCCCCCTTTCTCCTTACTTACGTTCTCTCATCTGCGTTTCTTTGCCGTGCCAATTTTTCTAAGCACTTAGACCTTTTTTTTTGATGAGTTGGTGTCTCTTTGTCCCGGGAGTGCTGTCTCGATCGATATTTTTTTATGAGGCCTATCCTCCCTCCGCTTCTTTCTTGTTCCCTTGAACCTACTTTTCTCAATTCCTTCACCTTTAACCAGGTTTAGGTATGATCGTAAGGCTGCTGCAAGTTCCCTTCCAGATCCCCCCCTTCCGGTTTAAGCGAGGATCCAGTACCCCCAACGTATCGCTAACCCTGGACCCTCCCAAGTTTCCAATTACCCACGATGCCTTCAACGACGCATACGCTCTCTCTGATTCCTTCATTCAATGTTCATAGGGCAGCTTCCCCCTTGCTTTAGATAACCTCTCCTAATAAGGTAGAGACGTCTGTATTTTCTCCTTTTCTTGTTGTACAGTTGCCCCACTCGATTGACGGGCTGCACTTTGCAGCTTCCTGTTCCTCTCGACACAAGCAACCGTTCGTGAGGCCGAAGAAGGTGGAAACCGACCTCGTCTCATAAAACACAGCGTTCTTATCGCCGTTTTTCCGCCCGACTTGCTTTTTTCCTCTGCACTCGGAACAGTTTTTTCCCGGCCCCTCCATGCTATACACACGTCCTACGCTCCAAAAGGGAAGTTTGCAAGTTTTCCCCCTGCCCAGTCCTCTGAAGGAGTTGAATACTCCTTTGGCAACCCTGATTTGGAAACACTGTTACTTTCGCCCCTATTTGCCAGCGGAGAATGAGTTTCGCCAAGCCCGGGTCAGCTGCGTTGTAACTCACCTTTTCAACGTACACCATCTATCTGCAAATAATTGATCTGATGCCCGGTTGCGACTATCCCTCCGATACCCTCCTTTTGTTCGACCCCTTGCGTACTCTTTGCTCGACAGTTCCGAGATTTTCGTCATGACTGCCCCCCAGTCCTTTTCTCCAAGAATCCTGCCCCGCACCCCTCCTCGCCCCCTTGAGTCCTAACGAAAACCATACCATGAACCCAATCCCCCCCCCTCCCCCTCGTGACTAATAGGTTACTATCCTCCTGCGCGTCCACCCCAACCCCCTGCCCACCTCAAATTTACCCCTCCCGGAAAAACAGAGCTCTAACCGCCGATCACCCTTACCTTCAAGGACCGTTTTTTTGAGCGTCTTTTTTTTTCTGCATCGCCCTTTTGCCGACCCTCGAGTCCATTGCCAGCCGCGATCCGTTTTGCCCTCTCCGGAAGAAGAGTGGACATCCGAACCAAAAGGGTTTCTTCGCCTCGACCAGATGAATTTTTGCTACCTCCTTCCTCCTTTTCTCCCCCTCCGTAGCCTGAACTATATCCTATGATCTTTGATCGCGTTTTGACGCAATCTCTCCTCGTATGTCTTTTTCACAATTCCCAACTTTTTTTTGAGCGTTCAAACTGGCTCCCCTCCCCAAGGGTCGTGGTCAGTCCCCTTTCCCTCTTTTCCTTCTTTTCCCCAGCGCGCGCAATCGTTAACTCGGGCACGTGCTTGTCGGTCACAACCAGGCAGTGCTGGTCTTGGGTTTGACCGTGGGACCAAACATTTCTCCTACAGAAGCGCTGAAGACAAATCGTCCGCCGGCCCCTTGCCCCCCCTCTCCCCGAAATTCTCCTCAAGCTTCCAAGCTTGAAGTAGTCCCAGATCATTTTCTCTTCTTTTCCTCATTCCTCCTTTGTGGTGTTTCTTTCCCGGGCCTAGTGCCCCCTGCTTTAGTCCTTTCTAAGCAAGTTTCTTTTCTGAGGTCGATTTCGTCCGCGCTTTCTTTGTACTATTTTCTTGACAACCTTTCCCCCTTTTCCAAGCAAGGCTCGTTCAGCGAATTCTTTTTACGCACCCAATCCCGTCCAGCCGGCATCTTTATTGCAGCGTCTCCTTTAGTGGACCAGTCTTCCCTCTTCCTCTGACCACGACCCTGTTGATTGGGGATCCATTACAAAAGCTAGTGGGCTGTTTTTCTCAAAAGGTCCTTACGCTGGCATATTGCTGACTAGCTCCCCTTTCCTCCTTCCCTGCCTTGAGGTCGGCTACGGATTAAATTCTTCGGATTGACTTCCTCGAGAGGGTTACGCCCCGGGGATACCCCTCACTTCTCGGAGGAAGAAGTCTCTGTACCTTCTTTCTCGCTTTTCCCCCAAGGGCCAGACTACTGATTTCGGCTTGTACCCCCCGAGAAGACGAACTCTTCCGTGGCCCGGTTCCTGTTTTCTTTTCGCGCTTTTCTTCCTCATCCGCGGTGGATCATTCGAGGTTTGTTATCCTTAGCTCAGGTAAGGGGTTCTTTGGGATGTGGTCGGCTTTGTTTGATGACCCTTCTGTCCTCCTTTTTGGTGGAGGAGCTTTTGATTCGGGGGTTGGATTTTGAGCCCCGGTTTTTTTTCTCCTTTTCCAGCTCCTGTTAAACATAACTCCTTAATCCCTTCAGGAAAATTATTTCGTCTGCGTCTGCGCCCCCCCTTCCGCTGTATAGAAGCTTCCGACAAGATAACATAAGGACTCCGATCTCCATTTTTTGTGTCCTACATTTACCTTTTTCTTTTCTCCGCGTTTGGTCCCACTTTTTCACCTGTTGCTTCCCGGATGAAGGAACGATGTTGATGACGACATAATCCGGCGACCCATGTCTCGGTTTCCCATCCTATTTTCCCTCAATATGCAAGATTGGCGCGTCCCGTTGGGCAGATTTTTTTCCTTGAAAGAGCATTCTTGTCGCTTGTATCTTCCATGACTGAGATTCCCTTTCCTCTCTCGTCCCCCCCAGCACCGTTCCTATCCCGAGACTAAAACCGCACATGTTAAGTTTGATAGATTTTCCCACCTTCTCGTTCCCCTCTGCGAAAAGAAGGTATTTTTGGGGTTTTGCCCGAGGTCGTCTGGACCCAGCCGTGCTGCCAAACTTCGACCCTCCCTTCCCCTTCTGAGAGACTTGGCGCCTTGCGCTAAAAAGGACGCATCTGCGTTCTCCCTCTCCAATTTATCCAATTATTAATCCCCCTGACTCCCTGCGGCGCTATTGCCTCACTTTGGAGAAATGATTGACCCTAGTTCCACTAGGGCGTGATTACATGGGTTTATGGGTGTTATGTCCAGGTCTCGAGAACCAGACCATACGTCCGGAGCGCGAGCTTGTAACGCATTTCTAAAGGATGTGGGCACTTGCAAGCCCGCGCTAATGACCCCGTTTGGAAAAACGGTGAATTTACTTGCGAAAGAAAAGGCTTCCTCCCTTCTCCTTTAACTTCCCTCCAGAGATTCTGTCGCGGGACCATGCCCCTTCCGTTACTGCCCGCGTTTAGCGAATCAGAAGATGCTTTTTGGTGGTTGGACCCACTTATTTCCCCCTAATCTAAGGATACATCCCCTCCTCTTCCCCTCCACTTGAAACCCGCATCGCGAGTCGCCGTACCCACAAATGATTCCCCCTTCCGCCAAACGCTTAAGACCCACTCGTTCTCTGACGCAACGCCGCGTAGTTTCCCCCCCGATTGATCTCCTCCTCCAACCTGTCGCATTCTAATCCAAAAAATGGTTTTAGTAGGACAGAAGATTTGTG
>Ga0179593_1473093_pt1 | contig 15465 bp, 10 predicted proteins | sample CZODoug2_1_08_16_FD_185931 | JGI IMG/M metagenome (GOLD analysis project Ga0179593, IMG submission 185931) | Vadose zone soil fungal communities from Angelo Coast Range Reserve, California, USA - CZODoug2_1_08_16fungal (PacBio error correction) | ecosystem: Environmental > Terrestrial > Soil >... | reverse complement strand
TATTACTCCGGGGTAGGTTCGTGCGCCACCTCTGGTGTGCTTTTTGGAAGGGCGCCAGGTATTCCCATTCTCAAGTTATACCAGAGATAACTCGATTCGGTCGTCTGAAACCTTTTGAAACGCGCTGAACTGTAGCGCTCGAAGAAAACGGCCGAGTTCCTTTAGTCCCCCCCTTCTAACTGACAAGCACAAAGAGGCCGGCTCTCTGCATAGACCTTTCCAGTTGATTTTTGCCCCCTCCCCGCTTTTTTTCAGTCGCCTAGTTGTTCTCTGCGACCCCCCCACCTGGACCTCCAACACCACTTCATCCGTCATCGCTTAGACCAAAAAATAATTCATTTTCTTGCTTTTCAGTTCGTCCTATCAGTGGGATTTCCCTCTCTCGCCTTGTGTTTCAGTCTAGGGTTGAATCCCTTCCTATTGGTGATCTGCCCAGACCATCAGGAGATCCGACAAGCCCCTGTGTTTTTTTTCTTCAAGTACTGACAAGGATTCCGATTCTTGCTTTTCGGATTTCATTTTTTTTCTAGCATTTTTTCGATTTTTCACCAAGAGACTGCCCGAGCTCTTTTTCGTGCTCTTGACAGCATAGTCCCTCGCTCGAAGAAATAATCTCAGACCTCTTTTTCAGTCAGGACTAATGCCTGCGTCTCTTTTAAATTCTGCGCTGCTACTTAGCCCACTTTGCGTCATCTAACGTTCTACCGAAAGTTCGTTCCGTTGTCTGAACTCCCCGGCTTTCGTTACTTATAAAACATGAAAGAACGCCCCCCTTTTTCGCCTCCTTCCAAAAATTGCAGTTCTGGCACCTTCACACCCCCATTTTGTTTCAAGCCCTCGAAAAAGACTCCTTCATAGAACCCCCTCGGATATCCCGTGCTGTCTGATCGGCGCCAGAAATAGGAGGAGCGCGCTCCTCAAGGCCAATTCAGGCCCGACCCGACAAGTTGGAGGATCCCCCGAGAAATCCTGACCGCCTTCCATTAACCTTGAATTCCTCCCCTCGTGAGAACCTTTCTCGGACTGATAAACCGTTGCCCAAGCCTCGAACGCCTCCCCCATTCCGCTCAAGATCCCACATTTGTTTTTTTTTTGTGACTATCTTGGTCCCCTGAAGAGAACCGTCTCCCAAACCATGCACTTTTTTTGCGAGCAAGAGGGTCCCCACGCCCCATCTCCGGCGGACCTCAGCCGAGAACGATTTTTCCATGGTGCGATCCTTAGTTTTAACTCTAACATTAATCGCGAGCATCTGCAGTCTTGCGATCCACGAATTTTTTCGTTATTGGTAGGCGGTAACCTTCCCGTGATAGATCTGACTCCTGACCCGCGCCAAACAACATGATCGCGGTTGCCCAACTTCCTTTTCTTTCTGCGCGTCTCTAGGCTTCCCCGGCCTTTTTCCAACACCGTGATCGACCCCATCGGTCGCACGAGGAACTGAGAACCAGATCGTGCCCAGCGATTTTCCTAATAACAATGAGCGTTTTCTCTTTGAGGCTCTTCCAGCGGCCCCCCACAGTCCCCATCCCCTACGTATCGTCTATGAGTGTGGAGACTAACCTGATAATCCCGCCGGTTCACAAGAACCAGAGGTAAAGAGGTTCTCTGTCCACTTTCCCCCTTTCCTGACTTTAAAGAGACTTCCACCTATTCTTGTATTAGTTCTTTATCGCTTACTGATCCTGGATCGTGCTCATGTGAATATTTCCCAATTGCGCAACCATTGTTTCGCGAAACAAGTGGGTTCCCCCCGAGACCCGGACCTCCGGCCGGGCACTTGTACTACCCAACCACGATAGCTCGTGATAATAAGAAGCTCGTACGGGACTTATCCCTCTCCCGAACTAGATGGTTACAGGGTAGTTGCAATCCCAGACTCGGCTCCAGGCTTTTAAACACTTTTTTTGGAAATAAAGACCCCTCCTCGACCCGGCCCCCCCATCCTCGCTACTTTTCTTATTTTTTTTTCTGCGTGGTAATTAAGGTTATGATTTCGGTCCCAGAATGAGCACTTATTTTAGTCCTTAAATTTTCCCTCTGACACGTTTTAAGCGTCCCCCATAAGGTTGTTCGCTAAGCTTTGTTGTGGGTATGCTTTCGCGACTCCTCCCACTAGTACCTAGGCAAAAACCTCCCCCCCGGCTCCTGTGGAATTAGACATGTTGTAAACGGATTTCCCAATTGATTGCGCCAGTTTTTCTTCCCCTTGAATCTTTGAGTACCCCCTCTTTACCTTTCCACCTACTTTCCTGTTTTATCTTCTCTTCCCCGCGCCGTTGTAACCAATGCCCCTTTTCCTTGCGACCATCCCCTCGAGAACACTGACCTCCTTTTCCCATCAGCTATGCGAAAATGTGTCGTCTCTCCCTACTCCCCTCTCTACCGAACCCCGGCCGTCATCTTAGACTATGGATCGCAATCCCCTTTCTCAGTTTTTTCCTGTGGGCTTTGAAATGCCTCCCACCATCTTTCGAGTCTCTCAGGTTCGGTCCCCACGCCTGTGGGGTGAAACTCTCCATCCTTGCATTGCCCAGTTGAAGTTTACCTTGACTGGGAAGCTTCTCCGGTCACCACCCCCTGACACTGGATTCTTTTTATCGTAGCGAATCTTCCCTCACAGGACTTTCTGTGCCCCACTTTCTCGCCCCTTACTCCTTCTTGTCGTCACTCCCCTTCCACATATCAGTTTCCCCCCCTTTCCTGGTTCAAACCTTGTACCGACGGGATGTTCTCCCTCCCTTGAAGCGGTCTTTTCTACCCTTCCTCTTGAGGCTGTTTTTGATCCACCAGTTTATATTTTTTCCCCCGACAGCCCCTTTGGATGTTCCTCTGCCTGCTTATCTTCATATTTTGTTCTCTAGTTTTTGACTGCCCTTCTTTTTTCTTGGAATCGTAGGCGGAGCGCCGCATCGATTTCTCGTACTCGTCGGTGTTCTTCCAAATCGCACTTCCCTTGATGAAATCCCCTGTTGTATGCCTTCAAGTTGATTTTAATTCTTTTCCCCTCCCCTCATGACTTTTTGTTGTGAGATTCTTATCACCAAAATTACTCCCTTAACCGCTGTAAAATTCCACGCAACACCTTGCACGGAATTTGCGATTTTCCTCTCCCAGGAGACTAGCGAATCTGATGGCTTCCCAGAACTAACGACCCTTCACCTCCAGCCCCCTGTAATGACACTCCCAGGAGAACACACATTATTCTAAGCCCCTCAATGGAGTAGTAGACATTCCCGGCTCTTAATGCTTCCTGATCCTGAAACTGGATTGCCTGCAAGGAAACCACTCCTCTTTAAGAGGTCCCCCCTTCTGAACCGTTCATCCTCCACCAGGACCTAGAAAACTGGTGTGCTTCCCCAGGCACAGCACATGCCTCCTTTTGGGGCGAGTGCTTCCTTCCTCTTTAGATAAGGGAGCCGCCAGTTTTCCACACGTTCTGTGTTCTTTTCTCCCCGATCCGAAGAAGATCCTTCCAGTTCTTTTTCCCTAAAGCCGGGTCCCGTTCAAATACTTAAAAATTTTCCGAGAAGTCTTGCTGTGGTCCCGTTTCTTTCACCCTCCGGACCGTGATATAGTCAATTTACCGGGTATCCTAGCATCAGATCGCCTTTTACGATAACAACAGGATCCAAACTAGCCCCCGAAGAACGGGTTCTCTAAAAATCCCCAGCTAATCTATAAGTCGTTTTATTCGTTTCGTTCGTTTCTTTCTATCCGCACAGGGGGGAATACACTGATGCCCCGCTTCTGGCAGTCAAAGTGTCTCGCGGCTATTTCGCACTAGAAAGGACATTGGTTCTTCACATTACGGTGTTGTGTACGATGGTCCTATCTTCAAAGCCAGGTTCACAAGGTGAGCTTTGTGAGCCCCTCCGCCGACCGGCGTGAATAGTCCTGGCTTTGTCGTTTTTGTCTGGCCATCCGGTGCACTACCCCAAGTACTGATCTAATTCCCAACGGCTGCCTCTTCCTATTTAAATTTATTTTGTCTGATAGAGATCGTTCTTTTCCCCCATAAAACCCCCTGTCTGATCAAAACCCCGCTATACGTTGGACCCCATTTAGCCCGTCAAGATTCATTTTTCCTCCAATTCCGTGCAGTGGATTCTTAGCCAATCATCCCTTGACCCACGCAGTCCCAACATCCCTCGAAGACTTAGAGGGCGGGCTGATTTTTATTTACCTACAAAAGGGTCTTGTACCCCGCCTGGAGACGATTCGTTTTTTGTGACCCTCCCCCCTTAGTAGACCTCTCTATTTCGGTCTTTGTGTCTGTAAGGTAAATGCTTTTCCCTAAAAGAGATTTATTTCTTTTTTCCTCACAATTGCAGATGACTTCTTGCGCGTGAACGCTGTCGCGATTTCTTTGTGTATATGGGAAAATGAAGCGCGTTAAGGATCCTTCCGTGTCCCCCTTTCGCCCCGCATATGGCCTTCGATTCACTATAGAAGTTGAGTTGGGACCTGTCGACCTCTCATCTGGTTCTTGTGACACAAATGGAATTCTTCATTTCTTTCTAAAATTCTGGCGATCCCGAATATTCCTTTGTAGAACCAGAGGTGATCGGCCTCCCTCGTGCCCCACATCAACCTTCAATGGCGGCCTTCGCTTGGGTCAAAGATCTTTTTGCTCTTCCCCAGTGCTCCTCTTCCAGCGCATGGAATGATCACGTTTCTTCCCTTTCCTGGGAATTCTAGAGGTCTTTCCCAGAATTATGGTAAAAAAATAGTTTGTCTTGTTTGTTGCGATATTGATTTCCTCTCTATCACGCGAGTTGACAAGTTAAACATCATACCCCCCTCCCTGAGTCCCCCCCCTCTCCCCTCATATAAATGCTCCGGGCTCGGCGCTTTTCCTGTTCTAGGGCCCCTATAGAAGAAGGCCCCATATACGACGTTTTTCTCCCCCTTAAGTTTGCATAGGGTGGAGACTTTTCCCCTGACATTCGGCCGTCCGGGGTTAGTGTATTGGACAGGCGCGTCGGGACCAAGAGGTCCCACTCCCTCATAAGGCTGATTGATTCTTGTGATCGTCATGGCGAGCGAGTTAGATGTAGCAGATTCCAATTTTTATAGTCCTTCTGCTAGGAATCCTCTTTATCACCCCCCCCCCCCCCTGGCCCGGCAACTGAAAATTGGAGGAGTCCGATTCGTGTCTCCGCACCCAACGATCGGTTGGCCCTTATGGCTTCTTTCCTATCCTACTTGACGATCCAAATAGCAGGTGCAACTTTATCTCTCTGGGTTTTTCTGTTAATGGAGAGTCGTATTTTCTCTTTTCTAACTCGTTGGTAAGTGGGCCGAGCAAATGTTTTTATTATGTCTTATTTGCCCTTTTCTTTTTTCACTTTTATCCAGATGCTACCTCCGCCTTGTTTATTTTTACGACAGGGTATCCAGTGGCTCAAGATTTTGCTAATTTGAACTCTCACTTTGATTACTCTCTACATAACCGCGCATCATTCGAGAATATCCCCCCCTAATCGTCCCTTTTCCTTAGTCTGCGGAGCTTTAAGTCATTGCCCCCGATCGACCCCCCTTGGGGGGTCGCACGGATGGAAACCCTCAGAACAAAGTCCAGTTCTGAGAAAAGACTGGCCGCCTTTCATCCTACCCTCCCCTTCCTGATTATCATACTTTCCTTTTTCTCCACCCAAAGCATGGGCTCTTCTGCTACAGACCAGTTTGTCTTGCTGAGACACCTTTTCCACGGGCGGTCACCTGAATGCTTCCGTCTCAACCACGAGATTCGACTTTTATCGCCCCCGATTCGGTCACACGAGAGCGACCCCCCCATCCTTATGTGTTGTGCTCAAAGCTCTGACGGCATTTTTGGGTTCTGCTAGCCATGAGTCCCCTCTTTTTTGCCAAACCGTTTCGAAACCTGATCCCTCCTCGGGCCCACCACTGGGTAGGTCTTATATTTATCCTCAGTCTCTTTTTTGACGTTTATCCTGGGGATCACTGGCTGAGGCGGTTCTTTCCTCCCCCCCTTGCGCTCCCTTGTCACTAGCTTGTCTTCTTATGGTTCTTAAGACTAAATCGGGTTCATGGTTATCACTTTCTTGGCGCGAGGAGGAATCTGGCGCCCTTACAGCCAACCAATTTTGGCTTCCCCATCAGATCCCACCTTCGTAACTATAATTTCCTCATTCCTCCTTTGTGGGGGAGATCTCCCGGGTGGGAGGCTGCGTTGCAGCCACCCAACTTTGTTGAGTAGGAATGGCTCCAGTAGCATCCGGTTGAATCCATACAGTATACCAGAGATAACCGATTATTCCTGTAGAGCCAGGCCTGACACGCGCTTGCGCCCGTCGAAGTAAACACGTTCGACAAAGGATTTTCCCCGGCTACCTCCCGCGGACAAAAGAGCCTCCTAGAGTGGGCCCATAGACTCACCTCCGCCAGGATCCGTCGACATTGTTTCCTACGTTTTTGACAACGGCTCCCCCAATGGGCTGATCAAACCCACGTTTTTCCCGCGATTTCGCCGGCCCCACCACTATGAGTGTTCTCTCTCTTCCAACTTGGGCGATAACAGATCGCCTTGGTTGTCTCGGAGCGCACTTCTTAGTTGCCGACAGTAGACTCACAGATCACTTTAAATCCGACAAGCCCATGCGTTTGTTGGACCAAGGTTCCCCTAATTATACGTACGCAGATTTCAGGGCTTTTTCTTATCTTTCTCCCCTCCCATGACCTTGTTTTCATTTCGCCCTGTCGCCAAGGAGTCGGTCGTGCACTCGTTCTGGAAGAGTCCCTGACGCTCGACGAAGACGTTAGAACTCAGGTTTGGAGACCGCCGGAAGTTTTTGTTCACCCCCTCCTTTTTTCCATAAATTTTCGCAAAGTACTCCATCTTTGATAATAGCCCCCGCGACCAGTCCGTTCGTATGCCTGGAGGCTTTCCCTCAACCTCCTTTGACTTCTTCCCGACAACAAACATTGCAAAACCAGCTCCTAATAAACCTCGCATCGGTACAATTCAAAAAAGACGTTTCCACCCTTCCTACCCACGACTCATTCCCACCCCCCCGCGAGATAACGTTAAACTGCAGTGATCGGGCTTCAACGTTCGAGGCGATTCGAAAGAAGCCGACCCCTGATCCCTCCCTTGACCATTCCCAGTTTTTCTCTTTGTGCGGTTCCCTGTGCGCCATTTCGAACATCCACTTTCCTGTCAATGCACTTCTATACAGCGACCGACCTACCTTCCCGTCGATAAGTTTCAATGCGCCCTCTGTTTCCATGCTTATCAATATCACCCATTCATCGATAGAGGTTGGTGTTATTCTAATCTTTTCGTCCCGCCCTGTAAGTTTTATAACTTTCCCCTCCCCCCCCGGCGAGCAAGATGGTCAGGTCCCCCCAAGCGCCACCGATGCAAGGCGGAAGAATCAATAGCCGGCGTCCCCTCTGGTAACTTAGGCTGATCTCGCGCCAAGACCCCATGAACTCCTCCTCCTCTGCGGTGCTTGCTATCGCTCTGCCAGTATTTGCTAGGCTGGGGTAAATCCCAGCCTCCCTCTCCGCCCCTTGAAACAAGTACCGCTCAAACACCCATGAGTCTTGTGTTGTTGAACCCACTCTTTGACTATGTGAAACCTTTCAGATCTTCAGGTTCCCCTTCATGGGACATTCAAGTGATCGGTCCGTCCTTTTCTCTCTCCCTGAGAAGACGTGCCGAATTTAATCCCCCTTGATTCTTGCGAGGATAAAGAGGTTTTCTCCCCAAAGTCCCCTTCGGGTAGCAAGAATCTTGGCTTCTACTGACACGAGTATCCTACAGTTTCACAAGAACAAAGTAAAAGAGGTATATGAAAATAAATGCACTCGGTAAAGCGCCATTCATAGGCGCAGGAACGCGCGTCGTCTAAGGATAGCGAATTTCCCCCCGCGAACAACTTGACCCCCCCCACTTGACGCGCCCGGAACGCCGGCCTTGAAATTGTGACGAACCCTACTATCTTTTTCTGGATCAAAAATCACCTGACTCGGTCCACCAGCGACAATTCGAGGGTTATCCCTTAGGTTCTTGACGCCTCCTTTAGTCCAGGCCGGTCCACTTGTTAGGCAAGTACCTTTTTCTTGACCCACCACCCTCCTCCTCCCTCTTTAGTCTGATGTGTGAGGAGGCCGTGTAATCACTGGCTTCTTTGCGCATTCTCGCCCCTCTTCCTCCGTCGAAGATGCACTGAACTCACTTATCCGGTCAAGCTTCTTTTCTCTCATCCAGGTTTTACTTCCTGCCTAGAGAAACTAGTTCCTCTTGGCGAAACAGCTCGTCCAAGGTTGAACTCTATAGTCCTTGTTGAAGCGGTCTCCACCCCTGTCCAGAGACCGGTCAAGGTTTTTCCTTTCCCTTTCAGGGCTTCGCTCACCAAATCCCGTGTAACCGATCGGTTTCTATTACGGGAACCCCTTCAAGCGCCCGGACTGTAACCAACATGAGCTCTCCTTCTTGCTAATTCTCCCTGCTTTTTGTGAGTTTAACCAACTTTGCCTGTCCCGCCGGCGGAATAATTTCTCGCCCTCCCCTGTGAGTATGAAAACGCACTCCTCCCACGAACGAATACAACCTTCCGTTTCCTTCTTTTATCCAGATGGCTCGAATCCCTTTCCTCTTCTTATTTTGATCCCTTCTTCTGTTCTACCCTCCAATGCCCCCCCAACCCATCTCGTAATTTTTTCCCTTACATCCTTTTCACTACAGGCGCCTTGTGACCACCCTCTCCCTCCTTTCCTTCTCCTCCAGGTTCTTTTTTGCCTTTACTGGGACCGCTTGAAGGTCACACGACACCTGTGGTCCTTTTGATGGTTCTTTCTCGTTAATACCAAGGACGCCTTGGCTTTTTTGCCCCCCCCCTTCCCCTTCTCCCCCCATGAATAAAGTGTTGGCCATTAGCACCCCCGTCTCCACCGCCGTTCCCTGTATCCCCCCCCGCAAGAAGTTAATGTTTCTTCCACTTTCTTAGGCTCTCCATGGAAGATGAGGAAGGGTTTCCTGGAATCCCCCCCCCAATATAGTTTCTGCTCATCGACTGCAGGTGACCCTCTCGTCCTGTCCGACGAAGACAATTCGGGCGCCTTGTTTTTCTGGTCTCTTGCATAAAAGGTATTTAGTTACTCGCCCGTTAGGCCCCCCCTTAGAGGCGCATCGCTTCGTCTTCAGTCGCCGTCGAGATTTTTTTCCATCTCCTTCCGAAGGGTAGGTAATGTTACAAGTTTACTTGACTTCCAGTGGGAGATATATATTTCCTCCCCATGAATTTTTTTTTTTCTCTCGTCTATTGATCCAATTGGAATCCCTTACCCGCTGTCGACCCACACTCCATGGGGAAGGTTTCCCCTTCTTTCCTTTTTCTCTCCGGCTCATATACTCTGACTCGACGGCTCTAATTTTCCCCTACCTCGTCACTGAAAGACCTGTCATGCAACTAGAGGGACCCAATCTTTTTTTCCTAAGAAAGAAGGAGGAGCTCTAAGCCATCCGTCAACATCGTACCTACTCGAAAACTTTGTCGGTCCTCTTCCGAGAAACCTTTTACTCGGGACATATTAAAAAAGCACTCATCTAGGGTCTAAGCCAAGTGAGAGACCACGGTGACTTTCGGAACCCCGTGAGAAAGTCACCGCCAATGTGTCAGGCTCTTAGGCTCCTAATTGCTCAGCCGTCAATTGACGCACCCTCCTTTCAACCGGACTAGCAGTTTTTGCTGGATATCGCACGAGTCAGACCCGCCATCTTTCCCTTTTTGTGACCATTGCAAGCGTCCCCTCATCCCCCCAACTTGGCTTTTTCAGGAAGGATTGCGCGTTGAAGACTTCGGTCTCCGTAACTGCCTGCGCCCGATAAGGCTCTTGTGGACTTCATTTTAAGGTCATACACCGTTACCACCATATCTCCTTGGGTGAAGTTCGGTCCCCTTACGCCACGATATCCCTGACGTGTGAATCGTTTCCGGTCTCGTATTTATTTCCTATTCCGCCACTTGATCCCCCTTGTTCCCCCCCCGCGGATGTCGTCAAAAGTGGTTTCCGCGCTTATATTTCAGACAAGACCGGCGCGAGATTGGTTACATTCTGTTGTGGTGACGACGTACCGCCTGGTGCACCCTCCCGGTCTTTCCAGATGTTTTTCGTCCTCCGATAAGTGAAGAACCTGGAGTTCCGCTATTGTCTTGTTTTGGGAATCCGTGTACAACCCCCTTTTCCGTCAATTTCCAAATTCTTCCGGAGATTTTGTGCCGCTTTGGATCCCTCTGCCCCAAAAAAACCCGGTTCATCTCAACCGCTCGTTGGGACCGTACTCCGTTTGGAATGGAGTAAGATTCGACTAAAATGCCTATTGCTCATTATTTCCCCTACCCCATGGCCACGCCTAACCAACCACTGCACTTCGACACAGTCTTTTCCTCTTTATGGGAAGGATCTGTTTTATTTCCCTCACCGTGGGACCCGCCTGGGACTCTAGTGCCCCCAGAAAAGGATACCAAAAGCTCGATGAGTCTTCTGGTGGCGACTTCGTAAAGGATTCTATATACTTCTTAGTGTTTAGACAATTTTCTGCACTGTCGTCCTGGCCTAATTCTAACATTTTGCGCGAATATGGTGTCGAATGGGAACCCATTATCATGATAGATAATTAGCCTAAGGCGTTTTCGTTTGAACTCCTATGACCTTTGCGACTTAAATATTAGACGTGGATGTTAAATTACCCACCCCTCTTTACCACCATTATGGTTATGACCCCGTATGTCTCTTTTTCTCCCCCCTTTTATTATCGCAAACTCCAGCTGTTCCGTTATTTGAGAACCCAGAGTTTTATCCTCCTTCCCTCGCTCAATTAATACCAGGTTATTTGAATCGCTCAGGCCCCTATATTAGCTCCGTGCTCTTCAGGAGGAAGAAGTTAAATGCCGGGCCCAGTACTACCGAGAATCTTCTCTGTTCACACGAATTTTCTTGGGTCAAAACGCTATAATTGTTGTTCGCTGTCTTAGGGCGACTTCCTTTCCTCTGGTTTCAAACCATACTACCCCTCCCCGCAACAGATTCCCCCTTCTCCATACGTCCTCTTCTGGGAGTTCCTGTTCTCGTTAAACGAGGACCCCCCCTCCGCATTGTCCTTCCCCAATCTCTGCGATATTATTCTTCCTATGCTTGCTTGAACTGACCCTCTGCTTAGCAGGTGGTGTACTTTCTATTACACCCTGATTTCTTGACCAAGATAGTCCCTCACCTCCTCCAGATGATGGGAGTTGCCTGCATGGGATCTCGTTAGTTTGTCGGTTATCGATAGCTGTCGTTTGGTCCCGCTCGTGGACGGAGCCCCCAATTGGAATGGTTTCGTTTCTTTTCCGTTTGCATCGACCCAAAACCGCGCCCCTTTTTCGGGCCTTTTTTGATTGGCGGATTCGGAGGGCTCCTTCTCCTATTCGGCTACGACACTTTCCGGTTAAAACGTTATCTCGCGGTGGGGTTTCTTAAGTCTGTTAGTGTCGTCTTTTCTTTCAACGCGTGGGCCTTGCGCTCCCCTTTTTTTAGGATGCCTTTGCTGACTGTCCTTTATCCCTTCGAGAGCGCCGGTTTATTTTTTTAAATCAGCGGCCTAACGGTATGCTAACGTTTTCGGGGCTGGCTCTCCAGTTGTTCCTCCTTTTCATCCGCACTTTGCTGACGGGTCTTTTCCCCTGAAACGCTGAAGAATGAGTCAGCTCCACGCCTCGTCGGCTTCTCTTCTGAGAGATTTACGGCCTTTCCCCCGATTACAAGAAATCTCCCCGCGGGCTAGATGTGCTCCCCCCTCGAACCAATTCTGGAGACAGCCTTCTTTCGCTCCCCCGCAAAACCACGACTCGGATTACGATCCTTTACTTTCATTCCCAACAAATTCCGCAGGTTCTGTCCGGATTTGCTACTTTAGACCTGTTGCTTTGCGCGACCCCTTAGGCAAACGGCCCTTTAACCCTCCTCTCTCGGCTCAACCTTCTATCGACTTTTATAATTCGCTTCACCCACAGAGACTACCATATTATTTGGTTTCTTCGACAGCTACGGCGGCGTGGGTTTGTCTCCCCCCTTTGTTCTAGCTGACAACCTTTCGTCCCGTCAAAATTTTCGCGGGCCCCATCCTGGTCCCGGTCTTAAGGCAGGCATCCTCGGCCTCTTTTGACCGTCTTTTTCTCCCTGGGAATTTTCGGCCTGGGGATCGGCGCTCATGGCCGCCCATCATCGTACCTTTACTATCAATGGAATATCCTTTATATATGTTCTAAGTTATGGGATCCTCTGCGGTGCATCTTGACCTTTTTCCCCAGCACCCCACTTGCGGCACAAGACCACCTTTATTTTTATCCTCTGGTTCTCCTCCTCCGTTTGTTTGTTTTTTTTTTCTATTACCGGTGGGAGCTTCCTGACTCCCAAAGATGTGTGCTGAGTTTCCTGGGGTCCGCCAGTTTCCCCTCTCTCCTCCAATAAAGTATAACTCTCATAAACCCCTCCCTTTCGTTTTTTCGTAGCCTCCCGACAGACACTCCGGCTTTGCAGCGCCTCCCCCTGGCCGACTATGAGTCAAAGATCCCTCCCTGCCAAAAAGAGTCCGAGCTTTCCCTCTTCCCTCCCCGGATGTTTCCCCTTCGATCAGGTTTCCCCTTTTTTTCAAAGATTGACCCCACTGTGCGCTAAAAACTTTCCGCAAGTTCCGCCCAAACAAAGAATGCTGGGCCTCTTCTAGTTCGTTTAATACGTTCCCCCCCCTAACTATTCCCTGTGTTGATAGCTCTCTTTTCCCGGGTTGCCCTGGGGCGACATGGTAGCGCCAGAGCCCCCCAAGCCTCCCCCCCTCCAATGCGGTCCGTTGAGAAATGAAAGTCATGAATTTTCAGACACTCGCTTCTGTGTGGGCATCTGCGCGGCTTGCTCCAGAAAGATTGGTTCGCTTTTATGCCCCCCCTTTTTGTCGACCCAGTTTCGAGTTCGTGCACCCTTTTTCGCGTCTCCTTTCCCGACGGAAAGACGATTCGTTGGATTCCCTGCGACTTCTGCTGATCTTCTTCAAAGTGTCATCAACCCATCTGCTTTCTGAAACCTTTTCTCCCCTTGCTTAACCCACCTTTCGACAGCGTTCCTCTTCGGTTTTTTTTTTAAAATTCGGCTTTCTCGCATTGATTAAACCCTGAACCCTCAACCCTTCCTCTCCCGCAGCATAAAATTGCATCCTTCTTCCCCCCTCAGTGTCAACTCCCAATCCGCCCCACGTCACTTGTCACCCCCTCCTCGATCACTTAACGGAGATTTCTCGGCTTCCATCGGGATGGCGGAGACACCCCTGCGCCCATCATTCCGACCAGAACTTCGCGTTTTGTTCTTGGTTAAACGGAATCGCCCCCCCCCCACTTTTCCCCTTGTGCCGGTCCTTCTAACAAGCGTGACCGACGAAGCGTTCGTCCCCTTCCCTCGTCGACCGCGAACGAACGCGAAGCCATGCGCTAACCGATCACCCCCCCCCCCCCAATCATGAGCGTTGGGTGCTTCTGATATCTGTCGGCGTTTAGATAATAACCCAGTCCCACAGCGCTCCGATGTCAGGTTCCCCGTGACCCCCCGATCAAGTTAGAATCATCCCTTAGTTTTCTTTCCGGAGTAGACCTCGTTGCCCCGAGAAACCATTCAGCGAGAGCCGGCTTTTTCTTTGCGACTAAATAGTGGGCCCCCCGGTATTGGTAGGGGTGTTACAACTTTTCCACGTTTCCTCTACCCGAGCCCTCTCCCACCAAAAAAATGAGAGCGAGTGGTTTTTAAACCCTTGACGTTATGAAACCGCTTCCGATATAGTAGCCCCCCCCCTTCCCTCTTGGACCCCGGAACCAGTGATCCGTCCGCCTTTCGCGATTCCGGAGATCTTTCTTGCCCCAGCGACTGCAGAATCACCCTTTCGGTATTGGCTTGGGGGCCCCATCCCTGCGGGTCGCCAATCATAAGCGGGACTGCAGCGTATAAGGAACCGATTTCCTTCACAATCACCATATTCACTCTTTTCTTCCCCAGTGCCACCCCGCGAAGAGGGCAAGCCAGGCACTGCAGTTGCAGCCAGGAACTTCGCTTCAGGATCTCTCTGCTTAATTTCCCATCTCCACCCTTCTTTCCCCCGCTTTCGAGTGAAAGGCCGTGCGTCCCTTGTATTTTTTTTTTTTTTTTTTTTTTTTTTTTTTTATTTTGTTTTTTTACAAGTAATAGTAGGTGTCGATACACAGAAGCCTTTACTTCGACCCCATCCTCCTCCATCGTTTCGGGTCGTTGCACGTCCCGCCCCCCCTTCGTAGGCTTTGTTAACCTTTGTTTTAGGGACCCCCCCCCTTCCCGCGCTCAATCCACCCCATCCCTCGTAACTCTTTTCCTCACTGATTCTTGTTCGTGCTTGGTCATCAGTGTTTCTGTTAACAGACTGCGCACGTAGGCCTTATCCCCCCTTCCCCGGGCACTCTAAAAATTGCCAACAAAGGTGACAACTTTGCATGTTCTGGGTTAGATCATCTCTTTTGTTGCTCGAACTCCTCCCCCCCTTCACCTAGGCCAAGCCCTTTTAGTCTTTGTTGGACCTTCTTTTGTTGATCACGGGGTCTCCCCCTCCCAACGCCCTTCCCATGCGCAAGTTTCTTTTCTCTTCTTCTTTTCCCTCTTCACCTGGACGATAGGTGAAGGATCCTAGTACACCCTCTCCCTTCATTTCACAAGCGCTCTCTTTGCGAAACCGCGTTTCACCCCCCCCCCCTTCCTAAGAATTTCCCCGGGGTATATGTCCCCCCCCCCAATTGAGGATCTTTTCAATCCCCACTTCGTTTCACTAATACTCAGGAAGTAGATAGTTTGCTCTCAACTTCCTTCCGTAGCTTTTGCTAATTCAGGATCGTAACTCCTCCCAATCTCTCTTCTTTTCCCTCCTGTAGATAGGCCCGTCCCCCGGTGGCAACTAGACAGCCTTCCGGTTTTCTGAGGTTCAGTTTGCCCTTTGCGGACTCCTTTCCCGCCCTGTCACCGCCACTGAGGTTCGGCTGATTCGTACGCCTGAATCTTTTTAAGACTTTTTTCTGTGTTGTAAAAGTGGAGGAGCAATTAATAAACGGCTTTCTTCCGTAAAGAACGCCATATCCCCCGTTCGGCCGATCAACACTTGCACGTCCTCCTTTCGATCCTGGCATCCTTCTCTATAGGCGCTTTTTTTAGGCGGGTTAGGTGTCCAAATCAGTCTTCTACCTACAAGGTGCCCTAACACCTTCCTTTCTTCCGCAAAAAAGTAGGGCTGTCCAACTGTGTTTTTCTCCTTTGATTGCATGTTCCAAGGTCTTCGTGCCTTAGTTGTTCGGAGACTCGTCATAATCGTCCCGTATTTTTTGAAGTGCCTTCTCTGAATCTGCATTCCTGTCTGTTGATTGGAATGTTACCGATGGACTTTCATTCCCT
>Ga0179593_1352307_pt1 | contig 15466 bp, 20 predicted proteins | sample CZODoug2_1_08_16_FD_185931 | JGI IMG/M metagenome (GOLD analysis project Ga0179593, IMG submission 185931) | Vadose zone soil fungal communities from Angelo Coast Range Reserve, California, USA - CZODoug2_1_08_16fungal (PacBio error correction) | ecosystem: Environmental > Terrestrial > Soil >... | reverse complement strand
CAAGTTTCGTGCCCGTCCGTCTTTTTTACCTGGGACGGTGGGGCTCCTTGAGCACAAGGCATCTCAGAGATTCCCTTACAGGAAAGCTGTAACCTCACTTCGCTTTTCCTAATCCCCCGTGTTTTTTTTTTTCTGATGCTCTGGTCATCTTCCTTACTGGACTCTTTTCGCTTCCTTGGCTCTAGTCCTCCCCCTTCCAGGAGAGAACGGTGTATTTTCAGTATGCGGTCATGGGCCCGATTCCCCTAAGCCCGAGCCGAGTGCTTCTGTTTGCAGCTTTTCAATGAGACGCGCCCCAATGCGTTTCCTGGCCATCCTTTTATTCGCGAATTTTTTATTCCCAATGTCGAGTTCATCGCTCTCGATCACGGCGCTGACGGACGAGGAATCCCGTGCCTTTTTTTTTCCTCGCCTTTTTCTTTTTCAGGCGTGCCCATAGCATATCCCTCTTGATCCACGAGCGTCCCCCTAGATTTTCTTAACAAAGGCTTCGCTCCTCTATTTCTTCGCTCCCCTGATTCCAGGTTGTTTCGCCGACAAGCCTTATACGGGCATTTTGTCTTCATAACATTGACTGCTTCACCCTCTTTCTGACAGAATGGCTTCAACTTGTCCGTTGTTTACAGTCTTCCCTCACTCTCACACTAGGTGTAAATTTTCCATCACCGCACTTCTTGGATGCATTACATCCGCAAAGGCCAGCGCCTTTCAAAACATCACCGCGACGAGAGAGCCGCGGAACCGTTAAGTTACTTGGCCCCTTCCCCATTGAAGCACCCCCATATCTTTTCCATTGTTGACCTCCAACCCCCGGGAGCCCACCCCGCCCATTGCCATCGGGCGCCCCGCATCCCAGACCCTCCTAGCACCTTCTTCTTTTCTTGCCAGATTGCTTCCCATTTGGCATGGAATTCTTACACACCAAGATCCTTGAGGAGAGCCTCTAACTCCTTGCGCCTCAGGAGAGCTTTCGTTTCTCGGGCTTCAAACGACAATTCCACCCCCCTCCCTTAGAGACAAAACCACTCAAAACACTCCAAGAGGTATGGCAATCCCATCCACCCGCTTTTCTCTTGCCCTAGTGGTTACGTGGTTGCACCCGCTGCGACGTTTGGCACTCAGGAAGATTCCCACCGCTCCTCTCCCTTCAACCTCCCCCCCTCTAAGAGTGTTCCCTTTTTTTTCCGCCGCCCCCAGGGGTACCGACCCCCCTACCCTCCCCCATGATCGCTCACCCCTCATCTCCGGACTGACACGTAAACGGTACCCCTTACTGCTCCCTCTTTTTTCCTCTCCTTGCTGCGCTTTTCCCCTTTTTCCTCTTTTCATGAGGTGGGAAGAAGCCCGAAACAAACAAACATTTGTTTTGTCCCTGTAATGGTTAACTCGGAACCCCCCTTTGGCGGCAGCTTGGCCTTTTCCGGCGTCGAAACGGATTCCCCGGGGTGGCTACCCCAATACCTCTTTTTTTTTCTTTCCCTTCCCCTTTCCCTTTTACTTTATCCCAGGAACGAAAGTACCCTCCGCAAAATCAAATATTTATACCTCCAACCCCTCGAGCTGCTGCCTTTTTGTCGCGGCCTAACGGAATAGGTAGACTTTTTCCTGCCATTTTTCCTCCTCGCCCTTTGGTGTTCTGGGGGATCTTGAAAAATGGCTTGTGAGAATAAGAATTGTTTGCAACCCTCTTTGTTCGCCCCGTGAAGGGTTGTCCTTTTATTTTTACTCCCTCTCCTCCCTCTATTTTTCCCAATAGAAGCCCATGTTGAAAACGTCGGGACTTCGATTTCTCCAGTCCCTGCTGGTACTCCTCTCCAACCTTCCTTTCCCTGTAAATAAATGTGCCTTTTGTGCACTTAATGAGGATTGATGCACATAGCGCGGCTGCGTTTCCCTCCCCTGTCTTCTCTTTCTCCATTCCTAAGTAAACCTAAGTAACCCTTTTTTCTTTCGTCGATTCTATTGGCTTCTCGGTTCCCCGCCTTGCAAACACTTTCCCAACGTTCAGCGATGGGTTTTTTCCACCCCCCAAGCTTTTTCGTGAATCGTGGCCGCCATTTCCAAACCAGCACCGGCCCCCACCCCCTTTTCTTTTCCCTGGCCCCTCTTTTCCTAGAGGTAGTTGATGATTGATCTTTCTTTAAGCCGCGCCAAGTGCATCAGTCTTTTTGTGTTGGGAGTCAAGCCTTCATTGAGTCTCCCCTCTCGTTTTTATTTCCCTCTTTCTAGTATTTCAAAGTTGAAAGTTGACCCAAGGTTTTTTCGGGGGTTTTTATCCACCCCAAATGTGTGACTCCTTCTCAAGCGTCCCGGCACTCCCCTCCAAGTCGCACAAAAGTACGGTTCACACTCCCTTCCCCCCCCCCCTCTTTTTTTTCTTCTCTTCCTCCTTCAGAAGTCCCCGCAAATAATTTCCCCCCTACAAGGGTAAGATCAGACACCCTTTAGCGGCGTCTTGCAACCTTTTAAATTGAGCGTTGTAATTCTCCTTTCTTGCCCTTTTCTTTCTCTTTCCGTGGGTTGTATTGTAGGGTAGACGGCGAATAGCCCTCCATTGCGGATATTGGTGGTTCTTTTATGGCCTGCGCGGTGGCGCTCACGAGTTGGACCAAATTTTTTCCCCTCCGTTCCCCACGTTCCCTCCTTTTTTTTTCATCAGCCCAGAGATAGGGTTGAACCCCAATCGTTGGGGCGGTTTTATTTGGAATCCTCTTTCTTCAGGATTTAATGTCGTGTTTATTGACTGACCCACCCTCTTTTTCCCGTCTGAACCCTCCTATCCTTTTCAAAGAGCTCCGACTCCCGTGTACTTCCTCTCCTATCGCCACCTGTTTGACTTTTCAATCTGGCCCGTCCGTTTTGCGGCAAGGAGGTCTTTGATCTCCTATCCCTCTCCTGTTTTTATCTTGGAACTGTTTACGCCAACCCCAAATTGACAAGATGCTTTTTTTCTCCCGGTGAGCTGTATCTGTAGTGTGCGATACTCCGGGGCGATCCGTTTTCCCCCTTTCTCGTCTCTTCTTTTTTTTCAAGGGATTGCAGTTCGTTTTATTTCATGTCTTCCCCCGCCGCGGCTTTCGTGTCAGGAGTGGACGCGTTGCATTTCCTTCACAGATGCCAAAAGGTTGACCTGGTGCTTTCCATTCTCCTTTCCTCTTCTCCTTAAGGTTGAGTTGATTTGACTGATTTTCCCACTTTTCCCTTCGGACTACGCGGCTCCACCAGGGAGTGCCTGACCCTCCATTCTCAGTGCACTTTTCCCCCCTTTTCTTTTCTTGCCTTAGGTCTAGTAATAGATCTAACCGTGTGCCCCCGCGTGACCCCCGGTCTGGCGAGACCGTTCTCGTGATTAGGCATTCAGTTAATTCAGCGCGTTGTCTCTCCTCCGTTACTAGACCTCTTCACTTTTCCTCCTCTTCTTTGCCAAGAATTATACCCCTGATGGATGACGACGATGATCCTGGCCTTCTTGCGCAATCTCGTTTTCACCGCTGTGAAAAACTACACAATCCTTTTGGGCCTTTGGCCAATGAATTGCAGGTAAACGACCGGCGCGGAAATTTTTTTTTGCTTCCTCTGCCCCTTCCCTTCCCCTCCTCATCTCCAAGTAAAGAAGACTTCATTAGAAGAGGGGCACCCCCCCGGTTTGTTGTGAGAGAGCATGCTTTTCAGCTTTTCAGTACTGGATTGAGATTACTTGGATATATTCATCCCCCCCCATTTTTCCGCTAGGTGGTAACTTCTTCTTTTCCCTTTCCCTCGCCCTTGACCAGCCGCATCCTTTCTTTCTGGCTTAAAGAAGATCCCTGCTGTTGAGCACTTTTTTTTGACATATTCGGAATACTTTCTTATCGTAAGTCTTTTGCTTGAACTTTAGAGTGTCCGTGCTGCTACACCTCCTTCTGAACCACTCCCTTCCTCCTCATCTCCCCTCTGAGACGTTTATCTCTCTTTCCCCTTGTTTGGATTCCTAGAGGTTCACTACCCTCTTTGCCTCCTAGCGCCCCCGGAGGATTTCTCAAGGCGCTGAATCATGATTCTTTCTGAATAAAGAGTCTTATTATCCGCCACGGGAATCTTCCTTTCCTCTACTCTTCTTGTTACACCTGAACAAAGTTAATTCCCTATTTTCATTCCCAAGGTAAAGGCTTTTCAATCCTTCAATGCAATCCACGCCTTCGAATACACTCTTTCGCATTCGCCCTTCTGGTAAGTCCCCTTCCCCTTTTCCCCTCCCCTCCCCTCTCCCCCTCTCTCCTTCCCTAAGGATCGTAGCCCGCAGACCCCCCATCCCATACCTCTCCCTCTACCGTTCCAAATCCATTGTTCCCCTTTTTAAAATGGAGCCACCAGTACAGCCATCGTGAGATCGACTTCTGTCACCCCCCCCCTTTCTTCCCTGCCTTCCTAAATCTTGTTTTTCAAAATTCTCTGCGCTTCAGCATTTCTTCCTTAGCGCTCTTAATCCCTATCGACGGCCATTGACAGCGTTGTTATGCTCCCAGCATTACACCTCCTCCTCGCGGCTCCCCTTCCCCCTCACAGACCCACTCCTGGTCTCGTTCAATACCCCCCCTCAACCGAAGCCCCCTCTCTTGAAGAGAAGCTGGTCCCTTGTGACCGCTAATACTTTTCCCCGTCTGCCGGCAAAACCGCTTTTTCCCCCTGCATAACTTATCAGCAGCTCCTAAATGGGTCTTATCTCCGCCATTTCCTCCCCCTCCTCCCCCTTCCTCTCCACAAAGAAGCCTTTATCCAGTCCACCCCCTGCTAACTTTTCCCTTTTCCTCGGACCAGCGTAAGGGCCGTCCCCCCCCCCCCCCCCCCCCCCCCCCCCCCCCCCCCCCCCCCCCAACCCCCCAAAAACCCCACCCCCCCCCCCCCCCCTCCCCACACCCCCAAACCACCCCCCAACCCCCAGTGCTTATCTAGCCTCTAATGCTTACTGATTTTTTTCTTTCCATCATCCCCCTTTTTTCCATGACCCCCCCCCCCCCAAAAATTGTTGGTGTTCCTGTTTTACATAGGCCCCCTGGCCGTTCCGGAAGGATTGCTTTCTTTTTCGGCGCGCCACTTTCTCCTTTTTTTTTTACCCCCATCTAAAGATGGAGGTTTTTTAAAATGTAACCCACCCTGATCTACTCGGCTCCCATAGCCCGAACCACCGTCCCTCCAGAACACCTGTATGTAAGCCCCCTCAGCTGATGCCACTTTGCGAGCTTAACCTTCCCTCTTCCCACCTGCCTCTCCCCCCCCTGTTTAACTGGAAGAGTTTTGTGGGCCCGAGATTGTCCCGTTGGAAAAATTTCGGTTTATGACGAATTCACCCGCTTTTTGCCAAAAAACCCCGCCTTTCTTTCTTGCAGTTTCTTCTCCGCCCTCTCCCTCCCCTCGCCTCAGTCCTCTAAGGGCATTGCTTAACATTCCCTTTGGTAACTTCGATTAAGCCTCGCCAGGGGATTCCTCCTTCCCCCCCCTACTTCCCGTGGCCCTCTCTTATAGAGGAGTATGATTTGAAATGTACTGATGGCGCGCCTTTTCCCCTTAAGTCTTGAGCGAGGCCCTCAAGTCCCTGGAGCTCTGGTGGAAACGAAAGTAAAGATATCAAGCAGGCCGTCTTCTCTCTCGAGTTCCCTTTTCCCCCTGTCTTAAGCTGAACCAACTTTGCATTTCGAGCATGTTGGACCCCCAGCCTGATGAGTGACTTGCAGACACCTTCCCTCTTACACACACTCCCATCGGACCACCGCTTTCCTCGACTCAATCCGGGAGGCATCAGTTTGGACTGGCCTTTTGTAAGCCTTGCCCAACTTGATTTCCCCTTCTCTTGGTGCTTTGAAGATAAGGTCTCGCTGGACAGGTGTCGGGCCTGAGGGCTTCCCCTAGATAAAAGGTGACTTTCCCGTTGTAATTGAGCCAACATAATGGCGGGCTTTGTGGTTATCCCCCCCCACCCCCCCTTTCCTTTTCGCCTTCCCTTACATCGGAAGAGTTGGCACCCCCCCCCCCTGGTTTTCCCTATTTCCCCTTTGACCGACAACCCCCAACCAAATATGTTTTTTTGATTTCATTTTAGCGCCTGCTTCCGACACCCCCTTCCCTCATCCCCTCTTTCCTCTTTCCCAGGAAGTCGGCTTCTCGTCTCCCCGATAAAACGTTTAAGTTTATCCGTGGTACTTTCTTAGCGGAGCTTGCGTTATTAGCGAAATTTTTGTCTTTTTTTATCCCCGGTTTTCTCCTCTTCCTCCCCCCGCTCCCCCTTTCTTCTTTGAGGTCTCTTTTGATTTTGTTGGCTTCCCTCGGGTCCCCCTAGCAGCGGGTAAACGTGAAAAATTCCTGCTCTTCAAGAAGACAGATTTCGGTCTGATCTGCCTACCCCGTCTTTTCTTTTTCCTTTTTGGATTAAGTATGAAGGTTATTCCTTTCGTGCTTCCTCCTGTCCCAAGCGTTGTTTGGCTCAAACCGAGAGTTTGATTCTTACGGACCATCCCTCCACCTCGTTTTAAATACTTCCTCCTCTCTCCCCGTTTGAATCTTCCGGAAGATGTGCGTTGCCTCCTTGGTCTTGATTTCTCCCCCAGATTAGCTGCGTCTGTGTGGTCTGAAAAGGGGAAGTTTTTCGTTTAAACATTTTCCCGAGTTATCTTTTTCTTTCTCTTTATTTGATTTTTTAGGTTCCCGAATTTCGATTCGTTCCTCTTTATTTTCTTTACGGAGATTGCAGTTCCTTAAATGCGAAGACGGAGGTAGTAGACTTGGTTTCCCCTTTGGGAATCGTTTTCCCTTTTTTTCTCCCCCCCCCCCCCCCCTTGCCCTTTCAGTTTTTTTGACATGTGGAGGCTCTTGTTTACTCACCTACCTTTGATGAGCAGTCCGATGATTGCTAATCCATGCACGTCTTCTATTCGCCGACCGCTCTTTCTATTCCCTTTCCTCCTGATAGAGATCTTTTTTACCCCAATCTCTTGGTCCCTGCTTTGATGCATCGATATTCACCTCTGAGTTTCCCGCCTGAATAAATGTTCGGACGGCTTTTTTTTTTTCGATTTGCCTCCTTCCTTTTCTTTCCTCCGCGCGGTTCTTTTATCCTGGAACCAGTTTAGCAGTTTTTTGAACCCAACCAATCTTCCCGCTCCTAAAGCTATGAAGAAGATCGCGCATCGCAATCTCGGCGGAATTCTCAACGCAATACTTACTTCTTTCTTTTCCTCTCTTTCCCACTTCCCTCCTCCTTCGCATGAGTGATTACGGGGGTTTAGAGAATAGAACGCCCCAATTGCCTCTTCCGTCTCTAGATCCAGTAAAGACCTTTTCCCGTCACATTCTCTTTCATCCTCCTTGTGTTGTTGACTCTTTTTTTTTTTCACAGTTTTTTCATTTTCTTTTTTTCTATTGATTGTATTATTAATACCCCCTTTAAGATTCAGTCTTTCTAATATGAGGTCTGCAAAGAGAGGTCCAGAACCTGTCCCCTGATTATGAGTTTTCCCTGACGTGAAGATATTGCGCAATCGGATCTTCGAATCATCTGGTTATTTTTTACTTCTTCTTTCTCCCCTTTCTTCTGTTCTTCCCTCTCGTCCTAGATTTTGAAGAAGGATCTAATGTTCCTCCTTTGGCTCCGTCCCTCCTTTTCCTTAGTATTTCCACGTCTTCACGATTTTAATATCGATCTTTTTATCCTGAGAGGCTTCTTTTTCTCCCAAGCGATCCACCTCATTTATTTGCTTTCAGTCCCACTTTTAGGATTTAGTCAGTAGACCCCTTGAAGGGATCATTCTCCCCTCATAGTGCTCCCATCCCCCTTTAGGGAGTAAACGACCTGCGCCAATTCCCCATTGGTCCCCCCCTTGTTCCCTTCCATCAACTTCCCTTTAGCCAGATTATTTCGCTTTTTTTCCCTCCCGGAAAAGCGACCCCTACCTTTACACTCGAGAAGAGAGCGCCTCCTCACCTCGCCAGTGCCCCCCATCTCCTTCAACCCCCTCCTCTCGAGATATTTTCACAGAATCTTGTACATTGTTTCCCCTCAACCCCTGTACATGGAATCCCCCCAGTTACAGACCCAGGTTCTATCGAATCAGCCTTCTTTTTTTTTCACTCTTCTTAGCCCCTCTGTAGTTCCCCCCTGTCTGTCTTTTTATTAGATACATCCTTTTTTCGGAGATCTCTATAACAGCTGGTTCCAGTGAAAGCGTGTCCCCTTCAGGTCCCCCGAAATCACCCCCCTGCCTGCTTTCGACCCCCCTCACCCCCATCCCCCTAAACAGAGATTTTCGTCACATAAACTCCTCTGCTTTTCTTTGCCTCAGCTTGCGTACTTTTTGATAGGCCGAACTTTTGTTTCCCACGAGGGAAGTCTTCCCCAACCAAACTGACTCCCCTCCTCCCAATCCAAGATACCCGAAATTTTCCTTGGATCCTACGATAAACGGTTATACCCCCTTCCTCCATTATTCGCTCACATCCTTTCTTTTTCGCGGAACTTCTTTTTCCCCTTTTTCTTTCCCAATTTTACATGTTCTAACTCGCCGAACGGCTCAGTTGCGATCTTATTTTATTCTTCTAGTTTTTTTCTTTTTTTTTCCCCTTCCCTTTTTTTTTCAACCCCCCCCTTGGGGTACTTATACAACCCCTTTTCGTCATTCCTCTTTATGAAGATTTAAGGCAGGACTCCTCCCGGATTAATGGGGGTTTGACCACCCCCTATCCCCCTCCCCTTTCTTTTTTCTAAACTACCTTTCCCCTTTTTCCTCTACTCGGCTCCATATCCGACACCGTAAAAGTCAGAACATCTTACTCCTCCCCCCCCCCCGAAAAACTTCTCTTTCCTTTGGTGGCTACAAAGGAATTTTACCCCGTTTTCTCTCCATTTGCTGTCCTTTGGCCGCGTGAAGCTTGTATTTGATGGACGGTCACATCTTTTCCCGGTTTATGAGCATTTTCTTCCTTTACGCTGTCGCCCCCCCCCCCCTTTCTCTCGTTTGAAGGTACCCCCTCCACACTCCACCCACCTGACGCACGCCCCACAACAAAACACCCACAGACAACACCAATAGCCATACATCCCAAAAAATAGAATTAACAAAGATAGAGAGACCCCCTAGCCTTGATTTAAATAAACTCTTTTTGAGGTGTTTAAGGATATTCGCTGCGACCCGGTGTGAACCCCCCCCACGATTTTCACACGCAAATCCCCTTCATTCAAATTGGACAAAGTCGCAAAAATCCCCAGAACAAACCCCGAAAACAGACAAACCATCCTCCTGTTTCTCCCTTCGTCCTTTTGGCGCTGCCATTCTGCTTTCCTCCCCCCCCCCCGCTGCAACGGAAGTATTTTTTTAGCGCTCTCTTAAATTAAGGAGGCATTTTCCTCTGCTCCCTTTAGTCCAACTTCAGAATTCATCCCCGCAGTGTCTTGAGCGCCCCTTTTTTCCGTGCCAGGGGTCAGACTGAAAAAACCGCCCAGGATCTGACCCCTTCGTTTTTTTTCCCCCATCTTTGAGTGTCCGAAAAACGGACATCAACAATTCCCCTTCCTACCCCAAAGATGAAAGAGTTACTTAAGATGGGAGCGATTCCCTCGAAATATTTGAACTTTTCTTTCTCCACCTTTCCTTTTAGTTTGTCCTTTGAATTGAGGTTTTTCCTTCTTTTTTGAGGAGGGACCCGATGATCAAAGTTGACTTGTTCCCCCATTGCCCCTTTTTACCTGTCCAAACCTCCTGGCGTTCGCTTTTTTTGGGAGAAAAACAAATTTGCACATCCCTTTCTACGTCGGTTCCCAGAGGTCCCCCCCGGCTTCCTCCCCCATTTCTTTGTTAAATCCGGATCCTTTTAACATGACAAGTAACCACCCCCCCCTTTGTTTTTGTAAGTTGTCATTAGGGCCTTCCCTTCCCCTCTTGCCCACATCCCTCTCCTCTTTATGCCATTCGTCTGACCCCTTCTCTGTCTAGGTAGAAAAGTGGAAAACTTTCTTCTTGAGACCGTGTAAGTTATTCTTGTTCGTGCTTCCCCCGTTGCCATTTGTGAAGTCCTTCCCTCCTCCCCTTCCTGTTATTGGGCTGCTTGCTTTTGTCTCGGTGGTTTTTCCGATTCTTCTAACAAATCGCCGTTCCTGTTTTGCTCTCCCAATCTTTCTTTTTTTTATGTATTACGCCTTATGGGTTCTTTGCCTGTGGTCTTCATCTTCTTTAAGGATTGTTTTTATGTTTGGGTCCCGGTAATTCACCCTCCCTTTCCCCTTATCAACCTTTCCAACCGGCGCCTCCTTCACCACATGCGGTCCTCATTCTCCTCTGAAACCAATTGACCATTTCCATCTTTGTTCACAGGTCCGATTGTCCCTCCTTGCAGTTTTCGCCCCTTCTTCCTTTTGGACTGTGGGCTTTCCCTTTGGCAAACAATGGTTAAAAGATGAGTTTCTCGGGTCTCTTCTGCTTTATGGGAGTGTTGGTGAACTGGCGCTTTCGTTCGTCTATCCGCGATTTCTTTTTTCTTTGTTTTTTCCCTGTCTTTCTTCTCAGGCGAAGGTTCCGAAAAAGACTCCGTAGTCGCCGTCCGTGATGCGTTTTCATTGAACTTCGATTGACCCCCCCCATCGTGACCTATTCGCCGGAATAGTTTAATACCTTAATTTTCTTTCCTTCTTCTTGCGATGAATCCTTCCCCCGTCCTGGCTAATTACTTAGACCGACGCGGTCTTTCGTGCACACTTCACACTGTTCTCCTCTTCAGCGCATCTTGGGAGTCCGTGTGGATCTCCCTCTTTTGATTTCAAATCGATGTTCCCCCGCCCGTGAAATAAAATTCTTTTGCTCCCCCTCTCCATCGTAATGCTTACGTTCTTCAGCGTGATTCAGAGATGGATTCCCCTTCGGTTCGAAGCGGGCGAAACTCTACGAAATGCCCCTCTCTTCTCTGATCTGCCCCTCATTTTCCCAATTTCTGGATGAACCCAAGTTTCATTCGGCTCGGCTTTAGCGGTGCCAAGGACGCACCTTGCATTCTGCCCGTTTCCCGTCTGCTGCCTGGTGAAGGTGGGTTTTAGTCTCTCATGCGCTTCTTTCCCTTTCAGCGACCCCCTAGTCCAGACAGCTTTTTCTCTCTTTCTCTTACTTCACTCCGTGTTGTTGCTAGCTTCTGTCAGTCATTCGGATCGCTTCGACTATGCGGATAATTACTCCCCCCTTTCCTTTCCTATCCTTACGTGCTAACATTCCCTGTATTCCCTTTCCTGGGTCCCCCTCGCTTAAGTCTCCTCTTCTCTTCATGCTGTGAGTTTTCTTGTGAGCATCGCTGCCAAGCTTTGGCATTAGTAAGTCTTTTCTCTATTCTTTTAAACCTTTAGAGTGATACTCTCGTCGATTCCGCTTCATGTCACCTTCAGTTCCTCTCTGTAATGGTTCAGTCCTTGTATTTCAACCTTAGGGCATCGATGTGAATATGCTGCGATCCGCGGCGTCCAAGAGGCATTTTACCCTGATTGCCCCTGGTTAGGCGTTCATTGCCCTCCCTTTTAGGTCTTTTAGCCTCCGTCACTTTGAGGGATACACATCTGATGCCTGTGATAACAGTCTCCGGCGGACATTCACCAGTCCAGGTATTGTTTCTGCTTCCCCGCCCAACGAGTTCACTCCCTCTACTCCCCGCCGTATTCGCGCTTTAGCCTTACCTTAACCCGGCAAGAGCCTACAGAAATAAAGAAGACCTGAGAGCAGACCTAATCCAGACAACTTTCCATCCCCCTCCCCCTTAAGAAGCAGCTCTAACACCATATTTGTAACGGGTCACAAAATGCCCTGGAAGCCCACCTCCAGAGAAATAGGTTAATAGATCAAGGACCCTTCCCCTTTCCCGCCCCCACATTTCGCCGTATTGATGGTCCCTGCGATAGGATCTCCCCAGTCCTTTCGGAGCGAGCTCTTAACCTCATAGGGGAGAATTGTAACGACGTTGTTAAGGCCCCCCCCCCGAACTTTTCAATTATCTGACGCGTGTAAACATACCCCAATCACCCTCGTAGAGTGAACATAAACCTGCCGCCGCTTTGCGTCTTTCCCCTTTTTCTCTTATTGTCAATTTGAAGGCGAATTTGGGACCAGAGTGTGGGGAATCTGCCACCCCCACCCCCCACCACCAGCATACACAATCCGCAAGATAAGAAATGGTGTCGCGGGCCTATCCCTTTCCGCTCCCCCCTTTCTTCCAAGCGCCCCCCCTCGCTCAAATCACCGCACGATCCACATCCCCTGGTTTCTTCCCCCCCATGTTGCATCGACTCGCCGCGGAGGTGAGATATTACTTCCTTTTGTGACCCTTTTCTTTTTTACACATTCCCACCTTCACATAGGGGTGGTAGGTAATGGTTCCGGAAACCTTTGGAGTCTGTCCGCTTGCTTGCCGCTTTTCCGGCGTCCTAAAATCTATCAATTTGTTTTGGCTTCACCCCCAGCCCGCCAGGGGCTTGGGACTTAACTTTAACTTCACGTGATCTCTTCGGCTCCCCGGCATTTCCAACGTACCCCGACAACCTACTGTATCGTTCCGACAACCTCGAGCTTGTTTGTTGTGCGCGGTTAAACGGCACCGGCTTGCAAATGAATCCCTAGAATCTTCCTTAAGTTTGAAGCTTGAGGGTGGTACGGGATTTTCTTTTGTTCCTAAAGTGTTTTGTGTCTGCTTTGCATTAATATAAGACTTTCCACAAACATCTCTGCCCCAGTTGTTTACTGATGCTATCCAAGCACTCTCAGACGCTGCGCAAGCTTGAAATCTCCTTACGATTACTTCTGCCTCTGAAGGGATAGTCGAGATTCCTTCCGTGGACATGCATCGCGATTCCCCCTGGTTGCTGCAATTCTTGTGGGCTCGATTGTATTGAGAAGGCAGATGGATCAGGAGCTCTGGGAACCCCTTAGTCCAGACTATTTAAAGAATGCACGTTCGATGAGCGCGGTGCACGTGATACTTCCTTCATCATCCGGGACAACCCTTTGCCCGGCGCAGCTTAACTTTGGTTTTGGCAAAAATTGGCTGCTGTGACGGAAATCGCAGACAATGGCCATGTTCAATTTGACCCCCTTCTGCCAGGCTGGAAAAATGGTCCAGTTTTGAACCCTATGGTCTGACTTCCAACGCCTAGGTGTTTACGAACAGTCTTTTTTTGGAGAATTACGGGTAGGGAGATGACTCGGCAGTCGCCAAAGTTGAAGTCTCCCCCAGCCCAATTCCCGCGGGGGTTAGCCAAATTGATAAGATTTCGAAGAATTGGAAAAGTCGCAGCACTTCTTCATCACTTCCAAAGGGGTGGATATGACAGGAAAACCCCCACCAAAGATGTTTTTTTCCTTTGTAATTTATGCCTGTCCCCCTCCTGATACTGTAATTCACCGGTAGTCCAAGGTCATGCCCCACAGTGGAACAATGTCAAGTGTTGATCGTGATGCTTTACTACATTTTGCACGTTCCCTGGTTTCTGGCCTCTTCTCCCCCGAGACATTCGATTGGAGGTATGTTAGTTCTTTTGCTGTGTTTTGGTGGTGGAATCCCCTCCCCAATCGTGGCAACCCACTTCTCCCTCCCCCCCTTAACCCTCATTCTCCAGAAGCCCAACGGCGTGGTTCCTTTCTGACGCTCCCTTTTTTTTCCTTTGCTTTGGTTGATTCGTTTCCTTTTTTAATGTAGTGGGATTTCTTTTTCACAACCTCATGTCCATTCTGCACCCTCTCGAGGATAAGAGTCTTAAAACTGAGTTTATCCCTTTTCTTTCCTAGCCCATTTAAATAATCTGCCTGATGTTTTTCCCCTGATTTTCTGGATTTCTCTCTTTTACTCTGGGATGGTTCATTTGTGGGGAATTCTTTGCACCAATTGGCCCCCCCTCTTTCTTTTTTTCCCTTTTTGTCTTCTTTTTAGTGCGCTCCGCAGGTCCTCTCGCGGTCGTTGAGGCGCGTGATGTTTGGTTGTTAAAGGCGATTCCGTTCCTGCGGAGACATGTCACTCCCGGGCGGGTCTCTTGCGTTGTTGTTATTTTTCCTTTACCCTTCCCCTCTTTCCACCGACGTGGAAAGGTTCCCTTCTGACCGTCGTTTCCTCCGCCCTTTTCTTGCGCTACTTTGCTTTATTCACGGCTGGATTCTTCGGCTGAACCTTGACTTTTTTCTTAACCTTTTCCTCCTCCCCTATTGCCCTACGTTAGTCTACCCTCTTGTTCGCTTTGGATAGAATAGTTCACCCTCTCGGTGACCTCCTTTTTTTTTTGAAATACTTGATTCCAGGGCGGATGCTCCCGTGGTCAGCGCGTGATCCCCCCTTGCGGGCTAGACAAGCCGAAACGGTTCGCCTCCTCGACCTTGAACTTACGCTCCATGAAAAACTGATTCCCTACTCTTATAAGCTCCTTTTCCCTCTTTCTAAAAGCTGAACCCTCTTCGGCTAGCTTCGCGGGTCCCATGACCCCCTCCTTCATGAAGGTACTCCTGTTACCTTTCTGTTTTTTACGAAGGGGGGTTTTAATATTTCCAACTTTCAGAGAACCAGCCTCCTTCTAAGATCAGTCCTTTGTTGTTGTTTCCCGCTTCGTCTCAGCTCTGTAATTTACCTAGATTCCTTGTCTTCCTTCTCCCCCCCCCCCACCGTTCCAGGTCCGCGACTTACTTTTAAATTATTTTTTATGGGACCCCTGGAATCCCGATGAAGAGTGATTTCGTTTTCCCCCTTCCTCCTCTGATTTCTACCTTTTCATTTCTTGCCACTGTATTTTTTTATTCTTTGCTTCTCCCTTTCTCTCTGTATCCCGCGCCGCGACGAGATATCCAAGACTCCCCCGCTTTTCTCAGGGGATACGTCTTTCTTCCCGCCCCACGGCTTACTCCGTTTCAAAATTTGACCCGCGCTGCCCTCAGTCTTTCCCTAACGTAGCGCTGAATCGCGGCGACTCCCGTCGTTCTTTTTTTTGACATCTCCCAGGTCCGGTTTTATTCATGCCTGCAGTCATACACCCCTCTGGATTCATTTCTTCGAATTCCCCCCCCACCAAATTGCTGTTTTTTTTCAGCTACTCAATGCAAAACGCGTCAGAAAGTCAATGTTGTCCCTTTTCTTCATATCCCCCCAGTCCGTCCCCCCGCCTAACCCCGAATCCCGCGCCTCGACGGAAAGAGCCCAGTGCACCGCGCGCACCCCCCCAGCTACAGCAACCATTCCCCCCCCCCCTTTTTCCCGGCACTTCGGTGCACAGACCACCAGTCCCTTGCTCCAATATCTCGAACCAGAAAATTAAATTGATACATCCCCTTCTGCGCCCCCCTATTGATTTCCCACTTTTTCCTTTCCTTTTACCCTCCGTTCTGATAGCGCTCTAATCCTTTCTTGTTACGAGCCAGTTTCAGGCATCCCACGCCATTAAACGAATGCGACTATCCACCCCTTTTACCCCTCAGACAACCCGATCCCTTTTTTT
>Ga0179593_1322455_pt1 | contig 15466 bp, 12 predicted proteins | sample CZODoug2_1_08_16_FD_185931 | JGI IMG/M metagenome (GOLD analysis project Ga0179593, IMG submission 185931) | Vadose zone soil fungal communities from Angelo Coast Range Reserve, California, USA - CZODoug2_1_08_16fungal (PacBio error correction) | ecosystem: Environmental > Terrestrial > Soil >... | reverse complement strand
CTCTTAGGCCGGAGCCGGCATCATGCTCTGTAGGCTGTTTGAGTTTGTTTGCTTCCATCGGCATTTTCGCGTCCAGCGAGTGACTCTTTTGCTCGTTGATCGTTTTTCTTTGCGGGTTTACACGACTCTTTTTCTTACAAATAGAGGCCCCCCTCCTTTTTTTTTGCCGTGTGAGCTTTTGGTGTTCTCGCCCCTTTGCGGTCTTGAGATGTTTTGCGTTATTAGTCCTGTTGAGCGATTTGTTCCTCCTGTTTTTTTGCAAATCCCAGGTTCCTTGGCGAGGTAATGTGAGCCTGCAATGCGTTCTGCTTTTCGCGTTTTTGTACTCACTTAATTGCGCTCTGCCTTTCTGGGCCCGTAGTCCTTGCTCCCCCCTCCTTTCTGTAGGCTTGTTACCCACTGGCCCCTCATTGATTCCTCTCCTTGTTAGAAAGAATCCCCCCGAATCCCCCTGAGAGCTCCAGATACTCCCTGTTCACAGAGATTTTCAAGAGGAAGAAGAAGAAGTGACTTGCCGTCCTTCTATTACCTAGAGGCGCAACCCATTGTCTCTGTTTGCTTCGTTCGGATTATCTTTCTTCCCCGCCCTCCTTTTTTTTTTCCCGCGAGTACTTACCTCACCTCGAAGTTAGCTGGTGTTTAGCGTCAAGCGCTGTTTAGGTTTAAGAGGTTCTGGGGGAATTGTTTATTTTCTTTTTTCTTTCCGGTCGATTTTTTTGCTCCAGCTTGCTTTTAGTCTGATGCTGCCTTTTTTTTCTCTCTCCTGTTCGCCAGGCTGTCTTCTTTCTGCAGCGCATGGGTACCTTTTCCACTCTTTTCTTTGGCTTCTGTCTTCTTTGACACTGCCCTCGTGCCCAGGGATTGTCTTTATGCGGTTTGGATAAGTGGTGTTGACTTTACTGGCCGCCGGGCCGGAAGTTTCCAGGTCCTTTTTTTTCGACGCGCCTTTTCTGCTTCTCTCTTCATTCTTTTTTTTTTTGTCCCGGCGTCCGGGCTCCCCTCCTGACCCCCCTTTTTCCAGGACGTATGAATGGTTGCTGCGTCTTTCTTCGGAAACCGTCTCTTTCCTGCGATTCGCCTCCACTTCCATATTTCGATTTTTCCTCCCCTTTCTTTGCCCTTTTTCCCTCTCGGCTCCGCATTGAGGTCATCCTATTTAAGACGGATCGCCCCTTCCGGCTTCCTCAAACTTTGATTTTTTTTTTTTTTTGAGAATACATGCGGAATAGTTTCCTTCGGAAAGAGCAGGTTTTTTTTTTTTGTTTTTTCCTCCCGCTTTGCCCCCGGCTTCTTTTTTTCTTTAATCTTGTCTTCTCTGGGATCTTGAGTTATGAGGACATCTTTTCCCAATTCGCGCCTACCCCACCAGCCTGCGCGCTGCGCTTTCTTTCTTCTCTGTTCCCTGTTCACTTCTTCCCTTTTTTTCCGCCCCCCTCCTGAGAACCCCATATTTTTTTAGGCCAGGAAGGTCTTTTTCGCTATGTTTCTCGACGGGTTCTTTTCCGACCTGATGTCTTCAGAGTTTTTATGATTTTTTTCAGTGGAACCTCTCTCCCTCCTTGACGATCTCCGCAGAGTGGACCGTTCCCTCTTCTGTTGTGTGTGTTTGTGTCGAGCGAGTGACCCTTTTTCTGTTATCCCCCCTTTTTGTACTTCCCTCCCGGCCATGCCTTTTTAATCAACCTCTTTTTTTCCAGTTCTCTCTTCTCCCAGTCCGCAGAGAAACCCCACTTATTTTTTTTCCCTTCTTCTCTTTTGGCTAGTCCCTCTTGCTCCCTTAGTTCTTGGAGGATTTGCTGTGTTCTTAATAGCCAGTGGCGCCATCCTCTTGCTCTGCCTCGAACCTTGCCGAAATCCCCGAACACAGCAACCTTTTTTGACGTGGGCATTTGCCCCTCCTTCTCGTCCGTTTAGTCGGCACACATTGGAGACCCATCCCGCAGGGCTGCAATGCTCCAAATGGGCCGCTTTGTTACATTGAAGTCGGTTGTTCTTCATTCCTTCCACCTCATTGTTTTCCTATTGGTAGTGGCTCTTAGGTCTTCTTGAACTCCCCCTTCATCGCGTAGTCTCTTCCCACCAGTCCGCCCGAACGCGAAGACCTTACCATCGCTCCCCTTTTCTGCAACACCTTCCCCGCTCGGAACTGTTCTTCTTTCTTCCTGGGCGTTGTCGTTTCTGAAATCCCACCCCCATTTTCCCTTTCCCCCAAGTTCTAATCTCTCTTTTTCCTCTCTTTTGTTTTGTGCTCTCTGTTGGATCCTTTGGATGCGTTGCAGAATTGGATGGCTTATTTCGTCAACATCCCCTGCTCACGGTTTTGCTTTTTTATACAGTCATATTCGTTTTTCTTGGTTTGCGCTTTGTGGTCTCTCCCCGCGTTCTTTTCCTTTTGACTGGCCGGTTCCTGCATCCGCGATGATTTCTTCCCAAGGACTTTTAATTCCCGAACACAAAAAATTTTTCTTCACGCTGCCTTCTCGGTTTTCAGAAGGATTCCTATCACCCGTTTCCCACAGTGCCATTTTCTTTTTTGCGTCTTTCTTGCTTTTTTTTTCCCCGTTGTTTCTACTTCCGCTTGCCCAGAGGTCCCCACTTATCACCGTACCCTTTGTTTTATTGTGACCCCCGGTTTTCTCCGGGAGAGTCCACACCAACGAGTCTCCCCCCTTCTCTACGTTTTCCGCTCACCCCACGCTTATCCGAGTTCCTTCAAAATCATTTAAACTACTTTTTGTTTCTTACTGAAAACTGAGAACTCCCCTTGAAACAACTGTTCTTAATTCGTTCTTTCGCTTATCCCCCTGTTTTGAATCAGCTTTTCACCTGACGAGCTCACGCCTGCCTTTCTGCGGAGATCGTCTAGGACTTCTTTTCCAAGTCTCCACCTAAGCCTCCCGTCTCCCTGCTCCACTTTCCCCCGCTCTTCACCCTCTCCGGTTTCAATCCTTTGATTCCCACAGTGTTTTTCCCCGAAGCGGAAACTCCCTCCTGAAGAAGCTGTCCCCCCTTTGACGTCTCCCTTCCCTCATTGAGCCAGGTTTGGTCCGAGCGATCCCTTGACTTTTTTCTCCGCTGACATGACAACTCGCCCTCAGCCCCTTTATCGTACTCGTTGAAATCCGCTCCTTCCCGGTGCGACCCGACGCCGTCCTCTTTTGCCGTCATAACCTCCTAATGTATTCCGCAAATCACCCGCTTCCGCCATTTTCTGGACCTTTCTCCCCTGGTTACTTTTTGTATTCCATCGGCTTCATCGGAGAGTTTTTTTCCTAGATTCAAGGGCAGCTGCTTCACTCTTCTATGAAAGTGGCGTGCATGGTCCCAGTTCGTAACGAAACGGAAACGCTTGTCTGCATTCACCCCCTTCGGTTCACAGTTTTTTCCTTTCTCCCGACCTCGACTCAATCCCCTTCTACTCCCTCTCTCCCTTCTTTTTTAGTCTGCTTTACGGCCCGGGAGGCAATGTCCTTTTTTCACACCGTAAGCATTTTTTCACTCCCCCCCCTTTCTGTTTTTTCTCTAATTACCTTTCCCCAACCTCGTTTTTCCTATCAAGGCTAGTGTTCCGTTGTTAGTGCCATGTCCGCCTTTCCTGCTTCTTCTGTCCGACATTCCTAGAAGCTGCATTTCCGCTACTCTCAGACTAAGCCCTGCGGTAGATCCCACCAGTTTTTTTTCTCTCTCCCCAAACCATTCGTCCTACCAACTTTCCCCCCAGACACGCGTACCTTATTTTACCCCGCATCGGCTTCCTCCACAGCTAACTAGGTTTTCTTTTCAGGCCCACGCTCGCGGCCACTCGTGGATTTTTTTCTCGCCACTTTATTTTTTTGGACCCAGCCTGAGCTCGCCACGATGAGTTTTCTTTTAGTGCATTCAGACAGGATTGCTCTCCCTACTTTCGCTCTTTTTTCTCTGTTAACTTTTCACTCTGCTCCTCTCTGTTTTCCCTTATTTGATTATAACCGCTTTTCTGCCTCAAGGGCAAAGTGAATCACCCCTTCCTGATTCCCTCCAGGAACTGAGACCGTCCTCGCCCACTTCGTCCTCGCCGTCTTTTCCCCCCTTTACGTTCTTTCAGTTTGCCATGTTTCCCTCCCCTTCCGCTCCCCTCCTTTATTTACTCCCCCCGAAGCACCCACTTCGTCTCCGCCCCTTACGCAGATAGCTAATCGCCCGTAGCGCAAAACTGCGAGTCCCCCGCCTCCCGTTCCCCACCAGAATTATTTTCCTCGAGGAATTCACTCACTTGTTAGTGATCACCCTGCCCGAAACTTCCCTTCCAAGTCGCTTTTCTCGCTTCTCTCATTCCGCGTCGGTCCGCCCCCCCCCCCACTCTCTCCGGTTTTAAAGGCGATTGCAAATTCCTCTCCTTACGCTGATATCTATTTCTTCCTCTCCGTTTTGTGTTGCTCTATCAATGCGGAGCCGGTTCCTCCTCTGCTTTGTCCCTTTCGATGCGAGTTTTTTTGCGTCCCTCCTCCTGGCATCGAGTTTTCACATTAGGCAGATCGAGGGCGTATGCTTTTCCTCTTTTCTTGGCGGGGTCTCCAGTTTGGGAGTCCTTCCCTTCTTCCCCCAGCCTTTTTTTTGATTAGTTTTTTTTGCTCGCCAGTTTTGCTGGGATGGGCGACTTCTTGACATCAGCGATCTGCGTCTGTTCTGCCGATTTTTTTCTTGTTTTGCGTACTCCTTTCGGTCGCGGCCTTGATTTAGCAGTTTCAAGAGTTAGAGGCTCTCGTCCCTCCCTGTCAAAGTTCCTTTCCTCCGTCCTTTTTTCGAGTCGCTCCTTACGTATACGGCGATTTCGTGATTCACTTCACCCAATTTTTTTTCCGTACGGTTAGTCCCTCCTTAAAAGCTAACCAGCGAGCTAAGAGTACGCAGTTTTCACAGTCCCTCCCGCCCAAGCCCCGCAGAAAGAACCCGTTAAAGTCCGGGCTGAATCACTCCCTTCGAAACCCGTTTTGTGGCTAGCTCTCGGAGCTCTCGGCTCCCGTGAGTTCCCCTACAAAGATTTGTCTCGAGTTTCTTTCCCCTCCCCCCTTTTAGATGTTTGTTCGAGTAAAGCCTTTTGCGGTCTCGGTACTCCCCGGTTATGTTTGGTAAATTGTAGGTTTCTCCCTGAGCGTTCGCCTTTTTTTCTGACGCTGCGTGCTGGCGGCTTTCGGCACTGAAGCGTGTTCTTACAGGCGCGCGCGGTGTCAGCGCATGGCTTTTTCGCTTTCTTGGATTTGCGATTTTTTTCCCTTCTGCGCCCACCTACCAGTTTCTATTTATGTTCGGACTGCGGAATAAGTTTTTCCGAATGGTTTCTTTTTGCCCTTATGCGGAAGGTCTCCGCAGGGGCGACGTGCCCTTTTTTATTAATATAGATTTCGGCGTTCTTTTCTTGGACTCCTGAGTTTGACTCTATGGCGTCCCCTGGGCCATGCGGCGTGGTGACTTTCACGCTCTTTTCTTTGCACGCCAATTTCATATTCGCTTGTCCTCACCTTCTTTCCCATTTCTCGCTTTTACCGACTTAGAGACCGCCCCCGATTGATTTACGTACGCCCGGTTTTGACTTCAAGAAGTTGTCTTTGGTTTATCATCCCATTCCTTGCACCTTCTCCGGCAAATCTCTTCGTTTTGCCGCCGTTTGGCGCTTTTTTTCTTTTCTTTAAACGATGACGCTTTGCGCTGGGCTTTTGATTCTCCTTTCTTTTTCAATAGATAGGCCCAACTCCTGCGTCGTCTCGTTCTCTTATGTGGCCATCGTACAACTTTTTCCTTCCCCCCCCTTCTTTCCTCCTTGCAATTCTGGTGATCGGCCTTGGTCTTTTTTCTCCCCTATCTTCTTTAGTTCCGGTGCTTGGAGCCCTGTTCTCCGGTTCTTATTTTTGTGGTTTCCCTTTTTGGAAGCTTAACTTTTCCCGTTTCTTACCTTGTCTTGACATAGCAGTTCCCCTGCGTGAGCTCTTTTTTTCTTTCAGCGTTTTCCCCCTTGTCTCCTTTCTGCGACGTCCGGGCCATTGCAGTTGCTCATCTTTCCTGTGATCCGTTCTCATTTTCATCCCTCTAAAAATAGTTTCACATTAATTCTAGTTTTTCCTTCGGGCTCCGTTTCTTGGTTCCGCTTCAAGGGCGGGTCGGATTCTCATATGAACGTGGCGTACATCGATTTCTTTCCCCAATCTGAACATACCCGTCAACTCCGCAATCTTTCCTTTTTCTCTTGACCCGTTTTTTTAGTTCCACGGGGAAGACCCTCGCAGTGCTGCCATACCGAAAATTTAAGCTTCCATTTTTTTTTGGACGTAGGTGGGGATTTCTCCCCTCTTGGTCTCAACGAAATTCCCTCGATTCGGTTTTTTCCCGTCCATCTTGAAACCCTCCTCAGCGAGTCGCCTGAACTTCCCCCTTCCTCACGACCCATTCCCTACAAGATAATAGTGACTAAACACCTACTGCACCCCCCCCCCCCCCTAAGAACCCCTTCCCCATGTGTTTTCTTTCACGCTTTTGCTCCGGGTTTCTTTTTTTTCTTTAATCCCCCCCCTTCTGCCAACTCTCCCCCGTTGAAACCTTCCTCGATCTTCGTGTTGTTGTGTTCCCTTTTGATTAAGGAGGATCCAAGTTGGATTTTTTATCAATTGTGTGGTATTTAACCCCTCACTCCAGGTTTCCAACTCTTTTTTATTGCCCCCGTTTATATCGGGTTCTAGTGTTTTTCGTGGTCTCGCCGTAATCTTTCCCGCGTTCGTTCTGCCTGAGCCTTTTCTTTTTGGCAAGAGTTCGGTTCGTTCAAGGAAATTTTCCTCAACCCCAGAAGCTGAAGTCCTTTTCCGGTTCAGAAGGCTTCATCTACCACTACTTCTTTCACAGCTTTCCCCATTTTATCTTTTTCTAGCATGCTGAGTTCTTCCAGTTTTTCCTACTCTTTATCTGAGATTTTCAAACCTAATCCACGTCAATTCTTTTCGTGATTCGGAATTCTTCCTTTATTATTATTTCCTGCACCCTCTTACGCCACTTTTCTATTATGCCGACTCTATCCCACCTGGGAGGCCTCGTTCCTCTGCCCCCCTTATTAGTTCACCTAATTTTCTTCTTTTCGTCCACTTTTTAAACTGTCCACTCACCCGTCTATTCTTCCCCTTGCCGTTTTGCTTCCCTTTTCCCCCCTTCCTCCGTCTTGGCCCCCGTTACTCCGATTTTCACGCAGGAACTTTACCTGCTCGCTTCGTTCGGATTTTCTCCGATCCCCTCTGCATCCCTTCCTGAACTTTTGTTTTCTGGAAATCTCTCCAACCTTCGCGTTCAAACAGATCGTCCATCTCAGCCCCCCCGTTCCCTTTTTTCTCACCATATGTTTCTCCGAATCGGAAGAAGCTTACAATGAAGCAGATGTCCCGTAAGTTTCCCAGAGCCCCCGCCCCTCCTTCTCCGAATTCTTTTCTCGTGTGCGAATTTCCCCCTGATACTCCCGAAGATTCGTCTCCTCACGACTTCCTATTTCATCGCGGTTGCCCATTTCGTCGACGAAGCAGCTCCCCTCTCTTTGCGAAGAACCCATCTCCCCAGCATTTTCTTTTCCTCCTTCACGCCTTACCCCTCAGATGGCGTGGAAAGTTCGAATCGGAAGCTCTCCCCTTCGTCCTTTCGGCATTACCGGAAGTGTACCCGCTGATTTCAAGGCAGTAAGGTTTTATCCAAGTTTTCCCTTTTATTCATTGTTCCATCTCGTTACTCCCCTTGGAACGTCAGTTTTTCCTTTTCCCTGAGGCACCGTCGCGTGTTTTGTTCTGCCTCCCGTCCCCCGAATACGTTGGCCCCAACGTCTTTGCGCGGTTCGACCCCCTTCTGGATCTTTTCCCTGGTGGGCGTTAATTTTTTCGTTTTTTCACCCCAAACTTATTCCAGCTCCCTCCCCAGAATATCCCCATGCTTTTGACTGTTTTGTGTCGCACAGCAGGGGGATGGAACCCAACAAGAACGTGCTGAAATCCCTGCGAGTGCTCTTTCCGGCGCGACTTTACTCACCCGGAGCAGTTTAGAAAAAAACAGAGGTAAGAAGCGCTTCCCTCCCCTCGCTGTTTCCTCTTCACCCCCGGGCGACAGCTCCCAATTCGCACCCTTTCCTCAAAGACCTCTAAACGATCCCCCTGTGCATATTTTCACCAGCCAATAGTTCTTGAGGAACCAGCGCTTGTGGTATTGTATCGCCCAACCCTTTTGAGTTTCAGCAATCTCTCCGCCACCGCGTGATTGTTTAGCCTATTATTCTACATTGGCCGTCATTAATTTTCTTTCTTCCGATTTTTCTTCTTTAACCCACTTCCCTTCCCCGCTTCTGCTCTCCTGTGGTAAATTTAATCTTATAACTTATCTTTCTCCCCGGTTTTCCAGTTTCCTCACATATCTCCGTTACGACCCGTAATTTTGAGACAGGACTCTAAAATTCTCCTAAGCGAACGTTCCTTTTTCACTTTCCCTAATATTGTTTCTTCCTCCCCTTCCCCCCGGTCCCCTCCCCTCCGAACCTGGATCCCCTTTTTAAGAAAAAATCGGCTTCCTCAGTACCTCGCGATTCTTATTTCGCATTTTTCCCGCCCGCCGTTCACACCTTGCGTAGCCAACGTCATCCTCTTCACCTTCCCACCGACATTTGGTTGACTCGATTTTGTCAGTACTCTTGATCACCGACCGTACTTACGTAATTCTGTTCCACATCGATCTCTCCTCTGTCCGCGCATGCCTGCGTATTTTTGCCCCCAAACTCCTCCGCGAAGGCGGGAATCGCCCCTCTTTGCCACCTGTCTTCCTCCTTCCCTCTCTCTTTTCAATAAGTTTGTTGTTTGTTCGCTATCATCGTAGCGGTTCTTCCTCTAGATTTTGCCCAATCCATTCGCCGATGACTGTTGTTTGTTGCGGCGCCGCTTCTTCGCGTCTGCGCGTCGATCGATGGGAGGCTAGATTTTCTTTTTTTTTTGTTTTGCCGTTTTCTCAAGAACCCTTTCCTTTGACTTCAAACTGGAGGCCCCAGAATTTTTTTGCTCGATGACTGCGTTTTCTCGACCCCTTTGTGCGGCGGGCTTCTGCGAATCTTGTCGTCCTGCGGAGTGCTTGTTCTTCCTGGTGGGCTAAATCCCAGGTTGGTCGCGGCTTTAGGTTGGGACAGCAAGAGTTTTCTGCGGGTCCTCGTTGAACTTTCTTTTTAAGTTTTTTGCGCTTCGCTAGGGGGCCCTTCCTCTTGATGTACGTGTTTCGTACGGCGATTTTCTTTTTGCATCATTGCGGCCCTATCCGGTTAGCACGCTTAAAAGATTAAACAGAGAGCTCCCTCTTACGGCAGAGTTCCCTGACGACACAACCTTTCGAATTAAGAAGGTCCTTTTCTTCCGGTGTCGTCTGTTCCCTCAAGAGGCGCCACCCACCCGCTTTTTCCCCCCGAGCTTGATTTTTTTCCTTGTCGGCATATTTCGACAAGACCATCCCATGTTGGCTAGAGTTCCCTCACCTTTTTTCTTTTTGCTGCGTCACCTCCCCCGATTTTTGATCTGTTACGCGTTTTTTTTACCCTTTAGTGTGCTCTTTTGTTTTTTCTGTCGCGGTTCTTCTTTACCGCTTCTTCGGCGGGTTTTTTTTCGCTTCTACTGCGTTCTTTCCAGGAGTTAGACCCTGCATTTTTACGATATTGATTTGAGATTTTTCACTGATGACTCCGGCCCCTTCCTTTGCGTTGATCTGCGTGAGCTGCCTGCGTTAATCAGTGTTGTGTTTTTTGGACTGTCCGTTTTTTTTTTCCGGACGAGTCAGCCGGTTTCCCCCTCCGCGCAAATTTCACTGTTTCTCTCTGACTTTCCTTTTCCGGTTTTGGATGAACTTCGTTTTCCGCGGACTCTTCTGCGGTCCCCTCTGTTTCCGGGCGGGACCCGTCGGGGAAGGTGCCACGCCCTTTATCTTTTCCTCTTGGACTCCTTGCATATGGCCCCGACGATATTTTTTGTCCGTTCTTTCAGCCTTGTGAGGGTTCTTTTTCACCCAGTATTTCTGACTTCCCGTCCTGCTTTGGGTTTTTTGTCCTACATGCGGAAGCGTCGCGATCGCCTTGAGTTGTTTTTCCGCGGTTAGGTCTTTCTTTCAAACGATGGACTCTTATGTAGTAGAGTGTTCGTTCGGGAGGCTCCTTATTTTCAATTCGTGTTTATTTGCCCCACTCTTTTCTTTTGATTTAGAGTTTCGTTTTCTTCGTAGTCTGATTCCTCGGCGCTTCTATCGTGCCCCATTTGTTAGAGCCTTCCCTCGTTCTTTTTCGATCTCCTTTTAATTCTCCGGTCTTTGCTACGACTTAGCCCGTTAGTCTGCTTTGGCGACTTGTTTTGACTTCGAAGATTCTTCGCCTCATGCCCTTTCCTGCGTTAGCTAGTCGTTAGCGAGCCCAATTCTCGCTTTTCCAGTACAGCTACATCCCGGCCATTTCCCCATTGGCCACGGCTTTTTCAGTGATTTTCCGAAGTCGTCCAAATATAGGTCAAACCTTTATCTTATTTTGAACTTGCCCCTTGCGGGTCTGGACCAGGTTTTGGATCAAGAGAACGTGGGTACCTATTGTCGCCACCTACAGCATAACTCCCTACTTCGCCAGCATTTTTTTTTTTTTTTTATTGACCCTTAGGCTTCGGCCTGGTTCCAACGGGCTACACTCAGTCCGTTGCTCCCTCCCCGACCCTTGCCCCCCTTTTTCCCAGAATAGGGGGGATTCTTCGACTCTCCAATGCACGCCTTCTGCCTTTTGGTTAGGGGATCGGTACCCTTCCTTTAACTCCATACCCATCTGAGTATTTCCACCAGTCCTCCGAACGCGAAAGCTTCAACTCTACACCTCTACCCTAGCCCACAAGATATGAAGTGTCCCTTTTTTTCGGGTTGCTTCTGTTCCCCGCTCCTTCCCCCCACTTTTTTTCCCCGCAACGGTTGACCTCCAGGATTCTGTTCCATCCTCTACCGTTTTTGTGTTTCTGAGAGTATGGCGGTCCGTTTGGAGCGGGCCTCTGGTGTGATTCTTCGTAAACCCCGGCTCCGGCTGCCCTTTTGACTGATTTTTTGGTTATTTTTCTTGAGTTTCTTATTTCGCGTCCTTCTGACGTTGCCGGGGCCTGATTTCTTGTCCATGCGGGTCTTTAAAGGAAATGTTACTCCCTCACTCCGACGTCTTTTGAAGTATTTCGGTTGATGCAGATTGCATCCTTTCCACCTAAGTGATTTTTTCCTGGAACTTTCGGTATTGCCGCCTTTCGGTCTTCCCGTGGTTTTTATTTCGTTCTGTAGGGCAAAAGATCCATCCCCAGGTGTTTTTTTATTCTGCAGTATGGCGTTATTCTTAGTGCAGACTCACTCTCGGACTCACGTTATACTCGCTTTTCCCCTCTCTCTCCACTGGGCTCCCTGTTTCCTCTGCCAAACCCTCACGATATTTCCCCTCCAGCTACTTCCCTTAGAAACTGATCCTTCACACTTTTTTTAGGTACACTGAACTGGCAGTTTTCGCTACTGAAACCTTCCTCCAGCTGTCCCCTCGTTTTTCGGGACCTTGCGCTACTCACGCAGGACCTTTCTTTCGGAGCTCGTTTCGGACTCTTTTACCTGCTCAAAAATTCGTCCACCGTCCTCCCCCTCCGAACAGCGGAGAAATTTTCTCCCCCCTCACTTTCGAATCAACCTCTCTGACCCCCCGAACTCCCGTTTCGTTCAGATGTTTTCTCGACTGCTGGAATCCTCTGAACTTAATTTCCTCTGGTACCCCCGTTCCTCAGATCCTCCCCTCCTCGCGCACCCAGATGTTGGCCTAGTCCTCTGAATTTTGCAACTGCCTACGCCGTACCCTTTCCTCGCCGACAAGAGCGTCATCGTTGACCCTTCGTCACCTGGGGAGCGACTCGCGCTCTTTCTTCCCCCCTCCTTTTTCCCTTTATTAACCTCTCGCCGAAACGCCCGGCTGTTCCAGTCGCTTCAGGCAAGCTCTGTTCCATGCTGCGGCCTCACTTACTTTTGCCTCTCTTAAGTGGCATCAGTTTTTCTTTCAACCCTTTAAATATTCCCTTCATTCGTGTTTAATCTGGCCGTCCGTCCATCCACGGAAAATGCATGGCCTCCAGTTATCACCGTTTTTTTTTCAAAGTACGCGGTTCTCCCCGTGCCTCCCTGCCTTGAATTTTTTTTAAGATAAGCGTACAATCCCTCTTTGAGCGTTTCTCCCCCTTTATGCTTGACAAGCGTGCCCCGTCCTCCACACCACTTCTTCAGGCCGTTCCCCCGCATCCGTCTCAAAAGCGGACTTTTTCTTTCGCCTTGACATCGCCCAATAAAGGAATGGCTGACTCCCTTTCCCTTTTTCCGCCCGCGCGCTGATACGACCCGTTTCTTTCTCAGCATTCTTCCTCTCTCCGCTAACCCTCTCCTCAGAACAAACCTTCCCCGCCACGAAAAAATTCGCCCACTAACATTCTTCCCCCAGCCGGCTTAACCCGATTACGCCCCCTTGATTTCCTCTCCCCTCTAACAGATTTTTTGCCGGGCAGTTGACCAGCTCTCGCCCCTGTGGTGATGGTTCCGCCACTATGTCATAGCGCCTCAAGCAGTTCTATCGCCACGCCTTTCTTTGTTGCCTGATTTAGTGTTCCCTCTGTTCCTTTCCCTTTCTTCTTTCTGCGTCTTTTCTTCTTTTGAACGTTCGGGCAATCGAGCTCTAGTGTTAATTCTTTCCCCTTAATCGTTCCCCTGAGTTCCCATACCCCAGATAGACCGTACCCCTAAAAGTACTGCCTAGTTCCGCAAATTCCCTAGCCCCGTTCTTTCCCCGCTCGCCTCAATCCTCTTGCAGGAATTTACTCTTCGCTAAGCACCTGTGATTAACCCAAATTCCTCACCCCCCCGGCTCCGCAAGACCCTATCGTCTTCTTTTTCTCCCCTTCCTTCTCCGCCGCCAAATGGTCTTCTCCCCACGCACTCATTCACCGGCAACAATTTATGGGCCCTCGTTTTCAGTCACTCCCGAGTCTTTATCCTGCCTTTTTCCTTAACTTGCCCTCGAGTCGCACATCGAGTCCTCGGCTCGCGAATCAGTTTGGCCCTTTCCCCCCCCACTCTCCTCGTCGACTTCTTGTTTTGCCCTCTCCGATTTCACCAGCTAAGCCTGATCTCTCCTTACGTTGTTTTTTTTGCAGCAGAGATCCGGCGGTTGTTCCCGTAGATCGGCGCTTTGCAATTCTTTCTCCTACTCTCCTTTTTTTTTTTCTTTCACGTTTGCATTACGAGGTCAGTCTTTTCCCCTGCTCTTCTCCTTTTCGATTTCCGTGCTCGGTTTCCGTGTGTTGGATCCCCCAGACATCCGTGAGTGACCCTTTCCCAACGAACCAGTTTCTTTTGCAGTTGTTGTTGGATTCTTCTTTTTCTTTTTTTTTGCGTAGGAGATGATTTTCCCCCCCCCAAATCTCGATCTGCGTCGCGGATCCTATTTGTTCTTCCGTTTTTGTTTGAAATCCAGGTGCGGTTTTCGCTTCGCGTAATTGGAGCCTCCAGCTTCTGCAGTCGAAGCGTGACGTTGACCTTTGCTTCTGTTTCGCCCTTTTTTTCTCTTTGTCATTACGGTGAGAATGTTTCTTTTTTTTCTTCCCCTGCACTCCTCGGCACGATACGTTTCGTCCCTTCTTAAACTCGCATTATCCCCAGCTCTCTCTTCACATTTTTCACGTATTGAAAAGTCGGCATGACCTAATTAGGAATTTCAGTCGTCGGAATTCCTACCTCGGGCGCAACATCCCGCGTGTTCGAGCTCTTGTCTTTCCCGATAGGATCATAGTGCGAGACACTCCCCTTCCATTGACTGTCAGAGAGTCCTTTATACTTCCATAACAGTAAGTTTGTTCTTACTTCCGATTCTTTTTGTACCTCCTTTTCGGGTCTCCCTTTTATTTTTCGAATTTTTTCGGCTTTAGCCGGTTTTTGATTGACCTCCTGAGTCTTCGGAGAGCGCTTCCTGCTGTTACAGTAGTCGCTAGGAGAACCGCGCGTTCTTTGCCCTCTTTCTTTCTTTTGCGATTTTTTTTTAATCATTGACTTGGCCCACGAACCATTCCCCTGCTGGGTGACTGAGTGAATAGGCAGTCGTACAAAGTGGTGTGACTTCTAAGACTTATTTTTCCTGAGCAATAGGTGTCGAAGAGCACATCTTTCCTCTTCTCTCTATTCCTATGTAGTTGTTTTTTTTCGACTTTGCGTTGACTCGGAACTGACTTCCCGGTCTGCGTTTCCGGGGTTATTTTTACCCTTAGCTGTGCCCCTCTATGCCTCCACTGTTAATAATGAAGAAAAAATTCTTCCCCAAAACATCCCCAACCCCCCCCCACTTGATCCTGCTCGAAGGCCTTCGAGTCGTACGATGGGAAGACGGATTATCTTTCCATTCTTCTCTTTCCAGTTGCTTTTTATTTCACTACCTGCGTTTCCGCTGTTCCCCTTCACCGTATTTGAGCGAGGTTTTATTCGTTACTGACCCGGTGCCCTTTCGAGTGCTTTCTCCCCCGTCTTTTTTTGATTTTCCCATCTTTCGGAGGATTTAATTTCTCTTTTATTTCACTTCACCCGCTAGGACTTCGTGTTTCTTGAGTCTCTTTCTCTTTCGTTCGTTTGGCCTTGAACTTCGGCGTCTTCAGCTTTCTCGAAAGATCTTTTTTCTTTCTTTTAGAGGTCTTTTTTTCTCTTCTTTTGCGATGTATACTTTGATGCTTTTTCCTCGTTCTCCTAGCTGCATTTTGATGGTCTCCTTTTTGGGTCGAGGAAGAGTTCCTTCCCCTTATCTCCGCTGAGTCCCGTATGCGCGATTTTCGTTTCTTAGCGAGTGCCAAGCTTCCTTTTTCCCCTTTTCAGTAATCCGACCCTTTGGACGGAAATTTGTCCTGAGTATTCCCCCACTTGTAGCCAAGTTCTTTCCTTTTACGTCTGCCCAAATCTTCCAATAACTTTTTTTGTTGTCCTTTGAAAGAGGGTCTCACTTAGTGGGCTTCGCAAAGTTGGTCGGAGCATTTCTCCATCGATTTTTTCACCCCCCTAAAAAAGCCGAACCCAATCCACTGCCCCCTTGGACTTGATTCAGTTGACCTACCGTGATTTTTTGGCAGTTTATTTTGACCTTTTTCATCTCATTTCATTCCCTCCCTGAACAGGGGGCCCTCTTTTGCCCAGACGTAGGGGGCCTTCCTCCGAGGTAACGCAAGGCATCTCTTATCTTTTGAGGGATTTCGGTAAAATTACTGAAAATAACTATTCTTAGTCCTGACCTTCCCAGTCAGAACGTCCCGAAGCTTAAAATAGATCCCCCCCCTAGCCCCACAATAGAACCCTCTTTGAACTTTTCTCCTTTTTGAGGGGAGTTAGATTACATCCAACAACTTTCTGCCCCTCTCAAACGTTCCCTCCAGTC
>Ga0179593_1518314_pt1 | contig 15467 bp, 12 predicted proteins | sample CZODoug2_1_08_16_FD_185931 | JGI IMG/M metagenome (GOLD analysis project Ga0179593, IMG submission 185931) | Vadose zone soil fungal communities from Angelo Coast Range Reserve, California, USA - CZODoug2_1_08_16fungal (PacBio error correction) | ecosystem: Environmental > Terrestrial > Soil >... | reverse complement strand
CGTTCCTTCCGCCCGCTGTTTCCCTTTAACGACCCCCAATTCACTTCGCGCATTTCCATGCCGTTTTCTTGCCTCTGATCTTTCACCCCTGTGGAACCCCATGTTCAACTTGAAATTTGACTTGAACTGCGATACCTGAATCTTCAGAGGCCCCCAATTGTTTTCCAGCTGTTTGGCCGAATTTATGTTACTGTCTGGTCAGTCAGCTCACCCTAAGAGTATGTTTGGCAGAGAGCGAAACTCCCTTCATTTCGCCCCAAAACCCATCGCTGTTCCTTCTTAATGCGACGCGCACAGTTGATTCATTCTTTCCGGACGTCAAATAAGATGCTCTTGCGCCATGGCAGGCGAGCATTTTTCTTCCAGCACTTTCCTCTTCCTTGTTGTTTCCGATGTTTACCTTTCATGGTGACCTTACGTTTTTCAGGACCCCCGTCCTCCCGGCGCTTGAAGCGCTTCAACCAGCAGTCCTTTAGCCAGCTTGTTCCCTTAGGGTGTGGGTCTCCACGAGTCGGAGGTTTTTGGTTTAGCGAAGTTGGGATTATTGTCCTTGGCCTTTTCGTTTCCCAGGGCATATTGCTTTAATATAACCGATGGAGTGAGTTTGTTCTTACACCTTGCTTCTAGATCGCAATCCTATATTTTCCCCCTCATATAGACGAAGACCCCGATCCCCCCTCGACTCTTTTTTTTAGTGTGATCCCCCTTGGTTCTCTCACCAACCCCGTGCCGACGGCACGTTGGACATTTTCACTCTTCCCCTTATCTTTTTCGCCTTTTCCCCCTTCTCTTCTGCGTTCCTGCGTATTTCAATTCTGAAAGTTCTTGTCTTTTCCCTCGCGGTTCTCTGTCGGGAGAGTTTAACTTGCATTGCCCAAATTCCCGGGTGGGCCCCCACAACCCCATGTCCCGTGCTCCCTTTTCTCTCACCTGGAAATTAGCATTCTTCAGATTCCACTGTATTCTTATTTTCCCTCACCTTGAAATTCCTGAGCACAAAAACTATGGGTCAAAGTAGTCTCCCCTTCTTATAGGCAGGGTGTGATTATTGCCTCTCCAGTTGCTCTTGTTACTGACTCTTTAGATGTCTGTCCTCTTCCTTTCGCGTGTATTTTGGTTCACCATTGAGTACTACAAGGGATCCATATATCGCATGAATCTTCATTTCGGTTTTTCAGATTTCCAACCATGGTAGTTAGAAGTCTTACTTTTTTTTCCATCGTGCTGTCGCCGTTATTTTTCTTGCTTCCTCCCTTCTCCCCCCCGCAAGTGAATTTTTCCCCAGGACTGGTAAGGGAACACGTCTTTGTTCCTGTTTTACAGAGATTTTCTTTCCCTGTCTTTGCCCTTTGTTGCACCTTTCTTTTTTACATCGCTCTTTTTGGTAAATAAACCGGTTCGCTGATTAGTGTGTAATGTGGCTGATTACTCCATCGAATCCTTTTCACTAGCTCCCTTAGTGCCCAGTATGGAAACACCTTATTGTCGAGTTAGGCCGTGCTCCTCTTTACGTTCTTTATGTGTTCCAGGAGTCCCTTTTGCGAATCGGCTTTCTTAGACTCTTGGGTACACTCCCCCGTCCCATTTACACGGCCCCTACCCGCACCATTAGGGATCTGAACTTTTCCCAGTTCAGCCCCAAGTGAGAATAGTTTTCTCAGTCGCCTAGAATTTGCTAAGTTATTAGAATCCATCTTTCTTTCTCCGCCGAGGTTGACAGCTTGCCGTCTTCGTCTTTCATCCTCGCCTTTTTTTTTTTCTCTTGATGACCACCCTCTTATTCCAATGAAGTTACTTTTAATTTTTTTAGGGTTTGGGGTCATCTCCCTGGCTTACGCTTGTGAGAGAACTTGGACCTCTTCTATCGAGTCGTTTTCTCTCCCGGATCACAAATCATTTTTACCTTCGTCTTTTTCTCCCTCTTTCGGAAAGTGTAGACATAAGTATTGTCTGTTATTTGCGCTTATTACAACTGCATACAGCCCTTCCTGCGTCATCAGGAGTGCGGATTATAGGCTTCTCGATGCTTCGTTGCTTTTGTTTATGCCCATTATCCATATATCTGTCGGGCGTTAGAGTCGAGAACCATGTTGGTTGCGTTGTCCCGACCTTCAGAATATGAACGTACAGCCTTTTTATTTAGTGAGCCCCTGGTGGTCCCCTCGAAGATTTTCTAGTGCCTTCTTCCACGAGAGATTCTGGTACGCTGTATTCCTTCCCAAGGAGCATACTTGTTTTCCATACAGACCACTTGTTATTTAAGAATGTTATGGTCCGGCTTTGCTTTTTTCCTTTGTGGGTTTAGTTTTCTTTTTTGTCCCTCCCCCAATGGAGATCTCCTTCGTTTTTCCGCGACAGTTAGTGAGACCTGCGCTTCTTACGTCACGTACTTCACCTCCTGCCAGTTGACCTTGTTGAATTGTTTACTCCCCCGTTGGGGTGTTTTTTGATGCTATTACGATTCCTTCTGTTTTTTTACTCCCTCCAGAATAGCCCTTTCCCCTCTCGCGCGGCTTGAAAACTTCGATAGAGCCAGGATATTACCCCTTTCAAGAACCCTTTCCCCACTGGATCAATCTTTTATACACCTTTCACCTCCCAAATCCGCTGTGTAAGAGCTTGACCCACTCTTTCCCCTTTGACCAATTTTCCCACTAGGGGTCCGTGTGAGTCGCTGACAATCCTGCGCTATGTTGTTCTCCCTCTCTTCTGAAGAATGACATCCTTTTCTCAGATATAACTAGTAACCAGTTGCTTTCTTCCATGCGGTCAGGTTGGTCCAACGCCCCCCTTTTTCTGCTCCATGAACACGATCCGAAAGAAGCCTCCTCTTACATGCAATCCTTTTTTCATATCTTTTTTTTGACTTTGATAGGTGTTTGTCCCCCAATCTTATAAGCATTCATCCGTCCTCTGTCCCACCCCCTGTTTTCCTCTTGGAAAAATTCTCTTCCCTCCAAAATGCTGAACTCGCTCCCCTCATTGTGTCCTGCCTTTCCCTACCCCACGATCATTTCTTCTCCCCTCCTTCTTCCTTCCGGTACCTTTCTGTCAGTTCGATACCCTCTCCAGACCTTCTCTACGGGGCCAAGGTCCCCTCACCTTGAATTGTTTGGTAGTTGCTGCCGAGATACCGGGGGGTCCTTCGCACCCACCCAACACTCTGAGTAAGGCAGGTCCTCCCTCCTACGGCACCGTCCTTTCCTTTTTGCCCATTTACATGATGGTACTCGCGTCTAGTACAATCTGCGTGGCCTCCTAGGTTTTTTATAGTCCCCAGCGTTCTGTTGGCCAGGAATCCCACTGCTAATTTCCCACCCTACGCGTTTGCCAGGTCGGTTTGTACTCTTTAATTCCCCTTTCAGGTTCCCCCTTGAGATCCGCACCTGGCGCCCCGGCGCCCCCCGTCGACCCTCCCCTCTTTCGAATTTGCCTTGTTAACCTTACTAGTTTCCCCTTCTTAGGATTCGGTCACATTTTTCTTCTTCCCTTTCCATTCCGTCCATACCCCTGTACATTTGTGTGTCCCCTTACGCGCTGCGGGGGTCCCCACCTTGTTCACCTCCCTTTTCCCTCTGGGGCTCATTCTGGCATAATATAGCCTGTTGGTCCGTATTTGAAAAACCGATTCTGGGGGACAATGACCAGTCTTTTTTCCCGTCAGTCTTGGAAACCGTCCGTCTTGACTATCTTATCACCACTTCCACTGCCACGCTCCCGTCACGTTGTGTGCCTCCTTGAGTCATCCGCTAAATCTCCCTCCTACCCGAGGTTGTTTGGTTAGACCAATAGAAGCTGCGCACGCGGCAGTCCCTTCAAATTCGGAAGCTTTCTTCTCTTGATTAGTCCCCCCCTTTATGCTAGACCTCCTGTTTCTACGAATCCCCCCTTCAATCTTTTGATCCCCCCCCTCCTGTTGCCCTTTCTCCCCGTATCAACAAATAAAGTGTGCGAATTCTTCCTCTTGGATTACGATCTTAGCCCATTCACCCTTTTGTCCCTTTTTTCTTTGATTTGATGTTTATCCCCACGTTATGGTTTTTTCCTGTCATACCCTCTAAGATCCCCCTACTTCCCCCTTTATCCCTTTTCTCTAATGCACCGAAGTGGTATCCATTCCTATTTATGTTCCCAGCTTTCCCCCCCTCCTTGTTTCTCTTTTTTTCTACCCTGACTTTTGTTACCCTGCTCGTTTTCTTGACTCTTCGATTCCGTACATCTGATTTGTTCCGTCTCTCTTATTCTTTATATCTTCTCCGTATAATTGCAGAACGGTTAAAAACCATTTCACTATTGGCTAAACTGCGGCCATGTCACTACCCAAAATTCGCTTCCCTTTTGAAACCACCTTACCGTGCCTGTGTGAGTACTCCCATGACAGATAATATGCCCGGAGGGGTTTTCCCCTTGATTTTTCCTCCTTTCAAAGCTTTGTGTAGTGAGGGTTTGGGTTTCTTTTTACCTTTCAACAGTACCTCCCCTGCCCTCCCCCCCTTATAATTCCCGGTCGTCTCAAGTGATTGGTTCATTCTGTCTTCCATATCAAGCCTCGCTTTTCCGTTGCCTCCCCCCTGTAAGCCCGCTGAAACCTGGCGTCTCTGACCCACGGAGTTATTTTCTTGGACTCTTTAAGTTGTTCCTCTGAGCTGTGAATGTCCGGGATGAACTTAAGGGGTTAATCCTCGTATTCCCATTTGACAGGACAGTCTTTCTGATTCCCCGCTTCTCCCACCCCTCACTAGTTTCCTCTTTCCTATCGTTTTCGGTGTCGTGTTATAAGTCCTACTTTTCCTTGTGACTTTTCAACTGGGAGGAGGATGGGACCCGCAATTGGAAACTTTATTTCATGTCAGGTTTTTCCGCACTGCTGTCAACGCATCCGGGCGCTTACTCTATCCGACCGACCTTCTTTCCTAGCACAGTGTTCCCTTCCGGTGCTGTCTCCACGTTCGATCTCTTTTAAGTAATAACTCTGCGCGAGTCCGAACAGCCGATAGCCCTCCCGCGTCGCTTCCCCTTTACTATTTTCTGAATAAATCAGGTCGGCTTCGCAGTCCACCCTTTTCTGTGTCAGCCTGGGAAACCCCGTTCCCTTGTGCATCTTCTTTCCCCTTGTGGACCATACCTCCACTTTCACTCACGCCCGCCAACCGAATAAGTTACCCCCCCTAGGCCACCGCCTGCTGTCCAAGTCTCATCAACGGTCCCCTTTTTCTAGATGTCCCCCTTTCCAGTTCTTTCCTTCAAGATAGTAACCCCCTTGTCAGTTATTCTCCCATTTTTGCATCCATCCAGTCCCAAGCCCATCCCTAATACCTGAAATTTTGGTCCCTGAGCCCCTCAGCCCTGGCCCGTGTACGAAAATACCTTTTTCTTGTTTTTCCCTCACGCATGGGATATTGCTCTTTCCGATAACGAGTAACCCGTCGCACTTTCTTCTTTTCCCTTCTCTCTATTCAGGACCTTAATTGCGGCTTTTTTTTCCCACCTTCCCCCTCCCTTCGGTTTGTACTATTGACTTCCACCACTTTTCCACTCTTTTTCTATACGCACATGAGTCGGCTTGGTTCGCGTGTTTTCGCTCCTCCTTGGTATGTTTGTCCTTTTCGCCCTCGTCCGTTCCTGTCGCCTTTTAAAACCATTTTAGCTGATAAGTCTTATCGGGAACTGACCGACTCCCTCCATCTCGATTCCCCTCCCCTTGGTTCACGTCAGAGTGGTTTCCCCCCTCTTTCTTTCAAAACCGCTGTGCGGAACCTCTTTTTGGATTCAATTTTTAAATTTTATCTGTTGCTTGAGACCTTAATTTGTCTTGAGCCGAGCTTCTTGAACTTAGACTGTTTCTCTGTTTGCTTCGTTAATGCAACGTCCCCTCCCCCTTTTTCCTCCCCCCCCTTAATTACCGTGCGCGAGTTGGGCTTTTACTCCCCTTTCCGCCACCTCTAAGATTCCGTGATTTTTTGTTGGTTGTTGTATTAGACACCACTTTGACCCCCGATTGTTTGAACCTCTCTTCTACTGCCTTTAAGTTTGTTCAGATTTTCCCTCCCCCCCCCCCATTGAGTTGCCACTATAGGCCATCTTCCTCCGGATGAGAGGAATGAGCCCTTGAGGTTTCCTCCCCCCCTCTGAGGTAACCCTTGATTTGACCCTCATCTTTTTGTTCGGATGCTACTTGTATATCGATTAGATCTTCTTAAGGTACTCAGTTTGCCATCAAGGTCCGATCATGCCTCTTTTTTTTTTCCTTTTCCTGCACTGCTGGATTAGGTGACGAGATTGTTCATCTTCCTTTATTCATTTAAAAGGGCAGGTTTGGTTAAATACACCCCCCTGTAGCAGAGGATTTCTGACTTGATGAACCCAGCTTGTGCCCTCCTCCCGTACCAAATGTCGGCCCCATCTCCTCTGGAGTAGACTTTCACCATTTCCCTCCCCTCTACTAGTTGTGGGGTTCCAGGGTTGACTCGCTCCGGCCTGCCCTCGCGAGTAAATCTCTATCAACTCGTAAATAAGACTCAAAATCCATTGTGGTTCGTTTTAGCACAGTGATGTCTTCTGGCCCCTTGCTCTTGCCCCCCTTCAATGCTGCGGTCTCTTCTCGCCTTTGCAATGGCTACTCAGATGGACACACGGAGGGGGTATTTTAGGTCTGTGATCCCGGGGTTTTGTGCGAGTTGCCTTACAACAATCGGGTCGTGTTTGCCAGCCGGGCAGTTTCGCCTTTTTTATCTTCCTTGATCTTCACTTTCGTCTCCATTTCTTGATTCCGACGATAGTTCTCCTTCCATTTTAGCGCGGTCATCGGCTACGCCCCCGCCAGTGCATCCGTAGACGTGTTCCCTTAGCAATTCTCGTTGGTGTATTGACAACGTGCCGCGATGTAGGCCCTTTTTACCGAACTTTGAGTTAAGTTGCCTCTTCGCTTCTTACCTGACACTCTCTCTAATTTCCTTTACCTCAGTTTAATTTTCTTGTTCTATGTCTTGAGATGCCCTTTCTCGTTGCTACCAAATAGGTTGTTTTCAGGTGCGCGACACTGTTTGTGGGGTGTGATTTCAACTGCGTGGGTCACACGGAGCTCACCATACTTGTGGTTTTCGTTTTCTTGTTTTTACCAGGGGATCTGTCCTGTCCCGAGTGGCGGACTTACTCAAAAACTAGCTCACGTCCACCCCTCTCACACCCGAGGCCACTAAGTTTGTATCAGACAGACCTTTCACCGTGTATTTTTCCCCCCCTTTCCTTTCCCACTTGGTGGGTAGAACTTCCGCTCTTTTGGCGTTTGTGATGGTGATCTATAGACCCTACGTCTGTGTGGTCCCTGGCTTTTTCTCCAGAGCGCCCGTGCTGGCTTTATGCTTCCAGTGGCGTTCTGATTTTGTTTTGGGGGCCCCCGTGTTCAACCTCTCTACGTCACTCTCGATTATCTCTCTTTTCCTACGTTTTTGTAGAGAAACGTGGGAATAATAGGAGCCCCCGAGACGTATTTGATCCTCTGACCTCCTTTTTCTTCCCACACCATCCCCTACTGCGTCCTCCAGACCGTCTCTTTTCTCACTTCCTTAACTGTTGCACGCCCCGGATACCTCTAGAGCCGCTAGACATGGCCCTCGTTCCTCCTTAGACCTCCTTGAGAAAAAAATAGTATACCTCATTTGACCCCTACAGGATCATCATGTGTTTTTCTCCCATTTCCGCTGTTTCCAAACCTTATGCCACAGGTCGCCCAGGCTAAGTTGCTATTTTTCTTGTACTTTTAGCCCTTCCTCCCTCTGCGTAGAAAAGAACCCTGTCACCGGCTTTTTTTCCTCAGTCCCCCCCCCGGTCCCTTGACCTCTCCTTGAACATGTATAGCGCGACCAAACTTCGAGTGCACTGGGGGCAGGCCTTGACACGTCTTCACCTCTAACATATAAGCCGCGGCAGGTTTTGCCATCGGTACCCCTTTCATATTCTTTTCCATCGTTAATTTTTTTCCCCTCTCCGTTGCACCCAAAACTCTTATTTTCCCATTTCTCCTTTTCTTTTATATGAATTTTTTTTTAACGTATAACACTGGGCAATGATTGTCCGACTGTAGTGTGTCCTCTCTGTCGGGTGTTCGCGTCCTTGCCCTGGAGATGGACCCCTCCCAGACATGCTTTTGAGTTTCCAGGCGTCCCTCCTTCTTCCTTTGCAACGATTATTTTTGTTCGTCCAGCGGTTTACGAACCCCAGTGTTCCTCAGAGTTTCTTTTTCGCCCCCCCACTCTTCCCCGTCATCTATAACTATCCCGCGGGCTTCCGTTAGGGGTGCCGGTCAGCGTTCATTTCATCACATGCTTGGACCACTTCAATGTGCCTCCCCCCCTATTTTTTCGTATTGCAAGACCCACACAAGGTGATCGGTGGGGCTCTCCTGTCGTCTACTGCTATTTTGAGCGCACTGGACGACCGGCGAGCTCGATTTATTTCTTTCTGATAAATTCGTTTCCTACGTTTCTCCGATTTTACTTTGAAGTTTAACAACCATTAGTAGCTCTGGCATAGTCTCTACATCCCCGGTCCTCCCATTTTGTCGTAGTACCCCTCACCTATGCGAGTTGTGGTCACCCCCGTCACTTTAACATATTTCACATTGTTCTGGAGGGTCCACAGATAGACTGGGTCCCAGATCAGTTTTTTTGCATTGTCTTTTGTGGGCCACCTTGCCGAATGCCCTCTCCCTTCCCCACAAGCTCCACTTAAGCTATGTCCCCAATCAGTAAGTTTCCCATTTTTTATTCATTAGTCGTTTCTTCGCCCTTGGTGTTCACTCCTTGTCTTTTACCGTTTTGTATGGTGGGTAGACGTCTGCCCCGCTGGGTTTTTCGCGAAGTTTGCCCACTTCGGCCATGTCCTTCGGGATTGTTGATGGGAGGTTCTTCTTAAAGCTGACATGGCGAGGTACAGCTGTGCGACCACTCGCCCCTGGTTCCCCATTTCATGGGTGATAATGACAATCCCCCACGCACTTGCCTCCCCCAGATTTAATTGCGTTGTCTTTTTCCTCGGTGCTTGCTCTACTAACTTGCGCCCCTTTATTTTATGCTGTTTTAAGTCCCCCCCCCCCTTGGGTGTGACAAAGGCCTGGTAAAGTCCCCACACTTACGGAACATCCTCCTCCCTTGCTCCACATTGAAAATACCTTTTAATACCCGAAGAAGACAGCAAGGTTACCTTCTCCGGCGATTAGATCAATTCAATTTACCCCCCGCCTTTCCTCCAGCTTTTTTTATGTCTAATCCTCTTGTTTCAACCTTAGCGACGTGTTTGCAGTTCGGCGCATTGAGGGAATTTGCCAGCCCACTAGCAGACTTAGGAAGCCATGTATATTTACTAGTGGACAGTTAAAGGGATTGATATTACACGCCTACGGGTTATTTCAGAACGAACCTTGCCCCGGTCCACTTTGCCGCTCTTCTCAGCCCTACACTTTTTCTTCCCCCCCCATCAAGCGCGATCTCTGGCGACTCACGACAACTCAGGTTGTTGCCTTCGGGTTTACGGCGTTACTAGCTAGTGGAGGCAATGTCCGTTGTATACTGTCTTTAGTTCGTTGTCATCGTCTGCTTCCCCCAGCTTCCCTTTCCTGGTCAGACGCGGTGGCTTGTGGTTGAGCTCTGTTCAATCCCCTAATACATATGGCGACCACGTGAATTCAATGGTATCTGAACCTTTCTTTGGGTGTTCGCCCCCCTTCGTGTTCCACCAGAAGCGTCATCCCTCTTTTGGTTGCTCTTTGGTAATAAATTGCAGTTCTATAATAATCCCAAATGTGGTTTCTCCCTGAGCCGGTGTTAGCTTTTTCTTTTTTTCTCTGTGAATTATACCCGTTCAGTGTTTAATCTCTTCGTTGACCATGGTTCCCCCTTTTCACGCCCTATAGCCCCCATTATCCACCCAGTCTGTGTTTCATAAGTTTCTAGATTCGTATCGGTGATTTTTTGTCGCCGTGTCGGTTGGGGAAACAGGGGTTCACACTGGTCTAGAAACGATACTGTAGGGTAGCACCAGGGCGTTGTTTCGCTGCTTGACCCGCCCCTTTTCAAGCCACCTCTCTTTCTTTTTTACTTTAACTTTTTGACGAGCGTTGGCTGTGACGCCCCCGGTTCATCTCGTCCTTGTGTTTTGTTGTGAATTTTTTTTAGTTGTTTTGCTTTCAAAGAAAGTTGTCGGCCGCTGGTAAAGTCTTCCAATCTCAGTGATTTCCTTCTTGGCTGGTCCGCACGCCAGAGGTTAGGCTCACTGCCCTGTGGTTGCTCTTCTTTCCTTTTGGTGTCCATCTTAATTGCACAGGGGCAAGCCGACATGAGTATAACACTATGACCGGAGGGCGCCTTTGTTTTATGAATATTAAGAGGCCTATGAGATTTGTAACTCGAACGGGGTTTTTGGTCTGTTTTACCCCAGGTTTCATGTCTGTTGTCCCTTTTTTAAATTTCACCTTTTTCCTCCCCTTCAGTCCCCTATAGCGAACCCCTCCTCTTCCTATACGCTGCGCCGCGCACGGTATGACGGTCCTTCCTCGAGGCCCGAAAAGTGAATGCTCCTTCTTTTGCATTGGTTCTTCAAAGTTGAGTTCAACGCCCGTGGTCTGCATTTATCTTCTTCCGTTGTTTTCTTAGGACTGTCAGCTCTTTCCCCCCCTTACCAAGATTGAACGCGGGAGACTGTTGCTTTCTGTACTAACCTAGGTTTCCCAATCTGTATTGAGTTCGAGTTTTATTGTGGTGTTAGTGTAGCGCAATGTTTGGTTATGATTCTTCCCCCTTCTGCCCGTGTGTAACCGTCCTCTTTGTCAGATTAAACGTCTGGGCAGTTGTCTTCTATCTTCCTTTACCAGCTTTACCCGGAACCGGCCTTCAAGAGTCCCTTAATCGACTGCGCTCCAGAACACTTCTATGATAAGGCGCTCCCCATCTGCAAGGAGATCTATCAGCCCGTCCCCCCCCCCGACTCATCCATCCCCCTTTCCCTTTTTTTCCTTGCCCTCCCGATGGTGTCTAGTATGTTAATGGAGGTCTACTCGGTTCTTAGGTTTGATTTTTATTTCAAATGGTCCAATTTAGATTGATGGATTAAGCTTGATGTTTATTATTACCCCATCATAGCTTTTGGTCCGCCAGCAGTCACTCAACCACTTGCAGTTTTTTATCCTATTTCCTCCTCCCCCCCCCCGAGTAAATCACCAATCCTATTTTGTGTCAGAGATTTTTCAGCCCCTTCTTTTTGAGAGGTTAATTAAGCCTTTCCGTGAGGAGCCCCCCCCTATGGGAAGAGAGTCTGAAGAGGTGAGGACTAGTCTTGCATCAGAGTTTTTCTCTCCCTCACAGTATTAGCGAATTTGCTTCCTGCCTCGTTGTCTACTTTATCCTCCGTGCGCGTGAACAGAGGGCGTACCCAATCACCTCTTGATTCTTCAAAGGGAGATATACCTCTGAATCGTGTTTGCGGGTAAAACCCCGCTTTGTTTCTGTAAGGTTCGTCCCCCTGACGGCTAGTCTCTGTGGCCCCCCTCCCTTGATCACCAACCTGCGCTCCTGTCTTTCTCTCCCCTTACGCGGCTTCCCCCTCCGAGACTAATATTTGTTGAAAATTGTGGGTTTGTCTGAAACTCTCTGTAGAAAGCTTTTCGTGGTCCCCGAGAACCCCCCTTTTGATCTTGTTCTTCTCTCTTGCTGTACCACTACGAGATGGTTTTCATTCTTTTTCAAGTATGGTCTTCCCCCCCCCCCTCATCCAGATTTGTCCGTGAGGTGACTGCCTCTAAGGGGTTCTTGGTTTGGTTCCATTTTTGCCCCGCGCTCGTACTCCCCTGTCACGGGAGGAGTTACTTGCTTGCTAAAGGACCCCTCTACCCCACTGTGAGAACAAAACTCCCCTCTTTTTCTTTGGAAACCCCTCATCTTTTCCGTTTCTAGTGCCACTCCTTGTATCATGATTTACTTCCTCTATCTCCAGGTTGTCCTGTCACCCTTCTAAGAGTCGCATGTTTTTTTCTTCGATTCTCATGCCATTTCGAAGACTTTTTCCTTCGGTTTAATATTCGTGATGATGTATTTGTTTTTCGCTGTACCCCCTCTCTTTGACCCTTCCCCTCTCCGTCTAATTCCCGTCTCTTCCTTGTCTGCTTTTCTCTCTTTTTTTTAGGGAAGAGACATATGTTCAGTGGGTTTTTTATAGAAGATAGGAGAAACACATTCTGCGCTGTAGCATAAGCGTGGTTGATTCGTCCATAATTTTCGATTCACTTCACCCCCACACAGCCCCTTCACCCCTATCGCATCTAATCCCTTGCCCTTTTTCTTACCCTCTATCCGCTGCCCCTCCTTTGAAGGATGAAGGCGTTGTACCTATTTCTAGCATTTATGGGGAAGTTGTCCTCTCTCGTGGCTCATATAGTTCCCCTCTCCGCGTCTCTCGTTCTCCCCTGTTTCGATGACATATCTATTGTTTCTTTCACCCGACTGTAGGAGAATGGACCGCATTCTGACTTAGCTTGCCCCCAAGCTTCTCTCCTATTTCTAGGTTAGCATGGAGCTGCAATCCTACACGCCCAGTTTCCCGGCCAGGAATTTTGGGAAAACCACGAACTAGTCCCCGGTATAGAGTTAGTCCCAATGGAGGTGTTGTTAGAACAATATTTTTACTTTTTTTTTCCGTTCGCGCCCCGTCGTGGTCCAGTGTGCTTATCATTCTCCTGCTCGTGTTGTACAACTCCTTAAAGGAGAAGGCCCGTTCTTCGAAAAAAAGCTGCAGTCAATCATTACCCCTACGAGAAGTGCCCCTTTTGCCAGATGTCGAAATTACGGCGACACTTCCCTACGCTCGTACTAACTGGTATCCTGACCTGTAGTTGTGTGAGAGTTAGTATAAATGTTTCCCTTTTTTTTATGGTGTCCTTTATAAATGAAATGTCATGCACACGACTCCTACACATGTCTTCCCCCTTCCCCCTCCCGCGCCCTTCCTCTCAGGAAGCTCGCCGCAGATTTCCCACTCCTGAAAAAAAACACAGGACACCAGGAAACCGTTTCCCCTTGGCACTACATTATAATAAAAACACCCGATAAATCACACACAGACTTCAATCACAGGACAGATCGTGTACTTTTTTCCTCCCACCATTACCCCCCCAATCCTTCAACACTTTATAGCCCCACCAAGTTTCTCTGTGTGTTGGAAACGACAAAGTCAAAAGAAAGATGTCACATTCCTACTAACCTAGGGTTTGATATCATATCTTCATCTTTGATTCTTGTTCACCGCCGCTTTTCTCTCAGCCCCACCTTGCATTCAGTCCCCCTAGAAATCTTCGTTTCCCCCCCTTCAGTTGTCGAGGGCCCCCATCATGGTTGCAACATCATGGAACCCTATTCGGTACCCCCAACGTGCCGTTCCATGTTCCCTCGTTCAACCTCGCGGAGTTCCACCTGTTCTCCGAGAGCTGGCCATCTTATCCTCTCCTCCTCAGTAGTGTTAGTCGTCAGACTGCAGTATATCTTTCTTTTTGTCCGTACGTACCCAACTTTTCACGTTTAAGAACCCCCCCGGCCCTCACCTCTCACGATCGTAGCCTATTATATCGACCCCATACTACAGAGTAATTGATTTTTCGTCCTTTTCTGTCTTTTCCTTCCTCCCCCAGCCGATGAACCAGTCTCCAGAGCATCTTTTGGATATTCGCGCTTTTGTTCAACCGAATGGCCCCACCCCCTAGCTTGCGGCTTGGAACGATAGTTTCTCCGTGCTCTCCAATCCGGATCATCCAGAGCGCATACTGCAGTTTTGGTCTTCTCCCCCTTTACAGGTATACGAGCCATCCTAGCTGCGACGTTTTTCTTTGAGCATGAGTGATAATCTATCTCAACAATGGCTAGCCACTAATTTTAGCTCCTGGTTGCCGTAACTGTGGGACTGTAATGTCACCACTAGATGTCAAATCCTCTTTCGTGAAAGACTAAGCTCTCGCTACACGGGTCCCCCCCCAATCCTCCCTCCTCTCATTATAGCGCCCCTGGTCACCTATGACCGTTGTGAGTACTTTTAGATCTTTCACAATATTATTTGAGCAGTCCCCCGTTTTGCATACCTCTCCGTTTGTCCCCCGGGTTGTGGTTCCCCCGCCAAGGTTCCTTATTCTCCAATTTCCCCCCTCAATTTTGGCCCAATCATGTTTTCCAATCCCTATCCCTTTTTACGTGTACATTTGAATGTTTGAACATGACCAGGAGGCCTTACTCACTTTTTTTCTGGTCGATAGTTCCTACAGTTTTAACCCGTCCGCTTGAAACCCACCGTTTCCCCCCTCCCCCCCCAAATTTCGATTATATCTATATATCTACTTTGAGCCTCTCCCAGAGGTGTTTTTCCGCAAACTTTTCCTGGACTCTGGTTGAAGGCCGTAGGCCCCCAGATTCGTCCTTGCTTTTTGATGTATTCATAAACCAACTCCCTCTTTCATGTGATCGCTTCGCACCATTGTTGTTCTCCCACCTGGCTCCGTACTGGCCTAAACATAACGCACTCATTTTCTTGGCATTTGTTTTTGTACTTCCCCCTCTGAGGTTCCTTTTCTTCTTCTTTTTTTTTCATTAAATGGGATGGTTCAAGGCATTAAAACGTCCCCCTCAAATTTCCATTTGACAACGGATCAAAAGAAGCATGAATTTCGGCCCATTTTTTAGTGAGTTTAATTTTTACCAAACACCTCCTGCCTTCTTTTTTCTCCTTACCCCTGGTCGCTTTTTCTTTGTCCCCATTGCTCTTGTCTTTGCTCGGATTGGATTTCTTTTTCCTTCATTCGGACTCTCCTTGGGTTTCGTTCCGCATATATACTCGCATAGGTTTATTCATGTTTCCCCCGACCCTGCTTTGCTTAGGCCCTTTCCCCCGTCACCGAAAAACCCGTCCCCCCCCTCCCGTCTTGGCTGACTACCGAACAAGAGTTCCCCCTTGTTCCCTTCGCCGTATGCTTCGTGAGCTGGTTTTTAAATGGATCGTTAGTTCCCGTCTCAAATACCTTGCGACCACTTCCCTTTTATGCAAGTTTTTGGTAAGAATACCAGCCTGTTAAAATTAGCTCTCCCCTCCTTTTTTTCCATTTTTAACGCCGATCCCTGCATCCCTTCAATAACTGGCGTCCCCTAGATGGATTTTTCATTATCTGAGCTTCGTTGAGCTAGGAGAGGCTTGCTTGTCCTGAAATGGTTAATCGTAATTTCACCAGTCCTTTTTTCCAGTCTTAACCACTCTTCTTTTTTTCCCTTTTCCCTATTCAGGTCCTCCTTTTTCATAGGTGTTTGTCCCTTTTTTTTAGAGTTAAACCCCTTTCCGCATCTTGTGAACCCTGGTCAGGTGAGCAGTACCCTGTGACCTTCCACGGTTGCTTTCTCCCCGATTGTCAGCCCTTTCCCACCCTCACCCTTTCTGTACCTTCCCCT
>Ga0179593_1303286_pt1 | contig 15467 bp, 19 predicted proteins | sample CZODoug2_1_08_16_FD_185931 | JGI IMG/M metagenome (GOLD analysis project Ga0179593, IMG submission 185931) | Vadose zone soil fungal communities from Angelo Coast Range Reserve, California, USA - CZODoug2_1_08_16fungal (PacBio error correction) | ecosystem: Environmental > Terrestrial > Soil >... | reverse complement strand
TTTCGGAATTGCATGTCCTCTCACCAAAGTGTATTGCATTCCCCCTAATTTTGCCACACCAACCCACTTGGGCCCCTTTTGCCCTTGATGCACCCTTTTGAGGTCAGAATAAGTTAGCCCGTTCTGGGCTCCGTGAAACGTTTTCCGGATTTGATAAATTTAATGTCAACTCTCTCCGATCACCTTAAGAGCGATTCCTTCTCAAACCCTACACCCCCCTACACCGTGCCACTTTTTTGAGCCATGTCTTTCTTGGGAGAAGACGTGCCTTTCGGAACAACTTGACCCTCCGATGTGCATTTCCGTCGCCTCTCCCCCCCGAGTGATTTGAAACAAACCCCCACCCCCCCCCCCCCCCCCCCCCCCCCCCCCCCCCCCCCCCCCCCCTTTACACAGTTTCCTTTTTTCATCAAGATAGATCTATTTTTTTCCCCCCCCCCCCCCTGCCACCCAGGGAAGTTTTTAAGATACCATCCTGACCCTGCCCGGGCTTCTTCCACGTGTACAAATTGAGCCCTCTCTTCTGGAAGAAAGCACACGGAGAGATTTTTCCATCCGTACCTCGCTATTATAATGACCGATGAGAATCTTTTTTTTTCACTCTGTTGCCCTTGAACTCGGAGCTTTTAGTTTGGTCTCCCCAATGTCCCCTCGAGTATGAATGCATTATCAGACTACACTTCAAGAAACGTTTCCCTTCCCTAAGTTCCTGCGGCGTCCTTTCTACTCCCTCATTTTTTTTGAAACCAAGCTTGGATATTTTAAATTCACGTCTCATCCTCGTCGATTAAATATGCTTAGACGAGCGAATATGCCCGCTCGGTCCCCTTTCCTTCCTCGCTCGCACCTTTACTACCTGCTCTCGACTGCGTTTCGATTCCTTCGTCACTGAGATCGCGACACGCGCGCAAAATCCCGTTTCTCTCATGGCCCCTTCCCGGTTTTTTTGCTTGCTTTGCTTTTCGGAAGGGTTGCATGGCGACCCCTCCTGTGGATTTTCGCGCCCTTTTGCCTAAGCCCATCGCCCATACGATCGGGGGCTGCGCTGGGGTCCTCGAGGAACCTGGTGATTTATCTCGCTGCGACCGGCTAGTTCCCCCTCTCCCTTGATTTTTCGCCGGTCATCTGGGGACCCACTAGAGCTTTTCCTTTTTCTCCGCGCCTGGCATTTTTTTCCCAGTGCCCAGGACCAAGTTCCTCTTTTGCTTTTTCAAAGATTAGGACCTAAACTTCCCCCTCTTTTGTTTCTCTCCCCTACTCTTTCCCAATCCTCTTATGCCATTTACGCCCAATACGATGAGTCTTTTGAGTCATGTGCTGCTCGCGCCGGGCCGGATACGTTGGCACCTCCAAGTCACCTTTTGCTTTACGCTTTTTCGACTTACCCGGACAGAATGAGCTCCTTTTTACGCACTCGACGTTCTTCCCCCGGCATACCTTTCTCTCTTTGATCAAAAAGCATACGCAACTTCAATTCCGAAGCACAGAGTTTTCAGGATTTCGGTCTCTCCCCCATGACATCTGTCCCGTCCCAAGTCTAGATGTCCTCCTGACGCCCCCTCCTTGCCGAGCCGGCTTGACTCTCCAGCGCTGCCCGACCCCCGTCAACCACATTTTTCTCAATTCGACAACTTTCGTCCTGGTCAATCTGTTTCCTTAGCCCCTGTGCTGAGAATTGTTTCGCGGTCCCATTCGAGGATAGTGGCCATCCCGTTTGAATCATCTTAGCTGCCTCTCACAACTGCATCTGTCAGTTTGAAGAAATGGCCATCACATCGGTCTTTTTCGTTTGCGAAACGAAAGGTACTCCCTCCCCTTTTCCCCCCCCGACGTCTGCCGGCCAAATTACGAACATAGATCCAGACTTAGAAAGCTTTCCCTGCACCGCGATGAGTATTGCATGTCCCTGTTCCTCTTTCGAGGATGCGACCCCTAGTTTACGACGAGGTAGATGGTTATGATGCATTACTTCTTCTCCCCCCTCCTGTCGATTCTCCTCCTATACACCACTCCCCTCCCGGAACGTCCCAGATGGCGCGCCCAGGCCTTTCCCCAAAGTCCCTGGTTCTCGCCCTATTCTTCCTTCCGGAATTCTTTCCCTCATGTTACTCCATTTTTTACCACCCCCCTCTCTGATCTTGCCTCGCTTTCTCGTTGATCTTTTAAATTGGACATCTTGGTTCTCCCCTTTGTGTTGCTGAGCACCGGATAACCTTCTTATGACGCGTCACCTGACCTAACATTAATATTCCTCCCCCGTCTATTTGCAACAGTCTCCCAACCGGCAGGGTGTACGGCCCAACGTTTCCGCTCAAAAAGCTACACTCAACCACAATCTTTTCCCACCCCCCATGCTTTTTCTCAGGGCCTCTCCATCGTGCGAGATATTGAGAGGCCCTTTTCTCTTTTCTTCCCGTCCTTCGTGCACCTTTGAGGGGTCTCCTACACCATCTCAATCGCTCAACCGCGTTTCTGTGAGCCGGAATACTACCATTTCTTTGCGTCATCCTAATAGTATGTACCTACTTTTTCACCGCCGTGGCCTCATGGCGTTAATCTTTGGCCATCCGTCGTGCCTGGCGCGTCCACAAGCCGATTATTTGTCGTTTACCAAGGCCCTGATGTTTCTCATAGCATCAGCCCTTATTCGATGCTTTTGAAACTAGTCCTTGCAATCAACGAACTTCTGTCCTTTTGCCTCTACCACTCTCCCCAGCTGCGGATACTAAAGATTTCGACTTTTCAGCCTTTTTTTTCGGTTTTCCTCCCCCGATTCTTCCCTCGCGTTTCAAAGAGGTGCTATAGACGCCTCCCCCCTCACTTTATGCGAGAATGATATTTAAATGAGGCCGCTCAGCAGACCCCCCCCTCCTTGCTCCTTCTGTTCACTAAATTTTTTTTCCGTAGTCGTCGCTTATTGACAAGGACCGAATACTTGATGACGTCGTCTCTAAGTCGGGATCAGCATGGTATATGTACTTCGAAGAGTACTGAAACGTGCCTTTTTTTTTTTTTTTTTTTTTCGAATCGTATGGACTTCAAGCGCCCCCCCCCCACACACCCCCCCCCCCCCCCCCCACCCGTTCCCAGACCGAAACAAAAACAAGCCGTTGCATTTATTCCCCCCGAAGGTTTCTTTCTTTAGGCGATCTCCCACCCCGCATCTCTGGACAGTCTTTCTGGGGGCTTCTTGTACCTCTCCAGTTGTCCCAATACCTCGACTTCTTTTTCGTCTTTTTCCTCCATACAGGAGAAAACATCTCTCTTCCCGTTTGGCCACGCCCTCCGGCAGCAACTAATCTTCTGCGCTTTGCTGGAAGTCTCCACACGTTTCCTAACACCTTTTCCCGGCACAGTCGTTACGTCCCAGCTATTTTGAGTAACCCCTCTTCTGCAAGTCCCAATCTAGACACCAGGTTCTTGCGCCGGACCCAACGCACCGAAGAGCGCCCCATTCCGCTCCCCCCCAGGTCAACCTTCCTAGGGACGCCGATTTGGCTGCTTCTTCATCTCTTCCTAAGTCATGACTGCTCCGAGCACCCCCCCGTAAATCTCTCGAGTCGTAGAATTGTAGCCTCTTCTCATATTCTCGCGAAGCCGATTTCTACCCTGCGCCTTCAGCGCGTGAAAGTTACCTTTTTTCTTTCGTCTTTTTCGCCCAATTTCCGTTCCCTGACTGGCCACGTTTCTTTTGAGAGTGCCACTATGTCACTCCGTCGCTACGATTCTCTCCGTTACGCTTGAGGCCCCCATCTTAGGCCTCCCCCTCTTCCGCCAAGCCCCGGACTCTAGTCCCGGGTTCCTTGCTTTTGTCCACCCTCCGCCCTGATGTAATTTCTCTACGATCTCTTTATTTTTCCCCTCGTTTTACCCCCTTGTCCCGAATTTGAATTGGCTTTATTCATCATTGCTGGGACGCCCCGGTTGTGCCCCAACCGAGGATCCCTCCGCCAATTGAAATTCCCCCTTGGTTGACATTTTGATTTCCCCTCCTTCTGCGAACTCCCCTTTCCCCTCGGCGCACCAGGTCTCTTGGTCCCTTGACTCCCCTCCACTCCCTTCTCAAACAGACCGATTTTTTTTCGGTTTCCTGTTTGTCCACGCATCACCTCTCCCCAGTGAGGCGTGAATTTTAGTCAGTCCCTGTCTCTCCTTGCCCTAACTTTTTCCCTCTCCTTTCCTTTTGCAGAAGTGATTCATAAGCCCCCAAGGTTTTTTTCCTAAGTGAACCTTATACGCCGGTTTTCGTCCCAGAGTAAACGTTTTTTGGCCCCACCACTATGTGATGCCGATTGCCTGCCTGTTTTCCGAACACACCTCCGCAACGGAAAATACCCCCCATTCAGTGCTTTCGTTCATCTTTATCTTCTAATTTGGTCTCCCTCCTAATCAGCGGTACGGATCGATGATAAAATTGGCAGGCCACTTGATACAGACCAACACCTCCCAATATGAATGGCCAGTATTTAGCTTACAGAACTACCGGCCCGGACTACAGTAAAGTCCGCCTTAAAAGGGTAACAGCCCCCCTCCCCAACTACAATTTTTATCGATCTTGACGGAAAAATCGACAGTCTGTGATCGCGGAACGCCACGCCGCATCAGTATCCAAACCACTATTCCTACATTCTCCCCACTAAAGACTTCAAATTAAACTTCTCTCTCTTTCTTTATGATTAGAAAAACTTAAGAATGGGAAAGTACTCCCCCCCCCCCACCCCCAACCCAACACCCCCCAAATCCCCACCCCCCCCCCCCCCCCCCCCCCAAAAAACCCAAACCCCCCCCCCCCCCCCCCCCCCCCCCCACCCCACCCCTCCCCAATGTTTTTCCTGTCGCCCCCCTTCCAACCCATAACGAGAAAGCGGACTTTCTTTGTCCATTTCCCTCTCCCATTTCGCTTCACAGGTTAGTCGTTGTTCCGAGATCGCATGAGAACTGTTCTTCGATGCTGCTTTGAGACCCCAGTAGCACGCTTCCCTCACCCCCCCCCAAGTCATTTCAAAAAAGTTTTATATTCAAGTTTTCTCTCACGGACCCTTCCCCCCCCATATCCGCCACACCCCCTCGGTTCAACCCAATCACCCTTGCGAATACATTTTTTTTCTCTTTTCTTGTCTGTCCCTATTACTTCTGGTAGGTCATTTTAATCCTGTGTGGCCTTTTCTTATTGAGGGCGGCCCACTCTGTCTTACCCCCATTTAAAAGACGCTGTTGCCCCCGCGCACTGCCAGTCTGAAAACCCTCAACCGGTGTTTTCTTCTATGCCCTAATGACCTTCTACGCAAGTTATTCTTGAGTTTTCCGCTTCCCCTCTCTCTCAACGCAACCACTTTATCCCTTCCCAAAGAGAAGGTCTTCTTGGAGCGTGTCAGTTTCTGAAATTTTTACGGCTATTTTTTTCACTCGGTTTTTTTTGGTTGACCCCCCCATTGTTGAATTTCACTCAAATCACCTGCCCTTTTTATTGCACCAAGGTCCCCATAGAAGCTGATATGAAACCCCCGGGGTTTTTTTCATTCTACGCTCAGGCGTCCGACTTTTTTTCTCTTTTTATCTATCCTTTCTAATACGTTGTTGGAGCTTCTTCTCTAGCATCCGACCCCAATCTGCCCCTCTCTTATCCCCTTGCCACAGAGGTGCTGAGCTGTACTTACCATGTTTTTGAAACCCCATGTCTTTTTTATGTTTTTTTTACCCCCTAATTACTAGGTTTTTCATATCGTCCCCCCCATCTCGTCACCTGTCCGACCGTCTCCTCCCCAGCCCTCCACGGCCTCCTTTATTTGTTTTTTCTTTTCTCCCTCTTACGAACATCTATCCTTGCGCGATTCTTCCTTCACAACGGGAAGCCAACAGCGGTATCATGGCTCGGCAATTTACCTCCTCCCCTTAAGTTATTTGGTAATCTACGCGTCTTTCCCCTCAATCAGCCGACAAAGACATGAACCCCCCCCTCCCCCAAACATTACTTACTGAACTCTGATCCTCCCATCCCACTAACTATTTCCCTCTAGGTTTCGAGTTTCTTACGGCTTAGGTTTCGGATACTCCCGGGGCCTAGAATTCACCCGTCAACTCCCGACCCGGTTTTGCAATAGTTGTTTGACTTTTACAGGCTTTGCCGAAGCACTTCCTTCGCCCTCCAGAGGTTTACTCCGACCCCTATAGACCCTCCTCTTACCCTCCTTATCGCCTTATTCGTCCCGACTGAAACTCGAAAAGAGAATCTAGATGACGTTTTTTCTCCCTTTTCTCAAGAAAGGACGAGTATACCCCCTTGCATGAATATTGACAAGTCCCACCTTCGCCTCCTCCCTTTCTTTCCGAGTGTCGTTGATGAGTGCTTCTCCTTATTCTCCTTATTCTTAAGGTTTTATGGAACGATACACCCCCCCTATTTTTCCCAACTACCTAAACCGCTTACTTGTGTGCGGCCGGTCGAAGGTAACGGAAACGGTTTGGCATTTATGGCCTTTTCCGTTTTGTTTTACTCGAACTATGCAGGAAAGAGGTGCTGCGTGTGTCAGATCCCCGCGTTAGCGAAAATTATGGCGGAGGGACAGACCACGATACATGCTTATTTCTCTTTTTTTTTTTTGGTTTTTTTTTTTTTTTTTTTTTTTTTTTCTTTTTTTTTTTTTTTTGGGTTTTTATTGATCCCCACCTTTCGTTCCACTCCGATCGCCAACCATCTTCGTTTGCTCGTGCAACTTTTTTCTAGAGTTTCTTAATGCTTACCATTCACTGTCCCTCTTAACTAAACTATTGGAAAAACTCTTTTCTGACTGACCTACCCATTCGGGCCATGTTTCATTGATTCCCTTTTTTGTTTCTTTGCATCACCAACTTTTCCCGTCGGAGCCCCAATTTTGCCCTTCTGATACCATTTTGAATCCACTCCTCTAACGATACGGTCTCTTTCTTTCCCAAACATCTTTTCCCCACCGAACTTCTTGCCCAATTTTTGAGACCTGTCTGTGGATTGAGAGCACTGGATTCTACATGAGACCAATGACTTCTTCCAGAGCCGTTTACAAACCAGAAGATCCAGTATTCAACGTTTCCACACGCTTTTAATCTCACTCTCTCTTACCGTGAGTGCGGAAAACTGAGGCGAGACCCCTGATACCTTCATCTATGCCTTTTGCCGGGATCATTGCACTTTGTCTTACTTTCCTCTCTCGCCTACTGACTTACGGCTATTACAAGCCTACCGATGCTTGCCTTTTTTCTTTTCTCCTCTCCCTCGCGTCGATCCTTTTCTTATCGCTAAGTCTCTCCGTTCCCTTAAGCCATTGCCTATGACACCACCGTTTAAATTAACATTCCTGCCTGCTCAGATTTTTCTCTAAAAGAGCCTCATCAATAAAAGGTTACATGTTCCTTTTTTCCACCTTTCCCGCCCTTTCTCCGGGAGGCCTATTTACCATGAGAATTTTCTCATCCCCCCGATCTAACCCTTAAGCCGCGAGCTAATATTTCCGAACTGCTCCTCTCTCTGATTTGCATTCATTCTCTACTCCGTCTCGTCACCGAAGTTAAGTCCATAGTACCTTCTTTTTTTGGAGAGAATTTTCTCTTCTTCGTTTCCTTTTTTTTCGGCTTCCCACACCTTTATTCCCCTTATTGACCAGACCAGCAATCCCCCCCCGCTTTAGCTGGCCATTAGCGAGTTTTTCCTCCTGCACCTTGATTTATTGTCGTACCTTAGAATTTACGAATCGCGCCGCCCCTCTCCAGCTAGTTAGAAGTTATTTTTTTGCAAAATTTTTGTTCGCCTGTGTTTTTTCCGACGAGCTTGGAATTGAAGGACACGAACCCATTTATCGCACTCTTCCTTTTCTTCTCCCCTATAAGACAAGCCCCCCCACTTCGTTGCGTGTGTCCCGATCCAGACTCTGTCCGTCGGCGCTTTTCCTCCCAGACCAAGATTTGTGTGCGGTCTGGCTAGAGCCCAGTCCTTCTGCGATGACGTCCTACTCGTTTAACCCATAAAAGATAAAATGCGTGTTCCCCCCCTCGTCAGGCCTCTTCCTACCACCCGGTCTGCTACGCCTCCCTAATTGGTCTTCTTACACTGTAACGGAGGCTCGCGCGGAAACCTCTTACGACCGGAAAAATTTCTCAGTCGTTTCGGACTTTCTTCCCCTTCCAGTCACTCATGACATCTTTGTCCCAGTTCCCTGGGATTTTTTATTTCTTCCTCTTCTCCCTTGACGCTCGCTTCCTTTTTGCTCCCCCCCCAACACCATATGAAATAGACCACTTGTCCGCTTTCCTCTGTTGTAATTTTTTTCGGCAAATAATGCGGATCTGAGCCCCCACCCCACACAACCACACACCCCCCCCCCAAACACAACCCCCACCAAATGTCTCTCCCTTTTTTAGAAGCCGCTGGAATTGCCTCCGAATGCCGCCTTCTTTTCCCTCCCTTTTCCATTCTTTCCTTTGCCGTGCCCCATCTTCTCCTTTCTCCTCTCCCCTTTGCACATACTCTATAGCAGAAAAATAAGCCCCCCAGCCCCCTTCGAGTTTCATGCACAGGTAAAGATTCTTTTACTAAGTGCAGAATCGGTTTTTCGCTCCACCCCCTCCAGCTTTTACGAGGCGATGGTGACCTTCGTTGCTAGAGAGCCACCAATACAGTCTCTTCCCCCCCTCAACTCTTCAAAGAAACGGCTGATAAAATTTTGAGCTCCCCCCGTCCTTTCTCCCCCCCCCCTTCAATTTTATCAGGGCTTCTTCTTTTAGTTGAAGACGAGTGCTTTCCTCCCTTTAATTTCGCCGTTTCCCCAAAATCTAGATCTTACCTCTCAGCTTGACCGTCCATAGTGCATATATCTTTCCCTCTTTTTTTTTTTTTTGAGTATCTTTCCCCCCATTGATGCCCAGCCAATTCAGCTATGACTATCTCCTCTGAACGCCACTCCTGGGTGTCAAACTTTTTTTCTGTCCCCTCCCCCTAACCTCTTCCCCCCTCCCCCGATTACATTTTTGTCTAAGTCCCTTTGCCTCTCCTTCGTGGATGATTGAGGTTTGATTTTTCTCCTTTCCCTCCTTTGGGTCCTCTACACACCGCATTTGCGAACCCCTCGCCCTCCGTTCCCCAAACTCCCGTTCTTTCCGGAAATACGCCCTTTTTAAAACCCCTTTCCCAGTTTCAATCCTATCTGATAACTCGTGCCCAAAACAGAACGGCTTGTTCTTTTCCGTTTTCCTCCCTTTTTTCTGTGCAAGGGAGTTCCCGGACTCCGCGGATTTTTCCCTTAGGAAAGCCTACGATTTAGTCCTTTTCTTTTTCGCTCTTCTCTCTGAACTCCTCGGAATTTAAACTGACCCCTCTCGATCATTCTTGTGATGACATGAAAGTAGGACAGAAGAAATCTCAACTGCTCATATTTCTACTCTATTTTTTCGTGTTTCACCGATGCAGCGGAAACGTACAGCCGACTTTCCCATCTCCTTTCCCCACTTGCCCTGTGACTGTTAATATTCATATCGTTCGCGAACTTCCTTCCCCCCCGTTTCTCTTCCGACATTATTCGTAAGGTGTTTATCGCTATTCCCTGTTCCTGCCGTCCTCCTCCTCGCTCCAAGTTCCGCGGGTAGATCTCCTTTCGAGCTTAGACCAGAGGTTAAATTAGGGACCGCTTTTATGTCCTCCAAAGGCCGCACGCCCGTCCTCGACCCCCCCTCCCAACAGATTTCGTGCCATCCCCTCCGTTGGCGCAGCTTCCTTCATCTCCCACGACACTCCCTCCTGATTTTTCTATCGGAACAATCCCATCGTCACTTTCCTTGTCCTTTCTTTTTTTCAGCCCCTTTCCGCGCGTCGCACCCAAAGGTTGTCCGATTTGGCCCGCCGACCGTCCCTAAAATATTCGCTTCGGTCTCCCCTTTCTCCGTTTCTCACCTTCCCCCCAGAACATTTTATTCGGCCCCCCCCCGACTGAGACGAACCATTGTCCCGATGGCTGAGCCCCCCTTCCCCCCACCCATCCCCTTTTTTTTCTACTTCAACCCCCGCCCTATTTAGCTCGCGCCACCGTCCGCTGTTTTTTCCGTCAGCGATTTTGCCTGAGGTTTCTAGACTCAGGTCATCCGCCCTCCGGTCAGTCCCGCTTCTTAACTCTCTTCAGGCACTTCTTCTTGACTTTTCGCGCTTTCCGCCCCTTCTCGTGCGACTCCCTATTTCCCCGGATTAGTGCGTTTGAATTTTCCTATTTCCCTTCTCTTCCTTTTTTTTTTCCCTTTCCTTAACCCCGCCTCCTGCTTTTTCTGGAGAAATTTTGCTATTTATCCTTACTACATGTCTTCCCACTAGCAGACCTTCTTTTTCGTCTACGACGAAACCTTTCGATGTCACATAGTGATCGTGGTCCTGCCTCTGCTGTCTGTTCTAAACCTAGACCGAATTCCTTTCTCTCCTCGCGGCGGAATCTAAGCGATTTACCCTGTCCCCGCCGCGTATGTTCTTTATCAGAGCTTTTGGCACGCCGAGTCCTCCCCCGTATGTCGACGAATTAGACCAAATTCCTTGCAAACTGGTTGGATTTTTTTTACTGTTTGTCTTTCCAACTCCCCGTTCTCTGCGCTAGTTTTCTTTCCCCCTTGCGCCTTTTTAGATACTCTAACTCAACAGTTCTTTTCCCCCACTTGCCGCTCTTCGGTGTACGTTGATGGCAAGAGATCATGTTCTCGGATGCGTGGTTCTCCATTACCCTTACGAGTTTCCAATTTCTTCCGTGCTCCTTCTTTCCCCGAAGCGGTCGTACAAAAGGGCCTTCCTTTTGCCCCGCAATCCGCGAAACGTTGCCCTTTGTTGGATATTGATTCGTGTATGTGCGCATCCTCCCCCTTCCTCCAAAAGTTTCCACTCAATGAATTTGTCAGATAGTCCCCTTTCTCCCATCCTCCCTCCTTACGGATCTCCGCCATATGTCACGCCCTTTCCTAGACACCTTCCCCTATCCCTTCCGTCTGTCTAGAAAAGCCCGACCTCACATTCCTCTTTTTTTTCCACGCCGGAACAGTAACCTTCGGAAAGTTCTTCTTTCACCCTTTTTATGTAGTTCAAATCTTTGCTGGTTATAGCGTCCCTGAACCGCCTCATAAGGATAAAACCAAATCCCTTTACTCCCGAAATTCCCCCTCCTCCCTGAGCGCGTTCTGGCTTTTGAAACTTTCTTCACACCCTTTTTGTGTACTCTTAGATTTTTAAGGGTTCGCAACCCTGTTTCTCCCCCCACACCGTCACGAGAGCTTGAATTAAGGTCCTTCCCCTAGTGCACTTTAAGAAGCAGAGCTCTGAGAGTTCGGAAGCGTTCTTTTCCCGATTCCTTCTCTGCCTCCTTCTCTTCCCACAGCAGCCGTGTGACCACCCTTCCAACCCCTTTTATTGTTCACCCCCGAGTATGGATTTTTTCCTGGCATTCCTTTCACATTCTATCCTCCCCCCCTCCCCTCTTCGAAACCCTTATAAAGACCCATTTTTTTGCTTTTTCTCCTCCTTTCCAGACGAGTGAGATAAGTCATGTGATGTCTGTTTTCGTCGGATAGGCTCCCCTCCTCTGGTACTTCACAAATGATACCCCAATGTATTATGTGTCCGATTCCCTGTTCCCCCACAAGACACCTTTTTTTGTGGATGTCTTCCCCTTTTGCCTCCATTATCGCTTCAGGATTACTCGTCCTCCCCGCTCTCAAACGCACATGATACTCCCTAACGATTCCTCTCTTTTCTCGCTTTCGTCCCCTGTTTCCCCCTTGGTTACGTTATTTTGACACTAGCTTCTTCCCGTTTTCCCTGGAATGCCGCCCGGTTCTCCACACAGTTTCTTAACTACTTCTCTCAACCACCCGGCTTTCTTTTCTTTTGCGCACGTCGTTTTTCTTTTTTTGCTACTCTTCCCTTTTTTTCTTTTTTCCTCTTCCTCCGTGTGAGCAGAGATACATGAACATCCCCCTCGCTCAGCGTTCCGACCTTTAACCCGACAAAACGCCTTTTTGTTTTCTGATGCAGATAGATACACCTGTTTTCTTTCATCCCCCTCTGTCTTTTCTTGTTCTGTTTAAAATATGGAACCAAGGCGTCTTCAAATTTCGCACCGTGCCCTTCCGACGCCGGAAGCACCTTTTAATCCGATTGCATTAGTGGTTCTTGCCTCTCCAGTTTTGACGTTTCGCTTGAAAGTCTTCCTCCTTGAGCGCTTCCTTGCATTTCCCCACCTTCCGACTCCACACACTCGGTTTGTCTTTTGTGTGGGAGATAGGCGATCTTGTCCTTTTTCCCTTCTCCCCTTTCCTCCCTTGTGGTCTCCTTTGCCCGGAAGAACGGCATGAGCCCCCCTCCCGGAAACAGTCCAGCACCCCTCCCCCCACAACCTTCCCTCTCCCTCGGTCCAGTTAGACTACACTGCACCTGCTCCTTCCGCCCCCCCCTGCTTATTGGGAATGATTTTTTTCAAATGCTTTAGGTCCTCTATAGCCTTCTCTCCCTTCCTTAATTTCCAATGACATCTGGACAGGTTCAATTTCGCCGCTTTCTCTTTTGTCGCACACGCCCGGGAATAGATCCCTCTTTTCCCTCCGTAACTAGAGCGTAAGGCTTATAGAGCACTTCTCTTTCCCCCCCCCCCCCCCCTCCCCACGTCCACCAAGCAGCTTCTTTTCTTTCCCTTTGGTTGCGAAGTGAGCACCCTTCTCTCCTCTTCCCCCCTGTCTGAATAAATTAGCTCAAGCAAACAAACCGCGCTCTTTCTTTCCGTTCAGAGAGGCTTGAGCCTCTGATGCTTTTGATCCTGCTGGGCGTTTTTCCCCCACCGATTTTTCCCCCCCTCCCCCTCCAACAGGGCGGTTTTGATCGATTAGATGATTGAATGTCTTCTTGGACGGCGTCCCCCCTGACTTCCTTTTTGTCCAAAGCTCAAGGCCGGAAGATTGTTCTGTGTTCTTCCTATCGACCACGGGGACACTTTAGAGCTTCCCCCTATCCGACCGCCCTGTTTTAATTCCTTCGCTCCAAATTCTATCCTCGAATCATAGACCCATCAAATCCGAGTTTAAGTTTCGCAACCTTTTTTGCGAGCTTTTGATGTCGCCATAAAATTGCCCCTCTCATCAATATGTCCCCCCCATCACTTCGTTTCGCCCACACCTTGTAGACAGGTTCATTGCTTTACCCTTTTTTGTTGTCTTCCGAATCATTTTAAGGAGAGCTCTTTCTCCACTTGGCGGCGTTTTACCTTGATCCTTTTTCCTGACTCCCCTCTACCCCCGTCCACACGGAGATCTTCTTGCTTTTTTCCCCCATTACAAACGAACCAAATGGATGACTTTCTCCCTTCTGCTATTTTTGAGCCCCTTTATTCGAACAGTCCCCTTTACCGATGGTCCAGGCGCTTCCTCTCTATCATCGGTGACCTACCCGAACTTTTTCCCTTCTGCCGATAACGGTTCGTCTACCCCGTGGCGGCGTTCGAGCAGTAATTTTCAATGTCCGGCCGAGAATTAAAGTTTCCATAGTGGCTTGATTTCTGCTATTCCTTAATGAAAATTAATCGGCTGGAGGTTTACAACGCCGTACTCGCGCTGCTGATGGATGATGTTACAGATGTTTTTCCTCTCTCCAGTGTAGTTGGATAAGTATGAATACCCCCTTCCTGCAGCAGATAGTAGACCCCCTCTGACACCGTCATCCCAATTCTTCCCCTTGTACAAAGTGACGTCGACAACGTCGAAGACGAACATCACTTTGCTACCCTTCCCCCTCCCCTCTTCCAGCCGGGAGAGCCAAATGATTCGCAGCGTTCCAACCCCCGCCTCCTTCCTCCCCTCAGGTTCCACCTTCCAGGAATATTATTACTCCCTTCGCCTCGGCAATGATATCGATACCCCTCCCGCCTCCCCCTCGAGTTCCGATCTGTTCTGTCCCTCATGCTTTTCCGTCTTCGGCGTTGTGCCCCGCTCAAAGCGGCTTTTTCGTTTGTCCTCTTGGCCTACTCACGATCTTTTTTGGATAGAGCGTTGATTTCTCCAGTTCCCCTTTTTTCATTTATACTATCCCTCATCGGAGAAAGCGCGCAGCGAGCGGATTTTCGTTTTTCGTTGTTTGCTCTAGTGGCGGACTCTTTTTCGCTTTAAGAAGACTCCAGGCACTTTCATTTTTTTCAAAGATCTTCCCCTACAAGCCACCACCTACCCCTCCTCGGCGGTGTGGCTCAGACTCTTCTCCCCCCTCCGCGAGGATTATCCGACACCCTCTGTGTCGGAGGCGTTCCCGTTTGAAGGAGTTCTTATGTCCCGTGATACAAAGAATTTTTACCCCGTTCCTTCCCCCCCGCCCTTCGCCTGAACTCATACACCTTCTGTCCCCTTTCGCTCCCTCAGTCCCTCGGTCAGCAATCTGCTTTCCCCGCCTGACGAAGGTTCCACCCCCCCCCTGTAGAAGCCTAGACTCCTCCCCTCGTTTTTCAGTTCGGCGAGCGATCTCCATTTGAAAAGTGACCTTTGATGTTTAGATGCTTCACAGCGTATCTGACATCCTTTCCTCTCAGGTTTTGCAGTCCCAGCCCGTGAGAACCCGAACCCCCTTCTGCACTCCCCCGTCCCTTTCCTTGAAATCTTGCTCTCAAGAATTTTTCATTCTTTTTTCGCGGCCCAATCCATGCGTAATCGTGTGATTTTTCCCCCCTTCTATTTTTCTAGCGGGACAGTTGCAATCTGTCCTTCGCTGTCCCCTCCATTGCATCCACATCGGCTATTTTGACGTCCCCCATCTCGATGCCTTTCCTGCCCCTGCCGTCGGCAGGCCCGTAAGCACTAGATCAAATCCGTCCTTTTTTTCCGCGGTAGATATTATCCTCATTTCTGGCTCTCCTTCGGTCTTTCGCGACACGAACTGCGTGGCCCGATGTTCCTCTTGAGTTCGCCTTCTCCCACTCCCTTTTCCTGCAGAAAATTACATTCTTCGCCATTCCACGCTTTTCGCTCCCCCCGGTCTCGCAAATTCAAGTTGCATACGGACGGTTTGCGTATATCCTTTTTTTCCCTCCTGGCTATGCTTTTTTTTTCAAATCTCTGAGATAGGTCTCATCTGCCTGCGCGTTTGTTCTCAGAAAAGTGGCAATATCTACTCTTTTCCTCCTCCCTTTTTTTTTTTTTTTTCTTAGAGATTTATTGAAGCGCACACTCCTCATCCCCCCCCCCCTATGTCCATAATTTTTTTTTTTTTTTTCTCGAGATCCCCCTAACTCCTCCTTAAGTTCTTGCCCGCCCACCGTTTTTTCAGGCCCTCCTCACGTCAACCGGCTCTCACATTGAATTTTGCAGATGTTTTTAGAGTGCAGCTTTCTCCCCTGTCTGACCCTCCCTCCCTTCGTGGTCTCTCTACTCAGAGGCCCCTCTCCCATCTGTATCACCCCCCGCTTCCTGCTTAAATCCCCCGGCTTACAGCTTATCAATCT
>Ga0179593_1626980_pt1 | contig 15468 bp, 24 predicted proteins | sample CZODoug2_1_08_16_FD_185931 | JGI IMG/M metagenome (GOLD analysis project Ga0179593, IMG submission 185931) | Vadose zone soil fungal communities from Angelo Coast Range Reserve, California, USA - CZODoug2_1_08_16fungal (PacBio error correction) | ecosystem: Environmental > Terrestrial > Soil >... | reverse complement strand
TCTAAGAATTACTGCAGACGAGGTTTTTCTCCTAATGTAGGGGTTGATCCTTCCTTCCTCTCGTTAACCTTACTTCTTAAAGAGCCTTGAATTCTTGTCCCCCCCCCTCAGGGAGGGAGCCTCGTTCGACGAGATCCCCCTAACCCCCCCCGGATAGATTTACGACCCCTTGTCTTTTCCAGCCGCCCCGCTTTTGACTCCGGTTTCGCCAGGAGACCTCCCGCTCCCGTGTGGTTCTTCGCCGCCCTACCATCTCCTTCCGGATGCCTTAACCCCTCCGGGGATCGACCTTTTCTGTCCCTATCTTTACAATCCCCTAACGCTCCCCTCCCCTGAAATATCCAAGGGCGTTCTTTGGCCAGCTTCAACGGCTTTTGTTTTTCCCTTCCCCCCGACAGACAACGAAAAATTCTTCTGTCTCCCTGTCATTCCCGACGTCCGCCCCTTTTTTGTGATAGTTTTTCTCCACTGTCCCTTTTTTTTTTTTCCCACTCTGGAGAGAGACGTTTTCTTCTGTGGGCCCACCTCCCCTTCACGGTCTCCAATGGACCGTGCTTGTGCCGCCCCTCTTTCCCTATGTTAATTCCCCCTTTCCCGGGCCCCCCCTTATTTTGAAATTTGCTTCTCCCGCATTAATGACTTGAGAAGCATCCATATTCCTTTTCCTTAATAAGTGTTGTTGTTTTGGATACTTCTTCCCCCCTTCTGTGTCCTCCTTTTTTTTTAAGCAAGGTCCAGTTTGCATTTGTTTTTTCATAGGCGATTGACCCCCTGGGCATTTCAGTCCTCCGCATGCTCCCCTTCCTTGAATCTGGTGCGGTAAACATTGCCTTATCCTCCCACTTCGCTCTAAAGCGTGTTCACTCGTGGCCGAAGCCTGATCTCCGTTTTTGAGGAAGTATACCGGGCCCTCCCCCGAACGCGTTTGTTGTACTTTTTTCTCTGTCGCCCTCTCAACCCTTCGTTGATTCGCGGTTTAAGAGAGCTCCTAGATGTTTCAGGCTGTTCTCCTTTTTTTTTTCTTGTCCGAAATATTCCCCCTCATCGGATTAGGCTTCAATATTTTGACTTTTGTTTTTAGCTGGTTTCTGGACAAACGGGCGGAAAGGCGGCGTACCCCAAGTTCCGGGCTTCTGAGGCCACCGTGCCCCTTCTTTTTGCATGAATTCTCACATCAAGGAGTCTTTTCCCAGCTTGGTGTTATGGAGGCTCCTCTTTTTCCCTTTCCAGATTCCCTGCCCTAAGACATTGAATTTGTTGGACTTTTCCTTTTTTCTGGCCCAGACTTGAGTTTGAAGGAAACTTTTCCAACCCCCTCCCCGACCTTGGAGATTCAGTACAACCCGCCGAATGAATTGGGTTGAGCATTCTTCGAATATCGTCCCCTAGGCCACTTCCTTTTCCGAGGCCTTCGCGACAATTTTCTTCCCCTTCTGGGTACCCTCACCCCCCATATTTACACACCGCCCCCTCCTCTGGTCTTAGTCGCTTCCCCCAGCTTGTTCTCGACGTGTTCGGTTTTTTTGTTATAAACCCCCTCCCCGACCCTTTCCCCCCCCCATCTTGTAGTAATTTTTACCTGAGCCTTTTTTTTTCCTCTCTCGGGAAGGGAAAACATCTCCCTTTCCCCCCCCCCTTTGTGGCCATTAATCTTTTTTTTAAACTTTGCCCTCCTTTTGCACATGAAACCCCAAACCCTTCTCTCTTGAAAGTGGAATGGACAATTTCGCAATGGAACGGTCCGTGGCATTTTGGGAATGGCAGGATCCGGCTTTTCCCCCCCCTCGGGGTCGTGGCTACCCCCCTTTGACGAGGATCGCCTTTTTTTCTTGGTGACACAGCATTGCCCCTGAAATTACGTTAGTTCTTTTTTTCTTTGCTGAGTTTTGGATAGGAGGTCCGCGTTTTCCTTCGTATGGACCCGTGAAATTTCTTTTTTTCCCCAGCTAACTCCCGCCGATTTGTACCCCTCCTTTCCGGCGAGTTTAATAAGGATTTCGGACGGGGTCGGAGTCAGGGTGGATTTTTCCGTTTCTCGATCCCCGCGATGGTGCTTCCGTCCTATGGTGTTTTCACCGTGGTTTTTTCCCGGGATCAGGAACCATAGTCCTCTTGAATCAGAGGATTCGTGGCTATTTCGTTGCAGATCAGTCCCCCAGGCCCCCCCCCCCACATTGCCCACTTCCTTATTTCCCCTCATTAAGGTAGTTTTGATCTTGCCATATGCTGGCCTCTTTCATCGCAAGACGAAGCCTTTCTCTGCGCCCAGCCGTCGTCCCTGTACGTCAACTTCCTTTTGATTGGGCTGTTTTTTTCTGTATTCCCTCGTGGAATGTTCCCCCCCTTATCAGAGATGAGGCTCTCTAGAACCCCACCTTCTTCCCCCTTTTGGCAAGCTGCTTTTGGCGGTGCGTATTCGTCCTTTTCGGTCCTCAACCCACCTTCCTGACAAGCTTTAGTGGGAATCTCTTTTCCCCTTTCCTCGCGGGGGAATTTTCGGACTCTGTCTCTTTTTTCGGTGCCTATGATATGCTGGGGTCCTTTTTCTCCAAGTTTGCAGATGATTTTCCTTTTTCGTGGAAGGACGATGGTTTGAGGACCCCAGGTTTTTTCCCCCCCGCCCCGAAGTAAACCGGGAGTCTGATTCACTCCTCAGCTCCTCAGCCCATGTTCCTTTGAAAAACATTGAGCCCCCCCGGTTGTTATTTACCCCCTTTTTCCTTGTGTTATGTTGCTTCACAGTGTTGAGTTCCCTCTTCCCCCCAAGTTTTTTAACCCCCCCTCCTTCCCCCTCTATGCCTGCCCTCACCCTTTGGGCCTACCGATAACGTTTTTCTCCTTGTGTGACTCTTAATGATTTTTTATATCTAGTCGCTGACCGCCCCTCGTTTATAGGTATAGTGTGCGGTTTCTTTTTTTTTTTTTTCTTGATTTCCCCCTTTTATATTCGCCCTTGACACCGCGGCTACGTCCCACATCATAGACCAAGCCCACCCTTTTTTTGACCGCTCTTTAGTTTTCTTTGTCAAACTCGATTGGGCTTCTATTCCTGATACTTCCCTTTCCGATGTTGCACGTCAAAGGACAACCGCACCCTCTTACCCCCCCTCTATCTTACTAGTCTGCTCCGCCGACTCGTCTTGTCCTCTTCCCCCCTTTTTTGATGTGGCAAGAACATGCCCTTTCCGTTACTTTTTCCCCCACTCCTACCCCTCTCGCCCTCCTTTCATGGTTCTTTCCCCTTTAGGGTCGACCTGTTCCATATCATGCCGGTCCCATATGCGTTCTTTTCCCCACTGGAAGAACTAGTTGCTGCTCCGACTCAATGCCGGGCGTTTCCACGACCTGACGCCTCATTCTCCCTCGGTGGCGGTGGAGTTTTTTTTTGTGCGTTGCTTCCAACACATCCTATTTGTTGGTCCTGTCTCCTTTTCCCCCACAAAAGCCTGATTGCCTTCTCATGCCGTTTTTTAGTCCGGCACTTTTTTTTCCTCTACTTGTTCCTGGCTCGAATTCATGTCGTCAAAGTCAGTACTTCCGGATCGAGAACCCTTTTGATTGTCCGCATTGCACCGCCACCATTCCCCAAAGTCCGAAGAGAGGGGCTTTTGCGGATAGTTTTGGAGCTTTTTTCTTGGTCAAACCCCTCCTGGAGTCTTTTTTCGTGAGATTTTTTTCCAATAACCAGCGTCCGGCCTTTCCGGTGAAATGTATTTAACGCTTTGCGCACTGAAATCTCCTGCAGAGCCGAGTTACCCCCCTATTCAGACCACTTCACCGCGTTTTACTGTACTTCCTTATCAGCCCACCTTTCTTTCCCCTTCATCCGGAAGATTCAGGAATCCCGCTGACTCTTTTCCCGCCCCTCTAGTTTGTTCTCTTAAAGTTAGGCGATCCTTCTTGCCCCTTTCCTTTTCATTCCGGGACGCTTTGAGATATGTACCTAATGAGGAGGTCCTCCCCCTTTTCTCGGAATTGAGTAGCTTTCCCCCTCCTTATTGGCTGCATTTTCTTTCCTGACCGTTCGATTTCTTCCGACGGTTTTCTTCTCCCGTTAGTGTGCCATACCCCCCCCCTCCCCACGCGGACGACACCTTGACACGCCGGACCCACTCGCATTTTAAGACCCCGAGCCCTCCTATCCCCCCCCCACCCCCCCCAAAACACCCCCCCCCCCCAAAACCCCCCCCCCCCCCCACCCCCCCCAAAACACCCCCCCCCCCCTCACTAGGTTCCTGTTTTTTAACAACTCCCAGCCCCCTTCTCAACTCAACCCCCCGTAACAGTTTGGACCTTTTTAACACTCTTTTTTACTCAATAGGGCTGTTGAGCTCGCGTGAAGAGCACATTTAGTTTTTCCTTGTCGTTTTCTTTCCTCGAGATTATTAGTCAATCACCATAGAGACCCCGTAGAATCTTCACCGGTCAGCCCCTGCCGTAATTTGTGTTTGGAGAGGTACATCTCTTGTTTGGTTTTTTCTTTGGGGTGGGGGGGGTTGGGGAGTGGGGGGGTTGGGGTGTTGGGGTGGGTTTGGGTTGGTGGGTTTTTTGGGTGGGCGGTTGGTTGGGGGGGGGGGGGATGCTGGTGGGGGGGGTTTTTAGGGGGGGGGGTTGGGGGGGGGGGTTGGGGTGTTGTTTTTTTTGGGTGGGGTTTGGGGGGGGGCGGTTTGTAGGAGGAGGGAGTTCTTTTCTGATGCTTCTTCCTCCTTCAGGGCTACCCGCCGAACCTCCCTGTTTCCCCACGTAACCCTTACCTATTCCGAGACACTCCCTCTGCTCACCTCCATCGTCGGCGGACCGCACGGAACAATTTTTTTCTGATCTCATGATAATTACTGTTCATTCCCCTTGCACGCTTTTAGGTGAGAGGCTCCCCCCCTTTTTTTTTTTTGACCCGAATCCTTTCGGATTAAATTTCCCTCTTTACCCTCGGAGCTTTAATAGCCCTTTTGATTGCTTTTTCGCTGTTTGTCGAAGTTCTCTCGCAAAGAGGTCAGGCGGTCTTCCAGGTCACTCCTCTTTTTCTTTTCTTCGGCTTGCCTCCCGCCCTTTTCCCTTGAATTCAGGGCCCACACTTGTCTTTTGTGGGGTTCTCTTTCCCTCTTTCCCAAATTCTACAGCCCTTCCCCTTCTTTGGCGAACCCGATTCCGGCTGTCGCCTGTTTTTTGTTTTCGTTTGACCCAGACTGCACGGTACCAGCTTCTGTCCCGGATTTGTTTGCGATATTGGTTTTGCCCTAGTCCCAGGTACAAGTAGTTAGGATTGAATTTTTCTTCCGCGAACGGTAAGTTATGTCCCCGGTCATTGATTGGTGCTTCCACCTGGGCCTTAAAGACCCCCCTCCCCAATGACCTCTCTCCCTGTCAACGCCTCAAGAAACCCCCTTTTCCCCCTTCATGGTCAGCTTCACCACACGGGTTGTTGCCTCTGCTCGCTAGGTCCACACACACCCTATTGGGTCGTTTGCTTTTTTCCAGACCGCATCGCCCCCTCCTTTTCCAGTCCCGGACTGAGTTCCCATATAGAACCGGTTCTTCCCCCCTCAGCGGCCATTTTTCCGCCTCCCGGCCACTGCCCTTCCCCTGTCGTGTTCGCGTTCGCGACACGCGGTTTTCCAACTTTGCATGGTGTCGGAAGTTTCATAGTCTTCCCCCCCCCCCCCTATACCATCTGCCCATAAGGTGTCCTTCTTACGAAGTTCCCTTTCGGGCCCAGCTCCCCCTTGTCATTCCTTCGTTTCTTTGCGCGTCCCCCCTCTCCAGCGCTTTCCTTCTTTTCTCCCATTGGCGCGCCGAGGCCTGCCCCTCTCTTTAATCTTTATCCCACTCTATATTCCCCTCTCCCCCTTTTTTTGCCTGGCGCTTCCGGCCGCTTTGCCTTTTGAATCTTTCCGTTAGTCGACCCTAGACCATCCACCCCACTAATCAAGATACGTCTCCCAGATTTTGCCCTCGTTCCGGTGACCCCCGCCACAGACTCCCCCCATGAAGGTCACGAGTCCTCCCAAACGGTCCAAGCCGGGAAGAGGCAAGCCGGGCTCTTTTTCTGCGCTTGATGCTTGCACTTTGAAGATCACATTCCCTTTTCTTCCCTTAATCCCCATCAGCAAAGCCTCTAACTTCTTTACCCCCCTTTTTTCTCCCTCTCATTCCAATAGGATGCGTTTTCCAGGAGATAACTTTTTGCGGGGCTAATACATTTCATCCTTTTTTTTTTTCCCATCTCAATAATAAAAGAGCCCCTCCCACCCTTTTCACTCATTGAAGCCACCCCTAATAGCATTCTACGCACAGCAATGATACAGCATCTCCCCGCATACAGGCTGAGTGTTGTTTTTTTTTTTTTTTTTTTTTGTTGTGTGGTGTGTGGGTGCAAGGTTTTGTTTTTTTTTTCTCAATCTTAGCCCCTAACACTCGTTTGAAGGAAAACAGTTTCCGTGCCGCAAACGTTTCCACCAGCGTTCCCCCCATCTCGATTCTTTTCTTTTTTGAGACTCCATCTCCCCTCTCCTCGCTGCTTCCACCCCCGAGATAAGCCCCTCCCCCCCCCCAGCCTTTCCTGCGCACCCTTTTGAGCGGAGTTCAACAGGCGGGGCGCCACCGCCCTTTCTTGGCGTTTATTGTCAAATCCTCATCAGGCCTTCCCCCTTCCTTAGCACGACCTTCAGGATTGTCTCTAGTTGGGTGTAGAGTGCCTGACGCCTTCTCCAGATCCCACTCTACATTCTACGCCCCTTAAGCGATTTGGTTCTTCGCTCCCCTACACGCCTGCCCATTTCAATCCCGACCTCTCCTTTGAGAGAGGCGCTTCCCTTCCAACCGTATGACCAGTCCCCGCCAGAAATACGAACTGACCTTTTTTTTTTTCCCACTCCCCGCTTGAGGTTGAATTTCCTTCCCTCTTTTTGTTTTCTGAACGCACAGTAGCCTCGACTCTCTCCGTAAGAAGAACCCCCTCCGACGGCTTCCTTTTCCTTCCCGGCTGTGCCCCCTCCCCCTTCCCCATGAGAAAAGGGGACGATTTCGGTACCACGGCCACCACCCCCCTTAACGTGGCCGGCCCGCGCCAAGTCCCTTCCCTGTTGCCATGCTTTCCCCCCTCTTAGTTGTTTTTTTGAGTTTCTTTCCAGAAAGCAGGAGCGCCAAGGCACTTTTACCTTGATAACATTTTCCCTTTTTCCCTACAGCTCGAACTTTGCTCTTCCAACAATTCCTCCCCCCTTCTCTAAATAGGGCATTATTATTGAATTTGTTAAACGTAAATACTCCCAGTGCCAAGCACATGGAGAGCCCCCCTCCCCTCTTGGGCGCTCGCTTGTGACTTTGGTGGTCTTTTCCAATCATGCTCCCCCACCCATACTCTTTTCCGCGTGGGCATGTTGTGCCTTGGATTGCCCCTGTTTAGTTATTAAATCAGCGTTTCCCCTTCCTCCTCACTCTTCCTTTGATCAGGCCTTTAGGTGTTCCCTCAGTTTTACGTTCATCCCGTAAGCGTAAGGAGCCCCTGTCACGTTTGAAGTTCCCAACTTGATTCTAGGGACCCCCTCGGTTTCTTCGTCTACAGTCACACAATTCCTTTCCTTTTTCAGACCGCTTTGTTGTAGCTTATACCAAGAAGAGATTCCTTTCCCCCCCTGGAGACAGGAGAGAACTCTACAGCATGTAGGTAGATGGAGACTCCATCCAGATGACACTTACCACGATTTCCACCCCCCCCCCAATTCAAAAATAATACCCTCTTTTCCATCGTACACACACTCCCCCCTCCCCCCTTCTGAAATCCTGACCCCTTCCCCCGGCGTCACCCTAATTTTGTACTGTTTTTTAACTGGTTAAGATCCTACCACGGAAACCGCGGCTGATTCATTTTAATGTAGCCTTCCCTCCCCGCGTGATAGTCGTATTCTTCCCCCTTCCTTGGATAGAAGTTATCGGAAATTGGTGCAACGCCTACTTTTCTTCGGGCAAATGCCTCTTCTCGCAAATGGCCCATTTTCCTCCCTCCCCCTCTTTCCCATCTTCAGGTTCTGGAAGGGGTCCAATTTTGCTTAGGTACTTCTCAAGATTCACCAACGACTTTAATCCTATGTTTGTTGAGTATAGAGTTTCTCTTCTCTCACTCCTCGGAGTCCCCGATTCCATTGTTCCTAGTGCTGAACTCCCGGATTACAGACCTTCTGCGACAGCCTCCCTTATTGCTCCCGAATCAGAAGCGGACCCAACTTCCGCTTCGAAGCATCGCTTATGTTACACTTTCTTTCTCCTTTTTCCGGATAACTCGGTTCCTTTAGTGTCCATTTGTCCCATGAATCAGCTCTTTCCTGATAGTCTCCCCTTACCCCCTGTTGAAAGTGTTTGTCGCGGCCGATAGACTTGTATAAAAGGGTCTTCCCGTTTCGGTCTTTTTTCGAAATTTAGTCCTCTAGTGATTTTCAGCTTCCTGTTTTTGATCTTATTTTTTGCTTTGCTCTGGGAACAGTCCCGACCAGAGATCCCGGTAAGGCTCTGTCTCCTTTTCCTTTTTACCGCCGAGTCTTGAGTTCTTCGAACCCATCCAAAAAGTTTTCCAACGCGATCCTTTTCATTGTTTGGGACCGCCTCAGCTCAGAAGAAGCCCTGCCTGTTGGTCGCGTCAACTCTCTTGCTCCGTTTTACCTCTTGAAGCCAAGGAATTCACAAGGCCGATACCCAGTCAAACCCCTGCTTCTTGGCGCGGGGAGCCTCTGCGCATCAATCACAGCAAGGTTTAATCTCCAAAAGCATTCATATATTCCTGATACACCCCTCCACCCATTTCTTTTCCCACATCCTACCACGGTCATGAGGAAGGTAAGTATACCCCATAGTTTCTTCTCTTCCTTTTCTGGGGTCCCTCCCCCCCCCCCGACCACTTCGTTTTCCTTGTCGTCATTGTGGGTCATCTCCTTCCTTTGTCATCCTCTTCCTTACCTTTATCATGCCCACTGTTTTTCCCGTCGCTGTTAACTGTCGAAATCCCAACGCCCCCCAAAACAACCCCCCAAGTCATTACTCTAAATGTGGCCTTCCTGACCCAAATGGAAACGGGAAGCGCTTCTCCCCGTCCAGTTTTTCCCCTGGTGTTTCGTGTGGAAGATATGGTCTTTTAGCGTGTTTACGACTGGCTTTTCACCCGCATTCCGTCGGGCTTTGTCTTCTTCTTTAGTTGCGTAGTTCGAGCTTCTGTGCTGCCTTCAGGACAATGGCGCGTCTTTACCTCTCCAGGCGTTTCTTACTCTTTCAGTCGAGAGTTTAATTCCGGAGTTTGCTTTAGGGGCTGGGTTCTTGACTTTTTTCACTCGAAGGTTTAGAGTAACTCTATGGCTTTTCTTCTCCCTCTCCGGCGTTTTTTTTTTTCCGTGCTCCTCGCTCTTCCGTGGGCGCTTCTGTCTGTATCTCGTTATCTCCTCCCGGTTCCTTGCAATACTTTTTCCCCCCCCTAATATCGCGACCATCAGTTTGTGAGATCGAATCGTTGACTTTTCTTGTGGCTTAATCCCTCCCAGATTTTCCAGAACGATCTCACGTCACCATCGCTCGTTCAGCAGTATCTGATTCTTTATTATTCCTTCTTTTGTAATTCAGATCTTCAATTCGGATGGTTTCGTCCGAGCAACTGACTGGCTAGGGTTGTTCCGTTAACCTTCCCAGTATTTCTCCCTAACTCGTTCCTCAAACACTCTATACAATCTTTTTTCTTCCCACTAGATGTAGAAAGGATCTCCGAACATTTCAGGTCTCCTTCTCCTTTAGGTGAGATGATTTTTCCTATTTTTCATCAGTCCTCCTTCTGTGTCATCGTGTCTGCCTTACTGTTCTAGGTATCCCCCGTGATGATTATCCAATGGCGAGAGCCCTCCCTGTAGCGTTTTTCCTCCATAGTCTTTTACCACGTCATTTTCTATTTTTTTAGTTTTTATCAATTCTGACTGTTGTTTTTCTCAGGTGCTTCTTATCAAGTTCATCGCTCCCGATCCTGAAGCTTCCCTCGCTTTGTGCTACCCTCCCTTGTGTTTTCCTTGTTTCTCTGCATGAGCCTCTTTGTCGTCTCCTTTTTCACTTTTTATCTTCTCTGATGTTTCGTTTCTTCTTGTTTACCCTATCCGTCAACGTTTCCATTTCCGCGACCTTTATAGCCCCCCCCCCTTTTTTTCAGATGGGTGCCAGATCTTCCAATCGAAGGAGGTCCGCAGGAGGTTTCTCGGACTAGCTGGGTAGTCATCCCGGAACCTTCCCGCTAAACCGTTCCTCGCCGTACTGCCGCCTTTTTCATATTTTTTTTCTTTTTTTTGGACTTCCCCGCTGAGCCCTTTCCTTTCTTTCATGGACAGCACCCTGCAACCTCCTTATTCTCTCATACATCTCCGAGTCCCCATCCGAGTCCGTTCTGCACCTTTGCGCGGCTGCAATTACCTGCCTTATACGGAAAGGCTTTCCTGATGCGTCTTTTCCAAAGCGACGACCTCCTGCTTTCTCCCTGCTGAACCCCCGCCTGTTGTGCCGTCCCTGACGCTTTGGCCTGGTGTACCTACTATTGACTCTGAGCGCGCTTGGTCTTTTCGCTAATTTTTTTATTCCACCACCGAAGGTCAGTCTTCCGCGCAGGACCGTTAAGACGTCCCCTCTCCTCTCCTTCCTTGTTACTGTCTGCTTCCAGACAATCGAAACCCCGGGAGATAGATAACACTTTTGTTGCCTATTTTCCTGAATAAAGTACCCACGGCCTTTTGTCCCGCTCTTTTTAGCCTTCAGCCCTTTTTCTGGCGAATGCATTATTTTTCGTTTTGATATTTAATCCCCTGCCAGGCAAGGGGATTCTTTTTTCTTTTTCTCTTTTTTTTTTTTTTTTTTTTTTTTTTTTTTTTTTTTTTTTTTTTATTTCTTTTTTTTTTTTTTTTTTTTTTTTTTTTTTTTCTTTCTTTTTTTTTTTTTTTTTTTTTTTTTTTTTGCACAGCTTGCGCCCGGATATTCCTGATTTCCGATTTATCCTTTGATACCTCCCACTTCACCCGCCTTTCTACTTGCTCGCAACCCCCAGCGAAGGCCAGTTACTCTTAAGGACCCGCTGGCCTTCCCAATGCGCCGAAGATTCCCTCCGGCCAAAGGCCTGGCTTCTCCACGAATACTGTTACTGCCGAGTGCGTTATTCCCATTTCTGGCCATCTATGTATTTCTGCATCTCTTTTCTCTTTTAGTTATGACATTTTCGCTTTTTCCGATGAACCTCCCTGAAGGTTCTTTTGAGGCGCCTAATAACACGACACCGCCGACCCCCTCCTTCCTTCGCCCACGAGCCTCGGCGCCCGTCCGAGAACCCCCTCCCTTCCCTGTGCGGCGTTTATATGTCCCTCTCTAGCCAAGCGTACAGCACCTCCACACCAAAACCCTCAACGTTTTTTTTCCTGCCCCCCTTCCTCTTCTCTCCTCCCGTGGTTAGAGAGCCTTTTCCTCGCCAAACGGTATTTTTTTCATTTTCGTTGCTCGCTGATTTCTCGTTCCTCCCCCCCAAAGAGAGAAACCCTCGCTCCTCACTTGAAGCGAGGCCCCTGGTTGCTCGTTTTCGGAGTTGTCGCGGCGGCCGCTTTTCTCGTTTATTTTTCCCTCCTTTTAACGTCTTCGGCAATGTCCCCCGACCTCCCGTCTACCCCCTCCCGCCCCTCGATAACTCCGCCCTCCCCCCGGCTGGCCCGCTTTCAAACAATCGGCCGCGTCGGGAAGTCGGAGATTGCCGGCTGTAGCGGCCCCCCCGACCCTTGGAAGACAGACACTTCTTTCTGAGCTCCTTCAGTGCGGGGTACGGCCCTTCCTGGATGACCGTTACGCTTTTGTTGAAGGACTCCGCACCGCCTTTTTTGACTTTTGCTTCTCCAGGGACCCGAAGAGCTCTGTCATTTTCCTTCCCCTTTCAGCAGCTTTCTCTCCCAGAATTTCCGGTTTTTCTGACGTTGGTCTTTTTCGATCCGGCCCTACCCCAAATTACCCCCCCCTCCAAGCCACGCCTTCCCTCCCCAAGATCGCACCCCGCCTTTTCCTCCGTTTGGGCCGGGATTGTCTTTTTCCCCCCTGCAAACTCTTGTTATCGATCTCGGCTGACTGATCAAAATGGTCTTGCCCCTTGAGCCTCCCAGTCACACGTAGTTTCCCTGCGTTTCCGCGAACTGTCCGGCATGTTTTCCCATCGCTTGTTGATGAAAACGAGAAGACCTCAGGACCCAAGAGACCGCTATAAATTTGACCCGACCCTCTCCCCAAACCGCGCGGCCAAAGAACAGTCGGTGCAAAGTCCCCCCCGGCTGTTGCGCTTTCACCATATTTTTTTTTGGTCGCATGGTATAAGAATTATCATAGGATCAGGCCTGCTCCTCCGACATGTTAGGACCTGGTTGTTCCCCTCCCCTCCCCCTGACACGTCCTTTTCCCTCCCCGGCCGCTGTTCTGATTTTGCCAGCGTTTCCAACCCACTGGCATGTTTTGCCTTTCATACTGCGTCACCGGTGACTTTTCTCTTTCTTCGGCCTGAGCAGTCCTTCCTTCGGAATGAAAAGCTTCCGAGGTAGGTCATGTTGAAGTGTTTGTATCTTACCCAGAAACTTCCCTTATGGCAGTCCATGTTGCAGGAATCACGACCCACCGCCCGCCAGTCTTCCACATATTCTCTTCACTTCTTGCCCAACAGGGGTGTACCTGTGTAGATATTTGTTGAGCTCGAGAACAGGGTTGCATGTTTTGTTGGAAATGTAGTAGCGTTCTCTAAGACTCACCCACCACCATAAATACCTCTTCCACGATCTGTGTGCAGACGTTCCGAAAATCCTAGACATCATAAGTAGCTCACCCCCCACCGAGAGAACAACCCAGTGTTAAGCGACCCCAACCTATAGACTCCACTGCCTTTTCACGGCTAGCCCCACGGTCCCCCCCTTTTTTGTTTCCACTTTCTTTCTGGTCTCTGTCTTCTCTTCCCGAGCGATCTTGGTTGGTGAGTGTACGAGCGAGGGTGATTTTACCCGCCCCGCAAGTTGCCAAACTCAATCCCCCCAAAACCACCTTTTCCATGCCTCCCCCATCCCCAGCCTGCGTTTCATCCTCCCCAGCGGACGTCCACCATGGGAACCGTACGCCTCCTTAACCCTAGGCCGCCTTTTGTAGTGATATAGAGTCCGATATTGCCATGTATGTGCTTCAATGAGCCCAGCTACCCCTCCCTTTTCAGGAATCCCTCAACGTTCAGACCCCGCCGCTTTCTTATTATATAACTCTGGCGCGCGCCCTTTTAATTCTCAATGATGTTCTAATCTCATACCCCATGGGATTTCTCTCACATCGTCATCATTAAAATTTTTCAAGCCTCCACATACATCTCTTCTGTAAGACCCCGCCCATGAATGCAGAGACACTCTTCCCCAAAGACCACACACCCGGACCTACCCTTCTCTTTAACTGAATTCCCACGCTATGCAGACCATACTAGACTACTCTACCCAATGTGCCTGATTACAACTAAGCTCTGAGCCCTTCTCTCGAACACACGAGCAGTCTCTTTTAAACTGAACCCTCGCGAGCCGTCGTAGGACCCGTTTTCTTTGCAACCTAACCCCGGGGGCTGATACCCCAGTAAAATCCAACCCGCCTCAGCTTTCCCCACGAGACATGCCAACTCCCCCCTCCCCCTCCGCCAATACCCTTGTCCAAATACCCCGGTCCCCGACGGCGTGCATCCGCTTACAAGACTAAACAAGTCGTCGGATCGTCGGAGCGAGTGACGAAGCCTCCTACAATTCCCCCTAGAAGACCTAAATTCGACACGCCCCCCTTTTCTTTGTCTCCCCTTCAAGTAAAAAGAAGAGTTAGTAATAATCAAGACAGAAACACGCTTAGCGCGCCAACGGCTCGCTGGTGACGTAGACGCCGCGAACATGAGTGCGAAAACAACGGAGTACTTTTCGAGGCGTGCCCCACCAACCTCAAAAAGATGACCTCTACAGAAAGACATCTTGCCTCTGCTCGTTGAATGTGATTGTGATGACTCCCCTGAGCTCACTATACACGCTCCCCAGTTGGAAGCATGCCCAGCCCTCTCATAGCTTCTCGAAGGGAAAACACCCTCTTGCCATATTCCTAAGACGGCTTCTATACGCTCTTCAAAGAACCTTCGGCCGACACCCTAAAGACAGCACTACCACGCCTTATGAGAAACTCCTCCCTGAGAACATTTTACTCGCCGCTTTTCGATAGGAACCATCTACGCCGGTTACTTTTAGGAAAAGACGAGAACTTCTCCTTACACCCTCCTTCCCCCCCACATCAGCAGACTCAGCCCATCAAGACCATCTGAATATCCAAATGATGGTGAAAAAGCAGAACATACTAGGAAACGACGATGGCTTTCTAACCCAAGGAAACCCTGGTCAACAGGTGTCTACTTCCCTTACAAGAATCCTAAAGTTTACTTCAGACAGACCCTCCACCGTGACATGTGTTTTGATTTTTTGAGGTTTGACAATTTCTTCGTGTTCGCCCGATTTTAAATACGTTTTAAGCCACAATTTGTTTCCCCCAGTTCCCACCTTTTTGCCCGGAGTCTCCCACAGGTCCGAACCGAAGAGGATTCTACACTTCCGCCACATTTTTTCGGTTCACCTCTTCTTCATGGGGTCCGAACACTGCTTACCCGTAGCCTCCCCCCGTGGCGTTCCTTGACCCCCAAGTCGTGGTCTTCTTTCCCTCTTTGGTTCTGGTTGGTTCCCACCGCCATCTAAAATATGGTAGTGGCTTCTACCGGGGCGTGACAGCGGTTTCCGTCGCGCGTGCTCCCCGCCATCTTTCAGGCTTTTTTCTTTTCTCACGTTCGGTGTGTTCTCCCGTTTTTTAATTCCTGAGGGCCCCCCAAGCTTAGCAAACGTTTTCTGCCCCACAGCAGGGCTCGTTTCCGCATCTTCCCCCCTTTAGAGATCTTCCACGTTCCCCCCATGGATTCTTTCCGAGCGTCTGCTCAGTCCCCCACCGCCTAACGGGGTGCTGGCGGCAAAAGGGGCCTTCCGGTCTCCTCCCCCAATAACCCTTCAGTTTGTGGTCGCTTTTACGTTGCCCTTCCTGGCAAAGAAGACATCCCAATCTGTGTCCCTCCTCTTTTTTAAACGGCCCCCCCCTTCCCCCTGACGACCCCCTTCCTCTCAAGTTCGACTTCCCCGCTCCACAGCAGATTAATTTTTTTTACTGATACTCTCCCTAACGCCCCCCCCCCCCGCAGTTCGATGTGGGGACCTGATCCTTTCGATTTCTCCCCACCGGATTCTCGTCGTCTTAACGGCACAATGGCTTGGCGCGTCCTTCACGGCAATTGGTTTGCCGCCAAAGATTTCTTCCGGTCGCCAATGGCTTTGCATAGTCCCTTCGCGCGATTGCGCCTTCACCCGCACCTGGCGGCTCAAGTGCTTTTTCCTCCGGGAT
>Ga0179593_1700506_pt1 | contig 15469 bp, 27 predicted proteins | sample CZODoug2_1_08_16_FD_185931 | JGI IMG/M metagenome (GOLD analysis project Ga0179593, IMG submission 185931) | Vadose zone soil fungal communities from Angelo Coast Range Reserve, California, USA - CZODoug2_1_08_16fungal (PacBio error correction) | ecosystem: Environmental > Terrestrial > Soil >... | reverse complement strand
AGGCATCGAGGCATCTCGCTTACCCCTCTTTCTTCTTGATGTCGTTTCCCTTTTTTCTTTCTGCCCCTTTTTCGCGACGTTAAAGGAGGGGAGGCTCGGAGAGAAGGCTTACGCTTTTTTTTTTTTTGTTTATCCGAAGGCGTTGTTCTCTTTCCCCCTTTTCTTCCCTCTCTGGGAAAGAGAAGTTCGAGCCCGGGCCCTTTTTTCCCCCTTTCTTTTTGTTTTTTGTTTTTTTTTTTTTTTTTTTCCCATCCCCCCCCCCCAAACCATCAAGAATTAAAGAGGGAGGCCAAGAATGGCCTGCTCTCCTTCTTTTTTTTTTTTTCCCTCTGTACCTGATTTGCTCTTTCCTTGCATGGAGAAGGGAAGAGAGGTAAAAAAGGCTTCTCCCTTTTATTTTGTCACGAAGCCGGCCCTTTCCTTTCTTTTTTTTTTTTCCCTTTTCTCCTTCTCATGGTAGATAGTCGCCCTAAAGTTTCGTGAGCTCTTTTCCTTTTTTTTTCCTTTCCTCCCCCTCCTGCGGAAGAGAGCCACCTTTTTTTTTTTTCCCGCTCTATGCGAGTGCCCCTCTTCTTCCCTCCCCCTTCCTGGCGATAAAAGATGTAAAAGGTAGGAGTCGTCAGCTCGTAGATCCCTTTTTTTTTCTTTTTTCCCCCTTCTTTATAATCTTCTCTTTTTCTCCCCCCTTTTTTTTTTTTCCCCCCCCCCCCCCTTTTTTCGCTCGCGGTGAGCATTAAGTTACTGCGCAAGTTATACAGATGAGCGACTCCGACTGTTCCCTTTTTTTTTTCTTTTTTTCCCCTGGCTTCCCTTTGAGCTTTCCTTCTCTCCCCCCTTTTTTCTTCCTTCCTGCTACCATTGGCTAGAGTAAGAAGGAGGGAGGAACTTGCGGCCTTTTTTTTTCCTTTTTTTTCCTTTTTTTTTCCTTCTAACCTTTCCTGGTACGTTTTTCTTTTCCGCTTTCACGCATCGGGTAAGAAGAAAGTCCTGGGACCTGACCGTTTCCCTTTTTTTCTTCTTTGGTTTCCCTTAAGTCATGCCCCTTTTTCCTTTAGCCACCCCCTTTGTCTCGAACTGCAACCTCGGCAGGAAATGATTGGAGACCTCGGGAAGGCGTGCTTTTTTTTTTCTTTCCTTTTTTCCCCCTATTTTTTTCCCCTGTTCCCTGCTTCCCCCCCTTCGATGGCAGACCGGTGCACGCTCCATGGGTCGCGGGTTCCTTTCCTTTTTCCCCCACCCCCCCCTTCAGCCGCCCTCCCCCCTCTTCCCTCCCCCTTTCGTCCCGCGACAAAGTAAAGAAGCACGACGATGAGCGCGAATCTTTTTTTCCCCTTCCTTTCCCCTCCCCCTTTTCGATTCCTTTCTCTTCTTCCCTCCTTTTCTCATGGAAGGAAGAATAGTATAGGCGCCATCGTGTCTCTCTTTTTTCTTTTCTTCCTCTTACCGTTCTTTCGTCTGTTTCCTTCCCCGGGGAAAGAAACATGAATCGACGTCGAACTCCTTCCCCTTTCCCCCCTTTTTTTTCTTCCGCTTTCTTTCCCGCTTCGGTGCCTTTTCCCCTTCCCCCCCCTTTCTCCACGAACAAACTCAGGCTTCTTTTTTTCCCCCTCTTTTTTTTTCTTTCCCTCACTCCTCGGCCAGAAGGGAGCGGACGGACCGAAGACGAACCCCTTCTTTTTCCTTTCTTTCTTTTTTTCGTTTCACTTTCTTTTTCCCATTCCACGGGAATAATAGTAGCGAAAGTACAGATGCGGATTTCTTTTCCTTTCCCCCTTATGATCCCCCCCTTTGGATTAAGGGCCTTCTTCTTTTTTCTTCCCCCTTCCTGACGGTTCCGCGCAAATAAGATAGAGAGGATGGAGAAGAAGGAGATCTTTCTTTCTTCTTGCTTTCTTCTTTCCTGCTATTTAGGTACTCCCCCCCTTTTCTCTTTTTCTCTCAATAAAGAAGAAAGAGCTCTTCCCTGCCTTTTTCCTATCAGGTTCTCTCTTTCTATCTTCCCCTCTTCCCTCTTACCGAAGAAGAGAGTTTATAAGGATAAAGGATGGCCCAGTTCTCTTTTTTTTCTTCCTTTCCTCCCCCCCCTTTCCCCTTTTTTTTCTTTCCCGGACGCAGGAGAGGAAAAGCACGATCTCTTTCTCTTTTTTTTTCTCCTATTCTCCACCCGTTCCCCTTTTTTTCCTCCCAGGAACTAGAAAAGAAGAAGGCGACGAGTCCCCTTTTTTCCTCTCACCCTAGTTATTTTCTTCTCCCCTTCCTTCGTGCAACATGTGATGAGAAGACACCGTCCAGTTTTTTTCCCTTTTCCGTCCTTTTTCTAGACCTGCCCCTTTTTTTCCTTGGATCGCGTTGTAAGCAGGAGAAAACATGGACATCTTTTTCTTCCCTTTTTTCGTTCTTTTGCTTCCTCTTCTTTCTGCCCCCTCTTCGAGGAGGGGGATAAGAGGAAGAGAAAAGAGGAATCTTCCTTTTCCTCCCCCTTTCGCTCGAGATCATTCGGCCCCAGAGGAAGGAAAAATCCTTTTTTTTTTTTGAGAGAGATTGGTGCCCGGGTGTTTTTTTTTTTTTTTTTTTTTTGTTTTCTTTCCCCCCCCATAGGGGGTGAGAAGGGAGAGAGGATTTCTCTCCTTTTTTTCCGGCGTATCAAAGGCCTGTTGGACGCCACCTTTCCTCAGGAGAGGGGAAAGGATAGTGCTCCTCTTTCTCCTGAGCCTCCTCTCTCTTATCCTTTCGCTCGGAAAAGAAGATGTCCCCCCCTTTTTTTCTCCGAGTACAACTGTCCGATCCCCCTTTCCGTAGAGCCCCCTCCCCCTTTTTTTTTTTTCCTCCCGTATGACGGTTCTTTTTTTTCCTCTGTTCACTGTCCGAAAGGAAAAGGGTAGAAGAACTCCTCCTTCTTTTTTGAGTTCGATTTTCTTTCTGAAGAAGGAAGGAGGGAGAGCTTTTCTATTTAGGGGTTGACACATTTCAGGTAGTAGAGAGAGGCTCACACTTTTTTTCCCCCCTCTTTTCTTGGTATAGAAGAGTAAGTGAGAGTGAAACTCTCCCCCCTTTCCTTTCTCAGCTTCTTCTTTTTCCTCCTTTCTCCTGTGAATAAAAGCAGATGATGAAGGTCTCCTTTTTCTCCTTTTGAACGCCCTCCCTCCCTTCCCTTAGAGAGAGGCAGTTATGATTTTTTCTCCCCCCCTTCCTTCCGATCTTACCTTCCCTTCTCCCCTCCCCCGGTGCGATGATACAGGATCGACGGCGGCGCCATCCGCTCTCTTTTTTTTTTTTTTCATTCCTTCTCCTTAGCTGCTCCCTTCCCTCCTTTATCTATATGAAGGGAGAGAAGGAGTGAGCGAACGGTCCGTTTTTTTTTTTTTTACCCCGTTTCTTCACCCTGGGCTCCCTTTTCCCTTTTCCCCAGAAAAAGGAAAAGCCCAAGAAGGGGGTTCCCTTTCCCCCCTTTTTTTAGGTCCCTTTTTCTTCCAGAGTAAGTTACAGCAAGCGTTTTTTTTTTTTCCCCCTTCTCGGGGCTTTCACTAACGATGAGGGTCCTTTTTTTTTATAGTTTCCCTTTTTTCCACAGTCCCAGCTCATTCCTCCCCTCCCTTCCCTCGGTTCAGAAGGTAGAAGGAAGGGGTCTTCCCTCTTTTGGCCGTCCAGAGCAATCCTTCTTTTCAGCCTTCCGATTCAAGAGAAAAAAAGGAGAAAAAGAGGGATAATGTATACCTCGTGACATACAATGCGCCCTTCTTTTTTTTTTTTCCTTTCCCTTTATCTCCTTCTTTACCTTTTCTTCCCTTCTTTTCTCCCTCCTCTCCCTTTCTCCTTTCTTGCTGAGTGTATGAATTTGTAGGAGCCGTTCCACGGCCCTTTTTTTTTTCTTTGTTTTTCCTTTCTTGGGGGGTCCGTTTCTTTTTTTCCTCCTCCTTTCTCTTGTGAAATCAGGTAGACATTCTGGGGCAAGCGTTTTTCCCCTTTCCCCTTCTTTTCCCCCATTTCCTTCCCCCCCTTTTTCTCTTTTTTCTTTCCGGGCCAAGAAGGAATGAAGATTCTCTTTTTTTCCCTCTTCCTGAAGAAGGGAATGGCATGGGAAGTGCAGCGCTCTTTTTTTTCCCTTTTTTTCCCTCAGCCGGGCCCCACCCTTTTTTCTTCCTTCACGATGCGTGAAAGGAGGGACAGCCGCTTTCTTCCTTTCCTTTTTTTTTCCTTAAAGATTATGTGGGGGAGACCCCAGGGGGCATCTTTTTTTCTTTTTTCTTTTTTTCCCCTCCCTTCCCCTTTCCTTCCCGGTATCCCCTCTCTCCAACAAAGAGATAGCGAAGAAGCGCCCCGAGCAGTTCCGCCTCTTCCCTCTTCTTCTTTTTCTCCCTCCCCCCCCTTTTCCTTAGTCTCTCGTTAGACCTTTCCTGAATGATAAAAGAGAGCGCAAAGACACCAAAGTTTTTTCCCCCCTCCCTTTTTTTCTTCTTCTGAGGTGTCTTTGCGCTCTCTTTTAACTTCCCTTCTTTCCAAAAGGAGAAAGTGCTACGTCTCCTCTTCTTCTCTTCCTTTTTTTTTTCTTTTTTTTCCGGATTGCTCCTTTTGCGCTTCCTCTTTTCCCCTTGATGAAAAGGGATAGAGAAGAAGGAGGGCTCCCTTCTCCCTTCCCTAAAGATGTTTCCTCTCCCTCCTTTTCTTTTTTTTCCGGGTCGAATATGGAGAAATAGGATTAACGCCTCCACGTTTTACTTTTGTGGCCTCTTTACCTTTTTTTTCCATTTAGAATCCGGATTTTCCCCTTTTCCCTTCCGTTACTTTTCTTTCCCACTCGTCCTATCTTCCTCATTCCATTCTTGGCAGAAATAGGGAAGAGGGATGGTTGTGATGATTGCCTTTCTCCCTCCTCCTTCTTTTTCTCCTTTTTTTTCTACCCTGAACGGACTCTTGTCCCTTTTTTTCCTTTTCTGCGTGGTGAACGAAGAAAAAGAGCACGGACCCCCCCCCCCCCTTTTTTCTTTCATCCCCCTTTTCCTATCCTCCCCCTTCCCCCCTCCCCCTCCCTCGATGAGAGAGAAGAGGAGTGCCCCCCCTTTTTTTTCCTATGACCTCCCCTTTTCCCCCCCCCCCCTCCCTCCCCGAAGTGAGCAGTGAGAAGCCTCGTATCCTTTTCTCTTTTGGGATGGGATCTCCCTTACTCCTTTTTCTTCTTTTCCGCCACCCAGGTAGGAAGCGAAAGACCCCTGATCAGATTTTCTTCCCTTTTCCTTTTCCCCTGATCTTCTTTGCTTTCTTCTTCTCCCGCCGTGATACCGAACGCACTCAGTGCTCCTTCCCCTCGTCTTTGTTTTCCCCCCCCTGCTTCCCCCCCCTGCGCGGACCAGCAAGGAGGGCGGACCGACCTTCCCCCTCCCCTTTTCTTTTTTTTTCCGTTCTTTTTCCCTTTTTCCGGTTGGTCCAATTTAAAGGAATGCCTCTGAGTCTCTTTTCTATTTTCTGGTCCCCTTTTTTCTCCTAGCCCCTCAGGATCCTACTTTCCTTTCTCTTTCCTCCTCCACCCCTTTTTAAAGACGAATTTTTCACCCCTTCTCGCGAAATAAGATAGAGAGGAGGGAGAAGACGTGATCTTTCCCCTTCTCCCCTTTTCTCTTTATCTATCCTCGTGTCCTTTTCCTTTTCTTTCCATCATCGAAGAGGGATAAGAACAGACGCCGTGCTCTCCCTTTTTCCCCCCCACTCCCTCTATGGGTATCTGTCTTCCCCCCTTTCTCCTTAGGCACAAAGGGTTATCCGAGAGAGTTTCACGCGCCCCCTCTCCGGCATAGGCCATTTTTCCCTTTATTTCCCCCTCTCTTACGCGGAGAGGAAAGACGCTCCCCTCCTTTCTTTTTTTCCCTTTGATGACACCTTCCTTTCCTTTTTCCCCCCCCTCTCCGGAAAGAAAGGAAGAGAGCCAGCCTTTCCTCTTCCCCCCCCTTCGACGGCGTTTCTCTTTTTTTTTCCCCCCCCCGAAAAGAGAAGGGAGGAGTGAAAACTTTTTATCCTCCCTTTTTTTCCTCCTTTCTTCCAAAGTCCCCGACTTCTTCCTCTTTTGCCAAAAGAGAGGAGGTTTCTCCTTCTTTTCCTTTCGGAAGCTCAGCTGCTTCTCTCCCCTCTTTTATCCTCTCGCACGATCCGGGAAAAAGATCCGAGGGTTTCCCTATTTTTTTTGAACGCTCGTCACTCCCTATCTCCCCCCATTTCTTCCCAAAATCGTGGAAGAGTCAGCGGCCTCCCCCTTTTTTTTTCGGCTTTGTCCCTTCTCCTTCTTTCTTCATGGATTCTCGGGGATTGCGCGGACCTTTTCCCTTTCCCCATCCCCTCCCTTTCTTTCCCTTCCCCTTCCCTCCCTTACGAGAGGGAACGGAATACGTGATCAGCTTCCTTTCTTCCTTTTCTTCTCCTCTTGCCATTTTTATGGTGCCTCTTCACTCCCTCCTCCTTTTTTACCCCCCCTCCGATAAAGGCACAAAGGAGCTTGATCTCCTTCCCCTTTTTTCTCCCTTTTTGTACTCCATTTCCCTTTCGACTGCGAACCTTTTCTACTACCCCTTTCTTTTTCTCATGAGAGTTAGGAAGAGTTTTCCTCGGTCCCGCTTTTATAGTCTTTCCGTCTTATGGCGGATTTTAGTGGGGTTAGCTATCCCTTTCCCCCCCCCCTTCCCCCTCCTAGGGATGGTAATAGCGAGTCATCCACCGGTGCCCTTTTCCCCTTTTTTCCTTGCCTACGCTAGAGCGAAGAACGTGGGCCATCCTGGTCTCTTTTTTCCTTTCCCCTCGATGCCTGAAGGTAAGGATAGCTACAAAAAGGAGTCCTTTCCTCTTCCTCTTTTTTTACACCCAGATGAGGGGAGGAGCGAGGACAGTATGAGCTTACCCCCCCCTTTCTTTTGTTCTTCTTAGGCTTTCCCCCTTTCTGCCTTTTCTTCCCCCCAACGGTGCCTTTTTTTTTTTTGGTATCGAAGAGGAGAAAGAAGAGAGATATGATTGCCCTTATCCCTTCTTTTCCTTCCGCCCTTTTTCGGCGACTGCGTTAGAGTAGCCCTTTCCCTTTTTCTCTGAAGGGAGAGGAAGGGGTTTTTCCGGTCCCCCTTCCTTTTGAAGAAGGTAAGACAGGACGTGCTCTTCTCCTTCTTTTTTTCTTCCCCTTCAAGCATCCAGCCGGGTCTATTCCTTTCTTTCATTCTACTTTTCCCGCCAGAAAGGAAGGGAAGAGGAATTTTCCACCTCTCTCTTTCCCCCCCCTTTTTAGTTAGATCTCGTGCCCCCCCTACCCTTTTATTTTTTCGGTATAAAGGATTTTCCCCCCTCCTCACTTCTCTTCCTTACCTCCTTTTTTTTTCTTTCGTCCCCTTCCTAATAGGTTCGAAGTCGATTCATTTGCCTTCTTTTTTTTTCCCCTTTCGCACGCCCCCCCCCCTCTTTTCCCCATATCCCCCACGTAGAAAACGAGGGGCTTCCCCCCTCCTCCCCTCCCTTCTGCCTTTTTCTATCCTTTCCTTCCCTCTCTTTTTTTCCTTCTTCTGCTCGATGATCCAACGTCGTGAGAAGGTGCCCCCCTCCCCTCTTTGAGTTATGTCGCCTCCCCTGTTCTTCTCGGTACGAGAAAGCTTCGCGGGGGCTGGCTTTTCTTTCCCCCCCCCCCTTTTTTTTTCTTTCCCCCCCCCTTCGTGAACTAGGTAGGCCATCTTGGGGCAAGCTTCCTTTCTCTCCCCCCCTTTTTTTGGTAGGCCTCCCCCCCCCCCCCCTCACCCTTCCCGAGGGAGGCAAAAGCATGGCTGCAGACTACCCCTCCTTTTTTTTTTTTTTGGAAGCCTGAGAGGCAGACGTTCCTTCTCCTTTTTTTTTTGTCACCCGGAGGAGATGGAGAGAAAACGGGTGGCGAGCCCCCTTTTCCCCTTAGGTCATTCGTCGGCCTTCCCTTCTCTTTTGGTCGAATAGTCGCCGTACCAGTTCCTTTTTTTTCCCACCAGCATCCGGTCATTCTTTTTTTCCTTCTCTTCCCCAATGGTCAGAAGGAGGAGCCGATTAGCTCACCTCCTTCTTTCTCCCGTCCCCACCCCACTGCCCCTTCTCTCCTCTTCTTCTTTTTTTCGGTAAGATAGTTAGAATGGAGAAGGAACTTCCCCCTTCCTTTTCTTCCTTTCCCCCCCTTTTAATCTCATCCGTTGTTTTTTTTTTTTTTTTTTTTCTTTTTATCCCTTTCCGTTCCTGGACATGTAGAAGAGATGACGATCCGACTGTCCATTTCTTTTTTTTTTTCCTTTTTCCTCCTTTAGACCTGCGAGGTGTTGAGCTATTTTTCTTCTTTTTCTTTATTCCTTCGGCAATGGAAGAAGAAGATGCTGGCGAAGAATCCTTTTTCCCTTTTTCTTTTTTTCTCCTGAGCCCTCTCTGTTCTCCCCTTTCCTATTAGGTGGATAAGAGGAAAGTTGAAGGCGAGAAAACCGTTTGCGCTTCTCCTCTTTTCTTCTTTTCCATAGTAGATGAGCCACCACTTCTTCTTTTCCTCCTTTTTTTCCTCGTAAGGCGTGATGGTGGTGGTGTGTTTTTTTTTTTTTTTTTTTTTCCTCCCCTTCCACGGACAACCAACGGCGTTTTTTTTTTTCTTTTACGCTTGCAAAAGAGAGGGAAGAAAGAGGGCACGAGACAGGTTCCTTTTTTTCCCTCGTCCAACCCACAGGAATCCGCCCCCCTTTTTTTTCCTTCCCCCCCAATATGAAAACCACCCCCCACCTAACTCTCCTCTTTTTTCCTTTTTTCTCCCTACTATGAGCGAGAAGAGAGAGGAACCTTCATCACGCTTTCCCTTTCCTTTCGCCCGCTTCCCCCTTCTCCCCCCCTCCCACTCAAGTGAGCATGGACGAAGACTAGTATCCTCCTCCCCCCTTTTCTCTTTCTTCTATCATCGGCTTTTCTTCCTCCCTCTTTTTCCACACCCGTAGGTTCCCCTCCCCCCTAGGACTTGCCCTCCTTCCTGAGAGCGGTAGGTAATGAAGCTTCGGTTCTTTTTCCGAGCCCGTGATACTCTTTCCCCCTCTTTTATTAGGCCCCTCCCCTATGACGATTCGTTTTTTTTTTTTTTTATTCTCTTTTTTGGAACACCAGCTTTTCCTCTTTTTCGCGGGCGGACGAAGGACGAAACCTTTCCCTTTTTTCTCTTCTTTTTTTTTTTGGATGCTCACTTTCCCCCCTTTCACGGATAATATTAGAGAAACGTAAAGATGAGGATTTCCCCCCCCTTTTTTCCCCAGTTTTTCTTTCTCCCCCGTTCAGCTCCCTTCCCCTTTTCTTTCACTTTAGGACAAGATGAAAGTTAGGAAGAATGGGAAAGACGATCCCTCCCCTTTTTCTTTTTTCCCCCTCTTCCCTTTTTCTTCTGTAGTCTGTGCTCATCGACCCCTTTTTCCTTTTTTCTCATCACCCTCAGCGGTCAGAGAGAACTCTACGGCTCTCCCTTTTCCCCTTTTTTCTCCTTCTCCCCCCGGGTTTCGCCTTCTTATATTCCTCCCCTCCCCCCTTCCTCAGAGCGGTTATAAGGATAAAGGATAGGAACAAGTTCCCTTTCCCCCTCCCCTCTCTCTCCTTTTTCCCCATTGGAAACGGGCAGCCCTTTCTTCTTTTCTCCCCCTCCCCCTCCCCCCGAGCGAAAAGAAAGATAGATAAGATGGTTCCCCTTTCCCCGTCCCTCTGTGTTCCGTATTCACCTTTTTCCTCCTCAGAGGAAGGAGACGATGGAAAACTCCTCCTCCTTTTTTTCACTTTCCCCCAGTCCCCGGCGCGTAGCCACCTTTCTTCCCTTTCTCAGGGAGAAAGGACACGACGTCCCCTTCTCCCCCATCTTTCTGAATCGAGTTCCTCCCCCCTTTCCCTTCCTGGTTAAGAGAGAAATATAGGGAAATTCTCTCCCCCCTTCCTCCTTTTTTTATGAGGAGTCTCCCCTCTCCTATGAGGTGTATACGCGGCCAGCTCGTTTTTTTTGGCTTTTCTCCGGGAAACGATTTTCCCCTCTCTTTTTCTTTGGGGGGGACCTCCTCCTTTCTCCCCCCCCACTTTCTTTTTCCTCCGTCATGAACAATAGATACTTTTCATCCTCCTCGTTTTTTTTTTTCCTCCTTTTTTTCTGCCCGATTTGGTTTTTCCTCTATCTTGCGCGACGCCCCCGTGACCGGCTTCCCCCCTTTTCCCCCTCCTGAAGAGGAGAAAATAATAGGATTTTTCTTCCTTTCTTCATTGCTTCCTCGATCTTTTCTCTCTACCTCGAGAAGTGAAGAGATGGAGATAGTACCTCCTACCCCGTTTTGCTCTACTCCGTCTTTACAAAGAAGATTCCATTCACCCTTTTCCACTAAGATATTTCTCCCCTGATGAGAAGGTGACTTTCCCCTTTGGAACCGCCGACTTCTATTTTTTTTTTTTTTCCTTTCAACATCAGAAGAGGAGTGGAGCTTTTTTCCCCCTTTTCCCCCCCTTCCTTCCCTCCCACTCCCCGGCCGATCTTCCCCCCTCACCCCTTTCGGAGAGGACGTAACAAATGGAACCAGCGTGCCTTTTTTCCCACTAGCCCGGCTGCCTTTTCCCCCCTTTTCACCTTGTCGAGCGGGAGGTATGAAGACGCTCGTCTTCTCCCTTTTCCTCCCCCCTCTTTTCCCGATCGCTACTTTCTCCCTTTTTTTTTCCGCTCTCAGAGGAGACAAAAGATGAATCTTTCCTCTTGATAACGCTGAGGATTTTTCCTCTTTTTTTTTCCTTTTTCAAGCGGAGGTTAATGATCTCGCTTTTCTTTTTCTTCGGGCTGCTCTCTTTTCTTTCTTTCTTCCCCTCCGTTTTGTGAATTAGTTAGTTAAAGGCGGCGAGTAGGCCTTCCCCCCCCCCTTTTTCTCTTTCTATTGTTTTTTTTTTTTTTTTTGTTTTTTTTTTTTTTTTCTTTTTTCTCCTTTTCCGTCCCTCAGAATATGTACGTGCCGAAGAGGCTCCCCTTTTTTCCAGACCCTACCCTCCCCTTCCTTCCTTCTTTCCCTTTATGTTACGTCTTCGGTCAGCCCGCCCTGCTGGCCTTTTTTTTCCTTGCACCCCCCCCCCTTTTTGTGTACCGACATCCGAGTGGGTTCTTCCCCCCCGGCTATTCACTTCCCTTCCCTACCCGCTAGAAGAGGTCTTTTTCCCTTCCCCTTCCTCCTTTTTTCCGGAATGGGTGGCTGACCCCTCCTCCTTCTTCTCCCCTGCGATAAAATAGCACCACTTTTTCCTCCCCCCCTTCTAGTCTGTCTTCTTGCTGTTTGCCGACGAGAAGGCATTTTTTTTTTTCCTGGATAGATATTTGTACAGGGATGATGATAGATGATAAAGTTCGTTCTCTTTTCTTTTTTTCGAGACATGTTTCTTTCTTTTTCCTTTGTAGAGCAGTTAGGGATGGGAGATACAGGTACGATCCATCCTTTTCTCCTGTCTTTGAGGGCTTCCTGTGTTCTCTTTACACCACGCGACCTGGAGAAGTGAATAGGTCTGCCCTCTTTTTTTTTTAGTCGGAAACCATCCCCCTTTTCTCTTTTCGGAATTGGCGAGTTCCCCCCCGCGTTTCCCTTTTTCTTTTTTCAGTTCGATCCGAAGTGTGGGCCTCTCGGGACGATTCTCCTCCTTTCAAACAGGATTTCTCTTTCTTCCCTCCTCCCGGAAAAGGTAAAGGATCACCATTCTTTTTTTTTCCCTGTCAGAGAGCCCCCCCGCTTTCCTTTCCCTCTTTCTTAGCAAGCATATTAGGATAAGGAAGAAAGTTCTCCCCCTCCCCCCTTTTTTCCCCCAGGTCCGGCGCCGACTTCCTTCCCTTTCCCCCTCTCCTCCGCGATACCAAGTCTTCCCCCCCCCCTCCAGTCGGAGTCGTCAGCTCGTCCTCCCTTTTTTCCCCCTGAATGATCAAAGCGAGCGCAAAGACACCCAGCTCTCCCCTCCTTTTCCTTTTTCTCTTCTTGCCCCGCTCGCGGTTTTTCCCCCCCCTTCGACATTTTCTAAGAGATGAAGAATAAGACTGGGACATCTTTTTCTCTCTTTTCCCCTTTTTTTTTTTTTTTTTTTTAGATTTCGCCGTAGTGCGCCCTCTTTTTTTTTTTTTTTTCTTCCTTCCCCCCCTTTGGAAGAGTAAGAAGGAGGAGAACTGAGACTGAGCCCCTCCTTTTTTTTCTTCTTGAAATTGGTACTTTCTCCTCTCCCTCTCCCTCCTTTTCAAGAATAGGTTAAGAAGGAAGATACTGTGGATCCGGTCCCCCTTTCTTCTTTCCTTTCACCCATGCCAGTCCTTTTTCCTCCCTGCCCCTATGCAGGCAATGAATTGGCACGACCTCTTCCTTTTTTTTCTTCTTTTTGCAACCAAACGCTCTTTTCTCCCCTTCCCCTGACGATTGCCCCAGAGATGGAAGAACGAGTTCACGCTCCAGTTCTCGTTTTCCCCTTTTCCCCCCCACATTACTCCTTTCCTTTCTTCTTTTCGTACCGAGCCAGCCAAGAAGTGAACGGAGCGCCCCCCTTCTTTTTGGTTCACACCTCATCACTCCCTTTTCCCCCTTCTCTCCCCCCCCCTATGCCGCGATGCCTTATAGTAGGAAAAAGCAGACCGAGTGAGCATGGGCTCCTCCTTTTTTTTTTGTGGATCGCCTTCCTCTTCCTTTTTTGGTTGTAAGAAAAAAGTCGGGGACTTTCCCCGACCGTCGAACCTCGTCCCTTTTCCCCTTTTCTTTCTTTTTCCTGAAGATTCGGTGAGTGTGAATAGCCCTTTTTTTCCTCCTCCACCCCCTCAGGAGGTATTCCCCCTTTCCTTTCTTTGGCGAGAAACCAGCGCTTCCCCCCTCCCCGGTCGTCCCTCCCCTTTTTTCACCCCTTGTGAAGATTCGATAGAACCGGCTGGCCGGTTTCTTTCTGCTTTGGTTCCCCCTTCTTCCCCCCTCTTCCTTGAGGGACGGACCGGCGCTCACCTTTTCTCCCGTCGGATCCTACTCCGATGTGCTTGAATTTCCCTTCTCCCGCCTGCACCTCCAGTCTGCCTTTTCCTTTCTTTCTTCTGGCGCCGCCGTAGATCGGGATCATCTCCCCCTTTCCCGAGCGCAGTGAACTCCTCCCCTCTCTCCCCCTCCATAACCTCCGAAGCGGGATCAGCTCAGACCCTTCCTCCTTTTTTTTTCCGATTTTCAAACTCGCCCTCTTTTTATCCCCTTCCGCAGAGCGTTTAAAGGATAAAGGATGGACCATTTCTTCCTCTTTCCCTAGCATTGGAAACTTTCCTTTTTCTTCCTTTCCCTTCCTGACAAGAAAGATTTTTCCTCTTTTTCTGCGACACCGTCCTACCCTTTTTTTCTCTCCCCTTCCGCATGATCGCGAAAGCAGACGGCGCCCTCTTCCCCCTCCTCAGACCGTCTGATTTTTCCGGGACGGAGTGAAAAATGCTGATGATCCTTTCCCCTTTTTCCTTTGCCCGAGCGGCGGAGATCCTCCTTCTTCTTTGTGTCCGAGGCGAAAAATGTGACATTCCCCCCTCTTTTTTCGAGGAGCGATTTTTCCTTTCCTCTCTCTGAGAAAGAGACGGGAACCCTCCCTCTTCTTCTGCTTCGACCCATTCCTTTTTTTTCTCCTTCCCCACCCCTTTCGAGACTTCCTATCTCCCCTTTCCGAGCCGCGGCTGCCCACTCTCTCCTTTTTTTTTCCCCCCCTTTTTCTTCTCTCTTTTTTTTGCATGCCGCGGACTCTGCCAAGAAGTTTGGGACCGCTTCTCCTTTTTTTTTTTTCGACGCAAGGGTTTACATCTTTTCACTCTCCTCTGGTTTTTTAGATGCAGCTTCCTTTTTCCCTTTTCTTTTTTCCCTTCTGTGATCAGAATACTAGAGAGGAGAAACCGCCTCTTCGCATTTAGGAAGAGATTCCTCCTTTTTTTTCTTGTAAAATGGGTCGCCTCTTCCCCCCCTCCCCCACCTTTCCGCCGCTCGTTTCCCTTCTCCTTCTGGACGCGGCAGCGGATAAGAAACAGTTTTCCCTCCCCTCTTCCTACTAGGCGTTTCGTTTTTTTCCCTCCTTTTGTTAATTCGGAGGAAGTACGGATGTTTCTATTCTTTCCCCCCCAAATCCTCTTTGTAGGAGAGGAGGAACCACCTCTTTTTTTCTTGTCCCTCGAAGCGTCCTTTTTTCCCCCCTTTCTGCCCATTTACACATGGACTATTACCCTTTTTCTCCTCCTCTTCTTCGGCGAACTTGGGCCCCTCTTTTTCCCTCTATAAAAGAGCTTCTTCGGTACGATAGCTTCCCCCCCCCCCCCCCTCTCTCCTGATTTTGACGCTATATAAGAGGAGACACAGATGATTTTCCTCGGCTGTTATTTCTCCTTTTTTCCTTTTTTTTTCTCTGAGAGCAGGAGAGTTAGAGAGCGACACCGCCCCTTCCTTCCTCCCATCACCTGCGTGCGCTGCTTCCCCCCCTTTTTCGCCAGACAGCCTCGCTTTCTTTTTTTTGTGAATTCGTTCCATGCTCCCTCTTTTTTCTTCCCCCCTCGTAGGATCTGAAGGGAAGGAGCGCATTTTTTTCTTTGCGTCCGTGAAATGGACACAAGAGAAAGTGCGCGCCCTCCCGGTAGCGAAGAGTCACCGGTTCTTTATCTTAAAGACTTCTTTTTCTCTTACGTGTTCCCTCCCTTCGTAATCTTCGGGGTGTCCTACCCCTTTCTTTCCTGCTCCTTTTTCCTCCCTCCCCCTCCTCAGGACCTACCCGCAATCCGACCCCTTTTTCCGGAAGTAGATTCAGGTTTCTTCGTGGCGGACCCCCCCTACGCCGATGAAGCCTTCCTTCTTCTCCCGAGGGCGGAAGGATAAGAGGCTTCTTCCTTTTTTTTCTCTTTTTCGGCATCGCTTAGGTCCGGATCTGCTCTCTTCTTTCCCCTTCTTTTTTCTCGTCGCTGATTTCCCTTCTTGCTCGGTACGAGAAAGTTCTGGGCTTCTGTTTTTTTTTTTTTTTCCTTGCAACAAAGAGAAATGGATGAGTGCACTCGTTCCTTCCCCCTTTCCAGGTTCAGAGTCGAAACCAATCCCTTTTTTTTTCCCCCTTGGCCTCCCCCCCCCCCATCACGCCTTCAAGAGGTAGGAAAAGCATTTTCTTCCCTCGGTTTCCTTCCCCCCCTTACTTGGAGGAAGACGGTCGTAAAAAGGAGGCGTCTTTTCTCCCCCAGGCCGGATCCACAGGAATCGCCCCTTTTTTTCCTCGTGACAGCGGGAAAGCCGATTCCGTACCAGGCCGTTCCTCTTTTTTCCTTATGCAAACGTTATCCAATAATGAGGACTCGTATCCCCCCCCTTCCAACTCGGCTAGGCGAAGCGCCTTTCCTATTCTCTCCCCCCAACCCACGGCCCAGAGAATCAACAGCGTCCACAGTCGTTCTTCAGCTCGAGACATGGTCTCCTTTCTTTCCCCCTCGAGCGACAAAGACACCAGAATC
>Ga0179593_1615665_pt1 | contig 15469 bp, 13 predicted proteins | sample CZODoug2_1_08_16_FD_185931 | JGI IMG/M metagenome (GOLD analysis project Ga0179593, IMG submission 185931) | Vadose zone soil fungal communities from Angelo Coast Range Reserve, California, USA - CZODoug2_1_08_16fungal (PacBio error correction) | ecosystem: Environmental > Terrestrial > Soil >... | reverse complement strand
GGGGTGGGCACTGTTACTGGGCAGTATTTCAGATTTATTTTTTTCCCCTAAATGACCATGTAGGCTTGCCATCTTAATTCTTTTGCCCCTCACTTTCTTGTCTTGCCCCCCACCCCAGTGTGTGTATGGCGTACTCCCCAACAGTCTTGTTAATAATTGACACCCACCCGTGGCCGACCCTTTTTAGAACTTCTGGTTGGGTATCCCCCCCCATTTTCTCGGTTTGAATTCTATGCTGCATGAGACGTGCGATCTTTTTGGTTGTCCCAGTCCATCCTGGGGCGAAATCTTTTTTTTTCATTGGCTCACGATCTTACGGTCTTTTCGGCGAATTGCATTGAGAATGTGCGTATCTTATGCCTATGTACGCCCGCAGGGTCTTCCTTTGTGTTCAAGTTACTGGCGCGACGCCGGTTTGACCTTCCTTCCTGGGCTGCTGCTCACCCTGACGCCTGACATCGCTTCACTGGAGCACCCGCATTTGAAAAATTGCGCCTATGTGTTTCTCTTTTTTTCACGGAGGGACGAGTTGATGGTTCCCGGGTGTATTTTTTTGGGGGGATTTGTTTGTTCCCAATTCCTCTTGTTTGAAGCTGGAGCCCCCCCCCCACAAGTTTAGCAGTACCCTCTCCCTCGCGGACCCCGTTTTACCTCCTCTAGAATTTAGCTTTTCCCGCTGAGGTTGTGTCCCGTTGATGCGCGGGGCGTGTTAGATCTCCTATCAAACCGGCGGTAGCCTAGAGTCCCGTGCGTCGACTTTTGAGACTCGCGAGGCGCCCCCCAAGTTTGCCTTCGAATTTCTGTAACTCGATTCTTGCCGCTGACGTGTCTGGTCAGGTCTTCGCTTTTCCTCGAGCGCCTCCGCCACCTCTCAGGACCCATTTTTTTCCGGTTGCCATCGGATGCGTAGCTTTCCCGGGCGGTGGCTGTCAAGATGCAGTGCTTTTTTTTTTAATTTCTTTCTCTTTCTTATGTAAACCTCCCCTACCTTTACCCCCCCCAGCAGAATGTTTCGCCCCCACTTTCTTTTTTGGACCCCTAGTTACGCCATGTTTTGAATTCTATTCTCTCCTCTTGTTGTTTTTGGTAGAGTCCGATATATGTCACTTTTTCCATAACCGAAACGCAGTTCTGTATGCGTGTTTGAGATCGGAAATGTCGTCCTCCCCCCTTACATTGAAGATGGAAGCAGAAAGGCGTCAGCCCGCCTTTTTCTGAAATACTCCCCATTTCTCTTTCCAGGCGCGCAACTCCATGACGTTATATGCGCGACGGTGATCTTCTGGTCAGTTGCATACCCCCCCCCACCTTCGTTCAGTCGAATCGTAAAGTTGGGCAGTCGTGTGGGCACAAGAAATCTCCAGCTCCTCAAGCGAGCTCAGTAGCGCGCCCGAGTCTTTCTTCCCCCTCCTGTTTCCTTTCATTTAGATTGTACCCTGAAGAAATCTGACCCAGTGTCTGCCCCCCAGCCTGAGACCCCTCTTCGGAGAATCTTTACCTTTTTTTCGACCGCTCGCAGGACTCTTTTGATACCTTGCCGGCTCCCGTCCCCGCACTCGCATCGCCCCCCCCCCCTACCGTTGTCTGCCACCCCCTTTTTTCCGACGCCCCCTTAACAGTCCGCCCGTTTTTCGTTTTCTTAGCTGGGTTCTCAGATTATTTTCCTTTTCTCCGCAGCGTGAGAGACGTTTTCCTCGAAGGGGCGTCGCTGAATCTTCGCCTAAACCCCCCTTCCCCCCCCCCCCCCGGCCGGTTTACCCTTTTCCCAGCTTCCATCCGCCGAGTAAGCCTGGCCATGGTTCGACGGTAATATAGGCTCACCCACTCTGCATCGTCCCTGGATGTACACTGAAAACCCACGTTCAGGCGTTCCCCGTTCCTAAGATAACCCCAGTCTGACTTCGAGGACCCGGGTCCCCCCCTTGGAGCAAAGGTTCTTGTGGGGTACCAGTTCTCCCCTAAAGGTCATCAAAGCGGCTAGTAATTATTCTCCGCCCCGCGGGGGTTTTTTTTTTTTTTTTGGTGTTTTGGTTCTTATTCTTTTTAGCCTCATGCGGATATTTCAACGTCCACCAATGTACCCAAGACAGGAAAACCCATAAAGAGTGTTTTGGGCGTCTTTTAAAAGAAAGATAACCACGCACCTTTCCCTTCTGGACGAAAGACCATGTCCCCCGCGACCCCTCCTCCCTCTGCCATTGGCTCGAGCCCCTCAAATTCGGTTCTGCAAAAGTGGCCACTTACTTTTAAACAATCTGCTTGCGGTTTTTTTTTTTTTTTTTTTCTTTAGATAGTTTGTCTTTCGGTACAAAACGACCCTTTCTTCCGCCCCCCCCGCGTCAGATTACCCGAAGCCTTTCCCCGCTCTTATTAGTCGACAGTTTCTCACCCCCTTTTATTTGGAAGCGCCTTCTTTTACGCAGGCCGCCTCGAGCCTTCCCCAAAATTCCATCCCCCCTCTCTTTATTTTGTGAGATTCGTTTTCCCACCCAACTGTCCAACTGTCCGTCTTCCGTTCGCCGTCGTGATCACTCCCTCAAGAGTTTTTCCTGGTCGGTTAAGGGCCGATCACAGAACCCCAGTGACGGGCCACTTAGTCCCCCGCCTTTTAACATTCCTGCCGCCCAAACCAAGTCTTGAAGCAAGACCCCCCAGTCTCTCTAGCATAGCTACCCCCTGGAAACCACACAGACCCCCTCCCTTGTTCACAGTTTGTTTGAAGCCCCCCTCACCCCCACTTTTTTCCCCCCACCCACAATCTTCCAGTGTGATGCCTCCAGATCTTTGACATCGGCGAAATCCCTCAGTGCAAGTCCGCAAACAGTCCCCCGAATTTCTTCAAAAACCTCCAGTTTTCCCTTATATTTCCCTTTCCCCACCCAATTTTTTTCAAAACGCGATTTCGATAGGTTTTTCGTCTAGTTCGTATGGGCTGTTCATGAGAGACAGACTCAACACCCCTTTTTTTTGGTAGCATCTTCATTCGGAGACTTGAAGCCAGCAGGGTGAGCCAACCGCCCCCGCTTCCGTGCCGCTTAATTCCGGGTTTGATTCCCAACCTTTTCCCCCCCCCGTGCATAGGTTTTCCCGATAGTCCTTCCTCCCCGCTGTCTCGCAGCCCCCACCAAACGACAAGAATGAGCGCGCCACCCCCCTTGGAAGCCCCCCAAGAATTTTGGCTTTTCAACTCTTTTTTACATACCCCGCGAGACTGTGAATTTCACTTAAGTTCGTTTCGCGCATTGACCACGATTCAGACATAATCCCTTTGTCTTGAATAAGTCAGGGTTCCCCCCCCCACGCCGCGTTGTTTTGCCCGACGCCACAATTTCGACTCGCCTGATCCGCGCTCCCTCCCGCCCAACACTACACCCCCCCCTCAGAATGCAATCTTGCTTTGACCCTCCCTCGCCAAACCCCCCTGCTTTCCCGCCCTGAGTCCAGGCCCTTCCCTTCTCATCCCCCCCATAAGTTGTTGGAGACGAATTACTGCTACGGTACCGGCAATTTGTGGCGGCGGGACCTTTTTAGGTCTTGGCCTTGGTGATTGTTTTTTGAGTGTTGGTTTTTGGTCGCTGTTGCTCATGGCTCCTTTTTTTGGGTTGCCGTTTCTTACAACTCAAGTAGAGGGTCCGGATTGAAGATAACAAGCAAGGTTCTTTTCCAATCGGGGGGCCCCTTAATCTTCGGAGTTTCCTCCCTCTTCACCCCACTAGTTCCTGGATTTCGTTCGTGTACAAAGACACCTCTTCTGGGCGAGATTGTCTTTTTTTTTCATGCTGTCGTTTGTTTGATGGGAAACAGGGGTGGGCGCCCCGGTCCTCACTTCCGGTTCCTTAAGGTGTGCATCCCCTTGGGTCTTTTTGTTCAAGCGTCACTGTAGCAGTTGTTTGTCGCCTGCGTCAGTCTTCCGAATTAATTTGTCCTGATTTTGGAATTTCTTCTTTTTTTCTAATCCAGCGGCCGATAGAACGAGACGCTGATTTTGCACATGTATGGTCGTTTGTTAATTTAATCTTTTTCAACCCTACGTTTTCTTCCATCTTGGCCTGGTTTGTTCCTTTTTCAGGAGGTTTTTTTCCCTTTTTTTGCGATGATGGCAATTTTTGTGACCCTAATAACTTGGATGAGATTGTCAATTTTTGCTTTCTCCCGGGAAGTACCCTCCTCCTTGAAGTGGGGTCTTTGAGGTGGCTTTCCTTTCGGAGACCTTTGGGTATGTCTTCCGTGTCCGATTGGCGCAAGGGATGTGATAGTTGCCCCGTGCCCCCTTTCTCTTGGTTAGTTCTGATTTTTCTTCGTTTAGACTTCTTTGAGGGGGGCTAGTCTTTTTTTTGTTGAGAACGTGCTTCTAGAGTTTTAGGGCACGACACCCCCCCCCCCCCCCCCCCCCCCCCCCCCACCATCGAATCACACAATATTGTGGCGGTTCGTTTTTTGTAAGTTTTTTTTGTTTTCTTGTGGGTACGGCCGATGATGGCGCCCCCCGTTTAGACACAAAGATGCTTCCTCCAAGATTTGTTGCTGCTCTTCGAGGTTGGTTCTGACTGCGGTAAGACTTCTGGAACGCTGGGTTTCAGGAGTTTACACTAGAACCCCCGGCCCGATAGAAACCTCTTCTTTGTTTTTACCTTGATTGGCGCCCTGCCTGATCCTGCTAACTCCGCGTTTCATGACGCGGGCGGAGTGATTTAGCCTATGGCAGGATGTTTCCTTTTCGGTATTTCTCTTTTCGTCCCCTTGACCTGTCCGAGACCCTTTTTTTCGTTCATAGCCCGCAACACGCTGTTTTTATCATGTTTACTTTCCAGTGGGCCTTTTCCGTGTCTTTTTGACTCTGGCGATTACCGGCTTTAATCTCGAGCCAGCCCTTCCCCTTGGGGTCGTTTTTACCAAAACAGCATCTGTCCTGAGAGTCCGCGGCACCAGTTCTCCTCACCAGTTTTGAAAGTTCAGTGGTGTTCCTGCTCTCTTGTGGGGGTTGTAAGTTGGAAGCGCTCTCGGTTGTGGCCAGTTTACAAAGTTAACTTCCCATTTCCCTAGATCTACGGAATTTTTTTTTGCTAAATGGTTTCGAACAGGATTATCTTATTGATTGGTTCTCTTTTCCTGCTTTTCACGGGCGTGCAGTTCATAAGCGCGCTAGCGCCGCCGACCCGCCGGTAGGTGCTGTCTGTAAAGCTTCGCCTGGCGCCTGTCCCAGTTATAATGCGAACATAACTTCCCCGACGACGGTGTGAATGATGCGCTCAGCGCGGAGTTTTTGCCTTCATTTTTAGTTTTCCCCATCTTTCGGTCCCTTTTGAGGAGTGATGGTGTTCCTCTGTGAGGCAGACCCCGTGGTCAATTGAATTTCTGTGCAGCTTCAAACGCGTTCTCCCTACTTTCTCCGCCGCGTTAGTTGTACGCATGGCTTCGGTTTTTTTTATTCGGGCTCATGGGACTATCTTTCCGGTTGAGAGACCCTTCCCCCCGTGTAGCGACGCTCCCCGTTCCTTGTTGCTGTGGGCTATCCCGAGCGCCCACCGACAGCTGGCGCGGCTCATTTTAGTTGTTCAAAACCTGATTGGATCTCGGGTTTGTGGAAGACGGATTTTTGTGTTGATTATGTACCTGTTTTTTTTTCAGCACACGTCAGAGTTCTTAACGCAATGTTTGGTCGGGTTCCCTTCCTGATTCATTGTTCATGGTAGGGCGGTTGATTGCCCCACGTGAGATGGCGATTCCGTTCTTTTTTCTCTTCCCGAATGCCGATCTCAAAACCCAGGATTTCCTTGCGTTTCCCTTTCGGTGAGGCCATGCTAGTTAACAGACCCTTTTTCTTTTTTTCTTATACATTTTCATCCTCCTTTTTGTTTCGAGATATCAAGGGGGAAATACTGCCCTGGACCCATCACAGAACTTCAATTATGCGTCAAATATGTTGGAGATTTCTTGCGACTTCCTCCCCCCCGCCATGGACCATTTTCCTCCCTTCCAAGCACGACAGTCAGCCCCCCCACGATCCCAATCCTTCTTTGGGAACCCGCCAAAGAGGGACGGGACCATCTTGCGCGACAGGTCCATCATTCTCTGCTAGTCCGTCCTCAACCCCGCCCGAATTTCCCGTCAGCATTCATTCCCCGGCGAGGGTTCGGTTTTTTGGGTTTCCCCCCTCCCTTATAATTGTTCCGACTTTTCTTCTTTTTCGAGCCTACAACCTCTGTCAGCTCCGTTGTATTTCACGAGACCTGGCCTGTTCCCCCTTGAGGATCCTTCCCCCAGCGCGCATCCCACACCCCACAACACAATTGCCGACCGTTGATTTCCGGGTTCCAATCCTTGTGGGGGTTCGCGCGGTTAGGAATTCAAGTACCTGTTTCCCCGCTAAGCTACCCCCCCTTTCAAATAGATCTTCCCACCCTGAGCAAGATTTCCCCCCCAACATACTTGACTTTACTAGCGCGACTTCGCGTACTCTCCCAACGGTCGACCGTTTTCATTTGCCTGTTCGCGTTTGCCCCCTTCGACTTTACCTTTTGCCCCTTTCCCTTCCTCTGAGTGCAGCAGGCCAGAGTCCCTGGTCTGAGTCGACCAGTTCACGCCCCCCTTTAAAAACCCTGTGCTCGCTCCACCTCGTATCCCATCTTCCTTCTAAGCCGCTCCCTTTCCTCAGTCATGAAATTCTCGCTGATAGTGAGTTCAATCCCCTTCTTTCTACCCTTTCCCCCAGGTTAATGTACCACACGACCCCCCCCCCCTTGTTCCAATCTTCCTGGCATAGTAAGGAGTCGGCCAAGCAGCCACGGCGACCGCGCGTCAGGGGCGTTTGGTGGGGTACTCTTTTCCCCTCCTTTTTCCTGGAACGCCCTCCCCGCAGGAGAGAAGTTCCTTCAAGATCGTTACATACTAGCATTCGGAGTGTTTCCCCCTGCCATGCCAAAAACCACCCCCCCAACAGCCCTTTCCCCAGGAAACTAGGTCTGTGCTTTGTTGTGCGGTGCCGCTCCTCCGTTGTCGTATGATCCCTCATGATACCCACCCGTCAAATTCCCTGTAATTCAAGCGACCAATCCCTCCCTCTCCCCCTTCCCTGCCCCTCATCCCGTCTTCTAATCTTCCCTTGCGACTGCCGTTGGTCCCGTAACCCATTTCTCCCTGCTTCTTTCGATCGCCACGCTGGTTCAATTCAAAAACCGCCCGCGTTCCCCTTCCCCCGAGTAACGCCTCCCCTCCAGTTGTGCGCCGCTCCCGGATAGGTCACCCCCATGTCACACAGTCCTTTTCTGGCTGGGCCTTCCTTTGCACGTTCCCGCGCCAGGGCGCCCTTTTCCGATTCGAGTCACACCCTCCCCCGCCACTCCACTCTTTCCCAACACGCGCGAGCATTCGGCTAGACCTCTCTTTAACCGCCCTCACGAATTTCTTCGACGCTTTCCGTTTTCCCTGATACCCCCCCCCATCGACCAAGTGCCTTTCAATCGTCACCTCTAACAATCCGCCAAACGACCCGCTCCGAGCCCAAAGTTCACTTCCCCTTTATAACTTTCAGTACCCCCCCGGAATCCCCAGCTCTTTGTTCTTTCGAAAGCTCGAAACCGCAACCCCCTCTCCACAGTGTTCCCGTCACCTCCCGCCCTGATTAGCAACTAGTAGACATTTTTTTCCCCCTCCAAAGGTGTGCCGCGGCAAACCCCTTTCCCAGCTTTTTTTTTTCTTTTTTTTTTTTTTTTTTTTTTTTTGATAAAAACCGCTATTACAATTGGAACACTCTACTTCCCCCCTCAACCCCTCCCCGCCCCGAGTATCTGATTTTTTTTTCGTCTGGGCGGATTTTCTTCATCTGCCACACGAGCCTCCCTCGACAAGATACTCCCGTCCACAATTGAAGCCCGAGTTCAGTTGCCCCCCTTTCCGTTGCGCTTCTCCCATGGTGCTACACAAATCCGCCCCTTTTTCTTTGTTCCGCATCGCGCACCAGACCCCCAAAGATTTCATCGACAGCCACACATTCTTTTTCATGTTCTGCCATCTGAGTCCCCCCCCCGCAACACCCCTGGGACCCCGCAAGAAACCCCCATTCTTCCGTTGTCACTCTTGTCCTTCCTGTACCGCCCGCAGGCTCCTGAACCACCTTATTGCCTTTCCACTCACTTGCTGTGAGCGCCTTTTCGTTGTCAATCCCCCGGGCCTCTTGACGTTAGTTTTTCTCCAAACGCCGTCACCATTTTTTCTTGCTCGCGGTCAGGCCCACCCCTCCAACCCACCAGCCATCCTAGGCCTTGTCAACAAGTGCAGAGCCCAAAAAAATTGCCCCCTTTCCCAGCTGGATCAGAATGACCCATCCCCCTTCCTTTTATATAATACGTTGTTTTTTTTTTTCTGGTCCGCATGTCCAGCGTTCCTTCGACGTATTGTTGTGGATTGGGGAGTTACAGCTGTCTTTTTTTTCTTTTTTGATTGTTGGCAGTCGGATTCCCCTCTTCCCTCCTTTGTGCTGCAGGTGGGTTTTTTTTTTTTTGTAACTACACGTCAACGTGCTTGAGGTTTCAACTCGTTTGTCCTTTCCAAGACAAGAGGGCCCACTTACTTTTTTTCCCCCCCTGTGAAGCGGCGTCTTGTTCACAATACCTTCTATTAGGATTAGTTTTTTTCCAAGTACCGCGCTTGCTGGAAGCCTATTTTCGTTCGGATCAGCTGCGTTTGGTCTCTGATTCTTTCCCCAGTGGTGGATTCTGCACGTTCTTTTCCCATAACTACTTTTTTTGTTCAGGATGGTTTTTCGACCACCGGACTGGGTTGGGTGCTGTCCGCGCTTCAACTGAGACCCCGTTCTTTCCCTTCCTTCTCCCCCCTGATTGGCCGAACTAAAGATTTGCTCTTTATGTTGTGAGGAGCCCCTTTCGGCCTACGAACAGCGTAACTCTAGAATCGTTGGACATTTTGTCGGGTTTTTACAGTATGATTCCCCCAGTTATCCTGCCCTTTTCCCCCCATTCTGTAGGTGCCTTCTTGTCTTTGGATTTTTCTGCGATGATGGCTAATGTGTCTTTGATCCTCTTTTTTTGTTTTCCCCTAACTCACATGTTGCAGCTCTTGGGTGTTTCCCCCTTGGGTGCTGGATTAAAGAGCTGGGAAGAGTTGGTTTAGGATGCTCGTTTCCCCTTTTTTTCATGAAGTATTTTTTTTCTTTGACCTTGGTCTGGCTCACGTGATTTTTTTCCGTTGTTTGCAGGGCTGTTGCATCGTGATAATAAGAGTCCGTTCCCGTGTTGTCGTTTGCCTTTTTTGCCCCCCCCCCCTTCCCCCCTTTTTTTTGAACCCACTTCTTTTCGGCTTTGCGCGGGCTCGGTTTTCCCGAGAGTGTCCGCGCGCTGTGTCATGGAGCCCCCATTTCCCTCAACGCCCCCTACAGTGAGGCTCCTTTAATTGTTTGCCAGGGCTTGATGGTTGGCGTGGTCGATAGTTTTCCACGATGCTCCTAAACAAAGGACTTATTGCTCGTCGCTAATACGCTTTTCCCCACCTTTTCCAATTCGGAACTAGGTTTGAGACCTTGATCGCTGCTTCGTTTGTTCAACTCTCCCCCCGACGTCCTCCCCCTCTAGAAACACTTCTCTCCGATTTTAACGGGAGGGGTTCAACTCCCCCGTCAGTTCTTGTTCATACGAGAGGGCTGATGAGGTGGGTATTGATTGCCCTCTTCGGGATGTCACCTTTTTAATACTGTCTTGTGGTTTGTGATATGTTTAGACCCGTGCTTTCTTGAAAACGCGGCTTTTTCCTGGGCAGTTTTTCAGTCTTGCGGTTGGTTCCGGCATCTGCTGGAACCCTTTACCCTCTTAAGACCCCCTTTTCTTTTTTCCAAGAACAGCTTTTCCTTCCCCCCCCACATCCGTCGCCCGTGGAAACTGGTTCTTGTCTGCGTGATCGTCTTGGGTAAGTTATCCTTTTCCCTTTAGTTTGTCCTCCCCTTGATTGAAGAAATGGGACCTGGACTCATTGATCTTGACGACCTTTATGGCTTTGTTACTCGGCGGATGGTCTTGCACTTCCCCGTCTGGGACGCCGGCTTTTTTCCGCCGGGGAGGCAGTTTACTGAGAGATGCGCGCCCCTCCGCCATTCGCGAGTTTTGCTTTCACCCCGACTTTCCGGTACCGATTGAATGGTGTCCCTGTTCTGTAATTGGATCCAGAGACTACGAAAAACTTTCCCTGAAGATGATGGATACTGTAAGGCCTTTCCGTTCTTTGATTGGTTGCAGTTTCCAAGGTCTTTGGACTCACGTTCGGTGATTAGATTGCAGGTTTTTTTCTTTTTAAGCCGCCCCCGCTGCCGTTATTCCGCATTTTACGTGGGTCTTTGAGACCCCACCTTACTGCCTGGAGCGGCTACTTCGGGTCGCAGGATGCGGTGGTCGCTCCTGGGCCTTATGATTCCATCCTGAGAATACCAGCCGTGGTGGTCTTGTCGCGACGCGTCCACCTGGTCTTGTGCCGAGGTAATGCTTTTCTGAGGCGCAAGAGGATAGGAGGGGCTTCAGTGAGATTTACTTGAAATAGCGGATAGCGCTCCCCCTTCTTCTTTTTTGATATTTACGATCTCGAAGCGAATGTCCCCCCCCGGTTCTTGCGATCGTCCCGTCCAATCCTTTGCGCCCTTTCCCCCCCCTTTTATGATGCATTTTGCTTTCTATCCTTTTTTTGATGACGCGGCGGCTGGGTTCCATCTTGGGGCTTTCTTTATGTCCGATCACCACCATTCCCTTTTGAAGCCTCCCCTTTTCGCGGATGTCAAGTGAGGTCCCCTATTATCTCTTCTTTACAGCTAAGTTTGTCGGATCTAATTTTCCTTTTTACTAGTATGTCCACTACCCCAGCACGGCTCTTGAAAATGCTGTTTTTCTGAAAGTCGTGCTGTACTCCCAACCTGCTCTCTTGGTAATTGATACCTCGAAGGCGGGCACCCCGGTGTTCACTTACCGATCAACATCGAGGGCCCCCTTTTTTCCCCGGTTGCAAGGCGGTACGTGCCGACAGGCAGCCTCTATCTTCCTTTCTTCATTTGTGGCCGTCTTCACAAAACCCTTGAGGACCAGGCGAGAGTCAAGGGTTTGTGGGGTGGTCCGTATGTGCGTGTGGTTTGATGGGGCGGGTTTGGGTGGTATAGATCAAGTCAATTCTCCTTTCCCTTTCTCGCCTCGCGTGTTGCCTCCTTGCAACTAGTTTAACGGCGTCTCTTCAAGTGTTTGGCCCCCGAAACATATGTCCCCTTGTAATTCTTCAACCTCGCAACAATGAACCCGCGCCGTCTTTTTTAATTTTTTTCTTTTCCGCCTTCCCCGGGCCAGTGTTTTTCACGGTACCTCGGATCATTTCATCACCCATACGAATACGTCCACCTTTTGTCCCTGCCACCCCACCTACCGTGCACTTTCCAATCAACGCGCGTCCGTTCCCTTCCAGCAGCGTCGCCCTTTTTAGTCGTCTGGTGCTTTAGACCGTCTTATCAGGCTTCTATTTTCCGTGTAGCATCCCTTTCCAAGGGTTCTCGTTAGCCGCTATCTGTCCTGCACCTAAATTTTACCACGGTCAGGCAGTAAACCTTATTTTCTCAGGGGCGTTTCCTTGACCCGTCAGCCAGTCGTGCCTGAAATTCTATTTTCCTTCCCCTTTCCCTGTTTCCTTTTCTGCCACTCCACCCAAAACACAAGTATGTGGAGGACGTACCCCCCTGTCCCGCCTGAACCAGAGGACGGGCTTTGTCAGGTATTTTGTGGGTTCCCCGTTAGAACGTGCCTTTTCCCCCGAACGCCACGGCAGACAGTGCCTTCGTCTCTCTAGACGATTTCTTAGAAGCCTTACATCTTAGCATTTCTCAGCTTAAATCACGACCCTGTACCTTCCCCGTCCCATCCTGATTTTTTCCCCCCCTCACTGTATCGAGGCTTGCATACCCCAGCAAACTCGAGACCTTTCAAATCACTAATCTTTTTTGTCGCCGCCCCGCAATCGACATCATCCCCTTTCCCCTCTCCCTCGGCGCTTGTCCCCACCCCTCACCCGTTGTAAACACAATCTTCTTTGTGTCGGCAGGTTATTTCCCCCCAAACGACCTCTCTTCCAACGGTTCCCCCACACCCTTTTTGGTAAGATGTCAGTTGTTCCCCGTTTTGCTAGCGACCGTGATAGTCCAACCCCCCACCACTTTTTTTTTTTAGACCTCTGCCAATGTAGTTCTCTCCCAGTCAGTACCTTCCATCCCCCGTGTCCAAAAGCCCCTTAACAGTCCAGAATTGTCTGACTTGCCCTGCAACACTGCCCTGATTCCCCTTTCTCCGATCTCCTCCCCAGCTCAAAGATAGTCTCTTTCTTAGTCCGTTTTCAGATAACCCACCCCCCTTTCCCGGCCCTTATCCACGACTACACAGCCCTTCCCTCCACCTAGACGGCAGGCAAACAAAGTTCCACTTTCCCTCTTCACAGCAGCAGACCCCGTCGACGTCCTTGTAGCAATTTTTTTTCCCCCCCCTTTGCCATCCCACTCTTTCAAGTCGGGCTGGAACCCCTCCAGACGTTCTCCCAGCAAGCAAGGTGCACCCCCTTTTTTTGCCGCGCCACCCCCCCAGCTCTTGATCAAAGAACAGCTTGTAAACTTTCATATTAAGTACCCATCAAACGTTTTCGGTCGGTCATGTTCCTATTCAGCTTTTTTTTTTTCCTCCTACCACAACCTTTCGACATTTACGTTCGGCCATCTTATTTTGCAATCTCCTCCCAACTTTCCGTGTGTGCCCCAACCAATGATCCCCCCTACGTTCGAAAACCGTATAGGATTCGCTTTTCACGAAACCCCGCCTTCTAGCCCTCCCCACCCCAAACTAATGCGCCACATTGCGTCCCCCAGCGAATTTTGACCGTGCTGCCCCCCTTTTTTTCCCCAATCCGTCTTAGTTTTCCCCATATTGTGAAGGCAAAGTCGACCCTTTTGCCACTTGTACCCCTTTGGCAGGACCTTACTCATTGGGTTTTGAGAATGCGGTTCCCCAAGCTTTTTTGTTCTTTCCTTTGAAGACAAAACATTTCTTTAAATAGATCGCGCGGCTCCCCGCCCCCCAACCCCCCGCACCCTCACCCACATCCGTCGAAACCGTCCGCCGACCCCAACCCCAATTGTTGCGCGACGACTTTCCCCCTCTCTTTCCTCTCTTTGTTTTAGAGGTTCTCCCGCCCCCCCTTTCCTCCCGGGCAAATTTTGTGGGGTCTCTTTTTTCCAAGGCATATGTCCTATGGGTTGGAGTGTTGGCTGTATTGGCCTTGCCCCTTTGTGGCGTCTCAGACGTCCAAAGTTCAGCGGGTTTCCCCCCTACGCTACAAAGACACTGATATTGTATGTGTGGGGCCAATTCCGGCATTTACTTGCCTTACTCACCCCCTTTCTTGTATGGGATTCGTCTCCCCTCCAAGCGAATTTTGTTTTTTTAATCGGCGGCTATTTTCTTGTGGCAAACAGGCCCTTCTGTCCTGTGACATTCTTCATACCCTACCGGTACGGCCATTTGGGTTACCCTGCATCAAACTTCTGAACTTTTCCGGCTCAGTGCTCACTTGCGCCTTAAGTCTTGGCTCACTTCCGATTGCTATATGCATGTGGAAGGCTCTCATACTTTCTACGACCGTCCGGCTCTTCGTGGAACCAATTGATGGTCGGGTGACCCCAGTATAGTATTCTGTTGTCCCATGGTATACTTATTTTCCGGTTGCCTTTTTAATTTTCAGGCGGGCTTATTTTCGGGCTCAAGGCCTATGTATTTCCCAGACCCCCCACAATTGTGGAGATGTTGTGATTGAAGTTTGGTGATATTTCCTTTCCCCCCCTTGGGTAGGAAGTTTTTCTTGGTCTTCTTGCGGGTCTGCCTATGACGGACATTAGATGTTGGTCCCCTGCTTTCTTTTGGCCAGGGATGTTTTTTCGAGTGTGTCTAATAGGTTCCCTTTTCCCTTTGAGCTGCAAACCTTTTTACCTTTTCCTGACTTGCTTCGCGCGGGTCGGCGTGCAACCTCGAGAGCTCTTTTTACGGTCTCCCTTCTACCCCTCTTTGTGTCTTACCTGTTTCTTTGCAGGTGATCGGGGAGGTGTCTGGCCCTCCCGATCGGACTAATGTACCCCCCTGATTGTTCACCTCCCCCCATTTATTTTGTTGATATCCGTTTTAAATCGAGCGGGTCAACCCTCCCCCTTTCTGAAGAGGTTGAGCCCAGTTTGGATGGTTGTTACCCCCCGACCCTCCGTATGTACCTTCCCTGAGATTTGTGTTAACGGGAGTTTCCAAGCAGCGTGGACGCGAAGTTATCCAGCTCCTTTCGGCGATGGTACGGGATATTTTGGCGTAGGTTAGTACTAGGGATTCGTTTTCTTTCCCTCGCCTTCGATCCTTGAGGAAGGGAGGACCCCAGTCTTTTGGTGACTGGTTCCTGGGCGTGCATTTTTCGCTTAGGGTTATCCCCCTGTAACTGTGACCCGTCTCCGCATGTCTGGATGAACCTATCACTCGAGAAAGCCTGCGTTGTTTTTTGAGCACACCAGCTGTCTTCTACTTCACCTACCTTTTTCCGGCCTGGGGGGCCCGGTCCTTTTTCTTGTCGAGTATGGTGTACTTGCTTTGAACGCTGAAGTGTTTTTTTTCGGTGTTCAGCCTCTGAGAGTGACCATCTTTTGCCCAATTCAAGGACGATCTTACGGAACTTTCGCGAACTTACTTTTCCTTCGGGTATTTTGCTCGGATTTGTTTCTAACCCTTGTCGTGGTGGGGGTGGGTTACTGTGCCAACTGGGAGGTTGAAGTGTTCTCTTTATGGTGCAGGAGCTCTGGGACGCTGGTCTGCCCCCCTTGAGCATGAAGAGCTTAATGTTGACAATCCGCCCCCCTGAAAAACGGTAGCCCTGATTTGCTTGGACCGCGAATATTTTTTCTTTTTTTGCTTCGACAGTGGTGACTCCCAGGTCGGTCCAGATGGAGTGATTTTCTTTTTTTCGAATGTTCCCTATTCAATTTCCTCTTCGACGATGGATCAGGGAGTATTACCTATAGAAGAGACGTTGGGTCCCCGAAGGATTGAGGTGTGTTGATGCAGATTTTGTAGGGGACAGAGTATCGCCTTAGGTTTCTCAAACAGGATTCGAACTTCACGAGAGGGTTAGAGACCTTTTTTGGATCTTCCAGAGGAGAACAGCTTTTCCCTGGTCGTTTCCCCCCTCTTTCTCCGAAGGGAGACGCGTTTTTGTTTTGGCTAGAGGAATATGTCTCTAGAGCCTTTTTTATGAGTCAAGTAGTATGCAGGTGGTCTGTTTGTTGTGGTTCCTTCTCTTACTGGATCGGGGGTTACGCGGGGGCTCGGAATCCGGCTGGTCCCCCCGTTAATCGGTATGCGGAATTCTCCACCCGCATCCTGATTGAGTTTGGAGTTTCTCCATGATACCCTTTACTTTT
>Ga0179593_1355500_pt1 | contig 15469 bp, 13 predicted proteins | sample CZODoug2_1_08_16_FD_185931 | JGI IMG/M metagenome (GOLD analysis project Ga0179593, IMG submission 185931) | Vadose zone soil fungal communities from Angelo Coast Range Reserve, California, USA - CZODoug2_1_08_16fungal (PacBio error correction) | ecosystem: Environmental > Terrestrial > Soil >... | reverse complement strand
TTCCACGGTTTCAGGTTCCGCGCGAGTGACATTGCCGTTCTTTTTTTCGCAAGGCACATCCCCCTATGACAGACCCTTTCTTCATTTGTATGTTTCCCTTTAGTAGAAGCCCCCCCCCCCAATGACTATACTCAGTTTTTCTCGTTATTGTTCCTCTGAGGCGAGATATAGCCCCAATTTCCTTTTTTGACAGTGATATAACAGAGACCTTTCTGGTTCGCTTCTTACGCACATCCCCTCCAGTCAATTCGATACTCGGCTTATCTTTTTTTAACGGGAGATTCTCAGGAGTTCGTGGCGGGGATTATGTTTTTAGCCCCTCTACCTTGCTGCTGTGTGGGAGAAAATAATTCCTCTTTTCTCCCCTTGCTCGTTGTGAATTCGCATGGGCGGTTACTTCTGCTCCCCCAGAAGATGATTCTAATGAGAGGAGTTTGCCCCCTCTTTTGCGAATTGTGCCATTTTCATTTCCATTCCTCCAGAGTGTGAGAATTTCTTTTGATGACCGACGATTCGGTGGCAGTTTCAGGTGTGTTTGATGCTCGTCTTTTTTCACGCTGTTCAAATGGATTCTCTATAGGAGCGAGCTTTTTTTTTCCCCCTGTAGTAAAGTTATGTCGCTATTCACTACCTTTTCCTTCTGATGGCCTATGGGGTAGTCTTCACTGATAGTATTAGTTTTTTTCAACACCTGCTCCCTGATGGTTAGAGTTCCTTATTTTTTCTGTCTTTTGTTTTTTGTTAGGCCTGTTGGATGACGATGACTCGGTTTTTTGTTACCTGTGCGCACGAATGACCCCGACTTTCTGTTTCTTTGCCGCCGAGGTACGTTTTGACCCCGTGCTTGCACTTTTTTAGCGCTCGAATATCGAGTACGAAGGTCCCCCCTTTTCCCGCGCTCCACGTGATGCTTGACCTTTCCTTCTCACAGCCAGCGCCAACGGGGATATTTTTTTTCTCTCCCGATGCGACAGCCGCCTCCCTCAACTTATTGGTTTAAAGCTTATAGTAACTTTTTTACCTGCTCCTCTTAGTCCCCTGTGCCCCCATCTTTCGGACGCAAGGTCCGAGAGCAGAGAATTCTCTATTCTTTTAATCGGGCCGATCCGGTTTAGTGACTGTCCTCCCTTTAGGCCAATTGGATATGTTTTCTTTTCCCCCTAAGAGATCTGCCCGCCCCCGACATTTCCGTGTTTCAGGAAACGAGTTGTTTCGTCCCCCGAACTTTTCTCCTTTTTCCCCTCCTCCGTTGTGTTGTTTTTCATTGCTTCGCCCTCCGCCCGGTTTTCTCCCTGGCAAGCCTTAGGATTTCGTGTCTCTTTTTTCCCCTTTCCAGTCGAAAGCCTTTGACTTAGAATGATAGATCCCGGACAGGATCGGGCCGATTTACCCTTCCCATCGCGTTTGCATTTTAGAGATCGAGATTTTTCCCGATTGCACTGGCCATGCCAGTTTTAACTTTTTGGTTCAATTCCCAGAATATGGTCCCTTTCTTTCCTACTATTGTCCGAGCGCGCTTTTCTACCAGCCTTAGGTTGGGGCTTCGAGCTCTAACCGTTGTGAAGAGGCGTTTGGCTTTCCTTTCTCCCCTCCTTCTTTTTTCCCTCTCCTACCCACAACCGCAACCGCCCGGCTCCCCCCTCTTACCAGATTCTTTTATCGGCAATCCCCCCTTGTCTAGAAGCCCGGACTTGCTATTTGATCCCTCCACTTCCTAGAATTTTGCGACCCCCTCTTAAGCAATGCCCTCACAGAGCGCTGTTCAAAGTTCTCGGCGCGGCGAAGCCCAAAGACAGATTTCCCCCATTCTCTCTTCCTGGACGGCAATGGAGCCTGGAACTTCCCTCGCTAGTCCGCCTGACAACCAGTATTACGCCATGTTTCCGATTTGAACCAAGCCTTTTGACAATGACACCTACCTGGCAACCAACAGGTTAAGAAGAGGTGGTCCCCCCCCTTCTCCGTTTTTCAAAATCTCCCGCTCTCTGGCGCCTAACCCATTCGCAGTTTTTCTGCATACGAGTATACTTAATCTTTCATTCGCTTTAGGGTCACCTTTGTTGCGTCTTTTAGTTTTTCCTCTCTCCTCTTCCCTGTTCACGCACCCTCTATCCTTTTGGTTTTTTTTACTTTAGCCCCCGAAATGATGTTTTTTGGTGTCACCTGGGTGATCAGTGCCGAAACCGTCGCCGCCTCTCCTCGTCCTTGTAACAACAGTCTTTTTTCACGAGCGCCCGCCGTTTTTTCCTCGCTTTTTCGTTGGTGTTTTTATCTGCAACTACGAACCCCTTTCCGTGAGCCCCCTTCGCCTTTTCCGGCGCGATGGCTATTCTTTTTCTCAGAGGCACAGATATCCTCGGGAATATAGTCCACCACGAATGAGTGGTCCCTTTTCTCCCGAGCCTGCGGCATCGCCTCTTGATGTTTTTTACCATACTTGCTATTTGTATCTGTTCTCTTTGCCGGAAATGTTCGGACGTTCCCATGCTCCTTCTCTATTTCCACAGGTAAGAACCTCGAACTCCCCTCCCTCCGACCCCTTCGACCGAAAGAATTTTTCTTTTGCTGTCCGGGACTTGACCTCTTTTTTTCCCAGCAATGAACTCACTTCCCTCTTCCGCAGCGAAACTGTCGACTTCTTGATTCCCCGCAGATGAGCCGGTTCCATCCCTGTTTTTCGATTTGCGCGGCTCGTTCTATTTTCCTCCTGATCGCAAATGCCCTTCCCCGTTCCGTTCTCCAGCTCCATTGTACGTTTTCACCGTTCTGTTCTTTCAAAGGCGTTCCACGCTTTGCTCACTCGCCCGAAATGTGAACAGCCGGTTGGAGTCTCCAGATTCTTTCCTTTGTGAACACAGAAGCAGCAATTTGTTTTCCTCCTACATCTTTCTAGGTCAACTCCTTTCTTAGTTTTCGTTTTGTTGTCAATTCATCGTCCCTTTTACGCCGGTCATGGCCGGCCCCCCCCTTTCTTTTCCCTGCGATTGAAGTTAGAATGACGAAAGTACTTGTCTGCATTTTTTTATTCCTGTTTACTTCGTACTACCCGCCTTTCCCGTTACCCCCCCCGAAAATAAAGGATTTTCAAGAGCCCCAGAGGCTTTTGAAACCTATTGTTGTATCGTCCTCGTTCGCTATGAGATTTCCTCCGTGAAAAACTTCGTGACTGCAGCATTCTCCCCCCTGTTCATCTATTCCCTTTTTTTGAAGGTTAACGAGAAAGTTCATGGCATGAGACCCCCCTTCGTTCCCCTTGTGTGATAACCACTGGGGAGTATGCCTCTCCTTTTGGTTCGCTTCGTCTTCTTTTCTTACCTTTCCCCCTCTATTTTTTTTATTGCGAAACGAATTCCCTTTCCTCAAGAGCCCATCCCCCTATTAAAGTATTATCAGCTCCGCGAACGGTGTTGTTCAGACATAAAGGAGTTGAAGTTGCATTTTTCTCTCATCCGTGTTTGCGAGTCGGCACCCCGAGGGTTTTTCCCCTTTTTCTCTATAAGAATGCTACATCAATAACGGCCGGCGGGTCTTCCGTCATTTCCTTGCTGTGGCGGAGATCTCCCCATAAAAACTTTATGCTTTGTATTCATTTTTAGTAGTGCCCCTTCTCTTAAAACGAGGTCAATTACTTGAGATAAGATCTGGATTATCCTTGAGCTGTTACGCGGGCACTAGTTAATTAGTTGTTAGGTCTACTTTGGTTTCTTCCCCCCCCATGCTCTTCCTCGTTCGATTGGCCGCTTCTCGCCAACTCTTATTCCAAAGAAACTTTCTACTTTCGGTCTCGGCCGGCTTGGAAGGGCGACAGCTGCCGCATCCTTGTTCTGTATTTTCAGATCCTGTTCTTTCCTTTTGTTCCAAGAGGTTTTCCTTTCCGCTGGAGATATATAACTTATTTGGGATTTCCCCTCCCTTCTTAGCTCTACCCGAGGTAGCGTTTTTCCCCCCAGAGGTGTCCCTTTTCTGGTCCCATTTTGTTTGTTTCCCAACCAATAGCTGTGGCTCTGAGATTCTGGTTTTGACCCCCTGCGTATCTCTGGATAAGGAGGGATCTTCCCTTCCTCTATTTCATTCCCGAAATCCCATTAGGTTGATTTGTTCTTCTGTATTTCGATCCCCTTGTATATAGAGATCGTAATCTCCCTTCGACCATCCTTATTCGCAGTTTCCATTCCCGCTCGTCGGAACTCGTTGTCATATTATCATTTGTTTTTTCCCTTGTTACGCCTTTGCTTTTTCAGGAGTTTCGTTAGGCGGTGATGTACGCGTTCCCTTTTATATTTCGGTCTTTGCCGTTAGAGAGTTGTTTGACTCCTACTTCCCGGTGATGGCGTTGCCGCCTCCTCCCCTGTCCCCCGCCCCCGTTTTGAGGCTTCAGTTAAGTCTTTTTTTCTAGAGAAGTTTTTGTTGCGCTGTTCAATTGCACGGATAGTTGGCTTTCCCCTCGTGGATCTGCAAACAGAATTGCGTAGCCAGAGCTGACGTCCTTCGAATCTGTCCCGCCTTCATTTGGTCTGGATCGGGCTTACCTCTCTCTTTAATTCCCCCCCTTTTGTGTTGATTTTCACCCTCATAAGGCCCAAGATCCCAGCCATGAAGGGTTTTCTCCCTGGTCAAATTGGCGGATACGTCATTGCTATTCGTTCCCTCCCCCCATTTTGTTTTCTTAGCGGCCCACGAGTAGCCAAGATCCAGTTTCTGGACCTTCCCCCACCTCTCGTCGGTCTCTTTTTGCTGAAAGCTACGGGTGGTGATTTTCCCTGTTAAGCGGACACACACCTCCCTGTAGACTTTCGTGATACTCGCGTCGCCTGCCCCCTTCCCCCCTGTGGGACCGACATCGACGATCGCTCGGCCCCCGAAGTCCGTTGTTCCCCAAAGTTTTTTTACTCTCGGCTGATGAACGATGCCCGCCATGAGTTTTTTCCCTCTGGTCGAACTTTCCTGACTGATGGGTTTGTCCCGGCTTGACGTGACCCGACCTTAGAGCTCTTTTGCTCGACACCTCCTCCTTACACATTTCATTCTTTCTTATTCTAGGCTTTCTAGCTCTTCCAGAAGTCTTCTCTTCTCGGTCGTCCCCCGCAGCGTCCTACCTTGACGATGTTTGCTTATTTTTTTACCATCTGGCGTACCCTTCGCGGACCGATGGTTGACTGTTTTTTTTTCCTCACCCCAGTGATTTTCCTTTCTCCTGCCTTTATCTGATCCCCTTCTCGCGTGGAGAAAAGCCGGTTTTGTTGATCTTTAAAGATCCTCTCACCTTCTCTTTTTTCCGCCCCCTCGCCGGTGCCTTAAGATGCCTTTCTCCTGTGGAGTGCCCGGCTGGCGACGAAGGCCCTTTCCGCATATTTGCGACCGCTTTCCCCCCGTTTCTCGTGCCCGGCGCAACCTCCGCCTCGCCCTCGTGTACTGTTTCGCGACTTTATTTTTTTGACTCTGTTTGAATCTTCCCCTCTTGACCGACACCCCACATTCCCCCCCCCTCCTTTTTTTAGACCTGCCGCGGTTTTGGTTGTGACCCCCTCTGACCCAGACCTTCTTATGACTGACATACCAGAGACGCTTTCCTTGACTGTTTTTTTTTTAGCTGCGGATCGGATTACATTCCCTGTGGACCGTTCGCCCCGAGCCAGCGCCCCTCCTAATGAGGTGATTCCCCTTTTCCCAGTTCGCGTTTATGATCCCTCACGTCGAGGATCGGTGTTGTTGTTTTTTAACTTTAGTTTTCGCGCCAGCGTTCCTGTGACACCTCCCTTTTTTCCCACACCCCGTCCCCGAGCGGACCAAAGTTGTTTTCGCATCCCGAAACCCCCCCCCTGTTTTATACCCCTTTCTTCGTTGGTCGCCCCCTTGACCCTTCTCTCCCCCAATGGTCTTACCGGTCATTTTTTTCAGACTTTCTTTTCTGGTATGTTTCATCCCGGGAGAATCCTATAAGTGTTTTTTTTTTGCGGCCGGAACGACCGTCCTTCCTTTTAATAGTGTCGCCCGAGATTTATTTGCCCCCTTCCCGACCTCCCGTTTTCTTTTCTTTAGTCCTCCTTTTATGTGATTCTTTTCTAGGACCTTTTACCCAGTTACCTCCCAAGACTGGTTTTTGCACCCAGACCTCCTTTTGTAATACCCTAGTGCCGGTATCCTTACGTCTTGTGTCTTCCCTTCCGTCTTAATCCGAAAACTGCCCGCGTCTTTTTTTCCGTCGAACTATTAGAGTTCCCCGCTTTTGTGCTTCGTTGTTGTTCGGCGCCTCTGGTCTCCTCTTATTTTCATCCGGGCTGCTGATCACAGGGGCGTCTTAGTAACCTTTCATTTTTTTATGACGTCTAGCCGTCATCCGTAGGGATGACTTTTCGCGCTGGTTATAAAGCACACTTTTCCTTCTGTATATCCGTCTGTATTGCGCCATCAGTAAGACAATATTGAACCTTGCATCTTTCTTTTATGGACTAGCTTTCATCGTGAGATCGTTTATTATGTACTGGCCTGGCGGTCATTCTTGGGCTCTTCGGTCCCTATTTCCTGACAGACTCATTTATTGGTTTCTTTGCCTTCTTTTTGGTTGGCGCGCTTCTTTCATTCGCTGTTCGTGCCCTTCCTGTTGCCCCATCGTCCGCAGCCGTTCTTTGTTTTTTGAAATTGCATTTTGTTGGCGCTGACCACGGTCCCCTCAGCATCGTCTTTCTTTTCCCCTTCCTGCCAGTGTGGCGCCGTGGTACGCCACCCCGACTGGCGGTCGCAGCCTCTGACCAATCCGTGTGCACTCCTTTCTTGTGGGTTCGTCGGTCAGCAGCATCATGCGCCACGACACGCCCCACCTTCCCCCCCCGCTTCTCCACAAGACGACACCCCACCCCCCGTGTCAGGTCTTTGTCCCTTTACCCCGACCAACTCTTTCTGCAAGTCTTGATGGTTCCGCCGCTTGTGCCCAGGTTGCCGGGGCTCGTTTTACCTTGTTTGATGCTCTTTTGCTCGCGATCTCGTTTCGCAAAACCTCCCGTCCTTTTGTTCTGTGCATATGAATGGTCTACCTTTTTTCTCGGCGGCTTTCTTACGCAGGCTTTTGTACGCTATGATATCTATGTGACGTCCGGTGAGAGCTTTTTTCTTATTTTTGCTGGTCCTGACCTTCTCGTCGGTTTAGATGAATGGGTCCAGGCTTTGACTCTGTCTGAGTTTGCTTTTGTTTGAACGGCCTTATGATGTCTGTTTGCCCTCCACTCGACTTCTTCCTTTTTCCAACCACATCCCGCCCCCCCCCGACTTCCTCGCCATCCCCCCCCTTCTCTCCGAGATCCCCCCAGCCCATTCCCCCTCGGTCTTGGGCGGAATTCCCTGTCACATACCCCACCCCCCCCCTCCGACCCCTTACCCATCCCGTTAGACATTCCCGCCCCTTTTTTCACGCGCGCGATTGATATACCTATCACGATCTCCCCCCCCCTGTCACTTCTGGTGACGGTGTGGACCCGCCGCCTTGCCTGGTTTCAGCAGGGACTGTGTTCTTTAGAAGTGATCTGCCATTGGTTTTTTTTGTCCTCTGTATTTTCGGCTCCTCACCTCAGCGATGTTCTGGCCCTCTTCAAACTCTGGTACTTCTGTTCTCAGATTTGCATTTGGCCCCCGATTTTTGTTATTTCCTTCGATTTCCATATGACGCCCTCGTCCTTCCTCCCCAATCTTTTGATGAATTCAGTTGGTGCCGCCGCAGCGTTTCCTGCTTTCTCTTTGCAGTGGCGATAGCGCTTGACTTCCCCCGATTCCCCACGAACTCTGGACGTGCGCTATCCATTGCCAACATTTTGACTCTCTCTCCCGGCTTCGACGCCCCCCAGTTCCGTAGCTCGCTGGCGTATTTTCATCGCGTCTTGCTCGTAGGTTTCCAGCAGGCTGCGGAGGTATTCCCCCCCTTTTGAGGGAGTTTTTTGTTTTTTGAAACCGCTCGCTCGATTTGACTCTTTTGGTCAAATTTTCTTAAGTCCACAACCCGCCGATTGTTAAATTGGCCCTTTTTCCTCCACCGGCGGCCGGCCTTTTGCCAGAAAGTTAATCTTTTTCCTCCTCCTCTGATGTGTTTTTTTTATCCCTAGTTGCGTGAACCGCCAGCTTTTTTTGTTTTTGGTGGTACGGCACCCTATTTAGTTCTGCGCTTTTCTCGTGGTTTTTCTCTTTTCCTCCCAGATACCCCGCCCCGGACTTTCATTTTTCAATTGCTTGGACTCCAATCTTTTCACCGATTTCGTCCCCTATGATGAAATCCCACGTCGAGCCTCTTATTCAGCTGCGATAGTGTCCTGAGTAGAACCCGTTTCGATGGTTTCGAGGCACTCTTTTTCGCAGCCCTGTGTCTTCCTTCTCTCCCCCTCTTTTCCACGGGATAGGAGACTTTTTTTTATGAGTCTCTCCCCCTGTCCCTCCCTAGGTCACTGATCTGTTTAGTCGGCGGCTGAGCTGCGACTCACTTCCCTCCTCCGTTGGTTGTGACTTCTTTTGCGTTTTTCTATAGTATAGAGTTATTATCTCTTTAGCCCACCGCCCGGATCCATCCCAGCCGTTTCAATCAAAAGCCCATTTAGTCCCTCATCCTCCGATTCTGTACTTTTCTCTTGCTGTTTGATATTACCGGTCTTTCTTGCGCAGCCACAGGTCAGCGCAAGATTTGCTTGTCTGCCTCCCAACAGTTCCACGTCGCCGGTTTACAAGCCTGCTTTTTTCCTTTTTTGTGATCCTCCCCCAGGCCCAAGTCCCCATCGCTGTATTGACTCCTATGTTAGTCCTTGATTCACTCACTTGATAGCACCTCGCGGAGAAGAGCAGTTTTTCCCTCCGATGTGTCCCAGAGATACCTTCTCTAAACAAGCCTTAACCCCCCCCTGATCTACCTCTGGTTTCAGGTTTCCAGGCTCAGCGTCCAACTCCGCATATGCGTTTAAGTCCCCTTTTCACAATGCGTATTAGGCTTTTGACCCGTCCTTATAAAGCATAATTCTTGTCTTTTGTTTTCTCTGTCGTAGTCTTAGTCACACAACGTGTCTCCAACGGAACTGATCTTTATGGTTCCTTTTGTTTGCTACAGCATTGCAGCCTTCGTCTCTCCAACATAGTTTTTTTCTCGCGCCTCCACTCCTCAGTCTTTAACCCTCCCCTTTCACCCGAGTCTGCTAGCCCAGATGAGGATCTGTTATGCTGAGTTTTTCCGATACGCCCTCCAAGATTTGGCGCGGTTGAGTTTCGACGGGGTGCACCTTTTCTTCTCGCGTGACGACCGACACCGCACCAGCCAGTCCGATTTCACTGTGTTTTTTAATATGTCTGCTTTTCGTACATCTTGTGTTGGCTGTAAGGCGTCAACTGCGCCTTCTTTGTTGGCGACATCTTCCGGCCCTTTCTTGGTCTGGCCCCACACTCTATTTTTGCGTTATTCCGTTCATTCAAACGCGGTCCCCTTTGGCCACCATTGTTTCGTCCTGCGATTCTGTGTTGCCTGCTTCTTTCCCAGGCTTTCCTACTCTCCTTTCCCCTTCCTCCCCGGAAGACGCAGACGCCCCCGTCAGATTTCGGCGTTCCTGCCCGTGAGCCCCCCGCTCTTCACCGCCCGTTCAGTTCGTCCCCTCCCCTCGGCTCTCTAAGCTTTTGACGGCCACTCTTTGGCGTTCGATTTACAATTGTCGTGCGATGGCGTTCCGGTCTTCATTCGAGATCAGCCTTTCTCGAAGTTCAAGAATCGTGCGTGCTCACCATAGTGCATCGTCCGATGAAGCTCTGCTTCCCTCCTAGGCCATTGTTGCGCCCGCTCCCCTTTCTATGAAGACCCCCAAGAAAATTGGCCGAAGGTGGGAGTCTATCTTGCGCCTGAACCAGGCATCAGCGGTGCCGCGACGCTTCTTACCTGGTCCAAAATTCCGTTTCGTCCTTGGTCCGTCATTTTCTTTTCCATGCTCGGAGACTCTCCATTTCCTTCCCTTCTTCCGCGATATTCCTTTCTGCCTTTCCTGAAAAGTAATTGGGTCCAGTGGATCCCTTAACTTTTTGCGGCTATTATTAATACCTCCTCTTTGATGTTTTTAAATGAGCATATCTTGAAAACTCTCTTAGCCGTCAGTTAAGCTGTGGCCATCCCTTCCAATCTGGACTTGCCTAATCACCGTCCTGCTGCCGTTTTGCTTCCGTGATTTTTCCGCCCATTTGTTCGGCTGGGCAAAATGGCTTCTACGCCGACCATGTGTGGATCAACACATTTGTTTTTCTGCTGACGAACGTTGGTACGCTCCGACAGGATGTTTCGACAATCCCGATCCGCTGGTCAGTTTCCCAGACGATCCATTTTCCCCCCCCCAACCGATCTCGAGGATACCATGCCGTCCCTCTATAATTGGAGACGCCAATCGATTTTCAATCTCCGTACTGGGCGTCGTCTGCTTTCTGGATATGTTGTTCCGACCTGCTCTCTTCGGTTCATACCTCATTTCCAACCACATTGCGGCGCTGGGATTCAGTAAGGAAGGTGATGTTCTTGTCTCTTGGTGTTAGGTCTACAGATTTTGGAAGATGGAGGTATAGGCGAGCGCTTTTTGTTTTCCCTTGAATGATTTGGTACCTCAGCGCTGGGTGGCCAAAGATGGTTTTCTGGAGCGCGATGTTTTTTGCGAGGCCGTCGTTCCTGACGTGCGGAGCGACCGCTTCCTCCCCCCCAATATGATCCCCTTCAGATGCAGCTTCGTCCAATTAGGGCACGACTAAAAATTTATCAGTTCGGACGGCCCGGCGTGAGTCCCTCTATTTGTCGGATCGGTCGATCATCTCGCGAACTTTTTTTTCTCAAAAGACTGAATGTTGCGATATATAAATCCTCGCCTGGCTTCGAGGAAACCTGACAGTGTCTCTCTTTACCCAGGGCGGCCCTGCCTGGCCTCGTGAAGGGTTACTCCAGTGTTGTTTTTTTCCAACCTAGACGGTTGGGTCTTTTTTTTTTACCGAAGGCGGTGGGAACTCTACAGCGTATATCGCAACGGATTCGTCTATCTTCGGCGCGATCTGTTTTACCGTGATGTTGCTTGCTTGTCCCTTTTTTCCTTTTTCTTGATTGGGTCTCTCCCTGGTATATAGCTCTAGGACTCACGTAGCTTTCCCCAGAAAACCCCTATTTCTACACCGTTTTAGCAGTTCCGTTTTTTTTCTAGTTATCCGCGCCGCTCTTTCCCCATGGTTCCCTCAATGCCGCCCGGAGCCGCGCTTATGATGTCGCCCGGGCTAGCGGGGAAATGGCTTGTCGCGCGATGTGCTGCTGCTCGAGCAAGGTTTGCCCTTTTGGCTGTTGCGTTAAGACTACTCCCCCTTTCCCCCCATTTTTCCGGTCTCCTGAGACCGGGACGCGCCTTTTTTGAGCTTACCTAGGAAAGGATCGTGCGAAATCGTGGCGGCCTTTTTTCCCCCCTGAATGAGGGGCCGAGCTGAAGGCTAGTATTTTTCCAACTGCCTCCTTTGGTGACATGTCTCCCTTGGGACGTTTATGCTTTGCGTCGCTGTGTCTCCCAATCCCCTTTCTTCTTTTTGAGAGGATAAACGACGGAATAAGTCCCAATGAAGGTTTTGCGGAAAATGACTAATACGTCAGCTTGCGACCTTTAAATCATTTCAGAAGACGGCCTGTGACTCCCGATCGTTCCTGAGAAATCGCCAGCGCTGGTTATAGAAAGATGAAAGCGCTCATTTTTTTTGGACCCTGTAGGTAGGCACGCGGAATCACCCCTCCTTTTTATTGTCCTTGATTATTCAGCCCTCACATTCTGGTGGGTTTAAGGCAAGGACTCCCCCCGCGGCGCGCGACATCCGCGTATGACTTTGTCCCTTTCCCCCAAGGGTACCGCTTCTCTGCCTCTTTCCCCCTTGATTTCCTGAGCGCGGTGCACTGGCGACCTTTTTCTCAACCTTTTTTTTGTTTATACCGGCTGACGTGAGTACGATCGTCTATAACCTTGATGTTAGCTTTATGCTCGTCGGTCCACCCATTTTTCGGCGCCTTTAGACTTCATGGATCGCGCCGACGGCTCCCTCCTTCTCCTTCATGCAGGAGATCGGTTTTAGATTTCCCCCGCCCCCTTTTTGACCCCTCCTCCCGGATCCTTGTTTGAACACAGCCTGTTTTCTTCAAAGGTCTGTGCGAGGCATCCTTCTTTTGCTGTTCCTTGGGATCGCTATCCTTCATGTTAGAGGACGCTCTGATTGAGGATTGTTCACTGGCCTGCGCTTTCTCCTTTAAAACGCCTGTTACGCGATGTGATCTCAGAGTCTCACGAATGGTTGCGACCAGCTGAGGTTTTTTCGATCGGTCATTCCTTTGTCCCTTGATTTGACGGACGCGCCTTTTTTCCTTCTCTTATTTTCGATGCCGATCGAAGAAATGAGGAACGACCTGCCCCTTTGCCATCCTTCTCTCCCCTTTCTCTTCTGCCCGTTCCCTTGCCTTTCCCCCTTGTCCCTTCCTAGCCGAGCCCCCTGTGCCCCTCACAACCTCATGTTTGTGTCCCTCCTCACTTAGTTTAAATCACGTCATGACCTCAATACCCGCGCCTCTCTTTTAGTCGTGAGGAAGGATACCTCCGCGGGGTCATTGCCGACCTCTAACGCGCTTCAAGCCACCGTTCTGGTGGATCTTTTTCCCCAATCCGTTGATTGTTCTTTGCCCTTTGTCTTTTCGGATCCCCTTTTCCTCGATGAATCGGTTTTTGTTCTTCTGTTACAGTCCTTGGTCTTCCTAAGCTCTTATCGGCTCTTTTTCATTATGTAGGTCTGCAACAACTCGCTTTTCGGGGCGCTTGGGCACCCGCTTCTATTAAATCTTCCCAAAGTTTTTTTTTGATCCACAGGTCTCTTTTGTTGGTATGCCCATTGCCCTTGCAGCACGGGCCTTATGTTGTTTTTCTGCCCTTCTTTTTAGACAGTGTAGTTGATAGAATTTTTCTTTTTTCTAGCCCCCAGGCTGCGGCTGCTGCCATCCGTTTTTTTTGAGGAAAGCGGTACGCGAACGGCGGCCTAGAACTAGTGTCCGAAATTTGTTTATCAGTTAACTCGGGCCTAGGTATTTTAGTCCCCGGTATCGAAATTCTGCCTTCGGAACCCAACCGCTACTCACCCGCACCTCCACCCCTTTGACTTTTGCTCAGGCAATCATTTTTCCCCATAGAAGGGTATATTTTTCCATTCACACTTCTCCTACTAGACGGCGCGTCTGGAAACGCAGATTTCAACCATCCCTCATACGCCTCCGTTTTTCCCTTGTAGATGCGCTAGAGTGTCCCCCTCCCTCCCTGTTGGTGTTTAAGGAGTGCTTTTCCAGACAGCCTGTTTTCACGGTCGTGGCTGCTGGATCCCCCGGGCAGTCGTGGCCATTGCGAGCTGGTGTTCTAGGACGTGAGGCCTCCTCGGCCTGCACATTTGCTCTGGGTGCCGCCTTCATGGGGTTGCTTTTTATCCTCTTTCTCTGATTATCTCCTATTACTTTTCTCTTTTTGAAGCCTCGGACTGTGCATTAGAACTCGAGTTACTATCCGATTTTTCTGCTGGCCTCCCCTGCTTATCGAGCTTTCTTTACCGTCCGGCACTGTCGGTCATGCGAAGTTCCTGTTTGCAACTCGATTTCCACTTTCTTTTGCGCTTTCTTCTTTTGCGAGTTGTTCTAAGGCAATGGCGATGTTGAACTGTTTCCCAATTCCCACCCTCCTCTTTCCTGAGAGTGACTTCTTTCTGAAACATTGTTGCATTTTGGTGGCGCTGATTTTATTTTCCCTATCTCAAAATAGCGCCAGGAGTTTATGTTAAATCCCCTGCTCCGTTGGTCGCAAACCTAAGGGCTTTTTGTCACATTTAGCACCAATCTTTCTTCTCCCTATCCGTTCTTTCTTCCCATGCTTTTGCGTCTCGACAGCTATCATCTGCTCATTTTCCCGATCCGTTTCTCCCTCATACTGTTCCTGTTTCCCTTTGTGCGTTTTTTGTTGAGATTTACCAATCCCTCCCCCCTCGATCCGAATCTCTGGGCCCTCTTTTTTCCCCTGGCTTTTTCTTTTTTTTTTTATTGTTTCGTTTTGTAGATGCATTTTTCCTTTTTGAGAGGTCCATTGCCCGCGGGGAGTTCCCCCACGGCATAAGTTTATCGGTGAAATTCGTGCGTATTTGGTCCTCTGTGATTTTTTCCGCTCCATTGACACCATTCGCAGCAGTGCGCAGAAAGCATTCAATGAAGAGTTAGTCTCCCTTTTTGAGCGCATGTCTTTTTCATTGTTAGGAGACATGGCTGGTGGAGCCTTTTCCTTTGAGTAGTGCTTCGTTCACTAGGAGGCGGTGTTTTTTTTTCCCCCCACTAGGTTGTTTTATTTTTTTTTCGCTGTTCAAACGGCCTTGAAGCCCAACTTTTTTTAGCTGGAAGATTGGTTTCTGATGCAAGGAATCCTTTTCTTGTTTTTCCTCTCTTTTTGTTTGCGTCCTACTCCGTCTCTTAGTTGGTTAAAAAATTGGTGTGCTTCATTTCTGATGTTCTTTAGCAGTTAGGAGTGTTTGAGAATGAAGCATTTTTAGCCAGAATGCCGACGAGGAGTGCGTTGGGGGTTGGTGGTGTGGTGTGTTGTTTTTGTGGGGTTTCCTTTCTTCGTGTGGTGGGGTGGTTGGGTTTTGGTTTGGGGTGGCTGGGGGTTTTTTTTTTTTGTTGTTGGTTTGTTTTGTGGTTGGTTTAGGGGGGTCGTGGCTGTTTTGGTGTTTTTGCTCTTCTTCTTTTGCTGACGGTTTTTGTTTTTTTTCCCGATTTGGTCGAGCTTTCCTCTCCCCGCGCGCTCAGGAGCGACGATCTTTCGTCTCTAACTTGTCTTTCTGCAGCTCCGGCAGAAGTTGCTTATTCCCGGCGCGGCGTATTTTTGTTTCCATTTTTGCTCCGACCTTTTCCTCCGACATCGGTTTCCCTTTTCCCTTTTCACAGCAATGGATGATTCTCTTTCTTTTTTTCCCTCTTTTATCAGAAGTACTTTTTTCCATCTTCGCTGGAATCAGCTCCCCCTTCTTATTTTTCATATTCTAGATCCTTTTTCTCCTTGGTTCCTTCTTAACGGCCGTTCCTTCCTTTTTTTGATTGCAGAAGGAAACCGACCCGTCTCCGCAACAGAAGTATGTGCTGAAACCTCTTCTTTTTGCTCATTAATTAATTACTTTCCCTCCCCCCTTTTTTTTGCTCTTTCGTTCCGCACCACCTTACTGACTGTGGGGTTGCTCCGTCTCCTCGTTGGAGGAGAGTTTATGGTTTTTTTTTTCCGCCCCCGATCCCAGGCCCTTTTTTCCCTTACTTGGGCGCCTGCTACTCGTCCTTTCCCATGCGGAAAATCCCTCGTAGCTTTTTGATTGCAGCGCGCGTCGGCTGAATTGACCGTCTTTTCCGTTTTTGGCAGACGGTTGATCAAGGTCCTGTCAAGTGTTATATCGCTAC
>Ga0179593_1652419_pt1 | contig 15470 bp, 23 predicted proteins | sample CZODoug2_1_08_16_FD_185931 | JGI IMG/M metagenome (GOLD analysis project Ga0179593, IMG submission 185931) | Vadose zone soil fungal communities from Angelo Coast Range Reserve, California, USA - CZODoug2_1_08_16fungal (PacBio error correction) | ecosystem: Environmental > Terrestrial > Soil >... | reverse complement strand
GACTTACCCCCCTTCACCAGATCTTCCCCTCAAGCCCCACGTCCTTTCACCATGCTCCCTTCGACCACGGCTCACGTGCGACCCTGCTGAGAGTTTCTCACCTTTTCCAGTTCTGGCCGGATCTCTGTCGGCCTCCCACCCCCCCGTCGTCAGAGTATACAAATTATTCCGCTCCGGGGTCCTCTTCATCCTCCCCTTTTTCCGCAGTACCATCCCTCTCCTTTTCCCCGCCAACACGTGGAGTTTTCGGAAGCGCTTTTCTAAAACTGGTCTCGGTACTCCTCAAACAGTTTTTTGCTTCCCGAAAGGTTTTTTTCGCGTTCTAGCTGTTCTTTTGCTGGAGCTCCTAGCTTTGCTACGGTTTTAGCCTTGACCCACGGAGGCGTTACAAGCCGATTCCCTCTCTTGTGACCCCAAATTGCGGTTCCGACGATCGGTCCCGCTTCGCGGTTCTCTGTATTGGTATTCCAGGCTTCCGCGTTCTTTCCCATCCGTGCCGTACCCCCCACGCGATTGGCGCTCCTCGCCGTTCGCCCGGGCGTTGACTTTTTTTTTTTTAGACCTCCCCCCCCCCATTCCTTATGCTCGACGCCGGCATCTCAACTTTTTTTTCACAAAGACCGCTTTCCGCCGGTGATGCGGGCGCGCCCCCTTCTTCCCATTTCGGCGTTCCAATACTCTTGCACAGCTCAATTCCTTTTTTATCCTTTGCATATATCCAGTATAGGCCCCTCTTTCCCGTGAGCTTCCACCCCATCTACTAGCTTTTGGTGCTCCCCGGACATATAGAGAAATCATTGTATATAGTAAGAGTCGTCTTTCTTTTTCCCTTTCCCCTTTCCCTAAGTAAATATTGTTATGGGATCCTCATTTACATGCTCTCCCCATCGCGCCAGCTGGCACCTTTTTGGAAACGTTTTTCAGTCATCTCCGGAGGAGTGGTGGCTCTCCGATCTGATGTGACCAATCTACAACTGTGACTGTTTTTGATTCCCCCGAATACCGAGACGCACCCAATATCAGCTCTTTCACGCCCCGTCCCAAAATTGTTTTAATTATTCCCCGGCATCTAGCTTCCCCCCCCCCCCCTCCTTCCGTCGGTTTATATAGACGTTTAAAGGGGTTCTTATTCCCTTCGGCCCCCTTCTGCCGAGGTACGGCAAGGAAGCCCACAATCAAAGGCCCTGTTGTTTTATCAGGCTGCAGTATCTTTTGTGGGTATTTCAACCCTCTCTCCTAGGCTTCTTCCCTTTCGTCGCCCTTTTTTTCTACCTCCCTCTAAGGTTTTGGGCCGGCTGCCAAAGCTCTTTTTTTCTCCTTTTTGCTCCTGACCCCGATTGTCGCCATCATGTTTATCCTCTTTAGGGTCCCCCCTTTTCTTTTCTATGGCGCTTTGAACAGGACCTCTGCCTCTGTAGGGCCGTGGCAGCTTTGTGCCATTCTCGTTGTTTTACCCCCCTCAATTCAACTCGGTGCGTTTTCCCCAGGAAGTACTCCTCCCCCTGCTCGGCGTAACACTGAGATATGCACCCTTTCCCTCTCACCCCCCGGTTGCGTTCTTTTCTATTTTACCCCTTGGCCCCTCCCCTCAATTGTAGATCCCCCTTCAGCGACGCCACTCAGTCTGTCGTCCTGGGTCTGGCGTTCTGGCCCCCTTTTGTCGGGAAACTCACGTGTAAGTTTCTGCGTAATAGGGTTTTCGGTTTATGATAACTGTTCCCCCCAGTCTCTTTCCTCTGCCATTTTATGTAATTGTCCAGTCAAGGGCCTGGTGAAGACGCCCCCCACCTCGTGTTTCCTAAGTCCCTTGCCTCTAGGTGGGCGATGGGGGTCTTGTTTACATTTTAGATTCTTCATTTTCCTTGGTTGCCATCTCATTCGCGCTGGACCCCCTCAAGCTCGAATACGGCTTTCCCTCACTTCGATCAGCGGTACCGATGATCCCAAGGTGTCTTCTTTCGCCATTCTCCTTTTCAATACCCCCTTTTTCCCTCTCATAAACGTTGCGTTTTTCTTTTTCAGCCGAACTTGGATTCCTTTTTACTTTTCGTGCTGGTAAATGTATTTTTGACTTTTCACCGGCTGATGAATTCTTTAAGTCCCTTTCCCCCCCTCATGGTTTTTTTCTTGAAAACACCCCTGCTGTCAGTCTCAAAGCCCTGTGTCACCCTGAATGTCCCCCTCTTACCTTTTTTTTTAGCTTCCTTCGCTGCTTGTTCCCCCTGATTTGCTTGTAATCTGTCCCCCCGCTGATCTATCTCCCCTCCGTTTTTCGATCGCTTCCCTCCTTGTGGGCGCGCAGCAATCCCCTCCCTCCGCGTCCGCGGTCCGGCGTGCATCTGTTGGCGGACCTTTTTTCGGGTCTTTTTTTTTGACCCCTTCCAGACAGTTACCAGAACCCTACCTATATTTTCTGGCCTTCCATTCTGCTTGCTGAAGCCCCTGACAAGTTTCTTCCTTCACAGCACGATTAACCCCGTGCGCCTAACCCAGCCCCTTCCGACAAACTTTGTCACTTTTTTTCCTTTACGCAGGTATCCGATCGTCATCGCTTTCATCTTCCTACCGGTTGGATCGCCTTCGGCCAACTCCTCCTGCCCTCCCCCCCTGACGCGACCCGCTTCCAGTCCTTCACATTTGACTAGTCCTCGTCCCCAAGAAATTTGGCCACCATTCCCCCACGTCCCAAATATCTTTCTGCCCCTTTCCATGAGGATGAAGGCGTTATTTTTCCCCATGCCCTGTTCGGAGCCCCTCAGTCCGCTTGACTACGGACTGGGAGGACCCTCAGAAACCCCCCTGTCCAAATTCTTCCGTCCCAGGGACGCGAATGTTCTCCTACTGAAGGAAGGGATTGGTTCTTCTCTGGAAGGTTTGGATTCCCTTCTGAGGTTTCCCCCTGCCCCCCTAATAGTTTCGAAATACATCTCCATCGCAATTTCCGTTCGCGAACTATATTGGACATATTCTTTTCTCCCTCCCTGTGGTCCTTCTTCTTTTTTTTAAAGCACCTTATCTGAATTGGTAACGGTCTTCCCCCTGACTACCCCTCCGCCCGTAACGGTCCCCTCCCTTTCCTATAATAATGTAATTTTCCGCCTATTGTTCCTGGACCCTACCTCCATTCCCTTCCACCCTTCTGTCGCCGAAGGGAAAAGACTGCCCTTCCCGATCTTTGGCAAGCCGTCCCCCCACCCATCACATGGTCTGACGTTCCCCAGGAGACGACTGGTCTTTCTCCCTCCCTAGTCCGAGGAATTTGCTTTTTACAATCAGTCTAAGGCCTCCTTTTTCTTTCCGGAAACGAAATTTTTTTAGTTTGTCAACTTGGTTTCCCTTTCTCCTTCCAGCTTCCTTTTTCCTTATCTTCGAAGATGGAACACCTTGGCCAAAGTCCGGTCCTCCGCTCTGTGTGATTTGATTCCGCAGGAATCAAGCTTTTCACCTTTTTCCTCCGCTGAGATTGTTGACTTTGTAGGAGTGGGTTCCGGTCCCCTGCTCATTCTTTCCCCATCAGCTTCGGTCTTCCCCGGAAGTTCCTCCCCCATTCCCTTCCTTGAGGCAGGCATTCGAGATGAGCTTTATCCGAACTGCCAGATGACGGTGACCCTTCGCACCTTTTTGGACGCCCTAAACTGATCAGAGTTCGCGGTTTTTTCTTTTCCCCCGATTTTTTCATTTAAGAGTAGTCCCCGAGGTGATGAAGCTCATTTCTTTCCTTCCGGTGAGCCCTAGCTTGCCCTTATGCACGCCTCTTTTCGCTTCCCCCTATGTAACTCTCCCTTCTGCGAAATTTCTTCCGCATCACCTTCGGACCCTTTTGTTGCAAGCATATTGCCCCCTTTCTCGGCCGATTAGAGCCCCGGAAAGTCCTTTCTTTTTTTTGTTCGGTCGACAAGCCCCGTCCCATTTTTTTTTTTCTCATCCTGAGTCTGCGCCCTTTCTTCCTGGGAATTCCTTTGAGATCCGGCCATGGCTCCTAACAATATCGTTTCCCCGATTCCTTTCTCTCGATTACGTCACGCTTTTTGATCACAAGATCTTTTTTTCATCGCCGCTTCTCGGCTTCTCCCAGTATCAGGGAGAATCTCCCAGAAACATCTCTTCTCAGAGCTCCCCATGGCGGCTTTTTTCCTTGGTTTTCTCGTGTTCTAGCTTCCTCTTCGCGGCAGTCACTCTTCTGAAAATCGCAGATCGTTTCTTGGCCGGAATCGGTTACCCCCTCGGCGGAGCTAATTTTCTTGACGCCCTTTGGGGTTTGTTGCTTTCCCCAGAGATTTTTCTACCTTGCGGGTTTCCCCGTTGATTTAATATTCCCCCAGGGTCTTTGTGGTTCCTCTTGAAGAGGAATTGTGCAGTTACGGGGTGTTTTTTAATAGTCCTTTCCCTTGATTATGGAATGGGTGCCTCCTCTCTTTCCTAATAAGTTTTTCCTCTGACAACCAGCCCCCCCGGAACGAACTTTCCTCGACCCCCCACTTCCCTCCCTTTCTGCCCCTCTGATTACGACCTTCGGACGCGCTGCCGCGACCGTTGATTTTGAAGATTATCCCGCCCCTTCCTAAATTATTCTGTTCGTCTAGCCCCCAACCAAGTGTCATCGGAATTCCTCTCACCTTTCTTTCCATGATTCCCCCTCAGGACCCTCGCCTTCCCTTGCTCCCAAGCACACACACGGAGATGCCTTTTGACCCCCCCCCGCGATTAGCTCTATCCCCCCCCTCCTAGGTCTACATTAAACCCCCAATCTTCAGTAGGGGCCTCCGCCAATTTCGCCTGTAGCGTACGTCTCTGGGCTGGAGTTCCCCCCTCTACGGTTACTCCTTGACCTGGCAACGCGGCATTCTAACCTTTGATCAAAGGAGTGGGTGAAGTCCCCCCTCGTCGATTCAATCGCTTCCCCGTTAATGAGCGATCGTATTCTGCCATGGATTCTTCCCTTCCGTTGAGTTTCCTTCCCCCAGGAAGAGCCCTCTTGCGAATCTCGATTCGACCTGAAATGGTTGACTTCTCCCTCCCAATCTTTCCATTATTGCTCGTCCCAGGAACTCCGGCCAGAAGACTCTTCTGCAAAAAGAGGCTTTCCGCCTTTTTTCTGTGCCTTCGAATCCCCTTCGGATCCTCGTTGCACCGACTTCACGCTACTCTTCTTTTTTTTTTTTTTTTTTGATATCCCCCCCCTTTTAAACTGCTCCCCCCCTTTAAGGAGCTTCTTCCCCCCCCTTGACTATTCTTTTTCTTGCGCCAGGACCCCCCGTCCCCCTAGAAATATGGCACCTTCCCCTGTCACCTTTCGCCTCCGTACTATCTCGGGATCGAACCGATCAATCTTTGCCAGAGAAGCCCTCGTCCCGCGGTCACGGCGGGTGAGGGGAGGGTTCCCTCCGGCGGAGCGACGCGCGAGCGGCGTGGCCCCCCCCCCAGACCTCCCTGCTGCGTTGTGGGGTAAACACGCTTACACAGATCCCCCAATCGAAGCTTTTCCTTCCCCCCTCTTGACAAACTTTTTTTCTTCAGGGCATTCTCGGCCCCCCCCCCCGAGGGCGTACTCTTCGACGTTTGCCAAGGGGTTTTCAGCTTTCCTTGAAGCCAGCTGTCCTTGCGGGAACAACCCTTCCCATTTCCTCGACAGGCAAGGCTTTTTCCCCCCAGGCATTCCGTACTGATTTTTTTCATGAGAAAATTCTTTCCTTTCTCGACCCTTTCCCCCTTCTTCCCGTACAATACCCTCCCTTGATGGGCAGGATGACCCCCCCTCTGGACCCTGCAGGGGTTTTCGATTTGCCAGATTCTCTTTTTTTGCAGGTTTGTCGTTTTCCCCCCTTCTCGAGAGAGGTCCCCCCTCCTATATAGAATTTTCCTCCTAATGGCTGCCCCACTTGTACCTTTCCCCCCTCCCTTTCCGTGTTCCTAATTACGTCCCGCGACCACACAGGGCGCGTCCTTTTGCGATATGCCACTCGATTCGTCTCCGCACAATTTTTCTCTGTCCCTCCCTTGGATGTATTAGAGAATTTTCCCGAGGTCGGATTCGGGATCTCCCCCGCCTTTTTGTCGACGCCCTTTCAGCGACGCCATCTCTTTTTCCGGCCTCGATTCGGCACTGCTTGTCCCTTCCCCAGATTCCCTACTAGGGTTGCACCCTTTTTGCGCAGTATAAGTTCCTCCTTTTCGCGTTTTCGCTTATAGCTCTTCTCCGACCAGAGTTGAATCCCCCTCTTCCCCCCTGAATTCGAGCTGACCCTTTGCCCCCATATAGTGGTTCTTTTTCCGCCGCCGGGTGTTCCATTTGTGCTCGCCTAGGTCAGCGCTGTCATAGTTTCTTCGCCCACGTGTCATTCTCATGACGGGAGTGTCGAACTTTTTTTTATCTCTTAGGGCCCGACTTGACACGTTTGTCTCTTAGCGTTGTCGCTTTTTCTGGCCAACGTCATAACCTTGAATCACCGTTGCGGTATGCTGGTTCAGTTTTTTTGGACTTTCCCTCTTTCCTGTTCAATTGATTCCTTTCCCTTTTTTTCCTTTCAGAAGCCGGTACCTTTTTTTCTGTCCCCGACTTTCTTTCCAGGGGGTCTGTAGCATTTATCCCTTGTCCGGAAATTTACCCTACCCCCTTCCTCCGAACTTGAACGCAATACTTCGTCTTAGGGCTGGAGTCTGACTCCCTTAATTTTTCTTCCCTCTCTATTCCCCCTTTTTTTTGATTGGTGAGAGAGATTCCAGCTGCTTGGTCGAATAAAGCACCAAGGACCGAGGTCTCGCGGCGGCTTCTTTTCTTCCCCATCTCATTTTGAGTTTTTCCTGGAACTCGTGTCTACAGAACCCCTTTCCCTCTTTTCTGGAACTTTTTCTTCTTCTGTCATGAGAACGCTGTTCCTATCATTACCAGCACGCGCTTTCAGCCAAGTCCTGCCCCAGCCCCAACCCGCACGTTTTTCTTCCATCTTCCCCCCTTTTTCTTCCGTTTTTCCCTTCCCCGACCCCTTTCTTTTCGTTTCATCCTCCTTGGAATCATCGGGGCCTACAGGATGATTTTCCTGCACCTCCGTATTCACCGCCCTTTCCCCCGTGGTCTCCGCTAACGTCTCCTTCCCCCTTACACCAAGACCCCGCGGAATTTCTCGCCCCTCCCCAACCGCCTTTTCCCCCTTTGAAACCATTCCATCCCAACTTAGGTTTTGCAGCTCGAATTCCCTTTTGGAGATGAAGGTCAATTTCCCCCTGTTTCCCGTTACATAATGGCAGCGCCGAATACGTGCCCTTTTTCCCCCCCTCTCTGCGCCCGACCCTGGAAACCTCTTCCGTTCTGGACACTGTTCTTCTTACGCGTTTCCTCCTGAAGGCCGGAATTCTTTGGCGTCTTTTTTCCCCAGTCTTTGCGGTCCTTTTTTCGGTCCTTCCCGGCAAATAGGTTTCCTCCGAGACATCCTCGACCAGGATGGGTTTTTAATCTCTTGGGTCTATAAATGGTAGATCCCTCTTGGTCGTCTTTCTTCTGTCACCCCTCCACCCGAGAAGGTAATTCGGTTTACCACCATTTCAAGGCTATTCTTCCTCAAGATTAATGTTTTCTTTTAAGGGTATTCCCCCTCCCTCCTGGGACTTCCCCCTGCCCCCTGAGGGAGAAATAGACCTCTCCCCAGATTTTCAGGGTATGCGTTCCTGTAACTGCAAATTTGGCTTTCCCCCCAGGTCACAATTGGCTTCTGGTAGAGGACGACTCCTCGTCGTCGGAATTTGATAATGTCCTCAGACCTCCTGGGGTTATTGACCTGATATTACAACAGACATGGATTCCTTCGGGGTGCGAATTGAAGTTCCCTTTCTTCCTGCTGACAGTGAAGTCGATTTTTCCCCCAACTGTCGAATCTTCGATCGTTGGTCTTTTCCATAAGAAACTCCTTTTCTTCTTTTGAAAGTCCTCCCCCTCTTTGGGTGCGCACGGTGTAGGGTTTTTCCTCACGTCCAAAGGATTTTCTTTTTCACCCCCATCCGCCGAGTTCTCCCGCCGCCGATATGTTCCCTCCGTTGACTTCCCCTTCCTCTTTAGATTCTTCCTTGTTAGAGACAGAAATTGCCTATGACGGTTCGGACATTGCCCCTTGACGCCTTTCATCTTTCCCCCCCCCCCCTGGCTACTGGCTCCCTTTTTCCACTCATCTTTTTCCGCTCCTTAATGAGTTAAAACGGTTCTCCCTTTTTGGGTTTACTTCCACGAAGTCTCGCGTGCGCGTCTTTTCCCAAGATCCTCCGTAAAATGCTGCCTTGTTCCCTCCGCTTGGATTTTGGGAAAACCCTTCGTGTGTCAAGAATCTTTTTCCGTTAGTCGGCCGGACTGCTACCCTCTCATAAGGGAACTCCAAACGGGGGTGGAGGTCGAAAGCAAAGGCCCCATGCCTGTGCATAGAGGCCTTTTCGCCCAGCGCGGGCCTTTCAGACTCACCCCTTTCGGCCATGGCGTACTCCCCTCGCTTAAAGAAATCTTTTCCTAGGAGCGACCCCTGCCTTGCTCACACTGTTTTATAGTCTGGCGCTCCCCTTTTTGTTCTCCCCTCTCCCTCCTGATTCCCTCCTCGCCCCTCCTATAGAAGAGAAGACGCTTCATTTCTTTTCCCCCCCCCCCATACTGCTTTTTTTTTCCCTAGGCCGTTGTTATAGTGACCTTTTCCTCCCTTTCAGTGTTTGATTTCTTTCTATTCCTTCTTCTCCTGGTTTGGCCGGCATCAGGTAACCTCTGGAGGAGAGGTCTCTTCTGACGCCGTGGTTGTTTCTTCTGACTCTTCTTCCTCGACCTTGAGTTTTTTCAATCTTCCCCTTACACGGCGCGCGTTTCTCTGGCTCTAGGTCCTTGGTGCAGAAGTGTTGTTTCTTCCGTCGGTCGTTCTTTGATGATGTTCTTTACTTTTTCCCTCCCCCCCTCTTTTGAGGAGTCTCTTCCCCGTAAATAATCAAGGACTCTTCTCCCGACCAACTCTTCACAATTAGATTATGACATTCTTTACAAGGACGCGCCCGTGGTTTCCTGACCCCCCCGCACTTTTCTTCTACTGTTCGCGATCCCCCCCCAAAAGTAGTCCTCCTAAGGAAAATTTTTCTTTTCCTCTTTTCCGGCAAAGAAGGGGACACCTCTCCCTAAAACAAGGACTTGTCCTGCCCGCCATATATCCACGGTGCCTCGGGTAGAAGGCCCCCCCTCTGCAGTATGGGGAAGTTGCACTTGAGTCCTTTCTCTTTCGAGATGTTTAGGGCTCTTCCATTGTACTTTTCTCCTTTCCCCCGGAACGCCGGAGATCTGATAGCGGCCAAGAAGATGACCACCCCTTACGTGGCTTCCCCATGCGTTATGGACCGACTCTCCGCTGTCCCTGGTACTCTCTCCTTTCGCCCCTCGTTCCTTGCTCGAAAGCGGTGGATGCTACTACCGTCATAACCTGCTTTGACCGATGAGCCCGGCACCTTTGAGGACCTGGGCTTTTCGACCCCCACCCCCCCTTACTTCTGTGCCGCCGTGTTCACATTGGTTTTTCCGAACTTACCTCTGCTGACAACTGGCCTTTTTTTTTCCCCTGTTTGGGCGCCGAAACAATTTTCGCCTTTGGGCGTTCTTGCACCCTTTTACGCGCCCGCGTATTTTCCCCTGGGAATCTATCCAGTATGTGGCTTACCCCATTACGTCAGTCTCTTCCACCATCGCGAATGTTTCTTATTGCGACCCGTCGCCGCTGACACTCTTTTTCTCGTCCTTCTTGTGCGACGAAGCCGTCATCCAGTGCGGGTTCTAACCGTTCAGTCCATTCGCCTCTTCTTGAAAGCGTGCATGAAAGGTGATGTTTCTTTTCTGCTTGGAGATTTTCAAATCCTCCATGAGGGCCGGGTTTCCGCCTTCCCAATAAGAGGCGACTTCCACTTTTCCCCCAAGAAATTAGACCTGCCCGGCGGCTTGAGCGGACAACCGCGGATGTGGTTCTGACTAATTATTGTTTGGGTGACACTCTGAGCGTCCGGAGTACCTCGTCCACCGGCACCTTCAACACACCCCGTTCCTCAGTCCACGGCAAAGGAATGCCGTATCTGATTTCCTTGAGACCCCCTCTGCGGGTCCTAGTACCTCCCAACTGGCGCCTTTTTCTGAACGCCCTAAACGGTGTTGAAGGTGCCCCAATTTTCTGTCCTGGAGGAGGTTTCATGCTCCGGGCGATGTCAGCCCCTCGATGTTTTGTTAATTTTCCAGTGTCTAAACCTCCCTCGGCGCGGAGGTTGAAGATCTGAAGCCTTATTGACATTGAATGGAGGTTCTTCTCACCTGTTACCTTTCCCCTTTTTCTTTTTGGAGTCCGCTCCAGAACCGGGATAGGATAACCTCCTTCTCAAGATGACATACCTTCTCTCACCAGCCGCTTTTTCCTCCTTAGCAGAAACGTCTTTTCCAAAGTCCCCAGCCAACCCTTCACGTTTCGAAAATCAGCCCAGTCCGGAAGGTCTTCCATGAGCGTTCCTGTGGCAAAGTTGTCCATAGTTTCCCAGCGCAGGAGACGTCCTCGTATTCGAGTAGCGGAACATCTCCCTTTCTCGAACGTTCCCTCTGCATTTGCATTGACGCCCTTCCATATGTTTCATATTTGAGACCCCGCAATGCACCCAGTTGGGAGATTTTCCGGGTCTTGACTTTTTTCGGCATTTTCCCCCTTTTTAATTCCTTTCATAGACGTAGCCTCTCATCCAGTGAAAGGATTGTGAATACGGGCTTTTCCCCCTATCATATTGGCAGACTGCTCCCAATTTCCCCTGTGTCGCCTTGTAATGGACCCCCTGTCACGATGGACACCTTTTCTTGGTCCTCAGCCCTGAAGGTCATAGTAAGTCTTCATGACGTGACTTTACTTTCTTCTCCTTACGTTGAAGTTCCGTTATAGGGCAGGGGTATGTATCTGCTGTTTCCCTGGTCCGGAAACCCCACTGATATGTCGAACATTTACCGCCTCGGCCGGGCTTTGTATCGGATTTCTGTTGTTCCCTCGGCCACCCGATAATCTCTCACTGCCTACTCATACTTTGTTTTTGCTATTCTCAGAGATGGCTTTTAACAGGCTCCGACCTCAATGGCCTTGAGGCGGCCCCCCTCCTCTGCGAAACCGGGACTGTCTTTCCGGTTTCCGAGGCGTGGATACATAAAAAAGTTCCCATCGTGGTCGGGCCCCCCTTCATGAGCAGCAGACTGCACGGATCACGACAGAAAGACGTTCCGGACGACCCTGCGGCCCTTCCCCCCCCCCATCCTCCCTTGTGACTCTGTTCCCCTGTTCCGTTTGCTTCCCTTCGACTTCTCTCGTCCCCCCCGTTTTAGTTACTTTTTCCAAAGTCGTTCTACAGGATGAGCCTCCCCTTTTTCCCTCCGTTCTGTGGTCGTCTTGCCCCGTCATTTTTTGCCTATGCGGCCCTCTGCTCGCCCTAAAAGCCGAAGGCACAAAAGTCTTTCCCCCCCTCGATCCCCCTTCAAGGGCTTGCCTACTTTGAATCAACTTATGATTCCTACATTCACCATGGAACTTCTGAGACAATTCTATGGCTCCGACCGAATGGGAGTCCCTTATCGGATTACATCTCATTTTTACCTTATTTTCCGACAATACGAGAATGTGCCTCTTCCTCACAGTTTTTGTGGCGTGGAAGTTGGGTCGAGCAGAGGGAGTTGGCGGTTTAACCTTTTCTCTTCCCCCCAGTCGGCGACATTTTGGTCGAGTCCCCCTTCTCTGTTTTTGCAGTATCTCAGATTTTTTTTTCAGGACGCGGCTTCAAGCACCGAGGACCCTTATATTGTACGGTCTCCCCCTTTCTTCTTCCCTTTCCCTAAAGGCTTCTGACTCCTTTTTCGAGCCGATAGAACGCCATTTCACACCAAGTCCAGTTGCGACATCGCCCTTCTTCTCCCTGCAGTTCTGCTTGTGTCAAGTTCCATTTGCTTCCCTGGTCGAGACGCCTAGTCGAGGAATTTGTTTTTCTTTCCCCCATCAGATTCTGTATGGCGGTCACCAGATTGCTCTTTCTTTTTATGCGGTTTTTTTCTGTCGGGAGAAGCGCCCGGTCGGCTTCTCAGTTTCCAGTCCCGTTCGAATAATAGTAACCTTCCCGCTGTTTCCCTTTTATGAATGCCGCCCCCGAACGCCACTTTGGCATCTTTGTGTTGGGGTTTCCCCTTTCTTGAGATTTCCTTGTAGGCGTTTTTACTCCCCCCTGCCAGCCTCCTGTTTCTTATTTGCAACCCAGCCGCCGCTCAATCAAGCTTCGTGGGACCCTTTTTTTTTCGGCTTTGAGCGGATTCTAGTCCCAACTTGCCTTGAATTTCTGAGCTTGCTTCCTGGACAATGTTGAAGGGCTTTGACGTGTCATTTTTTATTTTTATTTTTTTTTTTTTTCTGTTTGTTTTTTTTTTTTTTTTGTTTTTTTTGTGTTGGCCTCCGTTTTTTTTTTTTGTGTTTTATAGAGTGTTTTTTTTTTTTTTTTTTTTTTCTTTTTTTTTTTTTCTTTTTTTTTTCGCGTTGTGAGGTGCGTTTTTTTTTTTGGGTTGTGCAGCTTAATTTGGGAAAAGATCTTTTTATAGAATAGGCATACGAAGACTTTTCCCAAATCGTTGCGTCTGTACTTCCTTTTTTCCTGCCTGATGACATTGTTAGCCTCCCCCCGACACCTGCAGGAACAGCGGCGTTGCCTCTTTTCAAGATAGGTGAATAAAGTTTAGTGGTGACCGGAGTGACCTTAAAGAAGGCCACGACTGGTTTGTCAGGTACAGATACGTCGGCGGAACTCTGGTGTCCTTAATCTTTCTTTATGCGCTCCGGATCGGGCGGCTTTGTCAGCCCCCCCGCTCTCCATCCTGGCTGCCCTATCGCGTCCTCTTATAGGACTAGGGAAGTCCTTTTTGGACTTCGCTCGTTGTCCTCTTTTGAGGTTCTCTGAGCAAGGTTCTCAGCCTCCAACTCCCGAAGCGACAGACTAAACTTCCTTAATGCGCCTTTGGTTGGAAGTATCCTACCGATTTACTGTTTTTATCTCCTGCGAAACCATTATTTACTTTTTTTGCTCCCCACGCTCGGGGCGAATTTGTTCCTTTTTCCCGCTATCCCACCGAGAGTCCATTAATTGCCCTTTGAGATTTTCTCCGAACAGATTCCTTCCCACCCTGAGGGCGCGGGATACCATTTTTTATCACCGGTCATCTTTTTTTGTTGTAATTTCCGGGTTGGTCTTCCGAGGCTCGTGAATTGGAGAGGGAATTTATCTTTTCTATTTTACTCCCCTTTGTTTGCGATGACAAGTCCCTCCCCCTGCTATTCTTCCCTGTACCCCCCCCCGTCCCCTCCCCCCAATGAGAGTCTTTACTTCTTAGAACACGCGTTTTTTTGCCCGTGGACTTTTTCCTATCCCCTGCAAACCCGCTCGTTTTGCCCGAGGCCTTCTCGTTTCGAGCCACCCCCTCGTATTCCTTCCCCTTATTTTTTTAGTTTTCCCCTGATTCCTAAGACTGGCTCTCGGCCGCGATTTTATGCCCGTTTTTCAAAAAACTTCCTGGAAGGAATCTGCTCGTTTTCCCCCTTGAGGGTTTCTTCCCCCCCCCATCAGACGTTATGTTTTCTCCCTTACTGCCCGTAAGTCTCTCTTTTTCTGGGTCTTTCTTTGACCTTGATAAGTGAACTAATTGACCAGGCAACGCTTTGACTCCCCCCTTGATCCACATGGTGCCTCGAGTCCCCCCTTAGCGGTACTCCTATATTGTTCCCGTCATTTCTGCCTCTTTCGACCCCCTTTCGCTTTGTCTCCATGCTTTTTCCGGAAAATTGTATCTTCTTTCTTTCAGATCTCAAACCCTCTAGGGAGATTTAACGAAGGAAGGCGGGGGGGGGGTTTTATTGCCCACGACATGTCTTTCTCCGGGTATTTTTTTTCGACTCACCTTTTCCTTCGGTACATTTGCCCTCGAAACGACGACTTTTTTCCTCGTGCATATTAAAGTTTTCTTCCCGCATTTCCCTAGCTTCCCCCTCGAGTCCTCTAAGTTTACTATTGTCCCCCTTCGAGGCTCCTATGAAATTGTACTTCCTCATTCCATTTTTGTCCCTCCTTCTTGTTCTTGCTCCCCTCCTCTCAAGAGCCCCCCCTAGCGAGCTTTGCCCCCCTTGGTGAACGGTGCGGTCTAGCGGCGGGTGGATCCCTTCTTTCCTTCTTCCATATTTTTTTCGGGTGATGACCAACTGCCCGGATTGAACCCCTGAGAGCCTGAACCCAGGTATCAATTCGGGAGTTTCCTCCTTAGGATAGGAAAGAGTTTCTTTCGATTTACATTTGTATTCTACTTCACTTAGCGGAAGAAGCTGTGAACTTCCCGGTGCCCCCCCGCCCAATTGTGTCCCAAGTCTGCCTATCTGATGTGGTTCGAGGAAACTCGGACTAGTTCCCTTCTCGTCGCATTACCGCCCTGGTGCTGTCAGGCTCGGGACCCCCTCTTGGATACGGGCGATTTCAAGAAGGAGATCCGAGTGTCAGTGTTACTGCAATGGCACAAGTCCCCGGAAGAGAGACCTCGGGACCAGTTTTGCGTGCCCCCTCGGTCCACGTCCCATTTCAAATTCTTTTGCTTTTCCTCCCGCCTTTTTCAGGGCTCGGTCCCCCCTTTGGTATGCAAGACGGCGACCCCTCTGGGACGATCTGGACCCCGATTTGATAAAGAGGGGGCACCTTCTGAAATTTTATACTGAAGTTCAAGAGAAGTTCAGTCTTTCTCTTGCGTTCAAGACGTTCCTTCATCGTGTTGCTTTTTCGGCGCAGATACCCCCCATTCAGTTTTACCACGTCCTTTTTTCCAGGCGGCCCTTATCCTCCCCCTTCTTCGAGATGCAAGCCTGCACCATTCGTTGGGATATATTTACGGCCCCCTTTGCGAAGGCCTAGTAAGCGCTTTCGAGACTTTTCTCCACCAAGTTTTCCCTGCTTTCTCCTCGTGGACGACAGAAGCCTTTTCGATAGCCTGACATTTTTTTTGGACGATTTGCCTATTCTTCATGCAGGACTTTTTGCGGAATCACCGTTTGCCTTCTTTTGGGTTCAGACGAACAAGGGAGGATTTATCGAGTGTGTGATTTCTGATCGTGAAATTGTCGTTTTTTCACAGCAGGAAGGTGATTAGTGCGTTTCTTTTCCCCTAGGGTCTCAGCATGTTTTTCCAATGAGATGTCATCCGCACGACAGACTCCGCGGCCCCCCTCGTCTTGCGTATCGGTTTCAAACCTTTTCACCTCTCTTTCTCCTCATCCTTTGTGTTTTTAGATCGCTGTGGGCAGCAATACGAACTCCTCCCGAGGAAGCGAGGCCTTTCAAGAAATCATCATTTCGTTCCTTTTTTTTAAGGGACAGGCCCCCTATCTCAAAACCCCCCTTCCATATATTTTCTGTTTTCCAACGTCCGGCTGCGGCAGTTT
>Ga0179593_1615978_pt1 | contig 15470 bp, 16 predicted proteins | sample CZODoug2_1_08_16_FD_185931 | JGI IMG/M metagenome (GOLD analysis project Ga0179593, IMG submission 185931) | Vadose zone soil fungal communities from Angelo Coast Range Reserve, California, USA - CZODoug2_1_08_16fungal (PacBio error correction) | ecosystem: Environmental > Terrestrial > Soil >... | reverse complement strand
CCCTTTTTTGGGGAATATTCGCTCTTATCCATCCCTCCCTGCGTCCCTCACCATTTCTTTCAAAGGCTTCCTTGGATCAGGCACCTCCCCTATTTACTGACATGTTCGATGGGCCCGCTCGGTTTAGCGTACGCCCCTAGGGCCCCTTGCCCCGCACGCGTATCCAGTGGAGGACCCTCCCAACCCGATGATGGACCAAAACGCATCTTTATTTGAGTGGAAGAAATCTTCCCCCTTTCCATTCAACTTTCCGCCTTGAAACTAAGTTATTTTTTGAGGGCCTACCCTTCCTCTTCCTTAAGCCATTTTCTCTTTTCATCTCGCGGCATGACCGGTGGACTTAGCCTCTTTTCCTGCTGGGCGAAACCGGAACGACGCGATCTTCTCCGCGCCTCTCGCTGCGCAGGAATTTTTTAAACGCCCCTAAAACGTCTGCTCTCGATTTTGACTTTCCCCCGACGACTAGAAGTACCTCTTCTCCCTTAAATTTCTTTCCCCTTTTCACGTTTTTTTGCAGGCTACCCCCAAATTGCGGCCCTTAAGAAGGACGTAAACCCCCCCCTTCCCGCCAGCAAGACGACCATGCGGCTTCAGGGAATACCACTACCTTCCCTGGTGTCGGCCCTCAGCTTTCTTCCCCCAGAAGAAGATTCTTCGAAACATCTTTTCCCGCTATACAGATTTTACAAGAAGTGATTTTCCCGGATAATCTGCGGATGGTCCTTTCCTCCACATGTTTTTATCGATCACCGGACCCACTGCGATGTTTTTCCGGCTTTCCCCTTTACAACCTTTCCTTTATCCGAATGGATGCTTGTCCATTTTCGATTCCGTTAGCAACAGTTGGCGCCCTCCCCTGTTTAAACCAATACGTTTTCGTCCCCCCGCGCCCCGACGACATTCGTAACAAGATTTTGGCGGGACGTTCTTACTGTGGGATGGGGACTCTTTCTAGGCTACCGGGACCTCGAGTGCATTGAGCAGTGCACTGTAGGAACACGTCCCCTGTGATGGTACTTGCTTAACTATCTACTCCGCAACCTTCACCTTCCCTCTTCCCCGATCTTCTCTCAATATCGCGGGGACTATCGTTGCGGACTCGAGCGGGTCAATGGTTTTTCCCCAAACGAGAGCATCACCCCCTGTCATGAATTTGCTTCCCCCTTCCCAGTCGATGTCTACCCCTTCTCCCTAAGACTCTTGGTTCTCGGCGACGGGGTTTCGATTGGTCCATCTGCGCGATTACAGCGTACAACCTTTACTGTCTATCTTGCGCCTTTTGTTTTAAGAACGTCTTCGATACGTAATTTTTCGCCCCTACTACCCTCCCCAGTCTGTGACACCCATTTTTGTGAGCAGTTGCACTTTGATCACTAAAAGGAGTCTTTCGTTGAGAAGATGAGGAACATATTTTTCCCTTCGAAAGGACGGTCCCCTTCTACGAGAATCCTCCTATTCAACTGAGCAGGGTGGAGCCGTGGGGACAACTGGTATTTTCCTCCCCCCTCCGACAATGGTTTGGAGATTCCCTATCGAGGGCTGAAGTTGGTCGACTATGACCTGTTCGACAGAGTCGGTTCCAGGCTTCCCTTTACAATGAAAAAAGAAGTTCTCCTGTCCCGACTACCTCCAGCATATTTTCCCCCCCCCCTTTTTCCCTGTTCTTCAGACGGCTCTCCCCCTCCTTCCTTATGACTTTTCTGATCAACCATACTCACCCTCCGCCGCCAGTTTTGCTTGGAGCATGATTTCGCCTAATCCCTCTACCCCTCGGTCGCCTCCCCAAGGAACGCAGCATCAAGTTCCCCTCCCTTTTTCCTTCCGACGATCGCCGAATAAAACGCCTCCGTATTACCGTGGGAAAATCTCTCTTTGACGAGGAGAGAATTACCCCGACAGAAAAAGACAAGAAGCCATCCTCTTGCCCTTATCTCCCGTTGTTGTTGGTTGCTCTCTCCCCTTGACATCGGGTTCTTTTTTCTTTTTCTTGTATTTTTTCTTGTATTTTTGTCTTCATCGTCAACGGCTAGCTTCCAAACGGTAAATACGGCTGCCCTTTCTCGGCGATCTTCGGTTCCCCCGGCTTTGTCTTTAGCTGATGCTCTTCCTTGGAACACTAATTTTGATGCTCACCTCCCGGTACCTTCTTCAATAATGTCCATCCAAATGTCCTCTGCAGAGTGGAGTATGGGTGATCTTCCCCCATATTCGAGTTCTTTCCCCCTTTCCCAGCGGAACCGTGATGGTTCTCTCGGTCTAACCGGCGATTCTTTTTGAATGGGAATTGCCCTTAAGACTCTGTGGAGCGCTAGTCGACCCGCCCCCCCCTCCCTCACGCTCAAATTTGCCTTAAAAAAGTTCATGGCTTTCGTTTATCCAATTCGTCAAAAATGCTCCACACCCCCCCCCCCTTCTTTTGACATGCGGGCGTGCTTTCGCCCCTTCTCTTTTCCGTCATTTCGCCGGAATTGGTAGTCCTCCTCTTATCAAAGGATAATCCTGGTGAGTGATCAACCACTCCGGCGTCCCCCCAGAACGGGGGTTTCCTACCGGTCCGTTCCTTTACCCTGAGAAAGAAGTCCCTAGAAAGTCCCCTCCACCTCACTCGCAAGATTACATTGCGCCTTTTTGTACCGTATTCGCTGCTCAGCGAAAACACCGTCAGCTTCTTTTTGTTGTAGTTTCATTCAGCCCTCTCTTTCCATGTCCTTTCAGTTTTCGTCTTATCATTTTTCTCTCTCGGTGGCCAATTTTTTTTCACCATGTTTGGACCGCCTCGTCTTCGAATACGATACATGTTTCTCTTATTTCGGCGGCGATCGAGATGTTTCCCTGGTGAAGTTGGCTGAATATCCCTTTGGCTCTCATATCCTTCCCCTCCCCCTTTGAGGAACGTGTTCCCCCCCCCCCTTCCCTTAGCACGGCACTCGCGGGTCGGAAGCCTATAAGAAGATACCCCTCCACTTTCGTCATCCTTTCCAGAGAAAAATACTGGTACGGTCTGGTCGCAGTTCTGGCCCCCCTCTTCTTTAAAAACCGTGTTTTGACGCCAAGTGTGAGCTTCGGTCTAGTAACATGGTGTGTCTCAGTCCATTCGGATACGTCCCTGTAGCGTACCATCAGTCCGTTTTTCTGATCGATCCCCCCTCCTTTGAGTGAACTTAGGACCTCCCATTTTAGCCAGATGCCTTTCCCCCCTTTCACTTTCATTGCTCCCTGATAGCGGGACATTGTTTCTTGGAGTTAATCTTATCTTTTGCCTTTTGTTCTCCCCCTGAAGGCCATCGTTTTCTTTTTCGTGCTTTGTAATTCCCCTTGCCTTGAAGATTCAGCAAGTGTGTTGTGGTAGCAGGCCCCCTAAAGATGGGACTCCCCTCAAAAATGTAAGGGATAATCCTTTTTTCGCTGTATTTAAACCCCCGAGATAGCGTCTTCCCCTCAATTCAAATGACCCTTTTCCGAGCTTTTACATAAATTTCCTGCAGATCGCGTAGTGCAGTAGATTATCACCAGAAGTTGAAGAGGCGAAGTCCACTTTCGAGAGAGATGTAAAATAGGTCGTGAATGAATCGATGTCGCCCCAAATTCCACCCCAAAGCACTTATGTAAGATTCTGCATTTTCAGAAGTCTGAATAAAGTGAAGATTGAGTACAAGAAATAGATAGATTTTTTTCGGGATATGTGGTCTTGGCTTGTTTGTTTGTTGTTTTTTTTTTTTTTCCTAAATCAGCTTTCGGGATGTCCTCCATTGACCTCGCGGCGTCATTTTAAAGTAAGGACGTCCCCTAAAATTTCCTTTTCCCCTAATACTCCCAATGTGCCTCGATTAGGCCGATGTACGCCTGAAAGCATGTTAGGTGGACGACTTGAGCTCCTGGAAGTCGCTCTCTCTTTCCCCCCCCAACCACCTTTTTCCCTTCCTTCCTACTATTCTGCGAGACTCCCTTTTTTTTGGTGGCTTCTCGACGGGCCAGGACTAGAAGAGTGCCCCTAAACATTTTCTAACGGCGTAATTGCTTCCCCAGATCCATTGGAGCCCTCCTGTGGCAACGCCGGGTTGGCGCTTACGCATGAGGTTAACTGACAGCCGCGCCTTATCCCGTTTAGCCCCCCCCTCTTTCTGCAACCCCGATCTAGTGCGGTGGAAGCCTTCCCTTTCTTCCTGCCGTCCTTTTCCCCCCCCTCCCTCCCGGAACACCGTTCTGGGGGGTTAAGGCGCTCGATGCATTAAGCGACAAAGGAGTTCACCCCCTGTCTCCCACATCCTCCCCCTGTTATTTTCTCCTCCATGGTCCTCTCGCCTCTGTTATGGTTTTTCGAAAGATACTTCACTCGCCGGCGGGAATTGCTGGCCCCTTCTCCCATTGTCCCGGCCATTCCCCCCCTTCCTTCTCCGATTGTTTCAGACGCTCGAAGACACGTTCCTAACGATGAGAACCTCCTCTTCTCCCATCTGGCACTCTTTTTTGAAGGATAAAACCCCCCCAACGGCCCGCTTCCTAAACCAAGCCCGCCCGTTTGCAGGAAGAACATTCTTCAGTTGCAATCACGCCTGCATTAATAATGGGTGCTTGCCCCGTATCAGAGAACGCCAGCCCTGCCCCCATATGTCCCGCTATAAGATATACCGGTTCTTTTTCCTTTGACTTGACCTCTAATCTGCGGACATTCTGTTCCTTAAGTTCACCCTCCTCCTGTTGATCGATCTCCCGCGCGTCGGCAAGGATGTTTGACGGCTACACCGGTCCCTTCTAAATGGACTGATGGACACCCCCTTTCCGCCCCGTAAGCCCCAGGCCCCCCCCCTTTTTTTGACAACAAACTTCCTTTCTCGATCGGCTCCCCTCCGACAGCCGCTAATCTTGAGCGGGAAGACGGATTCGAGACTTGATTGGGACTGTGGATGTATTCCCGGACAAAGCGAGTCCCTTGCGTTCCTTTTAGTCACCAGTTTCCTTTTGATGGAATTCCTTCATTACGCCCGCCACTGCCTTACTATCGCCAACTTCACCATTGACAATCTCGATCCCCAGGTTTACCCTTTCCTCCAGACTTTCTGTGTCCTTTATTATTTCCTCTCTCCTTCAAAACGTTAGAAGCGTACGAGGAGAGTTATGGACAAGGCGATGTTGGGAAATAAGTAGAAATCCTTGTTTACGGTTCTTTCCCAGAAGCGCCCCCCTTTTTCCCCCCAGTCGAAAATCTATTGCGCCGTTTGCTTTTTTGTACTTTTTTCTTACGCCTCCGTATTTGGCGCATTACCCGCGCAGGCCTATGTACCAGCGCATCCCCCCTTCCCCGTTTTCGTCTCCTTTTTTAGTTGCGTTCTCCCCTCCCCATGAGTATTAGTGGCATCATTATTGAACTCTTCCCTTTTCGGAAAGTGAACTTCACCGGCGCCGCCAAATCTCCTCCCCTGCATCCAGCCACAGCTACGCCGGGTTTTTGCTGACTGGGACAAATGGTAATTTTATACAACTCGCAAGGACCTGTGTCTCCCCTTTTTTCTGTTGACGTGTCTCTTTCCAGATATTCAGATTCTTTGTCCCCCCCTGGACTGATGCTATTGCAAAACAGAAGCCGGGTTATACATTAACCGCTCCGAAGTACCCCGTTCCTTCTTCTTCCGGGAGAATTTTTTCCCCCCTGAATATGATTTTCCCGATCACCATACTTCCAATCGCCCTCCGGAAAGTTTTTTGGAGTTGATTTAGACCCCCTCCCTGTTTGAGCCCAATAGACCTTAGCGTTCCCACTTCCCCTGAAGCTCATCAAAGACAACAGCCTGGTCCCCCCCCCCCCCCCTCCCTCCTGAAGAAAAAGGCCTCGAGAGCTAGTGCCGAGGAACCTTCCCCAGCCGTTTCAAGACCATCCCTCCCCCAATACACGATGCCAGGCAGATCTCTCTTTTCCTACTAATAAGTTTTTTTTGTTGTGAACGCGATCAGAGAATAGGGTTTCTTTTTGCTTTTTTTATTCCTTTTTCTAGTCTCGTCACCTTTTCCTATTGTAACATTCCCCACCCCCTGACGTTTCTTAGGCGATCTTCGGTTCTTCCCCTCATTTTCTTTAGATTGTCTTTCGGTCCTTGGGAACCTCTTTCTGAGTGATAATAAAGCCCCCGTTCCAATATTCCCTCCCCCCCCAATGGACGGAGGTCTTTCTTCTTTGTGACTTCCCGTTACCCTTTCTCCTTCCTTCGCCTCCGCACATCTGGACGTGATGTGCTTCTTTCGGTCTTCTTTCTCCCCGCAGCATTATTTTTTCCCTTTACTTAATTCTACCGCTCTGCCGGCTCGGTCATTTTCTCCCGCCCAATTCCCCTACCGCGACCTAGGGTCCTACAACAGTTTCATTGGCCGGCCGTATCCCCTTACCATTCCACACTGCGTAAACCCCCCCCTTCTGGCTTAAGGTTTTTTTTTTTCTTATTTGTTCGCGTTTCCCCTTTCAGCTCACCTCCGCTGGAATTCTTTTCCTCCGGCTTATCAACTAAGTAAGCCCCTACTGTGTCCCTCAACCGCAACTCCCGTCTAAAGGGGGTGTAACAGGAGTCGAGTTCTTTCCGAGTTCCTGTTTCTTTTAATTACGAAGCGAAGACTTGCTCTAAAAGCAAAAACGGCGTTCTCACTTCGCCGTGTGTCCCTGGATCGCGCAGGCTGTCCCCCGGCAACACCTTCCTCCAGTACACTCTGTATGTTTATCCGTTCACTGTCCATGACTCTACTTAGTACTTATCCTCTTTTTGGTCTCGGTGGTCCCACCATAGACCACCCGCCTCGTTAAGTCGAATTAGCCCTGTCCGAGATATCTTCCCCAGATCGAGAGGGTCTTGGTCTTCCTACCCAGCTCTTTAGATTAGTATAATAGCCCTTCCCCCCCTCCGCACATTTAGGACCTGGTTATTTCAAACATTTCCGGCCGACAAGCACTTTCGAGGTAAGGGGAAGCCTTTTAGCAGATCCACCAATCCCTGATAGAAGACCGGAGTACCCTTGGTCCGGCCATTTTTTGTCTTTTTGTATCCTCTCCCCCCCGGTGCGCCCGTCCTTTTGAACCAAAGTTGTGTTGTGCGCCAAATGTGGATTCATTCCAATTCCCTCCTTCTGGATCGGACCAGGTGTAGCTTAAACTTCTACGCGCAGTTCTTCCCTCTTCCCCCCCGATAGACCTTTTTCCATTTAAACTTTTAAGTTCTTTCTTATAGGAAAACATTCTCCTGTAATGTTCAATCCCTTTCCTTTAGCGGTGGAAAATCTTTCCTTTGCCCTTCATATGAGATGAGTTTTTGCCTCCCCTAATGACTGCCTTATTCGCCTTGTAGCCCATTGTTCTTGAGGAGGGCTTTGTTTTCCTTGCTGAAGATCTGCCGCACTTTGGGGGTAGCGGCAACCACCGTGACTATGCTAAAATTTTTACGGCGCCTTTTTCGTGTCCTTCTTTCGGGAAATCCCCCCGGAGAGTCATTTTCTTAAACGTAAATGCCCCCCCCATGTCAGAGCTCTTTTTTTCAAGAATCCAGCCGATCTTAGTGCAAGGATGCCTTTCTCTTAACTCGGGTCCCTTCCACTTGTTCATAGCTCTCTTTCCCCTCTCCTGAATTCGTTTCCCTTCCCTCTCGCCCTTCCCCCAGAAATTCTGATTTTCTTCCAGTTTAAGGACGGCTGACTGTGAGATTGCGTCAAAAAGAACTAGTCCTTCTCTTGTCGGGTTACTTCCCCTGCGGGCAGCCCCCTCCCCTCTAAGCGCCCTTCTTTCCCAGCGCGTCCCCCTTCTCCCGATTGTGACGATCACGGGACTTTCCGCAAATGTTAGTGGGCCTTTCATAAGACGTAGACTCACCCCAAACAAACCTTTCCTCTTTTCCTCCCTTCCCTTTTTGTTTTTTGTTGTTGTTGAGTCTCGAAATGTTTTTTGGGCCTATTCGCCTCCTGACAGGAGGCTCTCCGCGTCCCTCTTTTCTTTAAAAGGCGGACCTTGCCCCTCTTTGTCACAGTTGTCCCCTTTCTTCTGCCTTCTTTTCCTGCCCGACGCGCTCCGTGGAGGACAATCCCCACGCTGATGGAAAAAATCTTTAGTGCTGGTTGGACGCAATTCTTTTTTAAGCCTGTCCTGACCAAATACAGACCTCAATTGCTGACCTCGATTCTTCCTGCGAATTATTCGTTTTTTCTCTCGCCCTATCCCTTTTTACCTTTTTCCTATGTTCCTGCATGGGCGACCCGACGGCAAGAACGCGATCGGCGGGAGCCTCTTTGGCAATATCGCTGAGCAGTTCACTTCACAGGTTAATGGGTTCATTCCAGACGCTCTTCCTAATGTAACGATGCTTTTCCCTTCTCCCATCTTTACGCTGGTTGCCGTGATAAAACCACACTGGGGCAGATTCTTTCCTCAAAAAGCCGACAGAAATCCTCCGCCTGACTTATCTCATTCCCCCCCCCGTTATTCCTCAGCCTTTCCCTCCTCATATAGTCCCTCTCCTCTATACCGCTTCCAAAAGGGAAGTGGCCTTGACAGGTAATCTGCGGCTATGTTTCCTAAATTTCCCGCCTCAGGGTTGATCACCTCCCAATTTCCATTTTCTTTTTCGCTAAACCTTGACTTCCGACAGGGACTGCTTCCCCCACATTTTACTCGACCGAAGCCAACTCTTTTTTGGCGCCCGACAACTTTTCAACAACTTCGGCCCCCCTATAGTTCAAAGACCGTCTCTTACGTTATTTGGCGTCTCCCCCCTCTTCCTCGAAGTGGGATTGGTTTCCTATGTTTAGAAGGCTTCCCTCACCGCGTCTTGCATTGCGCCGTTCACTGGTGAGGAAAAAGGTACCTCCTGCGGTCATGTGCCTTTAAGATAAGAAATTCCCCTCCTATGTTCCCCATTCTCTCGATCTCCGCCGACCCTCTCCCTTGCAAGTATCGTTTCCCCTCTTTTTTGGTGTACTTATTTGCCCACCGAGAGCCCCCCCCCCCAGATGGACTCGCGCCTGGCTTCATGGAAAAGCTAGTGGCTTTCATACCGACTATGTACTCGCGTTGCCTGACGTGTTTCGCTTTCTCGCTGGCGATCCCTTACAAACGGCAATGGTCTATCTTGCCCGTTTTGCTTTCTGGAGTGCTTTCTTCGCTTACGTCTTCTCCCGGTAAAAGCGCCGGCCCTGTCTCACCCGGTGCCTGTCCTCGCGCCGGTCCTGTTTTGCTCAATCAAAGGATTCTCTGAGTCATATGTAGTGATTCCCGCTTCGAACTTGGGGGGGACCCCGGACGCGCGTCCATTCGAAAATGAAAGTCACCCACCCGTGTGGCAAAAATTGGGGGGCATTTGACAAATGTTATATTTCCAAACTAAGCCCAAGGGGGGAGATCCCAAATACTTCCTTTCCGGGGTGCTATGCTTTCCTTTTTTCGGTCAAGGATTTCTTTCCCCCTTGCCAAAAACCCCCTTTTTTATACCGAATCCCCCCAGAAAGAACATCACGGTTACCCTTTTCGGCGGCAGGGAGATCCTCCTCGAATATGACTTGTACGATTCCACATACTACAATCGCCGCCCCTCCCCTTTCGACCTTCTTTTACCCCCAGTGCTTGATGAGCCCTCCCTGTCGATTTCCCATTGCCTATCAGCTAAAGACAAAGCTTTAATGAAACCGAAGATCGACCCTCCTCGTGCCGCCGGATTTACCGTTTGGTCGAACGTTGATCGGACTCTGAATTCCCCCTCCACAAAGAACCTAATAACCGTAGAAAGAACCCGCTCCTGCCAACTCTCCTCAGTTGTTTTTGTTAGAGATCTGTCAGAGCATCTTTTCTTGGCTTTTGTCTTTTTTCTTGTCGTCTTCCTTTCGTCATAGTAAACGTGCTTGTCCAACGGTTACCCCTTCAGTTTTCTAGGAGATCTTTCTTTTTTCCATTTGAGCATTTGCTCGTGGGAACCTCGACCTTCCTGAGTTGATCCCCTCCTGTACGGGTCTTTCCCTTCCCAATCATGCCATCCAAATCCTCGGCGGTGGAGTATGGTGATAGGATAAAAAGTAATTTCTTTCTCCTTTTCTCCCGTTCCGCATCGGGAACAGTGATGTTTCTTGGTTTATGACCCGCTTTTGGAATTCTCCAAGTCTGGCCTTTTAGTCCCGGTAATTTTTCGGACCCGTCCAAATTCCTCTCTCCATTTTCTGAGGAATCTCCACCCCATTGGCCTTGGAGTTGTTCACCTTACAGTTTCCACACTGCCTCCCCGGCTTAGCTTTTTTCTCATTGCTTTAGATTTCGCTTTTTCCTTTCGTCACTTCCTCTTGAGTTCCTCAGCCCCCCCTCCGTCTGACTCCCTTAGTGATCACCCGCAACCGGCGGCGAAGAAAGTCCCGGAGGCGGGGTCCCTGTCTCGCGGGTACAGCGCCGCCTATCCTGAGGTACGTCCCCCTTTTTCCCCACGTCGCAAGATTCCTCCCTCCCTTTTCCTCTTCCGCGCTGGTGAAGCGAAAACCCCTTTCCCCGCGAGACCATCTTCTTCTTGCTCTGAGCAGCCCCCCATTGTAAATGAACCGCGCCTTTTTTTTCAGTTGAGGTTTTTACCAACTGACCCATGGACTCTTCAGGTCTACGATACCTGTTTTTCCCTGGCAGATCTGGTCATGGTTCCTTTTGCTGAATACTTTCGTGGGCTAGATCGTAATCTCATGACATGAACCATTGCCACTTGATTTTTTTACCTCCATTCCTTTTTTCCGGTTGGCATCCTCTTTTTCCGCCTTTCTCCAAGCCCTCCCCCCCAATCCCACTTATTCCCCCTATCCCCCCTTCTCTGCGCAAATACGTGGTTTACGGCCTTTTTTCTTGTTAGCGAGCTCGTGCGCACTCTTTTTTCAATTTGTAGGGCGATGTTGTCTTCGGTCGGATCCCCCTTTTCCCCCTCAGTCTTTGCATCCTTCCTTGTGTACTGCTTCTTCCGCCGGGACGACGAGCTTTTGAGATCACCCCTTTGCGTGAACTTAGGGAACCCTCCGAAGATTAGAGGTTACCAGCGTCGCGAGGCGGGTTTTCCACATCTTTTTTTCCTTCTCTTCTGTTTGATTGAGCATCACCCTCTTTTTCCTTCCCTGCGAGTATTCGCCTCAGCCAAGGTGTTGCTTGGCGGGATTTGTTACTCATGAGATACTTCCCGCTTTTGTTGCTTTTTTTTCAACCATCGTACCTTTTACGAAACGACGGTTATCTTTTAGTCTTTCTTCTAGCGTCTGGAAATTCACCCCATAGAGAGCAGCGTTATGCAACCGAAATGCCCTGAATCCTCTCATGGGGAAAGCAATTAACCGATCGCTTTTCTTCCTTCTTACCGAGGTCCCGCGTTCCCACGTCTCTAGTCTATGTACAACTCCCTTAGTAGCTACGAATCGATTTCGCCTTCCCCCAAGAACTTCTTTCCCTTTCGGCAGTTGAAGGCATGAATAAATTCTTTCCCCTCCCTATTGTCCGCAGCGTTCTTCCCCCCCCCCCAGTTTGATATTTCGCGGAGGGTCCTTGGCAAACCCTTTCCAGAGCAGCGACACCCCCCGTCGCGGGCACTCGCGGCCAATTCCGACAGATTGAGTCCTGACATTCAGTTTTTTTTTTCCCCACGCAAATTCTTTTCCCCTGTGCCGAGCCTCCTGGCTCGATCCGAATAGCAAACAAAAAAACATTTTTTCGGGGAGATCTATTTTTCCCATTTTGTCTTTTGATTTCGTCAGATCGACTGTTTTTTTGGCCTATCGACGGCCAGGAGGCCTTGAAGCGTAACCCTTTGTTCCAAAGGAGGTCGGATCCGGCCTCAATCTTCCTAAACTTGTCGCGCGTGCCCGTCTGGTGGAGCTTTCCGCCTGACGTCCTTTTCCCCCCTCCCTTGTCCACCCCTAACGCTGCTGTCCAAAGCGATCTATGCGTGGAGCAATCGTCTTGGATTCTCAGCCCCTCCCCGAAAATTAATTCCATGATTTTCTGTTTGGTGATTTCGACCATTTCATTCTCCTCTGTACATTCCCTTCCATGACGGATGTGGACTTCGCCCTTGTTACTGCCTGTCGACCAGCTACGTCAGATCATCCTGTTGGAATTGCCTCCTCTGAGTCAGCCTTTCGTTTAACGGCATAATTTTCTCTCGATGGTGTTGTTCTTTCCAGGGACGCTAGACGCCCTTTCATGACTAACAGATGAGCTCTTTTTCCTACACGATGGTTCCGGCTACCCCCCCCCCCCCCTTGCGGGGATCTGCATGACGTTACAAAGCCCGCCAGCAAGCCTAACAATGGGCTTTTTCGGCAATACGCCGCCTTTAAATAAGGGTGATGCCCTTTTGACGCCAGTCTCCCCCGATTTCCCCCCCCTCCCCGGCTGAGCATGCGTGATGCCCGTCCTGCGAGTGATGTTCAATAAGCCCCCACGAACTATATGTTGATCTCTCCCGAACCCCTTGCGTCGGCCTGTGGGAAGATAAAAACCTTTCCCTTCAGGCCTGCTGTCCCCCCCATCCGTTACCGAGCCCCCTTTTCCTCTACAACACGGTTCAACTACGTGCGTTCCCGATCTTTAAGACAGACATCCGTACCACGTATTGCGTTCAGCCGGATTCGAGAAGTTTTATTTTGGATCTGAGGGAGAAGTTCCAGGAAACAGAGAAGTGCCTTTTCCGTGAGTTCCCGTTCCTCAAGGTTGCTGGTCATGGGAAGGGCCCCTCTAGCCACTCTCCCTTCCGACAACTTTGACACCATCTCGACCCGAAGAAAATATCTCTCAGGTATCGTATTGCTTTTGAAGAGGGAGGGTCACCTTTTCTTCCTAGCTCTACAAGATGAACAGAAGCGACGGAAATTCCATAGATGCTGACTAAGTAGCAATACTCACTCTCTAGAGATGACATTGTTTCCTCCCTCTCTTCTTCCTCCCCCCCCTGCGCAGTCTAGCTTGCGTGTTTTGATTTTTCTTTTTAAAATTTATTCGATGACGTTGGCGAAGGTACAAGAGACTCCCTCCTGTACACGCGCCTCTTTCCAAACCACGGTCGTTTTCCTTGCCGGGTCTTGAGTTTTCACTCACTTGAGTCTTACTTTCTCCCGCTGAGGATCGAAGTGTACACCTGCCTTCCGCCCCTATAAGCCGCATTAACAGTTCAAAGCGACGACGGGGTGTAGCCTTTTCCTAACTCCCCCCGCAATCCTTTTTGGTTTTCGATGCCCTTTTTTTTTCTTTGATTTCCTTGTGACGGTAGAATATTGACCGGCAGAGTAGGTCCCTCCCCATTGAGATTAACCCACTGCAAACCTCTCTCTTTTAAAGCGACAGCACCGTCCCGGTCTGCGTCCTCCCCTAGAATTCCCGTAAACGATCACCCATTACTCCACTCGCCGCCCCCCTTTTGGAGGAGCATTCCGCCAAGACCGGGACAGGGCTTGTTATACCTTTTGTCGAGTTTTCCCCAAGGACCTCTTCTCAAGTCAAGACCTCTTTCATGCAACGAATATTCTCCGCGAAGAAAACGGCCGCCTTCCCCCGTTGGACAAGCTCGCACGAGGACGGAGACGTGATTCCCCCTCAACGTCCTGACATTTTTTTCCTTGTTCCTGCAGATCTCTCTTCCTCTCTCCGTTTTTTGTTTTTTCTAGATCTCTGCAGGGCATTTTATTCTTGGCTTTATTGTCTTTTTTTGTAGTCTTTGTCTTCTCAGAGTAATCAGTCACGCGGGCCCTTACTTCGGCTCCTTGCCCTCTTAGGCTCCTTCTTTGTCTTTAGCTTGATGCTGCGGTCCTTTGGAACCTCGCCGAGTGGTCATCACCTTCGCGTCAATCATGCTCCCTTCCGGCGGCGTTTTTTCTGGGTGATTTACAAAGTCATCTTCGAGTTTCCTCCCGGCCGCAACCTTTTCCCCCCACCTGATTTTTTCTGGCCTGGTCAAACCGGCTCCCTTTTTGAAAGGAATGCCCTTCACTTGACCCTAGGAACGAGCGGTTCCCCTGGACCAACTTCTGCACATAGGTCCTTCCCCCCCGTTCCTTTTCTTCTGTTTATCCCATCACCCTTTTTTCCCCACTCCCACCCCGGATTAGCTTTTTCCTTTAAGGCGGGGGCTTTTTTTTTTTTTTATGTTCGCGGAGGTTCATTTGTTTTTCCGTCACTTAAGTCATACAAAATGATTCCTTCTCACCGGCCGTAACTCTCCGTGAGTGATTCAGACGAAACCGGCGCGCCGCGTTTTTTGATTTTTTTACTTCGTCTTAGAGTCCCTGCGCCCGGAAGTCCCGCGAAGAAAGTCTACCCAAGTCCCCCACGGCCCCGATAACCTCCTTCCTGTTTGAAGTATAGGCGGCTAGGAAAAGAGACAACCTGCCCTGGTAGTACAGTGTATGGTAAGGATGCATCCTTGACTTTCATGAACTTTTTTTCCGCTTCCATCTTTTGAGTCTTTAAAACCCCCCCTTCCCCCGAAAGAGTCTTCGAACCGATACCTGTTGCCGTGATATTTCGATTTCTTCCGATATGGTCATCCACCGTTGCTTTCGTCCGGATTGCTAGATAGTAATAGCCCAGACCGCACCTTGATTTGGGTTCATCAAAAGTGCCACCTGCCTAGCCTACTTTTGCGGTTTTTTCTTCTACAGCATCCCCATCCGAATCCGTCGTCCGCGAAACCGTGGTGACGGCATTTCTGTAGCCGAGCTCGTTGCGCAAGTAGTGTTGACAACCGTTTCGCCCTGTGGCTTTGCATCGTAATGTTGGGTCCCTCAGTCCCATTCGGATCCGGTGTGCGTCCCGCCGGCCGCCTGCGTTTATGAGCGACCAAGCTTGAGTCATTAGGAACTTCCCGCATGATTTCTGGTCTACTACTGATCACCCAGGTATAGCGTTGTTCGACTATAGTTAATTGCCTGCATTTTAACTAACCTGCGCGCTTACTGAAGCCCAGTGCCCGGCTTGATGGAGGGCGTTAACGTCCTGCTCAGATATGCCTCTGTTGGTGTTTCCCCCCCCTCGAAAAGATGGAGAAGTCAAAATGTCTTTCTCATCGTTAGTTCGGGTCTGTCTATTTTTTCACCCTCGAGAGCTCATGCCGTACGAACTCCTCTCAGAGAGCTGCCAGCAATCCGCGACTCGCTTTGTGCCCTTTTCGCACCTAGGCCCTGATGTCGAACTCCACCGGTCTTCTCGCGCGTCATTAAACGAATGAATTCGCTGATGAATAGATGTCGAAATCGTTTTTTTTAATTTTCAGGGCTTTTCCTCCTTTCCCCGATTTCTACCAAGCACTCTTTATCGCTTTTGAGCAGGTGTAGGATGTCCCCTTCCCCTGCTCGGCGGTCTTCCCCCCATAAGGCGTCGCCACCTTCGCGGGCCAGCGCCCCCCATGTGCAGACAGAGTGATTCTCCGGGCCGCCTTTTCCAGAAAATGTTAGTCCGGGCCTCTTTGGCCTCCTTCGAGAACCCGGCCACCCACATTTCGATT